>FWPU01004521.1_pt1 | contig 32238 bp, 30 predicted proteins | sample 2228361 | NCBI WGS metagenome assembly FWPU01 (sample SAMEA103939777, study PRJEB20133) | metagenome
ATCGACATCACCGACGGCAGCCGCAACTGGGAGTTCCAGGCGGCTAAGCCGATTATGGCGGGTCCCTCTATAGGACCTGACCCCGACGCGTCAGGTGACTTAGTCTACATCGTCGTGCGCGAGAGCACCACACAGAGCGCGGTGGTGGCGATTCGTGCGTCCGATGGAACCCAGAAGTGGAAGCGTGTGCTTCCGAATGTGAGCCTTTGTAATCCCAGCATCGACGGTAGCGGTCGGCTCTATCTGGGCGACGAGCGCGGGTTCTTCTATGCGCTGAACCCCACTAATGGCAACATCGTGTGGACAACCTACCTGTCTGCGCCCGTGCGTGTCGCGCCGGTCATTGCGAACATCGACGGCGACACACATCTCTTTGTCGCAGCAGGCAACCGCTTCTTGTTCGCGCTTGTAGACCAGTCCACCTTGCTTTCTACCCCTACAGGTGGGGCAACGCTAATACCAGGTGGGCGTCCAGGTTCTGGACGAAGTCCCGGGCGATGAGCGGTTCGCGGGCATTCACGCTGATAGAACTGCTTGTGGTGATTGCAATCATCGCCATTCTATCGGCGATTTTGATGCCCGTGTTGGCGCAAGCGAGAGAGCAGGGCAGGCGAACTGTCTGCTCTGCGAACTTGCGCCAGTTAGCCATAGCGAATATCCTCTACGCCCAAGATTGGGACGGCTACTATGTGCCTGCCGCACCTGAGTTCCTGCGCGACCGACGACGCTGGTTCGGCACGCGCAATGCACAGGGACGATTCACGCCCGAAGGAGGCGCGCTCACGCCCTACCTAAAGGATGGGGGTGTCATCCGCCGTTGCCCGTCCTTCCAGACCGAAGTCGGCTTCGATATCGGCACAGGGGGCTATGTGTACAACGATGTGGGGGTCGGTTCACGGGTCTGGTTTATCGGCTACACCGATGGGCTACCTGCCTACGATGGCTCCCTCTCCGATGTCGAAATCCTGAAGCCAGCCGAGACAATCATGTTCGCCGACGGCGCGCTCGATATCGGTACGGGGCTTGCCGAGTACACTTTCCTCATCGCCCCACCCGATGTGCTGAGACGCATCCCCAACGCTTTCTATCCGTTAGACCCTTCCGTGCACTTTCGGCACAACGGCACAGCGAACGGGGTTTTCGTGGATGGACACTTGCGTCCACTCAAAATGGCGCAGTCGGTTCGGCAAAGTGGTGTTTACCCCAATGCGAACCCAGAGCGCAACCAAATTGGCTGGTTCGCGCCCACAACGGGCGATACCTACTACGACCCTGAATGAGAAACAGCAGGAGTCTTGACTCCCTTGTCGAACAGGGTACAATAGGAATGAGCCGAAAGGCTTGCAGAATGAGGTACAATTGGGAGCGATGGCTTCTACATCCCCAAGGCATGCAAGCGTGTGCGCATACCCACTTGCGTACCGACATCAATCGGATGGATGGGACAAGCGATGAGAAAACGAACACGCACGACAACTGCAACTACTGAAGAGACGGTCGAGACCCTGACACCAACCTCAACCGACGGCGAGCCGAACGGGGCAGGGGGCGAAGCACTGGAAGTCTCCATGCGCCCCGCTAAAAACGCCACTGTGAAGGAAGGCTCGGACTTCCGCGCGCTAATGCAACAGCCCCTGAGCGACCTAAAACGCCGTGCCCGGCGGCTCGGACTGAGTGACGAGACCGATGACCGCACCGAGCTGGTCTATCAAATCCTGCGAGCGCAGAACACTGAGCCAGGCACCGAGTATACTTGGGGCATCTTGGAAATCTTGCCCGACGGCTGGGGCTTCCTCCGACGCCACCCGAACCTCCAGAATGTGAACGAGGATGTCTATGTGTCCCAGTCGCAAATCAAGCGGTTCGCCCTGCGCACAGGAGACCTTGTGTTCGGCGTGGCACGCCCACCGAAGGAAGGCGAAAAGTATTACGGTCTTCTGAAGGTGGAAGCGATCAACGGCGTGCCGTCGGACGAAGCGCGCAAGCGAAAAGATTTCGAACAACTCACACCGCTGTACCCCAATCAACGACTGATAATGGAAACCACTCCCGAAAACATTTCGGGACGCATCATCGATATGATTGCGCCCATCGGGAAGGGTCAGCGTGCGCTGATTGTCGCACCGCCCAAAGCAGGGAAGACTACCTTATTAAAAAATATTGCTAACAGTATCACAACGAATCATCCTGAAGTTATCCTGCTTGTCCTGCTGGTAGACGAGCGTCCTGAAGAGGTCACCGATATGCGACGCTCAGTACGGGGACAAGTGATTAGCTCGACCTTCGATGAGCCACCCGAAAACCATATGCGTGTCGCCGACTTGGTGCTGGAGCGGGCGAAACGGCTCGTAGAGCAGGGCAAGGATGTGGTCGTTCTGTTGGATAGCCTGACCCGATTCGGGCGTGCGTCCAACCTAACCACCAGCCCCAGCGGACGCACACTGTCAGGCGGTCTTGATCCTGCTGCGCTCTATCGTCCTAAGCGGTTCTTCGGCGCCGCACGCAATATCGAGGAGGGCGGAAGCCTTACCGTGATTGCCACCTGTCTGATTGAGACAGGTTCGCGAATGGACGAGGTCATCTTCGAAGAGTTTAAAGGTACGGGGAATATGGAGCTCGTGCTCTCGCGTGAACTGGCGGAACGGCGCATCTTCCCAGCCATCGATGTGAAGCGGTCGGGCACTCGACACGAGGAACTGTTGTATACTAAAGAGGAACTGATGGCAATCTGGCAACTGCGACGACTGCTGGCGAATCAGGAAGACATCGTGGAAGCGGCAGAGCAACTGATACGACTGCTCCAACGCACAAAGTCCAACCGCGACTTCCTGATGGAAGTAGTCGCCCGCACGCGCCCCAGTTAGGAGGTGTTTTGAGATGCGGGATGATGAGCGCCGACGACGCGAAGATGAAGAGCCTGAGGACGAAGAGCTCGCTGAGCTTTTCGGCTTTGGTGAGAAGCGCGAAGATGAGGATGACATCGAGCGACTAAAACGCCTGCTCGGTGATACCGACGAGTTCGGCGACGAACCCAACCCTGAGCGCGGCTTTGACAAGGGGCGTGACCTTGAGGTGCGCGTCACGGGGGTATATGAGCGCTATATTCCTGGCGAACCGCGCGCCCTGTTGGTGCAACTGCGCGACAATATGGGACGCGTGGTGCCGATTGTGATTGGACCCTTTGAAGCGCAAGCCATCTGGCTCGCCCTAAGCGATGAGTCGCCCCAGCGACCCCTGACACACGACCTGATGCGCAACATTCTGCAGAGGCTGGGCGTGAGTATCGACCGTGTGGTGATCGACGACCTTTGGCAGGGCACATTCTACGCCAAAATCTACCTCTTGCAAGGCGACGAAGAGATTGAGATCGACGCCCGCCCCAGCGATGCGATTGCGCTCGCTCTGCGCTTCCGTGCACCGATTTACATGGCGGAAAGTGTATTGGAGCAGGAGGGCGTGCAAGAGGATTATAGTTAACATAATCCCACTTATCAGACTCTATGAAGGCGTGGCTCGACCGATTAGTTTTCATCTGTGCTTATGTGCTCTTCAAGGTCTTTTTCGCGGTCGTGATACGCTTCCCGCTCTTTGTGTGGCTCCGAATTGAGGGACGCCACCATATGCCCAAGCGCGGTCCGCTCATTTTGCTGGCGAACCACCTTTCTCTGTTTGACCCTGTGGTCATCTGGTACGCATCGCCCCGCCACATCTGCTTCATGGGGCGCGCCGACATCCCTCAAATGCCCATCGTCGGCGCGATTGCCCGCATCGCGAAAACCGTGCCCATCCGCCAGCGTTCCGCCGACCGAAACGGGCTGAAGTTGGCGATTGAGACCGTTCAGCGTGGCGAGGTGTTGGGCATCTTTCCAGAGGGCGAACTGAGCGAGTCAGGCGAACTCCAACCGTTTCTGCCAGGCGTGCTCCTGATTCTGCGTCAGACCAAAGCCCCGATTATTCCTGTCGGTGTCTCGAACACCCAGCGTGTAATGCCCTACGGAAAACTTTACCCTAAACCGGGATTTTGTGTCATTACTGTTCGTTTTGGCAAGGTAATCCCCGCTGAAGAGGTGTTGAGTTTGGGAACCACCGAAGCGCAACTGCAGTACTTGCAAGACAGGGTTGCAGAGCTTATCGAGTCGTGAGGTACAATATGCGTGGACGGGTTTGAGGAGATGGAAGCGCTGGTTCCAATCGTTGCCTTAGTGTTGATTTTCGGTCCTGGCATCATCATTCCAGTGGTGGCGATGGTGCAAAAACATCGCAAGGAGATGGCACAGCTGGAGTTGGAGCGCACGAAGCACTCTAACGCCGAGATTGCTCAGCAAATTGAGGCACTTCGCCAAGAGATTGCCGAGCTTCGTCGCACCAGTACCGAGTATGATATGAGCCTCCAAGCGAACCTGGAAAGCATTCATCATCGAGTTCAGGCGCTGGAAGAAGAGTTGTTGCGCGCTTCACAAAGGTATTAAGCGAGGCTATTGAGGAACTCCACGCCCTCCGCCGTGCCGTCATAGACAACAAGTTCCCCCTACTCCACCACCGTGGACATCAAGCCGATACAGATCAATCCCGGAATGGCGAGCAGGATGCTCAAGAAAATGACCCCAACCCCACGCTTGTCGCCCTGCTTGAGCGCAAGCACACCAAAAGTGATACCGCCTATCAACCCAACAAAGGGTATGCATAGTCCCAGAAACGCAAAGACATAGCCCACCGTCGCGAAACCAGATTGTGTGCCAGCGTTTGGCAGGGGTGGAATCGGTGTGCCTATCGACACAGGAACGGGTGAGGACATCCCACCCACCTGCCCTGCTCCCGATGGCTGAAGTGTCCCCTGCCCCCCTGCCCCACCCTGTAGGCTGCGAATGGCGTTCAGCGCTGCGACCAGGGTCGGGTCGAGCATATAGGCAGTCTGGTAGGCTCTCAAGGCTTCCTGCAAGCGTCCCTGTTGATGGAGATAGACACCCCAGTTATAAAACACGAAGCCATCACGCGGACCGAGCGCAATCGCCTGGGCGAAATGTTTTTCGGCGCGGGCGGTATCCCCCTGCTGAGCCAACGCTATTGCCAAGAAGAGATGCGCGCGTGGCTCGTTCGGCTCCTCCGATACCGCCCGCTCGAACATCCGAAGCGCTTCTGCCCTTCTGCCCTGTTGCCATAGTTCGTAACCAATCTCAACAGGGCGACGCATACACCACTACGCTAAATCGGCAAACACGGACACCGAATCGCGGTGTTCCCAGCGGAAGCTGGGGTTGCCGAAGTGCCCGTTCTTTGCCGTCGGTAGATATTGGGGCTTCTGCAGGTCAAGGAACTGGATGATACCACGTGGGCTAAGGTCAAACGAGTCCTGAATGCGCTTCACAATCTTCTCTGGGTCTACTCGGTGCGTGCCGAAGGTCTCTAGTAGGAGCGACACAGGCTGAGCTACGCCGATAGCATAAGAGACCTGAATCTCCACGCGCTCGCACAGCCCCGCTGCGACGATGTTCTTCGCCAAGTAGCGCGCCATATAGGTCGCCGAGCGGTCGACTTTGGTCGGGTCTTTGCCTGAGAACGCTCCGCCCCCGTGTCGGCAGAAGCCTCCGTAGGTGTCCACGATAATCTTGCGCCCCGTGACGCCTGTATCGGCTTGCGGACCGCCAATCACGAACACGCCTGTCGGGTTAACATAATAATGCTTGGCGTTTATATCGACTCGGTCGGCGAATCGCTCCAACACCGGCTTGACGACATACTCCAGCACCCGTTCACGCACTTGCTCTTGAAGGATGTTCGGGTCGTGCTGAGCAGAGATGACTACCGTATCGATTGCTTTCGGTATGCCGTTCTCATAAAGCACCGTGACCTGCGATTTGCCATCGGGTCGGAAGCCGAGTTCGGGGTTCGCACGGCGCACTTCGCTGAGTTGGCGCGTGAGTGCGTGCGCAATCGTGATCGGTAGGGGCATCAGTTCGGGCGTCTCGTTGCAAGCGAAACCAAACATCATACCTTGGTCCCCTGCTCCACCGACATCCACGCCCTGCCCAATGTTGGGCGACTGCTCTTGAATGGCGACCATCACGCCACAGGTGTCGCCCTCGAAGCCATACTCGGTGCGCGTGTAGCCGACCTCGTTGATAACTCGTCGTACCACATCGGGCACTTCCACATAGGCGTGGGTGGTGATTTCGCCCGCGATGACCGCCAGTCCGCGCGTCAGCAGGGTCTCCACCGCTACCCGCGACTGAGCATCTTGGCGCAAGCACTCGTCCAAAATTGCGTCGCTAATCTGGTCCGCCAACTTATCAGGGTGTCCTTCCGTTACGCTCTCCGAAGTAAACGGTTGAATCATCTATCGTCCTCCTTGAGTTTGTACACTGGGGGGTATTATACCCCCCTCTTCCCTACTTACGCACCGTCCCGAAGGTGTACTCATAGCGCATCGGGTTATAGCGTTGGTAGCCCTTCGGTGGGAACATCTTCTGCGACTCGGGGTTGTCAGCATACATACTGCGCCCGTGCGTGACGAAGTACTCGAACTCATGGCGAAAATGCTTGATGAAGGCGCGTAGGGGCCACGCCGCCGCATCGCCCAGCGCACAGAAGCTTCGCCCGTCAATCTGGTCGCAGATGTCGATCAGGAGGTCGATATCTTCCATTCGCCCCTTGCCCTGTAGGATGCGCTCCAGTACCTGCACCATCCAGCGTGTGCCTTCTCGGCAGGGAGTGCATTTGCCACACGATTCGTGCGCATAGAACTCCGCCGTGCGCCAAGCGAAGTGGACGATACAGGTATGCTCGTTCAGCACCATGCACCCGCCTGAGCCGACCATACTGCCCGCCTCCATCAACTCTTCGTAGCCGATGATGGCGTTCTCGCACTTGTCGGCAGGTAGAATTGGCATCGACGAACCGCCAGGGATAATCCCCTTCAGTTTTCCGCCCGATACACCGCCCGCCATCTCGATTAGTTCCATGAGCGGGGTGCCGAACTCGATCTCGTAGTTGCCAGGGCGGTTTACATGCCCGCTCACTGAAAAGATTTTCGTACCCCGCGAGTTTTTCGTGCTGGCGCCGAGCTGGGCGTACCATTCCCCGCCGTTGGCGATGATGTGGGGCACGCAGGAGAGCGATTCGCAGTTGTTGATGAGTGTCGGGCTGTTCCACACGCCCGAAATCGTGGGCAGAGGTGCATGGGGAAACTTCAGGCGAGGCATTCCTCGCTCGCCCATCAAGCTGGACATCAGTGCCGACTCCTCTCCACATTCATAGGAGCCTGCGCCCATATGAATATAGAGGTCGAAATCGTGTCCACTGCCGAGGATGTTCTTGCCAAGATAGCCTGCCTTGTAGGCTTGGTCAATGGCGCGTCGGAGTGAGCGAGTGCACTCGATATACTCCCCACGAATGTAGATGTAGCCCTTATTGGCACGGGTAGCGTAGCCCGCGATTATCATTCCCTCGATGAGTTGGTGGGGCGCTTTGAGCATCAGCTCGAAGTCCTTGAAAGTGCCCGGTTCGCCCTCGTCGGAGTTGCAGAGCACATAGTGGGGTTTATCGTCATCTTTGGGGATACCGTTCCACTTAATCCAAGCAGGGAACCCTGCCCCGCCCCGACCGCGCAGACCCGACTTTTTGACCTCGTCGATAATCGCCTGGCGGTCCATTTGCAACGCTTTTTCTAACGCCTGATAACCCCCATACTGTTTGTAGACCTCGATATCGTTGTAGTTGGGGACATCCGCATGCTTGAGCAACAGACGGTATTCTGGCATAGCGACCTCCGACCAAGATTATACCTGAGACCGCCTGCACTGCGTGAATATTACCCCTGAAAAATCAGTATAATTGGGTAGCGATGGACGATTCCAAACTACCCAAGCCCTACGAGTTCGAGCTTCCCGAACAGGTGGAGGAGCTGATTGAGAAGGTACTCGACTACATGCCCGACGCGGATGTCAGTCGAATTGTAGATGCCTACTACTTTGCGGAAGAGCGCCACCACGGACAGTACCGAAAGAGTGGCGAGCCTTACATCACGCACCCGCTCGCTGTTGCCTATATCCTTGCCGACCTGAAGACAGGGATTAACACAATCTGCGCAGGTCTCCTACACGATACGCTTGAAGACACTTCCACCACGCCTGAAGAGTTAGAAGAGCGTTTTGGGGAAACGGTGCGCAAGCTGGTGGAGGGCGTCACAAAGTTGGAAATGTCTGAGCGCAAAGCTGAGAAGATGACCCTTGAGAGTTTCAATCAACAGTTGCTACGCAAGAGTGCGGAAAACCTACGAAAACTTTTCGTGGCGGTTTCGGAAGACCTGCGCGTGCTCCTAATAAAAATCGCCGACCGCCTCCACAATATGCAAACGCTCGACTCGATGTCGCCCGAAAAGCAGATTCAGATTGCCCGTGAGACGCTCACCGTCTACTCTCCCCTTGCCCACCGTCTTGGTCTATGGAGCATCAAATCGCAGTTAGACGACTTGGCGTTCAAGTATCTCTACCCCCAAGAGTACCGCGAGATTAGCCAGAAAGTGGCACGCACGCGCGCCGAGCGCCAGCTGGAGGTGCAGGAGCTGATACGCAAACTGAAGGAACGGCTCTGGGAACGCGAAATCCACGCGGAAGTCACAGGACGCCCTAAGCACCTCTGGAGCATCTACAACAAGATGAAACAACAGCAAATCGACTTCAATCAGATTTATGACCTGATTGCACTTAGAGTGATTGTAGACACAGTGGAAGAGTGCTATACCGTGCTGGGAATCGTGCATGAACTCTGGCGTCCGATACCGTCGATGTTCTATGACTACATCGCTGCGCCCAAACCGAACGGCTACCAATCGCTTCACACGAAGGTCATCGGTCCGAACGAGCGCACACTGGAAGTGCAGATTCGCACTTGGCGCATGCACCAGATTGCCGAGTTCGGCGTCGCAGCGCACTGGCGCTACAAGGAGGGCGTGAACCTGATTGCCGACCAGAAACCTATCCAGATGCCCCAACTGCAAGGACAACTCCGCGAACTGACCGATTCTCAGAGCTATCGCCAGTTCCTCGCCGATGTGTTCAGCGACCTCTCGCCCGACCAGATTTTCGTGTTCTCACCGAAGGGCGATGTGTATGACCTGCCGAAGGGTGCGACACCCATCGATTTCGCCTATCGCGTTCACACTGAAGTCGGCAATCACTGTGTCGGTGCGATGGTGAACGGCAGGCTGGTTCCGCTCAACTATGAGCTGCGCACAGGCGATGTGGTCGAAATCCAAACACGCCCCAACGCCCAACCCAGCACTGACTGGCTCGATATTGTCAAGACCTCCAGCGCACGCAGTAAGATACGCAACTACTTCCGCCAAGCCCGCCGAGACGAGTTCATTCGGATAGGGCGCGACCTGCTGGAGCGGGAGCTGAGCCGAAATACCCCTCTGCAAAACGCCTATCGCGAGCAACTCCCCGAAATTCTGAAAGCGATGAACTTCCGCACCGAAGACGACCTGCTCGCCAGCATCGGTGAATCGCTCACGAGCGTACAAGCGGTGATTCAGCGATTGCGTGTTCAATCGGGGAGTCTTCCCCCCACCCAACCGATACCCTCCCCTGCTCCGCACGGGCGTGAAATCCGCTCGATGCAGATCGAGGATGCTGAAGGTTACCTCACCCGACGCGCCAACTGCTGTTATCCGCTACCGGGCGATGAACTGCGTGGGTTCGTCTCGCGGGGCAAAGGAATTATCGTTCACCGCGCCTCCTGCCCCAATCTGCGCGCACTGGAGGACCGTGAACCCGAACGCGTGATGAACATCGACTGGGTTCCCCGCTCCGAGAAAGCCTATCCAGCAGGGGTAGTCATCGAGACCGTCGACCGACCAGGCGTGATGGCAGAAATCAGCACTCTGCTCGCTGGGCTTCAAATCAACATCGGCACGATTAGCGTTGATCGTAAGAAGCCCAACCTCGCCCAGATTTTTATGACGGTGGAGGTACACTCGGCTCAGGAACTGCGCGCCGTGACCCAAAAGATTGCAGGGCTGGACTTCGTGATTTCTGTGGCGCGCGTGATGTCCGAAAAGAGGGGGCGAAACCCGCTATGAGAGCCGTTCTCCAGCGCGTACAGTGGGCAAAAGTTGAGGTGGACGGAAAGACCGTCGGCGAGATTGGGCGCGGAGTTCTGGTGCTGTTAGGTATCCATCAGAACGATACCCCAGAACAAGCAAAGTGGCTCGCCCAAAAGGTCGCAGGGCTAAGGTTGTTTGAAGACGAGCAAGGCAAACTCAATCGCTCCATATCGGAGGTGGGGGGCGCGATGTTGGTCGTGTCCAACTTCACACTCTACGGTGACTGCCGAAAGGGACGCCGACCCAGCTTCACCGAATCGGCATCCTACGAACAGGGCGAAACGCTCTACCGCCAGTTCTGTGAGTATCTCGGAGCGGAGGGCATACCCGTTCAAACAGGGGTCTACGGCGCGAATATGCAGGTCTCTCTGCTCAACGATGGACCCATCACGCTCATCATCGACACTCCCGACTAGCCCGTATCGGGTATAGTGTAGATAATGAGCCATATCGAGGGAACGCTGAACGCTTCGGAGGCGCGTTTTGCGATTGTTGTGAGCCGATACAACGAACTCATCACCGACCGCCTTCGTGAGGGCGCAGTCCAGACCTTGCTTCGGCACGGTGCAAAGCCAGAGAATATCGACATCATCGGTGTGCCGGGCAGTTGGGAAATCCCCGTTGCGACCCGCGCATGTGCCCGCTCCCAACGCTACGACGCTATCATTTGCCTGGGCGCAGTGCTTCAGGGCGAGACCAGCCACGCCCAACACATCAGCAGTTCGGTCTGCTCGGCACTGATGAGCCTGATGATGGAGACGGGGGTGCCGATTGCCCTGGGCATTCTGACCGATGCTACTTTCGAGCAGGGGCTGGCGCGTGCAGGTGGCAAGATGGGCAACAAAGGCTCCGAAGCGGCGCTCAGCGCTCTCGAAATGGCGAACCTACTCAAACAGATAGGAGAGTGATGATGAGAGCCGAATCGCTTCAGTTTTTTAAGACGATTGTGAATACGCCCTCGCCTTCAGGCTACGAACAGCGCGCAGCGGAGGTCTACCGCGCTTATACCCGCGAGTTCGCCGATAGAGTGGAAACCGATGTGATGGGCAATGTGATTGCGTCTATCAACCCCGACTCGACCCCGCGCGTGATGTTCGCTGGGCATATGGACGAGATTGGGTTCATCGTGAAATATATCTCGGAGGAGGGCTATCTCTACTTCGGTCCGATTGGTGGGCACGACCCCGTAATCCCAGTGGGTCAGCGCGTCTATGTCCACACGAAGTCGGGTCCGATTTATGGTGTAATTGGCAAGAAGCCCATTCACCTGATGGAAGACGACGAGCGCGGAAAGGCACCCAAGTTGCATGACCTTTGGGTGGATATTGGTGCGAAAGGCAAGGCAGACGCCCAAGAGAAGGTACGCATCGGCGACCCCATCACGATCGCACAAGAGTTCGCGGAGATGCAGAACGGCTTCGCTACTGCGCGCGGGTTCGATAATAAGATGGGCGCGTTCATCGTGGCGGAGGCGTTGCGCCTGCTTGCAGAAGACCGCCCACGCTGTGGAGTGTTCGCCGTTGCTACCGTGCAGGAAGAGATTGGTCTGCGTGGGGCACGCACCAGCGCGTATGGAGTTGACCCCCACATCGGCATCGCAGTCGATGTGACTCACGCCTCCGACTATCCCAGCGTGGACAAAAAGCGCGTGGGCGAGCTGATACCGGGCAAGGGACCTGTCATCTGCCGAGGCGCGAACATCAACCCGCGCGTCTTTGAATTGCTGGTGGAGACCGCCGAAGCGGAGGGTATCCCCTACCAGATTGAAGCGGCAGGCGGTGGCACGGGAACCGACGCCAACGTGATGCAGATTAGCCGAGCGGGCATCGCCACAGGACTGGTCTCCGTGCCCCTGCGCTATATGCACACGCCCTGCGAACTGCTTGCGCTGGAGGATGTGGAGAACGCGGCGCGCCTGCTGGCGGGCTTCACACGGCGCGTGGGCGAGTTCGCTGAGTTCATTCCGAGAGTGTGAGATAACACAAAAGGGGCAGGATTTTTCCCTGCCCCAATCACTATCTCAGTGGCTCGCTCTCAGTTCGTCAAGGAGAAAAACTGGAATCCTGATTGACTCGTCCCTGAGAAGTGGTACTGTTCCCCGCTGGTCGGAACGAATGAGAATTCTAAAATATCAGGGTTCTCCTCGTTGGGTGTGTTTCGTTTTACGATTCGTATCGAAACCACACCCAGTGTACGCGGTGTTCGTGAGTTAAACCACATTCCGCCTCGTGTTAACTCCGCAAGACCCGTCGCCTCAATAATAGTGAAGTCTGGGTCCGAACTGTCGATACTCAGTGAGGTTAGTCGTCGCATGTTCAAGTTGTATGCCAGGTTATTATCTGACCAGCGGAACGAAGCGAAGCCGAGATAACGAATATTTGAGCCTTGCTGAATCTCGGCGAAGGTCGCATTGAAAAAGACTCGCGAACCATTCTCGCCTGTTGCTAACCCGCGAGTGATTACACGAGTGCTACTCACTTGAGCAGACGCAACACAGACCGCTAATAGCGCCACCACGGCGCCCAGTGCCTTAAGCTTCATCATTATCTCCTCCTGCTAACAGATTAGGGGCATCCTATCCCCACTGGTGTTATGCCACGCTCACACACAACGAGGTAGGGATTCTTTACAGGTTTGGGAAGCGGGTATACTTTTATGCTGAGGGAGACTGAGCGTGTTCTTCTTTTCACGAGTCCTTGGACGGTTCGGGCGCGACTTGGGCATCGATTTGGGCACTGCCACCACCTTGGTTCATGTGCGGGGCAAAGGGATTATGCTCCGTGAACCTTCGGTGATTGCGATTGACCAAGATACGCGTAAGGTACTTGCTGTGGGAGAAGAGGCAAAACGAATGCTGGGACGCACTCCCGCCAACATCGTGGCAGTGCGCCCCCTCAAAGACGGCGTGATTGCCGACTTTGAGCAGACCGAGAAGATGCTCCAACACTACGCCACGAAAGTCTCACGCCACCGATGGATTCCCCCGCGCATGGTGGTCGGCATTCCCAGCGGGGTCACCGAAGTGGAACGGCGCGCCGTGTTGCAGGCGGCGATTCGCGCTGGGGCACGCGAAGCCTATGTGATTGAAGAGCCGATGGCAGCCGCAATCGGCGTGGGACTGCCCGTCGTGGAACCCACTGGCTCGATGGTGGTCGACATCGGTGGGGGCACAACCGAAGTGGCAGTCATCTCGCTGGCAGGTATTGTCGCCAGTCGCTCGATACGCATCGCTGGAGACGAAATCGACGAGGCGATTGCAAACTACATTCGCCGAACCTATAACCTGTTTATCGGCGAACGCACCGCAGAGCAGGTCAAAATCGAAATTGGCTCTGCCTACCCCTTAGAAGAGGAGCTGGAGATGGAGGTTCGGGGGCGCGACCTGATTAGCGGTCTCCCACGCAGTGTGCGCATTACCTCCGAAGAAATCCGCCAAGCCATCGCAGAGCCTGTGAACGCCATCGTCGAGGCAGTCAAGCAGACACTGGAGATAACCCCGCCCGAACTCGCGGCCGACATCATGAATCAGGGGATTGTGCTGTGTGGCGGTGGGGGGCTTTTGCGAGGGCTGGACAAACTGCTTCAGGCAGAGACAGGAATGCCCGTGATTGTCGCCAACGACCCGACCTCCTGCGTGGTGCTGGGCACGGGCAAGGTGTTGGAGGAGATCGACACGAACCCGCTCCTGCGCAAGGTGCTTCAGTCGGCTCAAGGGCGCAGTAAGAGGTGACCCGATGCGGTTTCGGCACGGTTGGCTGATGGTGGCGTTGGCATGTGCAGGTGTGGCACTCGGTGTCTACCACAATCACCGCACGCATCACAACCAGCCGAACCTGATTACCGCTCTCGTGCGTGCCGTGGTCGTGCCTATCGAGAACGGCACACGCTCCGTTAGCGACGCAGTGGGCGGTTGGCTCAGCACTCTGACGCGCGCCCAGCAGGTCGTTCGTTCGCATGAGGAACTGGCGCAGGAGAATGCGCGTCTGCGGATGGAACTGGAACAGCTCCAATCACTCCAAAAGGAGAATGAGCAACTGCAGAAACTGCTCCAAGTGCGTCCCAGCCTACCTGGCAACTGGGTCGGAGCGCGTGTGGTCGCTTACTACCTTCAACCTGGTCAACAGACTGTGCGCATCGATCGGGGCACACGCGACGGGATTGTGCCCGGTGCCCCTGTGGTGACGGGAACAGGGTTGGTTGGTGTCGTGGCTCAAGCAGATAGTCAGTACGCTTTGGTACGGCTGCTGATTGCCCCGCGCATGGCGGTCAGCGCGAAAGTGCTGAATGCCCAGAAAGTCAGTTCAGGCATCTGCGAGGGACGCGGGGAAAGCGAACTCCTGCTCAACTTCATCCCATCCGAAGCGCCTGTTGAAGTGGGCGACAAGGTCATCACCGCAGGCATCGGGAGCAAATATCCCCCCAATTTGCCGATTGGCACTGTAGAGAAAGTTTGGCTCGACCGACAATATTCGGTGAAGAAGGCGATCGTGCGCCCTGCTGTGGATATGGAAGATTTGCAAGTGGTTTTGGTGATGCGGGGTGCAGGACGATGAGCCGATATGCCTATACATCGGTTCGTCCGCACTGGATTGCGCGCCTCCTAACTTGGCAGGGCTGGGGGCGCACCGTGCGAATTGCGTTTCTACTGGGGCTTGCTGTTGGCGTGCAGGGCGTCTGGGCGCACCGAATGAGTATCGGCTTCGCCATGCCCGACTTTCCACTGTTGATGATGTGCCTGATTGCTCTGCTCTCCCCTCCACCCACCGCACTCTGGGTGGGCTTCGCAGTGGGGCTTGGGCAAGCGAGCCTAATAGACCAGACGGTCGGCAGCCTTATCTTGAGCCGTCTGGTAGGAGCCTACACCGTAGCTCAACTCCCTCAACTGATTTCGCCCCGCAGCTATTGGGCAGGAGTCAGCGCGAGTGCGACAGGAGTAATCGTGAGCCAGGCACTGCTTTACCTTTTTGCACCGAGCATCGGCGGAAGTGCCTATTGGGAAACTTCAGCGGGAATTCTGGTGTATAATTGCCTAATGGGGTTGCCGATGTTCGGGCTTGTCCGAAAACTCATCCCACCAGAACAGGAGGACGAACGAGACCGATGGAACCTCTGAAATACAGACTTAATCTAATCAATAGGAGGAGATACTGCGATGTCGCAGACCTTGCTCGCCGATGAGCGTAAACACGAAGAGAAGAGCGCCTATGCGATTGCGATCCGCCAGTTAGAGACGGCGGCGCACTACCTGAACTTAGACCGCTCGATGGTAGAGGTGCTCAAGCACCCACGCCGAGAGCTGACCGTGAACTTCCCCGTGAAGATGGACGACGGCTCGATTCGCGTCTTCACAGGCTACCGTGTCCACCACAACCCTGCCCGAGGTCCTGCTAAAGGCGGCATCCGCTATCACCCCGACACCAACTTAGACGAAGTGCGTGCGTTGGCGATGTGGATGACCTGGAAATGCGCTGTAGTGAATATCCCCTACAGCGGAGCGAAGGGCGGGGTGGTGTGCGACCCGAAACGCCTCTCGATCCACGAACTGGAAAACCTGACCCGACGCTACATCACCGAAATCTCGATTATGATAGGTCCTGAATCGGACATTCCTGCGCCCGATATCGGCACGAACCCCCAGGTGATGGCGTGGATTATGGATACCTACTCGATGCACAAGGGCTACACCGTGCCAGCGGTGGTCACGGGCAAGCCCGTGGCTATCGGTGGTTCGGAGGGGCGTCTGGAAGCGACAGGACGCGGGATTACGGTCGTTGCCCATGAAGCGCTTAAGCTCATCGGCTCGCAGTTAGACGGCGCACGGGTTGCCATTCAAGGATTCGGGAATGTCGGTTCAGCAACCGCTAAACTGATGCACCGAGCGGGCGCGAAGGTGGTGGCAATCTCCGATGTGCGTGGAGGTATCTACAACCCCAACGGTTTGGATATTCCGAGCCTGCTCCACTGCGCAGGGCGGGATGGATGTATCCAAGCCTACCGCGACGCAGAACCCATCACCAACGAGCAGCTGCTGGAACTGCCCTGCGATGTGCTTGTGCCCGCCGCTCTGCACGGAGTCATTACCCACGAAAACGCCGAACGCGTCCAAGCGCGGGTTATCGTGGAAGGAGCTAACGGACCCGTCACTCCTGACGCTGATGCGATTCTGGACGAGCGGGGCATTTTGGTGGTGCCCGATATCCTCGCCAACGCAGGCGGTGTGGTCGTCTCCTATTTCGAGTGGGTGCAAGACCTTCAATCTTTCTTCTGGGAAGAAGATGAAGTTAACACGAAGTTAGAGCGTGCGATGCGCAAGAGCTTCGAACATGTCGTTCACAGCGCTCGACAGAACGAAGTAAACCTACGCATGGGCGCATACATCATCGGTGTCCAGCGCGTCGCCGAAGCGACCACCATTCGGGGCATCTATCCCTAAGCAAAACCGAGCGCGCCGTCCCCCGCCCACAGGGAACGGCGCGCTATCACCCTCCCACACAAATGCTCACTTCAGCGTGAAGAGCGACTGAGACGCCTTGAGCAGTTCACCAGCCTGCTGCTGGAACAGCTCCGCCTCCTCTATGCTCATGCCCAGCACATTCAACACGCGCGTATCGAACGGCTCTTCGGGCGCTTCGGGGTTCATCGGATACCCCAAGTGGTTCGCACAGTAGTCGGCATACTCAATCAGCGCGCAAGCCGACTCTCCCGTCTCCAGCGATTGGTGATGATAGCGGATCATATGCGCGATTCGTGTCGGCAGTTTCCACCGTTCAACCAAGAGCGCGCCGACCTCTTCGTGGGTGAAACCGAACAGCTCTTTTTCAGCTTGATGCACGGACATCCGCTTACCGTGAACCATCTCGTGCAGTTCGCCCATCCAACTACTAAGCGCAGAGCTAATCACCAGCTTCCCCACATCGTGAAGCAATCCTGCAGTGAACGCCTCGTTGCGTATCTTGCCGTCGAGTCGGCGCGCCCCCATCTGAGCGATTAACCCCACCGCCAGCGAGTGCGTCCACAACCCGCTTACATGGGGCGTATAACCAATCAACGCACGCTGGAACAGTGGGTAGGTCGCTGCGATGAGTGCCAAGTTCTTCACCGTGTTCATCCCCAGCACCACGACCGCCTCGTCGATGGTCGCTACTTGCCGTGTCATTCCGTAGTACGCTGAGTTCGCAATCCGAAGCACACGCGTCGTGAATCCCTGGTCTTTGCTGATTGTCTGGGCAATCTGTTGTGCATGTACATTCGGGTCGTCCGCCATCTGATACACTTGCATCACGACTGCAGGCAGACTGGGCAAATCCTGCAGGCGGGTAATCAACTCCTCCGCACTTCCGACTCGTTGAGTTAGTGTTGGCATGGCTGTTCTCCTCGTCTTCAGGGGAGTCTTTCCATATCGTGAGGATGTTTTCCCAATCGATTCGGGGTACAATCGAGCTGTATGCAACGCGCGGCACACTGGTTCGCATTTGAAGCCTCACACTACTACTGGCTGGACACACTAAGCGAAGCCGAAAACCTCAAGCGATTCGGACGCACGACGCGCCATCACGGACACAACTACCGAGTATGCATCATCTGCCGCGCTCCCAAGAATGCCATGCCTGCCTACTGGCAGAGTGTTGAGCAGACCTTGCGGAACCTTATTAATCGCGAACTCGACCACCGTTGTCTCAATCGAGAGCATCCTTATTTCCAGAAGCATCTTCCTACCACCGAAAACTTAGCAATCTATTTGTGGAACGCCATCCAATCAGAAACAGAGACCCCTATCGATAGCGTGGAGGTTTACGAGTCGGACGAACTCCACTCTGCCTACAAAGGCGAAGCGAAATCCGATACTCAGCGCGTGGTCTACCTGACGCGCCATTATCAGTTCTCTTCTGCCCATCGGCTCTACAATCCCGCCCTGAGCGAAGCGGAAAACCGAGCAATCTACGGTAAGTGCGCTAACCCCTATGGGCATGGGCACGACTATCGGCTGGAGGTCACGGTTCGAGGTATTCCTGACCCGATTACAGGAATGGTCATCAACATCACCGACTTGGATGCGATTGTCCAGCGCGAGGTGATTTCGGTATTAGACCACCGATTTCTGAATGAAGAAGTGCCCCCGTTTGACACGGTCGTACCCACCAGTGAGAATCTGGTGAACTGGATTGTGCCCCGACTGCAGAACTCGATGCCTTCGGACGCCGAGTTATATCGTGTCTGCTTGTGGGAGACCCCCCGTAGTAGTTTCGAGTGGCGATTGGATTAGCCACTCCAGCAACAGGTACAATCAGGTTATGATTGCCCCATCCGACTACATCATCGTGGAGGGAATAGAGTTTTATGGCTATCACGGCGTGCCAGACGCCGAGCAAGCCATCGGGCATCGCTATCAGGTCGACATCGTTGCCGAGATTGACCTTTCAGAAGCGGGGCGCACGGACGATTTGCGCCACACCGTGAGTTATGGCGACCTGGCTCGGCTGGCAATCCAAATCGGCACACAAGGACAAGTACGGCTCTTAGAAACCTTAGCCGAACAGATGTGCAACGCCATTCTGGAGCGATTCCCCAAAATCGAGCGCGTGCAACTCCGCATCGTAAAACGCTTACCTCCTACGGGAACCCTCACCGAGCGCGCTGGAGTCCAAATTACACGCTCTCGTGGGAGGTGAGTGGTGTTGACGCAAAGGCTTATCCTGACAGGGGACGAGCGCCACGACCGCCCCTTGATAGAACAGGCAGGCGCAATTATTCGGGCGGGCGGGCTGGTTGCGTTCCCCACTGAGACGGTCTACGGGCTGGGTGCGGACGCTTACAATCCTGTTGCGCTCCAGCGCATTTTTCACGCAAAGGGACGCCCCGCTTGGGATCCCCTGATTGTGCATGTGGTGAACCACGAGCAGATACTGGACTTGACCTCCCGACTGCCTGATTTAGCCATCCCGCTTATCCAACGCTTTATGCCCGGCTCGCTGACGCTCATCTTGCCGAAGTCGGAGCGGGTCTCGACGATTATTACCGCTGGACGCGATACGGTGGGCATTCGTATGCCAAGCCATCCCGTGGCACGGGCACTCATTCGTGCGAGCGGTGTTCCGATTGCAGCTCCCAGCGCCAACAAGTTCGGACGCCCCAGCCCCACGAACGCCGACCATGTGCTGCAAGACCTTGCAGGCGAGATTGAAGCGGTGCTGGATGCGGGTGAAACCCCGCATGGAGTGGAGTCGACCATCTTAGACCTGACCACAAAGCCCCCTACTCTTCTGCGTCCGGGCGCGGTTCCATTAGAAGCGATTGAGGAGGCGATTGGCACAGTACGCCTACTCACGGAGATGATACCCGCTGGGCAGTCTCTACCCGCCCCCGGTACGATGGCGCGCCACTATGCTCCGCGCGTGCCACTCCTGCTGAGTGCGCCTACCCCCGAAGCGTTCTATGGAACCGTTAAAGATGCGCTGGCTCAGTACGAATGGGTGGGCGTCCTGCGACCCCGTGGCTGGAGCCTGCCCCAAAGCGAGAATCTGGTGGTCTTTGAGTGGGGCAGTTGGGGCGAGTGGGACACTTTAGCCCAGAAACTATTTTATGCTCTGCGCTGGCTGGAGGGGCAGAGCGTGCATGCGATTGTGGCGCCCTTGCCTCCTGCTGAAGGGCTTGCTCGCGCCGTGCGCGACCGTCTCGTGCGTGCCAGTCACCGTGAGTAGAGCCTTGCCCTAACACCTTCCACTCTGCAAGTGGGGCGGTAGATGCTCAGGCAATAGCATTTGCGCATCGGGCGGGGCTAACACCACTGCCGATTCGAGCGTGTTTTCCAGCTCGCGCACATTCCCCTTCCAGCATGCGCTCTGCAGGAGGCTCAACGCTTCGGGCGAAATCTCTCGCAAGGCACGCCCATTCTCCTGCGCGAACTTCTGCAGGAAATAGTTCGCCAACAGCGGTATGTCTTCTCTGCGCTCACGCAGGGGGGGTAGGTGGATATGAACGACCTGAAGCCGATAGTAGAGGTCTTCGCGGAAGGTGCCTTCCTTCACCGCCTGTTCCAAGTCGCGGTTGGTCGCCGTCACCAAACGAACATCGACAGGGATTGGCTCGTTGCTGCCAAGTCGTTCGATCTCGCGTTCCTGTAAAGCGCGCAGGAGTTTCACTTGGATTGGGAGCGGGATGTCGCCCACCTCGTCCAAGAAGAGTGTGCCCCCGTTCGCCGCTTCGAACTTGCCCACTCGGTCGCTTTCGGCTCCTGTGTAGGCACCTTTCATTGCGCCGAACAGTTCCACCTCCATCAAGCTTTCGGGAATCGCCGCACAGGAGACCGCCACAAAGGGAGCCTTCGCCCGACTGCTCTTGGCGTGGAGCAGGCGTGCGATGAGTTCCTTGCCCGTCCCGCTCTCTCCAGTGATGAGCACGGTAGTGCGAGTGTCGGCGACGCGTTCCACAATCTCTAAAACACGCTTGATAGCGGGACTTTCGCCAATCAGGGGCTTCTCAGTGCCTCGCTTGGTAGGGCTGGAGGCACGCTTAGGAGTGCGCTGTTGGTCAGAAAGGGCGTTGCGAATGACCTTCAAGAGCACTTGCAGGTCTAACGGCTTCGTGAGAAAGTCCACCGCACCGTTGCGCATCGCCTCCACGGCGGCGGGAATCGTGCCATAGGCGGTCATCAGAATCACTTGCAGGTTGGGGTGTTGCTCACGCGCCTTTCTGAGCAGGTCTAACCCGTTCATATCGGGCATTACGACATCCGAAACCATCACCTCACAAGGCAGTTCTGCAAGCATCTGAAGCGCTTCATGACCACTCTCTGCAAGGTGAACCTGATAACCCTCTTTAATAAGGGCGCGCTCTAAGATGCGCCGAATATTCAACTCATCGTCTACCACCAAGACTGTTGCTTTGCTCATGGTTGGGTGCCTCTCGCTCACCAAACACCTCTCTATTCAATTTCGGCAACCACAGGGAAAAAGTCGAGCCTTTCCCCAGTGTGCTTTGCACTGCAATTTTACCTCGGTGTCCGTCCACAATCTTTTTGACGATACTCAGCCCCAGTCCGGTTCCACGCGTGCGGGTGGTGAAGAACGGCGAGAAGATTTTTTCCACAGTGTCAGGCGGAATACCTGAACCGGTATCGTGAACATGGATGACGACCCACTCATCGGCATCGCAAACCTCCACCGTGATTTGCCCGCCTTGAGGCATTGCCTGAACCGCGTTATGAATCAGGTTACGCAGAGCCTGTTCAATACGGTTTGGGTCCATCGGAATAATGACATCGGACTCCATTTCCAAGCGTGCCTGCACACTGTTCTCTTGGAAAAAGGCAGAGAGAAAACGGAAAATACGCTCTAACAGGGGGCGCAGGGGTTCGGGGCGGATATTCAGATGGAACGGGCGTGCGAACTCCAGAAACTCGTCGGCAATCTCGGTCAGTCTTGCGACCTCCATACTGAGAACATCGGAATAGATAGCGATATTCTCAGGGTCAGTCTCCCCTGCCAAAAGGTCGACCGCTCCCTTGATGGCAGTGAGTGGGTTGCGTATCTCGTGCGCAATCGTGGCGGTCATCTGCCCGATTTCTGCAAGGCGCTCCATCTCGCGCAGGCGCGCCTCGAGATGAACCTGCTCCGTGATATCCTCAAACACCACCACTGCCCCCTGTGTTTGGCGCAGACCGACTGCAAGGGGCGTCACGATAAAGTTCAGCAAGCGAGTCTCGTTCCCCCGATGAAACGGCACTTTGTACAGGTGGTGAGTGCCCTGCCCTTGTAAGACGCTCTCGACCACTTTCCGCATCTCTTCGCGCGCGCTGGGATGGATAGAGTTCTCGGCGCGTTGGAGTAGTTCGGTATAGTGGCGGTTCACAACCTCGTGTGCCGAGAGTCCTGTGATGCCCTTCGCCGTGCGGTTCCATGTGGTGATGTAGCCGTTCGTATCAATCGTGAACATTCCCGAACCGAGACTACGCAGGATATTGTTGCGGAACGCCGCGAGGTTCTGAATCTCCTGATAGCGCTGTTCCATTTCGCGATACAAGCGAGCATTTTCAATCGCTATGCCTGCTTGGCTCACGAACGCAGCAAGGAGTTCGACTTGGTCTTCTCGGAGTTCTTGATCAGAGTCTGCATTGTCCGCTAACACAACCCCGATGCAGTTGCCGTGAACCACAATCGGCAGAACACAGTAGCGGTTCGCCCCAATCGCACGCCCGAACCCGCGCAGGGGCTGAACCTCCGAGCGCGCATCGTCCACGATTACAGGCATGCGTTTCTTAGCGACCATCCCGATTGCCCCCTGCCCCTTGCGAATCCCGCGTGGAGAGAACATCTCAGGGCGGTAGCCCTCGATGTAGCGGGGCACCAACACGCGCGAGTTGTCGCCCTGAAGAAAAATCGCGCACCGCGAAAAGCCGACCTGTTCGCGTATCTGAGTGGCAACCATCTCAAGCAGAGAGTCGATATCCAACACCGCCGTCACTTTTTGAGCAAGGTCGACCAGCGTTTCCAATCGCCGAATGTTTTGGTTGAGCTTTTGGTAAAGGCGCGCATTCTCGATCGCGAGAGCAACCTGGTTAGCGAAGATCGTGAACAATCGCAGGTCTTCCTGTGTGAAACTGGACGATGGGTGTAGTCGGCGCACGGTCAGAACGCCCATCATTTGGTTTTGCTGGTCGCGGAGGGGCACACAGATCGAACCGCTGATTTCGGGACGACGCACGACGCCTTTCAGCCTCGGTTCGATGGTCGGGTCGGTGATAATCATCGGCTCCCCCAGCTCGGCAACCTTGCCTGCAATCCCCTCTCCTAACCGAGTGCGCGCTTCAGGCAGCTTGTCGGCAGGGATGCCATAACTGGCGACCACACGCAACTCTTTCGTCTCATGGTTCAGGAGCATGAGCGAGCAGGCTTGGGCGTCCATCGCCTGGGCTGCGCGCCGAGTGAGGATTTGCATAAACTGGTCGATATCTTCGCGCACGCTGGCAAGTGCGGTCTCGTAGAGCGTGCCCAACGCCTGCACTCGGCGTTCGGAAAGTCGTTTGAGCGCACTCAGCTCACGGTGGAACGCTTCGTGGCGTGCCAAGAGTATTGCTAAGGCACAAAGCAACTCCCAGTGGGGTTCGCCTGTCTGTTCTGGAGCCACACGCAGGATGTAGTAAAGCTCTGGAACGGGCAGTTCTACTACGCGCCACGCCCTATCCCCAATCACCTGCCACTCATTTTTGCTAAGGTCGAGATCAGCAGGCAGTTTCGGGGCGCGTTCGTGGGGAGCATGTGCCAAAACCGTCGGAACACTGCGTGGTGGAAGCACGACCAGCGCGTTCCAACCGCCTGTTTCTTCAGCTACCGCACGCAATAAAGTGGTGAGAGCCTCGGTGCCGACGCCCTGAGTCGCCCTCTGCATCAACGCCACCACCCGTTCCAGTCGCATCCCGACCGTTATTCCATTCCCTTTTGTGTTTTCCTGCAGGAATTTTCTGGAGCCTACCGAACTCCAGCCCAGCCACTTGTAAAGTGGCACTTCGATAGCGGAGGCAAAATAGCAATGAGCCAAGTACGGTTAGGATTGATTGGTAGTGGTGGCATGGCACGCCACCATATTAATGTGCTTCAAGGAGTTTCCGACGCGCGTTTGGTGGCGATTACCGAACCCAGCCCCGAACAGCGCAAACACACCACCGACCGCTTCCCCCACCTGAACGAAGTACCCTTCTTCGACGACTACCGCGAAATGCTGGACAAGGTGGAGATGGACGGCGTGATTATCGTCACGCCTCACACCCAGCACTACCCCCAAGCGATGGACGCGCTCGATAAGGGGCTTCATGTGATGATTGAGAAGCCGATGGTCTGTACGGTGGAACACGCCAAGAGCCTCATTCAGAAGTTGCACGAGACGGGCAAAATCGGGCTGGTCGCCTATCAGCGCCACTACATCCCTGTCTACCGATATGTGTACGAAGGCATTCGGCGGGGTGAGATTGGTGAGGTTCGCTTCGTTCAGGCAATCAACCTCCAGAACTGGTTGCGCGCCACGCGGGGCACTTGGCGCCAAGACCCCGCTCTGTCGGGCGGTGGACAAATCAACGACACAGGCTCACACTTGGTGGACTTCCTGATGTGGATTATCGAAGCACCCGCAACCAGAGTGAGTGCCTACATGCGCAACTACGACAGCCCAGTCGATATCGACTCCGCGCTCGCCTTTGAATACGCCAACGGCACGATCGGCAACCTGTCTATCATCGGCAGTACCCATGTGGGCTGGCACGAAGAGATTACAGTGGTCGGGAGCGAGGGCACTTACCTCATACGCCACGACCAGCTCGAAGTGTGCAACAATCAAGGGCACCGCTACCGCCAGGAGCAACTACCTGAAGGGAGCCAGCCTGTGATTAACTTCGTGAACGCCATCCTGGGGCGCGAAGAGGTGCAGTCCAAGCCCGAAGATGCCCTGCGCGTGATTGCGTTCACCGAAGCGGCGTGGAAATCGGCAAAGGAAGGCGGAGTGCCCACCGAAATCGAGCGTCTGGGGTAAACTTCTATGTCGTGTCTGGGCGGGACCTTCGCAATGGAGCGACGGTGAACCCCGCCAGGTCCGGAAGGAAGCAACGGTAAGTCGTCCATCCATGTGCCGAAGTCATCCTGTCCAGCACGACCTTCAGAATGACTATGCTGAGCCGTGCGGTTGTGGTTGCTTCGCAGGGCATCGTCGCCAGTTCCCAGCCGTTAGCCTGCAGTGCAGGTCTGCAAGTGCTGATGAGCGGGGGCAGTTTCGTCGACTCGGCAATTGCCACTTCGGCAGTGCTCTGTACTGTCGAGCCGTGGGCGAGCCACCTCGGTGGAGACGCCTTTATCGTGCTGTATGATGCTGGGCGCAAGCAGACCTTTGCGCTGAACGCCTCCGGACCCGCTCCGCGCACCGCCACACCAGACCGATTTCCCAACGGTATCCCTCTGCGTGGGTTGGCATCAGCGACAGTGCCTGGCTTGGTGGATGCGTGGTTCCAACTTCACGCACGCTATGGGCGCACGCCTATCTCGCGCCTATTGGAGTCTGCGATTCGGTATGCACGCGACGGCTATCCTATCAGCCCCCGCAAGGAGAGTATTTGGCGCAACGCCAGCCGTTCGAGCGAGTTGCGTCCTATCCTGCGTGCCCTGCTCCACCAAGAGCGAATGCCTCGTGCAGGTGAGATAGTGCGTTGCCCCGACCTTGCACGCACCCTCCAGCTGATTGCGAGCGAAGGGCGCGATGCGTTTTACAAGGGTGAGATTGCCCGCCAAATTGCGCTCTACAGCCAGCGCAACGGCGGGCTAATGACCCAAGAAGACTTAGAAGCCTATCAGTCCGAATGGCGCGAACCGCTCCGCGTGGATTATCGGGGACATACGGTTCACATTCAGCCCCCTGTCTCACAAGGGATTATTCTGGCAGAAGCGTTAGCCCTTTTGAGCGAGTTCAACCTGCGCGAGATGAGTCCCGCCGACCGCGCTCACCTGATGGTGGAGGTAATCAAGCTCGCCTACGCCGACCGTTGGCGCTACTTGGGAGACCCGCGCTTTACACCCGAACGCACTGAAGAACTGCTCTCTCCCGACTATATCGCCCGACGCCGTGGCGACCTTTCACGCACCCAAGCAACCAGTGTTCCTTCGCCCGGTACATTGCGCGACACGAACACCACCTACTTCTGCATCGCCGATGCACAGGGCAACGCCATTTCGTTTATCCAGAGCGTCTATCACCCGTTCGGCTGTGGCGTCGTGATTGAAGGCACTGGTATCTTGATGAACAATCGGATGCGTGGCTTCTCGCTGGATGTGAACAGCCCCAATCGTTTGGAACCGAGCAAGCGTCCGATGCATACCCTGAACGCCTATCTCATCACACGGCGCGGTGAACTTGCCTATGTGGGAGGCACGCCCGGAGGCGATATTCAGGTGCAATCGAACCTGCAGGTGATTTCACAGGTGCTCGATTTCGGTTTAGACCCCCAATCGGCTATTGAAGCCCCTCGCTGGGCATGGCAACCGACACGCAGTACCGACCCCTCGCCCGGCACGTTGAGCGTAGAGATTGTGGGCGACGATACCGCATTCGCAGATGAGCTGCGCAAGCGCGGGCATTCGGTGCGCACAACTCCGCTCGGCACACATCCCAGCGCCGTGCAAGTGATTCAGCGCGTCGGGAGTGCCTACCTCGCAGGTTCCGACCCTCGTGCCGAAGGGCAAGCAGTGGGCTACTGAATCGAAACCGCCCCGCTGGGGGAAAGACGGGGCGGTTTCTTCGGGGGACGGGTCGGATGGAAGCCTTACTTGAAGAACTCGAACTCCTCAATTGCCCGCTTGACCCTCTGCAAGAACCGACCCGCATACATCCCGTCAATCAGACGGTGGTCATAGCTCAAGCACAGGTTCATCATCGGGCGGATTGCAATCATGTCATTAATCACAACAGGCTGTTTCACAATCGCGTAGGTTCCCAGAATAGCAGTCTGGGGATGATTGATGATGGGCGTGCCGATGAGCGCGCCGTAGCTGCCGGGGTTGGTCAGCGTGAAGGTTGCGCCCTGCACATCGCTGATGGTGATGCTCTTGGAGCGGGCGCGCTTAGCGATGTCCTCCAAGTCGCGCGCAATCTCGATCAGCGATTTCTTGTGCGCCTCGCGTATCACAGGCACGATAAGCCCCTCCTCGCCCTTCTCACCCAGAGCGACCGCCACGCCCATATGCACATAGTGGCGCACGATTATCTGGTCGTCCACCAGCGAAGCGTTCAACATCGGGAAGTCGCGCAGGGCTTCCGCCGTCGCCTTCACGAAGAAGGGCGTGTAGGTCAACCGAACGCCATACTGCTGTTGGAACGAGTCTTTATTGCGCTCGCGGAACTCCATCATGCGCGACACATCAACCTGAATGACCGTGGTCACATGCACGGCGGTCTGATAGCTGCGCGTGAGATGTTCCGCAATCGTCTTGCGCATGCCCACCAGCGGGATGACTTCCTCGCCCTCTTTGGGCGCGCTCGCCACCGCTGGCGCAGGCGTTGGAGTGGGTGCAGGAGCAGGCGTCGGCGCAGGAGCAGGCTTGGGAGGTGCGACAGGCGTTGGTTGGGGCGCACTCTTACGCTGTTCGAGATAGCGTTCCACATCCTTGCGCGTCACGCGTCCGCCTGTGCCCGTGCCCTGAATCGACATTAGCTCCTCTTGGGTCAAACCGTGCTCTTGAGCGATTTTGGCGACCACGGGTGAGATGAAGGCGCGCCCTCCACGGCTCTGCCCATCGCCCTCGACTCGGCGTTGAATCGGTGCGCTGGGAGTTGGGGGTGGCGGGGTGTCCACTGAGATAGTTTCGGTGCCCCCCCCATAGAAACCGACCTCTGCCACAGGTGGCGGAGCGGACACGGGTGCCGAAGCAGGTTGGGGAGCAGGAGCGGTAGCAGGCTCGGCTGTCGCCTCCGACTCGGTCTCAATCAGTGCCAGTTCCTGACCGACATTCACCACTGCGCCCTCTTGCACCAAAATTTGCTTCAGCACGCCCGATGCAGGTGCAGGCAGTTCGGTGTTGACCTTGTCGGTCATAATCTCCACGATTGGTTCGTCTTCCTTGACGCTGTCGCCCTGCTGTTTGAGCCAGCGGACAATCGTGCCTTCTACGATACTCTCGCCCAGTTCGGGCATAATCACGGCAACCGCCATCGTCTGTTCTCCCTCAATAGTGTGCCAGTTCGCGTGCGGTATGGACGATTTCGTCGACGCTGGGCAGAACGAACTTCTCCAGCGGTTCGGCGAAGGGCACGAAGCTATCGCGCGCCGCCACACGCATCACGGGTGCGTCGAGCCACTCGAAGCAGTTCTCGGTGATGCGCGCCGAAATCTCCGCACTCACGCTACAGGTCTTGGGTGCCTCATTAATGGTGCCTCATTAATCACCAGCACTTTGCTGGTCTTGCGCACCGAGTTGTAGATAGTCTCCGTGTCCATCGGCTTAATCGTGCGTAGGTCGATGATCTCCAGCGAGATGCCCTCTTTCTCTAAGGTCTGCGCTGCCTCTAAGGCGAAATGCACCATTGCGCCGTAAGTTACGACCGTCACATCGGTTCCTGCGCGTCGGATTCGCGCCTCGCCCAATCGCACGATATAGTCGTCGGTTGCAGGGGGAATATGTCCCCGAATGCGCCGATAGAGATACTTATGCTCAAAGAAGACCACAGGGTTGTTGTCGCGGATGGAGGCTTTCATCAGCCCGTAGGCGTCATCGGGAAACGCAGGTTGAACCACCTTCACGCCCGGTGTATGCACGAACCACGCCTCGAACTGCTGGCTGTGGTACAGGCTTCCCCCCACATAACCGCCCGACGGACCGCGCACTACAATCGGGATGGGCACTTTGCCTCCCGAACGGTATAGGAAAGTGCCCGCCACATTCACCACCTGGTCGAAGCCGTAGGAGATGAAGTCCATAAACTGCATTTCGGCGACCCCGCGCTTGCCTGCCGCCGCCGCACCCACCGTCACGGCGATAATCGCCGTCTCGGAGATGGGCGCATCGATCACGCGGTCGGGACCGAAATGGTCTAGGAACCCTGTCGTCACGCCGAACGCACCGCCCATGCGCCCTATGTCCTCACCGATGATGAACACATTCGGGTCGCGCTCCATCTCTTCCCAGAGCGCAAGGCGGATTGCCTCGAGGAAAGTCACCTCTCTCATCGCGACACCCCTGCGCTTTCGTCATAGATGTCCTCAAGGGCGGTGTGGGGTTCGGGGTCAGGGCTGTTGATAGCGAACTCCACCGCGTCCATAATCTGGCGCACGATGTCGGCGGGCGGTTGGGGCAGTTCTGCCTCCTCAAAAAGCCCCGTGCTGAGCAGATACTCCCTGAAGCGCGGGATGGGGTCGCGCTTCTCCCACATTTCAATCTCTTCCACAGGGCGGTATTGACGGGCGCGGGTCTCGTCGTGGTCAGCGTGACCCTGCAAGCGGTAGGTTACGCACTCAATCAGCACGGGACCCTTGCCAGAGCGTGCGTGTTCAATCGCCTCGCACATCGTGTCGTACACCTCCAGCACATCGTTGCCGTCGATCGAGTAGCCTGGAATGCCGTAGCCCTTCGCACGCTCTGCGACGGTTTCGGTAGGCACTTCCAACTCGACGGGCGTGGAGTAGGCGTACTGGTTGTTCTCCACCACCACAATCAGGGGCAGTTTATGCACCGCTGCGTAGTTCAAGCCCTCATGGAACGGTCCTGTAGCGGTTGCGCCCTCGCCCGTGTAGGTAACGCCCACACGGTCGCGGTGTCCATCCAACCGCTGCGCCCACAACACGCCACACATCACGGGAATGGTCGCGCCGAGCATACTGGTCGAGTGGACAATACCCAGGTTCATATCGCCCATATGGCTCCACGAGTCTTTCCCGCGGGTGGGAGCGTTCGCCTTGCCCCAGACCTGCGCCATTACGCTCTCCACGCTCATCCCGCGAAACACAAACACGGGCATATCGCGGTGAATGGGAGATACGAAATCGTCAGGTCGGAGGGGATAGCTGGTGCCTACCTGAATTGCCTCTTGCCCACGCGAACCGTACACATTGCCCCGACGCAGACGCCCTTTCTTCTTCATATCATAGAGCGTATCGTCGAAGACTCGTGCAAACCACATGCGCCGGTAAATCTCTAATAAATCGTCCTTCGTCAATCGGTCTCGATAACGGACGGCTCCATCCTGTTTTGCGTTACGATTGCGTACCTTGCTACTCAAGGTCTGCCTCCTTGTCGGGTGATAGTATACCCTACAAGGGTGGGGTTTCTATACAACTTTTAGCGTCCCCTGCCGATAATGAAGGTGGTATGGACACGCTTCGCACTCGGCTGATGGAGCTGGCAATCGAGAACTTGCCCTTCGCCCACTCGGCACAGCTGAAGGTGCTGGACTGGGGTTGTGAGACGGGCGCGACCACATGGATGCTCCAGAACCGACTGCCCTTCTGCACGGTTCACGGTTGTGATAACCCCATCCACATCGCCAACGCCCGTAAGCAGTTTCCCAAACTCCAGAACCAGTTTATGGAGTATCGCCAAGTGCCACGCGAAGGAGGCTATGACCTTGTAATCTTGGTGAGCAACGGCACGAACCTCTGTGCCCAGATAGAGTTTGTCAAAAATCTGACACGACGCTGGGTAATGATCTTTGCACCCTACGTGACATACAGCGAGAACGATTGGAAGCAGTTGGGTTTCCAAGCCCATTTGGAAATCACCACCGAGCCAGATGATGGGGTCTACTGGTGCGCCCTCTACGACCGTGAATACCAAGAGCAGGCGGTAGAGCGCATTCTCATCGCTTCACCCGTGCGCCAATCGCCCGAAATCCTGCGCGCGTTCCTTACCTCCCTGAGCGAACAAGATACACAGGGATACGATGTAGACTATCTGTTCGTGGATAATAACGACGAAGCCGAGTCGTCATGCCTACTGCGAGAGTTCGCTGAAACCTATTCGGGGCGTGTCCACCTTTGGACCGTGCCTGTGTTCACTCCCTATCAGCGACAAGGTGTCACCCATGTGTGGACCGAGCAGTTAGTGTGGCGGTTGGCAAGTATCAAAGACGCAATCTTGGAGTTTATGCTGGAACACGACTATGATGCTATCTGGTTCATCGACAGCGACCTGATTGTTCCCCCCAATCTGCTTCGTCGGCTCTGTGAGTGCAATCGTGCGATTGTCTCGGAGGTTTTCTGGACAAAGTGGCGTCCCGAAGTGTTTCCTTTGCCGAATGTGTGGTATCGGGATTTCTACACGATGCACCGCACAAATCGGGGCGAGAATCAACCCGCAAAAGAGAACGAACGTCGAATGACGCATTTCTTGAACACGCTTGCACTTGCGCCTGGTCTGCATCGGGTTCATGGTTTGGGAGCCTGTACGCTTATACGACGCGAACCGATTGAAGCCAGAGCGCGTTTCAGCGAGATTGGGGGATTGTCTTTTTGGGGAGAAGACCGCCATTTCTGCGTGCGGGCGGAAGCACTCGGCTTCACACTCTATGCCGATACGACCCTGCCCCCCTTCCACCTATACCGTTTAGACCTTATGGATAGGTTAGGGGCATATCGTCAGGCACTCCAAGCGAATATGGAACCCACTCGTTTCGTCGCAAAGGTGATTGAGCTAAGCGGGGGTAGTCGAGGATTTTAGCATGCTCATCACTTGGTTATACACTCGCATCGGCGTTCCACCACATTCAAGCGGGCACCGAATACAATACTCTTACATAAGGTTCATCATAATATCCGAAGCTTATATACATAGCTGTACCTGAGAGAGTACAAGAAAATCGACATTATAAAGAAAAAAGAAAATATAACAAACAAAAGTGTAAAAACTGAATCTCCCAACGAGGGAAACATGCTGATATGAAGCGCTCCCAAAACACCATATCCACCAGCCATCAGGAGCGTGATAATCAAACTTGGGAAAGCCTCTTCTTTCCGACACCAACTTCGGGCATAGAGACAAGTGAGTGTGCCTTGCAGAAGATACCAAGCGAATAGAGCTCCATAGCCATTCTCTACCACGCTATCTCCATATGCCCCATACGCAAAGCTGGCGCACCACGCAACCCACCACACGATCGGTCGGTCTATTCGGCTCCAGAGCGCAACGAGATATGCTGTTCGGACGTTCATCTTCTCATTCCTCATCTGACTCAGGTACGCCATCGGAGACGCAGGGTTCCTATGTAGCGCCCCTCGTGGTCGTAGAGGGTGATGTAGTAGGCATACAGGATATGAAGATGAACTTCTACAAGGTAGGCTTTGTAAGGCACATCTGCCTTGATACGGTTCCTGTCCGAAATCCACCAGACGATAAAGCGTTCGTTTTCGGGCCAACTTCTGACCCACTTGCACTGAGAAAGCTCCCATCGCATCACAGGTTGGTGCGTCGTTTCAGAGTGCCACACTAATTGTCCAACCTCTTTTCGGAGTCGACACTCGGTGCTGTCTGTATGGAAGAGTTCATTTGACAAGGTAAGTGTCCCTGAGCAAGTTGGTTTGTATGCTCCTGAAGCGAGTAATATCTCCGCTTGTTCCAGCATCTTTTGCCTGTTGATTGTTAGACTAAGCAACCAGACCAATACTGCTACTTGAACGA
>FWPU01004522.1_pt1 | contig 32237 bp, 29 predicted proteins | sample 2228361 | NCBI WGS metagenome assembly FWPU01 (sample SAMEA103939777, study PRJEB20133) | metagenome
CTGGTTGTATCTTTCTTTTTCAGAAAAAAAAGTATTTTAGCTTAATTGTTGGTCTGACTTTTTTACTACCTTTGTTTTTTTATACTAATGATATTCAAAGATATTCCTTTCTGATTTACCCTTTTTTATTCTTTCCTTTGCCAGCTTTGTGGCTGTCGGCTTTAAAAGTGAATAAAAATGAGAATCAGTTTAAAATGTTAGCTTTATTAACTTTAATTTTTTTAATTATTATTAGTCTTATTTCTGCCAAATATGTTTATTACACCATCAGTCATCCTGGTTATCAGGATCCTTATTATCCGATCATTAAAAAATTTTATCTTGAGAAATAAAAATGTTAAAAGGAAAACAAAAATCAAACAGAAGAAAAATAAAGCTTTTTCTTTTTCTCCTTTTAACTATTGGAGCTTTTTCCCGACTCTATCGGCTCAACTGGGACGAAGGTTATTACCTGCACCCTGATGAACGGCTTTATGTTAATGCCTCAAATCTGAGGCTACCTCAATCAATTCAGGAATTTTTCTCACCTGACTCACCTTTAAATCCCAAAATGTTTTACTATGGTCAATTTCCTTTGTACCTTTATGTTTTCTTTTTTAAATTAAGTCAGCTGTTCCATTTTTCCCTGCCTTTTCTGTATCTTTCCCGCTTAATATCAGCGCTTTTTAATATCACTACCTTGTTTTTGCTTTTTTTAGTGGCTCGGTTTTTTCTACCGCCTTTTTTTGCTTTACTGGCTTTAACTTTTTTGGTTTTTTCCACCGGCCATCTTCAGCACGCTTATTTTAACACTACCGAAAGCATTTTAACTTTTTTGGTCTGTTTTATTTTACTGTTGAGCTTAAAAATTCTGCAAGCAAAAAAATTAAACCATTTTCATGTTAAGCTGTTAGGCATAATCAACGGCTTGGCAGTAGGTAGCAAAATCACTGGTTTGTCTTTTTTAATCATACCTTTAACCAGCTTTCTTTTACGACCAAAAGGTTTTTTCCGAAAAATTTGGCTTTTTGGCTTTTTTTACCTGATTTTTGCTTTGATCAGCTCTCCTTATAACCTGATTGATTTTAAAAATTTTCAAGCCCAACAAAACTTTATGCAACGAGTAACTTACGGAAACATTAAGGCGCCTTTTGTGATTATTTATGAAAGAACTACACCCTATTTTTATCAACTAGCTTATATTCTTCCCTTTCAGCTTAGCTTACCTGTTTTATTCTTTTCTTTGTTGGGTTGGTTATTACTTTTGCTTAAATTAGCCAAAGAGAAAAAACATGAACTTATCGTTTTACTGATCTTTCCTACTTTTTATTTTCTCTGGACTGGTGCTTGGTATAGCAAATTTGCCCGTTATATGATTCCTTTACTGCCTTTTTTGAGTCTTTTTGCCGCCTATTTTTTTTATTGGCTGAAAGAAAAACAGCCAAAGAAAAAATGGGTAATTTATTTTTTCATTTTTTTTACTTTATTTATCCAAATCAACTATTTTTTATCTTTTTTTATTAATATCTACACCAAGCCCCATACCCGGATTGAGGCCTCAAACTGGATTTACCAAAACATTCCGCCAGGCAAAACCATTGCCGTTGAACATTGGGATGATCCCCTGCCTTTACCTATTCCTCAACACCAAACCCTTTTTCAATCTTATCAATTTAAAACTCTGCCGGTTTACGATAAACCAGACGACCAAGTCAAAATGGAAAAACTGCTTGAAATGCTTGCTTCTGCTGATTATATTATCTTTTCTAGCCGCCGGGTGAGTCTGTCAATTAGAAAAAATCCTGAATTATATCCGTTAACTGCTAAATTCTATGATAAATTGTTAAACCAAGAATTAGGTTTTCACCTGGAAAAAGTTTTTGCAAGAAAATTCAACCTTTTTGGTTTTGAGTTTAGTGATGATTCAGCTGATGAAACCATTCAAAGCTATGACCACCCACCGGTTTACATTTTCAAAAACCAGGCTTACCTAACCAGCAGACAATTACTTAAACAGCTTGCAGAACCAAATAAATAAAAATGTCGGTTGGTCTTATCTATCTTAAAATTTTATTATATAATCAATGCTTATGAAAATAGTTGGTTTGGACCTTGATGGAATTATTATTGACCGACCACCTCTTATTCCCAAATGGCTAATTGAATATCTTTATCGCGATTATTCAGCTAAAACCTTAAAATACCGTTTGCCTGGCTTTTGGGAGCAAAAAGTTAGACAGCTAACTCATCTGCCTTTTGTTAGACCACCAATTTTAAAAAATGTAAAAATTATCAAAAATGCGAAAAAAAATAAATATCGCTTAATAGTGATTTCTGGCCGCTTTAGTTTTTTAACTAATTTAACATTGGCTTGGCTGGATAAATATAAAATCCGCCAAAATTTCCAACAAATTTATCTAAACACAGAAAACTTACAACCGCATTTATTTAAAGAAAAAATGCTTGATCAGATCAAAGTTGATTTTTTTATTGATGATGATTTAGCTACCCTCACTTATCTTAGCCAACGCTTACCCCAGCTCTCTTTTTATTATTACCAAAACAACCAAAATCAAGCCAAAAACCAACTGCCGCCAAACATTTACTCAATTGATAATTTAAAGGATATTCTTAGATAGTTTATGTTAACTGATGCTCTCTATATTTATTTTTTTTGGCTGATTATTTTTTTCATTGGTATTCTTTTTTTGCCTTTAGCTAACCTTTTATTTTCTCGGTTTATCAGCAAAGGCTATTTTTTTGCCAAAATTTTAGGTCTTGTTTTCTTGGCTTTTTCGGTTTGGCTGATCAGTCTTTTACACATTGCTCCTTTCCAAACCTCAACTATATTAGCTGTTGCTTTTTTATGGCTTCTGGTTAATCTGTTTATTTATTATCGGCAAAAAATGTCATGGCAAGCTTTATTAACAAAATTCTCTTTAATTGAAGAGTTACTTTTCGGCGGATTTCTCACCTTTTGGTCTTATATCCGCGGTTTTGCGCCTTCAATTTATGGTTTGGAGAAATTTATGGATTTTGGCTTTATTAATTCGATTTTAAGAACGGCCTTTATGCCACCTGTTGATATGTGGCTGGCTCCCTCACCTGAATACCCACATCATTTTATCAACTATTATTATTTTGGTCATTTCGTTACCGCTTTACTAACCAAAATCTCCCAACTACCGCCAGAAATTGTTTATAATCTAATGTTGGGTTTTATTTGCGGTGCTTCTTTTACTGGCGTTTTTTCAATTACCACTAATTTAATCTATCACTACTACCATCATATCAACCAAAAGAAAATCTCTTGGTTGAAATTAATCACCAGCGGTCTTCTGGCCGGCTTTCTGGTAACTTTTGGTGGCAATCTGCATACACTTTATGTCTTTACCAAAGGTTATCCTCTTAACCAACCTCAACCGCCTTGGCAGATTTTAGGCAAACCAAACCCGGCCGCTTACTGGTACCCTAATGCCACACGTTTTATTAAAAACACTATTCATGAGTTTCCCAGCTATTCTTTCATTGTCTCTGATCTTCATGGATATTCCCTTTGTTTTGTTAACTTTGGCCTATCTGTTTACTTTTGTGCTGGAAAGAAAACAACCAAAAGGAAAAATTATCATGCTTGGCTTTCTGTTAACGATTATGTATATGACTAATGCCTGGGATGGAGTAATTTACCTTGCTTTATCAATGTTGATTTTTCTGACACTTAACCTCAACTTAACTTCTTTTAGAAAACCTTGTTTTAGTCTGAAAAATCTGCAATTTAAAATTAAAAATTTAAGAATGAATCTCCAGCTTTTGAATCTAATTATTTCTTCTTATCTTCTTGTGTTAAGTTTTATTATCTTCAGCCTGCCTTTCAACCGTTATTTTATTCCTTTTGCTCAAGGCATTGGTATTAATTGCGTAACGCCAAATGCTCGCGGACAAGTGCTTTGCGATGTTTCGCCTTGGTGGATGCTTTTTATTCTCTGGGGTTATTTTTATTATTTTGCCTTCAGTTTGCTTTTTGGGCGGTTAATACCAGCGCTTAAAAAACTGTTGGTAAAAAGAAACAGCTTAAAAACAAAGGATCAAAATCAGCCAAAATTTAATGCCAGTGATATCTTTGTTGGCTTGATGATTTTTTTGGCTAGTTTGCTTTTAATAGCACCGGAATTTATCTTTGCACGCGACATTTATCCTGATCACTACCGAGCCAATACCATGTTTAAACTAGGTTATCAGGCTTTTATTATGCTAGGAATAGTGGTGGCTTATACTTTGTTTAGCCTGAAAAAAACTGTTTTGGTTTGGAAAATACTGGCTTTTGTTCAACTTTTTCTGGTAATGATTTATCCTTTTTTTGGCATTAATTCTTATTACCAAAGCTTAAAAAAATATGAAGGTCTTGATGGTTTGCTTTGGCTTAAACAAACTTATCCCACTGATTTTGCCGCTGTTAACTACTTCAGAACTCATTTAAAAGAATTCGAGCAGCCGGTTATTCTTGAAGCTATGGGCGATTCTTATTCAGATTATGCCCGGATTTCTGCTTATACTGGTTTGCCAACAGTGATTGGCTGGCCAGTTCATGAATGGCTGTGGCGAGGTTCTTATGATGATGTAGGTAAAAGACAAGAAGAAGTTAAAAAAATGTATGAATCAACTAACCTGCTGGAGGTAAAAAATTTATTGCAAAAATACCAAGTTAAATATGTAGTGGTCTCCACCTTAGAGAGGCAGAAATATCAGGTTAACGAAAGCAACTTCCAAACTTTAGGCCAGCTTATCTTTACCAAAGAACCCACCAAAATCTACCAAATCAACTGAATTTTTCATCAAATGTTGACGATACTTACAGAAAAAACTATGATGAAGTTATGGAACTATTAAGCAATGTTCCTTTGCCGTTATTGGTTTTGCTGATTTTTACCTTTTTTTTAACTTTATTTGGTTTAATTATTTTACTGGTTACCCGCGAAAAAGAAAAACCAAAACCAGAAGAAAATTTTACTTCTGTTCTACCGCCGGTTCAACCAGAATCAGAAGTAGCCACTGATCAAACCATCAACCCCGCCACAATCTCTCCTAAACTGGCCAAAGAAAACAATTTTAAATTTATTTTTCTTATTTTCTTTTTTGCGGTGGTGGCTGCCGCTTTACCTTTTGCCGCTTTAAAAATCAGCCAAAAATTTTCTCAACCGGAAAAAACAGCAACGCAGGAAACAAAAATCTCACCATCTTGTCTAAATTTATCTATAACTGATGTTTTAGATAACCCTCTTAACCAAGATCAATTAAAGCAATTAAGACCTGGTGATGAGGTTAAAATTGTTATTATCACTAACAGCCCGGATTTTGAAAAAGGCCGCTTCCGGGTTAACGGTAGTGCCTGGCAGGAAATAACAGAAAAAGAAGGTAATAATTTTGTGGCTAATTATATTCTGGATCTTGGGGTGAAAAAATTCACGATTGAGGCAGAAGTTTATCATAAAGAAAAAGGCTGGCTTTAAGTTATGTTACGTTTAATCAAAAAATATTTTGGCATCACTTTTTTGTTTGTCTCCTGTGTGGGAACAGGTGTTTTAGCTTTGGTAACAGCTTTGCAGTTGAAAGAATTAAAAAGCGCCACTCCCAAAACCGAAGCGCTTAGCCCGCCTTGTTCGTTAACTTTTATAATTGAAGATGATACACCAAGAGAAAAAGATCTCACTGCTCAAACAAAACCCAGCCCAACTTCTCAACCAACCTCTATACCCACACCCACACCCCTGCCGCCAACTGCTACACCTACTCCTACTCCAACTGCCACACCTACATCAACGCCAACTCCCAAACCAACTGCTTTGCCTACTGCTACTGCCATGCCTACCCCAACGCCAACCACTACACCTACACCTACACTAACTACCACAAAAAATCAGGCAAAAACAGAAATTGGTGGACCGTTACCAACAGCTACCCCCACCCCCACTAAAACTTTAATAGCCCAAGGTCAAACCACACCCACCACAACCATTACACCTACTTTAGCTGTGCCTGACCTGCCAGTAAGCGGAATTAGTTTACCAACTCTGATCTTTTTAATGGGAGGTTTATCTTTATTAACAGCGGCTTATTATTTTTTGCGGCTAAGTGGGAAGTGATGCGCCTGCCCAACACATCACTCCCCGCTTGGCCGTAAAAATTAACCAAAATGTTTCTGGATTGTCAACTTAACTAAAGTTAAATCTAATTATACCATAATCAGCTTGATAAGACAATCTAAATAAAATTTTTTTCTGTCGGAGAATTGTAAAACAAAGAAAAGGTGTTTTTTAGCGCGAAAAAACAAGCTGAATTTTAAAAAATAGCCTTGCTTTCTCTGCTTGACAATTAGTTTGGTTTTTGTTACCAATAAGAATACATGGTATGAGTCGTTTGCTGCCTAAACGACTTGCTACCTAATAAAAAAAGAGCATTGCTACTCGTAGTCAACTTCCTTTAAGCTAGCGGTAGTGATGCTCTTTTTCATTTTAATCATAGGGTGAAGATAGGAATACTCAACCCTTTTTCTTTAAGTTTAATAAATTGCTCCCGACCCATTCTTTGCAAACTCTGTTCATGTCGGATAAGAATTTTTTCTGTTTGCCTTTTTTTGTTTTCTTTCTGAAATAAATTAATTAACCATTTCATTCTTTTTTCGTTATAACACTATTGGTTTAGTTTTGTCAAGTCCTATAGTAATTAGATTCTCAAAATATCCCAAGACCTATAGCAAAATTAAATAGTTATAGCTTGTTATAACAAGCTGTCTAAATTTAAAAAAATTAAGTGGAAAAACCGTTGATAAAAGGAAAATGAATAAAAAAAGGCTAAAAAAATGTTTAGAAAAGTTTTGGGGTTAAACTAATTAAATCTCCTTCCTTATTGGTAATCACTTTGGTAAAGCCTAATTTTTGCGCTTCCTTAATCCTTTTGCTGGCTTGACTAACTGGTCTTATCTCACCTAACAAACCCACCTCACCTAAAACAGCGGTTTGAGGAAGCAGCGGTTTATTTTTAAAAGAAGAGATAATGGCCAAGCAAACCGCTAAATCAGCCGCCGGCTCACTAATTTTAAAACCAGAAGCAACATTAACATAAACATCAAAAGCAAAAAGAGGCAACTTTAAATGTTTAATAAGAATCGCCAAAAGCATTTGCAACCGATTAAAATCAAAACCACTTACCACCCGGCGCGGAATTGGTGTTTTGCTAGCAACCACTAAAGCTTGAATTTCTATCAAAAGCGGCCTGGTTCCTTCAAGAGTCACGGTAATTACTGAACCAGCTTTAGGCTGACTACCTGCTTCAAGAAAAAGACAGCTGGGATCAACCACATCAAGCAAACCTTTCTCCTCCATAGTCAAAAGACCAACTTCATCAGTTGGACCAAAGCGGTTTTTAATTCCGCGCAAAATCCGCAGCTGTTGATATCGTTCACCCTCAAGATACAAAACCACATCAACTAAATGTTCCAAAACTTTTGGGCCGGCCACTACACCCTCTTTAGTTACATGACCAACCAAAATCAAAGATAAATTCAAGTTTTTTGCCAACTGCTGCAGCCGGGCAGCGCATTCCCTAACCTGACCAACCGAACCAGCACTACCAGTTAAATCATTGGTGGTAAGAGTTTGAATTGAGTCAATAATGGTTAAGCGGGGTTTTAAATTTTTAATCTCCTGACAGATTAAATCAACATCAGTTTGGTTTAAAATTAAAATCGCTGAAGAAGAAACCTGAAGCCGCTCTGCCCTTAATTTAAGCTGTTGGGCCGACTCCTCACCAGAAACATAAAGTACTAAATTCTTATCAGCTAAATTTTGCGCCAACTGTAAAAGGAGCGTTGATTTACCTACCCCTGGTTCACCAGCCAAAAGAACAACTGAACCCGGCACCAAACCACCGCCTAAAACCCGATTAATCTCACTGCTTTGAGTTACCAGTCTTAAATGCTTAACTGAACTAATCTGATTAAGTTTTTGCGGTTTTTCTGCTGACAAGGCACGATTGGTTTTATTGGTTTTTTGGGTTAGCTGTTCAACCAAACTGCCCCAACTGCCGCAGTTTGGACATTTGCCCAACCAACCTGAAGATTCATAACCGCAGCTTTGGCAGATATACTCACTTTTAATTTTGGTCATAAGCGCTTTAGTCTAATTATACATGTTAAAATTTTTAAATAAACGGTGAAAATAAAACTAAATTAAAACTGCCTCTTTACAAAAAGGTTTATAATTAACTTGTTAACTAAAAAAATTAACATGAAGCTGACCACCAGCAACATTCATCTGGGTTTAAAAGAGGTGGATCCGGCTTTTGGTTCCGTTGTTACGCCTATCTATCCGACCTCTACTTTTATTTTTCCTTCAGCTGAAGAAGGCGCCAAAAGATTTGCCGGTCAGTCAAAAGGCATGATCTATTCAAGATTAGCCAATCCCACTGTGGCTCTTTTGGAAAAAAGACTGGCTAGCCTTGAACAAGGCGAACAAGCTTTGGTTACTGCCTCTGGTATGGCTGCTATTACGCTAACGCTTTTTCATCTTTTAAAAAAAGGTGATGAAATTGTGGCTCATTCAGTTTTATATGGCGGCACTTTTGCTCTTTTGAGTAAAATTCTTCCCCGATATGGCATTGGCGTTAAGCTCGTTGATTTTAAAAAAGAGGAAAAGCTCAAAAAAGCCTTAAGCCCAAAAACTAAAGTGCTTTTTTTTGAAAGCCCCACTAACCCGCTTTTGGAAATTATTGAGATTAAAAAAATTTGCCAGCTGGCCAAACAAAGAAGAATTATAACTGTTTTTGACAATACTTTTGCTCCGCCACCCCTGCAATATCCACTTAAATTAGGCGTTGATCTGGTGGTACATAGCTTAACTAAGTACATCAACGGTCATTCAGATGCTTTAGGCGGAGCAGTAATTGGTCCTACCAAAATTATCCAACCAATGCATCACCAAACTCATATTTTCTTTGGCGCTGTTCTTTCACCTTTTGCCGCTTATTTAATTCTGCGCGGGTTAGCCACTTTGGAAGCGCGAATTTTAACGCAAAGCACTTCTGCTTTAAAAATTGCCCAATTCTTGGCCAAACATCCCAAAGTGAAAAAAGTTTACTATCCCGGACTGCCTTCTTTTCCCCAACACCAATTAGCCAAAAAACAAATGAATCAGTTTGGTGGTGTTTTATCTTTTGAGGTTAAAGGCGGCTATCAAGCTGGTAAAAAACTGGTTAATTCCGTTAAACTTATTCACCTGGCTGTTTCCTTAGGAGCAGTGGAAAGCTTAATTGAACATCCTTCATCCATGACGCATTCGGAAATGACCGAAGAAGAAAAAGCTCAATCACAAATTAATAATAGTTTAATCCGGTTATCAGTTGGACTGGAAGACACTCAAGATTTAATGGCTGATCTTAATCAGGCGCTTCAGAAATGCTGAAAATTAGCGATAACCAATGGGCTTGGCTTTAGGAATAAAAGACAGAGCGATTTTTCTTTTGATTGGATCAACTTTTTCAATCACGCATTGGATTTTCTGACCTTCTTTGAAATTCTCACCCGGCGGAATTTTGGAGATATGAATTAATCCCTCCACGCCGTTTTCCAAATTCACAAAAGCGCCAAAACCGGAAAGTCGACTAATTTTACCAGTTACTTGCTGTTCTGGCTTATATTTCTTATCAATATCCTTCCAAGGATCAGGGGTTAGTTGTTTAAGAGAAAGGTTAAGACGATTGGAGGTTTTATCAATACCAATAACTACTACCTCAATCTGATCGCCAACTTTTACATATTTGTTGGGATCCTCAACCTTTTCCCAAGCAATTTCGGAAATATGAATTAAACCTTCAATCTCCACCTTCGGTTTGACTGCCGGCACCAACACAAAAATCCCAAAGTTAGCCACCCCTGTTACTCTAGCCTCATATTTTTTGCCAATTTCAAACTGATCCAAAGCTTTCTTTTGTTTATCAATGAGTTCTTTTTGTGTAACTGCTTTTTGGGAAACCACAAAGCGAGTATTTTTTTTGTTCACTTCAAGAATTTTAACTTTTATTTTCTTGCCTTTAAGTTTTGAAGGGTCAGCCACAAAAGCTGGATCAAGTTGGGCAGCCGGAATAAAACCGCGGATACCAGCATAATCAATCAGTAAACCGCCTTTGGCTACCTCCACACCTTTTACTTCAATTTCAGCTTCTTTCTTCAGTTTTTCCTCCAAAAGCTCCCATTTTTTTTCGTAACCAAGGTTTTTTAAAGAAACCACCATATAACCCAACTCATTTTCCGGCAGAATAACTGTTCCGCTAACCTGATCACCCACTTTTAAAGAGGGAAGAAGGTATTTAATCATTTCCAGTTCTTTTCGACCAACTTGAGCGTAACTTTTTGCTCCAACATCAATCAAAATTTCGTTGCTGGAAAGGGCAATAATGGTACCGGTAACTTTATCGCCTTTTTGGTAAAAAGGTAACCGATAATCTGTGTCAGCTAGTAAATCGGCCATGGTTTGCGGTTGGCCCGTATTTTTTTTAGTTTTGGTGGTTGTTTGACCTCTTTGACTGTCCTTCTTTTTGGTCATTAAGCATAAACCGCCTTTCTTTTTGTTTTTTAGCTTATATTGCCAAGAAAAAACTTAAAGGAAATAAATTTCTCGGCGATGACCTATTTTCCAAGTCCCTTGCGGGACAAGTATCGTCGGCGCTGCAGCGTTTCACGACTTTGTTCGGAATGGAAAAAGGTGGAACCACTGCGCTTTAATCACCGAGAAATTAATTGCCTTCAAGTGGAAATAAAACCTTTTTAGGGCCGTTTAGTGTAATTTAGAAACTACTGCTGGTTTATTAGTACGGCTAAGCTAAAACGGTTACCCGTCTTACACTGGCCGCCTATCAACCCAGTCATCTCCTGGGAACCTCAAAGATACTTTATCTTGGGGTGGGCTTGGCGCTTAATATGCTTTCAGCGCTTATCCCGTCCGGATGTGGCTACCCAGCAATGCGCTTGGACAGCAACAACTGGCACACCAGGGATCCGATCAGCTAGGTCCTCTCGTACTGTAGCCGACTCCCCTCAAGTATCAGATCGCTTGCACCGGATAGAGACCGAACTGTCTTGCGACGTTCTGAACCCAGCTCGCGTACCCTTTTAACCGGCGAACAGCCGGACCCTTGGGACCCTATTCAGCCCCAGGATAGGATGAGCCGACATCGAGGTGCCAAACCGCGCCGTCGATAAGGACTCTTGGGCGCGATCAGCCTGTTATCCCCGGGGTAGCTTTTATCCGTTAAGCTCCGTCCGCAACCACAGCGGAGCGGAGGATCACTAAGACCTGCTTTCGCATCTGTTTGACATGTCCGTCTCACAGTTAAGCCGGCTTATGCCTTTACACAAACCGCACGATTTCCATCCGTGCTTAGCCGACCTTTGTGCTCCACCGTTACCTTTTAGGTGGAAATCTCCCCAGCTAAACTGCCCACCAGTCACTGTCTTTCCGCCAGGGTTTTTATGCTGGCTCGGAATTAGGCTTGAAGCTCTTAAAGAGTGGTATTTCATTGTTGCCCGAAGGCTCCCACCTATGCTCGACAGTTAAGAACTTCGCCCCAATGACAAGCTACAGTAAAGCTCCCGGGGTCTTTTTGTCCAGGTGCAAGTAGGCCGCATCTTCACAGCCATTTCAACTTCGCCGGAAGACAGTTCAAGACAGTTGTCAAGTCGTTCTACCTTTCGTGCGCGTCGGAACTTACCCGACAAGGAACTTCGCTCAAATACCAAAAAATTGGTGTTGGACTATCTCTTATCCGCTTTTGGCGGACCTTGACGTATAGTCTCTGAGGATTCCAAATCCTTAAAACGCTCGCAAAAATTTTCAAATTGTGCGAGCTTGGCGGATTTCAGCTTATACTTCTTAAAAGTGCTCACTGAAAAACATTCTTCTCCGTCAACAAAGCCTACTATCCATCAAGGATTTGGTCTTTCCTGCTGATTATCCCTACTGGTATCATTTTTACTATGGATATTTTTTACCATAGTAGATCCAGGATACAGGACTTCCCAGCATATAGTCAAGTTTTACTATGGCAGCGAGTCGTTTTGCAGACTTTACCATAGAACAGTTATAGTTACTGCTGCCGTTCACTTGGGCTTGGATCAGAAGCTTATCCAACTTAAAGTCGGACTCACCCCCGATCTTTAACCTACAAGCACTGGGCAGGTGTCAGCCCCTATACCTTGCCTTTCGGCTTCGCAGAGACCTGTGTTTTAGTTAAACAGTCGCTTGACATCTTTTGCTAAGACCTCGCTAATGCGAGGTAGGGCATCTCCCGAAGTTACGCCCAGCTTTTGTTGCCGAGTTCCTTGAACTGCTATCTTCCGCTTGCCTTGGAATTCTTGCTCCAGTCCACCTGTGTCGGTTTGCGGTACGGCAAAATTGTTCATCCACAACGAGACTTTTTGCAAAAGCTGAATACTTTACGTTGTCCGCATCGCTTTGGACTTCCCATCACCACTCGGTTAAAACGTTATTGCGGATTTTCCTTCAACAACTGCCTCGTGGCTTAGACGGTCACTCTTAAGACCGCGTAAAATTCTCCAGCTTTGTCCTCCCTTTGTGTCTTTGTTAGAACAATTCTGTAGCCGAATATAAACGGCTCCTCCATCAGCTACCCCCTTAAAAAGGGACTCGCCTAAGGTACCGACTAACCCGAAGCCGACGAACGTTGCTTCGGAAACCTTGGACATTCGGCAAGAAGGATTCTCACCTTCTAACGCTACTCATTCCGGCATACTCTCTTCTCTTTCGCTCCACTGTTTGTTACCAAACAGCTTCACCGCAAAGAGAATGCTCCCCTACCAATTTGTGCCAAAAGCACAAAATCTTCATCTTCGGTACTTCCCTTAAGCCCCGAATCATTTTTGGCGCAAGATTTCTCGGCCAGTAAGCTGTTACGCACTTTTTAAAGGGTGGCTGCTTCTAAGCCAACCTCCTGGGTGTTTAAGAAATCTTACATCCTTTTCCACTTAGAGAAGATTTAAGGACCTTAGATGGAAGTCTGGGCTGTTTCCCTTTTGTCTCGTCAGCTTAGCCCGACAAGACTGACTATTGACCGCAAACTTCTTGGTATTCGGAGTTTGGTTTAGTACCATAGCTTGCGCTACAGTACCAATCCAGTGCTCTACCCCCAAGAATTGATGGTCAACGCTATACCGAAATATATTTCGGGGAGAACCAGCTATCTCTGGGTTCGTTAGGCATATTGCCCCTAACCACAAGTCATCTCACCCCTTTGCAACGGAGACGAGTTCGGGCTTCCTGCGCCAATTACGGCGCATTCACCCTGCTCATGGTTAGCTCACCCAGTTTCGGGTCAACCATATCCTTCCTCCGTTAATTAACGGACGCCCTTTTCAGACTCGCTTTCGCTCTGCCTCCGCAAAAAAATTTGCTTAGACAAAAGAAGGATATGATTACTCACCGGATCATTCTTCAATAGGCACGGCGTCAGTTGCCTAACGCAACCTCCGCCTGCTTGTTAGTCGACAGTTTCAGGTTCTTTTTCATTCCCCTTCCGGGGTGCTTTTCACCTTTCCCTCACGGTACTAGTTCACTATCGGTAAGTTTTGGTATTTAGTCTTGGCAAGGGTGGCCCTGCCAGCTTCCCACAAAGTTTTGCCGTGCTTCGTGGTACTTAGGAACTTTCCGGAAGAATTTCTGCTTTCGTATACGAGGCTGTCACTCTCTCTGGCAACTTTTTCCAAAGCTTTCTACTAGCTTCCATTCTTCCTTATGGAAAGCCCTGCAACCCCCGCTTAAAAAGCTTGCGCTTTAAGCGGGTTTAGACTCTTCCGCTTTCGCTCGCCGCTACTGACGGAATCACTTTTGTTTTCTTTTCCACGGGTTACTAAGATGTGTCAGTTCACCCGGTACCCCCCTTGTGTTAAAAACACAAGGTACGAACGCTTCCGCGTTCGTAGGTTTCCCCATTCGGAAACCGCCGGATCACAGGTTCGTAGCACCTCCCCGACGAGTATCGCCGCTATGTGCGTCCTTCTTCGGCCAAAACTTCCAAGGCATCCACCTGTCGACGTTATGAGTAGGTCTAAATTACACCACGACCCTAAAAAGGGTCTATTTCCTACTTGATAATTATTCAATTGTCAAAGTGCCAGTGGACCCGAGGGGAATCGAACCCCTTACCTCTTCATTGCAAATGAAGTGTTCAACCATTTAAACTTCGGGCCCGTTCCCCCAAAATTAAATCCCACAAATTAAAAAAGCTGGCTTTAGCCAGCTTCAAGAGTTTAAGGTTTTAAGCCGCTGCTAAACAACAAAAACACCAAAAATGGGTTTTTGTTTTTTTGTAAATTTTGGCTGTTCAGTCATGAAAAATAAATTCACTCTTGTTTCTGGCTAAAGGTAAAAACCATTTTAGCAAACAAATTTTATTTCGTCAATAATCAAATAACCTTCTATTTTACTCCCTCCTTAATAAATTCAAAAGTCTCTGTAATTTAGCTTTTAATCCACCACCTCCTCCTGTATTTGGTGAATTACTCGAGGAAAAATTAGGTCTTTTCAGTTCAGATAATTCCTGAACAGCGGCCAAAGAAGCAACTTGTTGCTTAACTTGCGTATTATCAACCTTATTCATTTCAACCAAAGCTAAAAGAAGCATTATAAATTCAGGTGTATAATCAGCCAAACCAAATATCTTATGAACCAGCTCATGAAGGGCAATTCCTACTAACTTACGTTTGTTAACCGACACCAGGCTAAGCTCGTTAAAACCTATGCCGCTTACTCCGTCATAACCTAAATAGCCAACCCCAGCAGGCGCAACAAATACTAAATCTTTGGCTAAAATTTGCCGGGGATCAGACTAAAAAGCGATTCGTCTGTCCACTTGATCTTTTTCTGCTTTCCCTGTTTCTTGAGCTGCTTCAGCTGGAGTTAAACCGCTGATAATACATTCTAAGGTAATTCTGCTACCTTCATCAGCTTCCATTTCCTTTATTAATTCAGCTATCCTTTCTGTACTGGAAGCTAAAACTTTTGCTAATTCTTGCAAGGTTTTTGAACTGGCAGGTGCTTTTTGTTCCATTAATTCTAGTACATACTCTTCTGCTGTTGGAAGAAATAAACTCCAAAATGAATAACCTAAATCACTAACGTTAATTAACCGCTCTCCTGGAACATGTCTGATATTAGCCAAAGTGATTCTGGCTTTGTTTGCTTCTTCTTTCAGGCTTAAACCCCAACTTTCTCGTTTTGCTTCCTCAAAGATTTTTATTCTTTTTCTTAAGGCTTCTTCTGAATAAATATAATAACCAGGCAGCTGACGCCAAGCCGCCATTTTCCAAAAAGGTTTTGCCACGACACTTAATGAGGGTCTATTAGAAATTAGGCTTAAATCAGATTCGGTAATGAAAGAATCTACATTAAACTTGAATTGTTCTTCATAGTGGTTTTTCAAATGTTGTAAAAGTGCCTCAAAATACCTTAAATCTCGGCAAACAAGTCTTGCCTTACTTATATATTCTTGTAACATGTTTTGGTCTATTTGATTTCTGTCTCTGCCGGCAGTTACCCAAGGGACATCATAACCAACTACCAATTTTTCATTTTTTGTCACTAACAAGCCGTTTTCATAAACAGCCCCTAGCTCATCCAGTAAAATCCTCATAAAGCCCAAGTCAATAACATTGGGATCATCTTTTCTTAAATCAATGGCATAACGGGCCAGTCCGCTGTTGCCTTTTTCATCTTTTTGTCTGGGATCAATCACAGCAAGCCAGTTTTGCCAATCTGCAGTATCATATTGTGCCAGATCAGTTAACCTTAAGGTGGTGGCTGAACTAAAATTCTCATCAGTTTCTGGCGCGTTACTGCTTAGTTGAAAAACAACCCTTGGTATTGTCTTTTTTTTGCCATCAACAAAAACTTCTTCTTCTTGAGTGTTTGCCGCAGCTGTCCATCTTACTGGTTGACCCTCAAAAAAAGCTTTTGAGGAAAAAGATAACTCAAAACCATTTCTAACCGCTGGTGCGGCAATCATTTTTTGACCCTCACCGTACTTACCAGCAAAAAAAGGATGCTTTTTGCTGCTTTTACCCATGGTGGCTAAATCATCAGGCGCATAACCGGCACCATCATCCATTATTTTAATACCAATGATTTTAGCCAAAGAAGTTAACTCATCCTCCCCTACCCACCTTCTTTGACCATCTCTTAATACCTCATATGCAAGGGTGGTTTTACCTGCATCAAGGTGATTTTGCACCATATCTTCAAACACTCTCACTGGATCATCCCATCTACCCTGACCATAATCAACTGGCAAATCAGTAGCAATAATCGTTTTTCCCAACTTTTTCATTTCCGGAGCAATTGTTACCGGAGCAATAATTTCCAAATCTTCAATGGCTGTTTTAAATTGTTCAAGATCACTATCCCCGTTTGAAACCAAACAACCAACTCCCAAAACAACAGGTTTGTCAAAAATGAGGGGTTGCTGAAAATACTCCGATGGTTTAAATTTAAATAATCGGCCGCCATACAGAACATATAAACCATCTTTACCTTTTACCTTAATAACTGAACCATCAGGTATAGACTGACAAACTAAATATCTATTTCCAATTTGATAAATCGGCCGGCCATCATCTAATTTACCCGCTACCGTAAGATCAGCTATTTTTTTTCTTTCTAAAACGAAATTGCCGGAAAAATCTTTCCTTATCGCATAACCAATTTCTTCACCTTCTACAAAAACTTTATAGTGAAATAGAGTCGCAATGAAATCTTGATAATCTTTTGGAAGATTAGGGTAATTTTCAATTGCCTCTGCCAAATCAGCCAAAGAAGCTGAAAATTGGAAAATTTTATCAAAAATGGCTAAACCTAAAAGTTGTTGTTTGATTAACTCTTCGTCTTTTCCAACCTTTATTTCTGAATCAGTCTGAAGCTGATGAGCAAAATCAGTAGAAATAGCACTTAAATCTGTTTTACCAAGCATTATTCCAAGAAGATAATTAACGTTTTCTTGAGCAGTTTGATAAGCAGCTAAAATGTCAACAAAACCTTTTTTTCGACCAACCACCGCCAGCATTAAAACCTGCATTCTTCGGCGCCAATAATCCCGGTTTTTAGGATCAGCTAATTCTGCCTCTATTAAAGCCGGTCTAATTTTCAGCCTAAACTTACCTGTTTGTTGGTCAAAAACCAGTTCAATTGGTTCCTCCTCTTTATCATCAGTTAAACTTTGTATGTATATGGGTTCTGGAGCTAAATTAGCTAAATTTCCCAAATCAGTTTGATTGAGCATAACCTCAAGTTGTTCTCTGGCAGATTGATAAATCTCAGTAATCCGCTTCAAACTTTCTTCTTCTGGGCTAATTTCCAGCTGTTTTCCAATTACTGATTTTATTTGACTAAGAGTAAAAACAGAAAATTTTTCTTGATGATATTGATTAAATTGATCAAAACTAATAACTTGGTTTAAAGTAATAATTTGATAGTTTAACCTTTTTAAGGTTTCTATCAACCGTTGATTTTCTGGTTGTTTTGTTTCTCCCCAAGAAACAACCACGTATTTTTGGCCTTCTGAAAGATTTAAAAATTTCGGTAGAATTTGAAATAAAATTTCTTGGGCTCTTTTTATTGGCGGGTTTTCACTATTATTATAAAAATAAGAAAAAATATCTGCCAAAGCAAAATACTCGGGTGAAGAAATTCTTCGTGCCATAAATTTTTTATCAAGCAAAGTACGGCAAAATAACTGTTTAAGTAAGTCAGCTGAATCAACTGTTTGCCAAAACCGTTTAATAGCTGCTTTGACTTCGTCTTTAAGCAAAACATTTCTATCGCGGCCGCCAAGAACTGAACTGTCTAAAAAATCATAAGAAAACACCGGTTGTTCAAAATCCCAAAAGCTTTCAGCGGCTTTGGGTATTTTTAAGTCTTGCACATATTGGTTTTTTGGCTCTGCTTCTAAACTCACACCTACCGGTTGGGTTGAGGCATAATGGTATTTAATTGGCGAATAAAGTAAGCAATTGGTTTGCCAACCGTCTGTTCTGGGATCAATGTTTTGCCTAAATTCCCGGCAAAAATCAGGATCAGCATTTTGAATATCAATTAAAGTAAAGGAGCCGCTTGGTCTTGTCGGATCAGGCGGCAGATCAACTTCTATGCCTTTCATCCTTAATTTTTCCTCGTTTATATAAGCTCTTTGCTGCCAGACTCTATCCCGGTTAAACTCATCATTAATATGAAAACCTGATCGGGTTTTAATGCGGGCGCCTTTTCTTAAAAGATAAGCTTGGCTTAGTTTTAGCCCTTCACCAAATCGTCCGCGCAAATGGCGTTTTCTGACTTTAGTGCTTTTATAAAAAGTGGTTAATTTGGCATCAAAACCAGAACCTTGATCAATAATCTGAATACCCACAATTTGGTAACGGAATTGCTCGGAAGCGTTTGCGGCTTGAGCTGTATTTGTTGTTGTTTCACGATATTGTTCAGAGGATTGCAGTTCTGCTAAATCAACCCATTTGGAAAAACCCGGGTTAGTCTGATCAACCAGGTGATAGCGGATGGTGGGCAAAACCTCGTTAATCGGCTCAATCGTTTTTTTCAAAGCTGGCAGGTTGATTTTGCCATCAGCCAAAAGATATTCTTCTTTGATAGGCAAGCCTTGACCAAACTGATTAAATAACGCGGCAAATTCTTGTTCGGTCTGGGCTGATAAATCAGCCAAACTTTTTCGATAGAGAAAAAGCCAATAGGTAAACTCATCAAAATTTTGTTGGTTAGTCTCGTCTTTAATTAATTTTAATTTGTCTGTGTCAATAACAGCCGAAACTAATTGATCAAAAAAAACTTGGGTATTGGCATCAAGATGGTTTTGCAAAATATCCCGGACTGTTTGGCCGGCAGTCCAGGTTAGCTCACCATGCTCAACAGAAGTTTGACTTATAACATCAACCGGTCTTACCTTTGAACCAGCCGGCAAAAGACCATAAGTCCGCTCCTGCCAACCTGATTCTTGTGATGACTGATCACTCATAAAAAGTTAATCTTTGATAAGCATTATAATAAAAATTCAGTTCATTCAAACCCCTTAACCTTTAATCACCGCCAATGGTTTTAATTTGGCTACTTTTTGGGCAATACCAATTTGATCAACTACCTCAACCACTTGGCTTACATCTTTATAAGCAAAAGGTGCTTCTTCAGCCAGCTGGCTAAGATGAGGGGTAAAAATAGCAATACCCTGCTTGGTTAAATTTTGCTTTAATAACGAACCGCTGATGGCTTTTACTGCTTTTTTGCGGGACATTTGTCTGCCGGCTCCATGACAACTACTGCCAAAAGTTAGTTCTAAAGCTTTTTGGGTACCCACCAAAACAAAAGAAGCCGTACCCATACTACCCGGAATAATCACCGGCTGACCGATTTTTTGAAACTTAAGAGGCAATTCCTCACCATTGGGACCAAAAGCCCGGGTAGCGCCTTTGCGATGAACCAAAACTTTTTCCTTGGCTTTTTTGATTAAATGCTCCTCCACTTTGGCGATATTATGCGCCACATCATATAAAATAGCTAGCTTTCCGCAGCTGCCTAAAATTTTTTGAAAAACTTGTCTAATTTTAAAAGTAATAATTTGGCGGTTAACCCAAGCAAAATTAGCCGCTGCTTGCATGGCGCTAAAATAAGCCTGCCCCTCAGAAGAACGAAAAGGCGCACAGGCCAATTCCCAATCCGGCAGGGCAATACCGTATTTAGGCATCACTTTAATCATTTGCCGAATATAATCAGTAGCCACTTGATGACCTAAACCCCGCGAACCAGTATGAATAAGAACTGTCAGCTGATTTGGAAACAGGCCAAACGCCTTGGCTATCTGCGGCTGATAAATTTCTGCCACATAACCAATTTCCACAAAATGATTACCCGCCCCCATGGTGCCTAACTGATTAAGACCGCGCGCTTTAGCCTGTGGAGAAACCGCCTCTGCCCAAGCTTCTTTTAAAACACCACCCGACTCAATATAATTTTGATCTTCAGGTTGGGTATAACCGCGATTGTTAGCCCAAATTAAGCCTTGAGTTAAAACCGCCTCTAGCTCTTTTTGGTTAATTTTTAAATCACTTTTTAAACCCACACCAGCTGGCACTTGGGCAAAAATAGCCTGCCCGATTTTGGTTAAAAAAGCAGCTGCCTCTTGCCAAGCAATTTTAGACAAAAGCAAACGTACCCCGCAATTAATATCATAACCAATGCCACCCGGTGAAATAACACCCTTGTTAAGACTAACTGCCGCCACCGCACCAATAGGAAAACCATAACCTTCATGAACATCAGGCATCACCACCACTTTTTCCTGCACCCCTGGCAAAAAGGTAACATTGATAAGTTGCACTAGTGACCGGTCGGTTAAAATCTGCTCAAGCATGGCCGGACTGGTTAAAACCCAAGCCTCAACCCGCATGCCTTTTTGATAAGTTTGCGGAATTTTAAAAATAAAATCCGCTTGTTTTTGCAAAAAATTTTTGTTAAACATTTTCCACTTAACTTAAAAAAATCTCTCCTACTATTTTATAATAAGCACCCCCTGGCTGAAGAAAAGATTGGTAAAGACTAACTGATTTGACCTCTTGCTGCCAGTTGATAATTTCTGAAGCAAACTTAATTGTTTTAAAACTTGCCGGCGAAAAACGGGCTAAAGTTAAATGAGGAAAAAAAGCTCTTTTTTCTTGGGGCTGACGGAAAAAAGCCGTTAATTCATTTTTAAGCAAAATCAACCAAGGCACAGCTTGACCAGTTGCCCAAATTAACCGTGGCTGATAAGGCTTAGGGCCTACACAAATTTGGCTAAAGGTAAAACTAAACGGCTTAACTTCGCTTTTAAAAAGAACAAACTGCTCCACAAGTTTAGCCAAATCAGTAACATACCAAGGCGGCACAAGCGTTAAATGCAGATTTTCCGGCTTAATAAAACGAACTGGCAAATGTTTATTCTTTTTTTGCCAATTAAGAATAGCGGGTAGCAAAGAAGAAGCAATTTTAAGACCAATAAATACTCTAGCTTTCATAGATCAAAAACAAGAATGGTTTGATAAATTCCCTTTTTGATTTTTTTGATTTGCGCTTCATGATAAGTTACAGCTTTAATTTCTTTAGAAAAAGAACTAACCGGTCGGCCATAAATCACCGCCTGACAAGAACAGGCAGTCAATTGACTGATTTTCACTGCCTCATAAACCGCTTGATCAAGATAAGCATAAGTTAACGCTTGTGATAAAAAATCAATCAGCAAATTAGTAAAATTATCCGCTTGCAAAAATAACTTTCTTTTAACAGTCAGTTTTTCTTGGCTTTCTTGACTACCACTTAAAAGAAAAGCTAAAGCACTTAAAGAAGCGCCAAACAACTCTTTTAAAGATGAGGCTTCAACCAAAAGCCGAACATCAGCAGTATGGGTTAAAAATCTGATTTTTTCATGAAAAAGAATTATATTAAATTATTATAGTTTAAATTAAGCAAAGAAAATATGCTAAAATCATAAAACAGCTCATGCAAAAAATTCTCTGGTGGTTAATTTTAATTGTGATTTTAAGCCGGCTGGGCTTTTTTCTTGTGGGTGCCTCCTGGTTTTTTTTACCTTCCTTTGACCAAAAATATCTGACCAAACTTTACTCCCAGTCACAATATGTCACTGGTTCTGCCTCCAAAGGTATTGGTGATGACGGACTTTATGCTTTTGCCGGTTATTATTATTTTTTCCAAAAAGGTGATGTGACTAAAGTTAATTTTGAGCATCCGCCTTTGGGTAAATACTTAATTGGTTTGTCAATCTGGCTTTTTCAAAATGAAAATGTGATTAATCTTTTTTATTTTGCCGGCCTTTTGATAGCTGTTTATTATTTGGGTAAAAACATTCTGCAACATCAGGTTCTGGCTTTACTACCTGTTTTATTTGTTTCCGTTAATTCTTTGTTTGTTGATCATCTTTTAAGAAGTATGCTTGATTTGCCTTTTACCTTATTTTTTTTGCTGGCTGTTTATTTTTTTGTCAAAGGTCTAAAACAGCCTTTTTATTTTTGTTTTTCTTGCTTTTTTTGGGCTTTGGCTTTTACCTCCCGTTTTTTTCCTGCTTTGGTTTTACTTTATCCGTTTTTAGTTGTCGCTGTTTTTTACTGGCAAAAAAGAGGTTTGGGCCTTTTTTTTCTCTCTTCTTGGTTTATTCCTCTTTTTTACTTAATTATTCATTTTTCTTTTTTTCTCAATAATCATAATTTTGCGGATTTTCTCAAACATAAAAAATGGATGCTTGCCTGGTTTACCGGCTCACCCATTGTGGTTGGTAATCTGTTAAGAGTGGTTTTCACTGGCTGGTATTATAATAGTGTAGGCGATCTGCAGTTTACCACTGATTGGAATTGGCTTTGGCCAAGCGTTTTTTTCTTAGGTTTAATTCCTTTCTTTTTCCTAAACCAAAAGGAGTGGAAAAATCCTTCAGTTAGCTTGACTTATGGGGTAACTTTGATTTTTACGCTCTATTTGATTTTTCTTAATCTTGGTCTTTTAAAATATCTTCTGCCGGTTTATCCTCTTTTGGCAATTTTGGCAATTAATAATTTAAAACTTATTTTTACTTTATTTTTGCAACGCTTCCTTCACCAAAGCTTCCATATCCGTAAAACTATAGGCCCCGGCAAATTTTTGGCTGTTAACAAAAAAGGCAGGCGTACCTCCCACACCTAATTTATCACCAATTTCTGTATCCCGACTTAACTTGTCAGCATATTTTTGACTCTCCAAGCAATCAGTAAGAAAAGAGGCATTAATTACTTTTTGCAGAAAGCCAACCAAAAGAGGAATTTTAGTCTTATCGTTGCGCACCTGATCATTAATCAACTGATAGCCTTTATTACTCATTAAAAGATTATGCACTTCCCAGAATTTGCCTTTTTCATAAGCACAATAAAGAGCTTGGCTGGCTAACTGACCATTACCATGACCGTTGCGATAAAGCCAGACAAAAGAAGCTTCACCTTGATCAACCAATTTTTTCATTTCCCGAACTGGAGGTTGGTAGGTGCCACCCTCAATATCAAGCTTAAAACCAACCTGTTGATTCATTTCTGGATTATGACCAGCTGCCACATGACACCATGGACAGCTTGGGTCGGAAAACTCAACAAAAAGAACTGGGCGGTTTTCATCGCCAAAAAAAAGATAACCCTGACTAAACAATTGTTTTATCTGGGCTAAATCAACTTTAACCACGGCTGTTGGCAAAACTCTTTCATTTTGCCCACCTAACACCTGCTTTTCCTGCTGGTTTTTGATTTTTTGCCAAAAGGAGCCGGTTAAAAAAGAAAGACCAATTAAACTAATCAATAAAACAGGTACTAAAATTGATGGTTTGTTTTTTTTCCGCTCGCTCATAAATAAAAAGTTAAAACTAAACTAACATGTTTACTTTTATTTGTCAATCAATTTTTGCACCAGTCGCTCAACCGCCACTACATAAGCGCTGGTTTTTAAATCAACCTGATATTTTTTCTGTTTAAGAAGCACTTGCTCAACTGCTTTTCTCATTTTAAGCTCAAGCTTCTGATGAACTTTGTTAAGATTCCATTTTTCGTTTTTTAAGTTCTGCTGCCATTCAAAATAAGAAACCGTCACACCGCCGCTATTGGCTAAAATATCAGGAATAACCATAATTCCTCTTTTTGTAAGTTTTGCCTGGGCTTGAGCCGAAACCGCGCCGTTGGCCATTTCCAAAATAATTTTGGCTTTAATCTGATGGACATTTTTTAAAGTAATAGTGTTTTCCAAAGCTGAAGGAGCCAAAATATCAACCGGCAAACTTAAAAGCTCTTCGTTTGTAATCAATTTTCCCTGCTTTAAGTCACAAACCGACCCAACACAATAACAACCAGCCAAACTACCTTTTTCTTTTTTGCACTGCAGGGTCAGTTTTGGATTAAGCCCTTCTGGTACATAAATACCGCCTTTGGAATCAGAAACTGCCACCACTTTAAAACCGGCTTGAGTTAAAAAATCAGCCAGATGAAAACCCACATTGCCAAAACCTTGAATAGCCACTGTTAAAGGTTTTTTTGCCTGGGTTAAAGAGAGATGCTTCAGAACCGTTTGTAAAACAACCGCTCCACCCAAACCAGTTGCCTCACTTCTCCCTAAAATACCTCCTTGTTGAACTGATTTGCCGGTAAAAGTAGCTCTAATTTGATTTAAGGGTAAAATGCCTGACTTAACTTTTTGATAAGCTTCAACCATCCAATCCATCACCTGACTGTTAGTGTTTACATCAGGTGCAGGCACATCGCGGTCAGGCCCTAAACAATCAGCAATTGCCCAAACATAACCTTTGGCTAAAAATTCCAACTCCTCCTTAGTTAATTTTTTAGGATCAACTACTACACCGCCTTTGCCGCCACCAAAAGGCAAACCCACCAAAGCACATTTAACCATCATTAAAAAAGAAAGCATTTTTACCTCGTTAAGCGAAACCTGCGGGTGAAACCTAATACCGCCTTTATAAGGTCCCAAAAGACTGTTATACTGCGCCCGATAACCTTTAAACAGCTTGGTTTGACCGCGGATTTTGACGGGAAACCAAAACTGAATAATTCTTTCGGGTGTAGTTAAAAGCTGATTAATAAACGATCTTTGTGTGGCTTGTTTAACCACCAAAGGCAAAACCTGCTTAATAATTGTGTTAATCATTATTACCTCCTTCTTTGAATTTTAGCTTCACCCCAAACAATGGGCGCGCCTTGACCTTTTAAGTAAAAATAGGCTGAAGCTGCAGCTCTGGCGCCTAAACCAATAGCTGTGGCTAACTGCTCTAGGGATAACTCATGGCCCACAATATCGCCAGCAGCAAAAATACCCGGTATTGATGTTTGCATTTTATTATCAACTTCAATAAACCCTTTTTGAGTAAGTTTAATACCCAAAGGCGCGGTTAAAGCTGTTCCCGGCACTCCGCCAATTTCAATAAAGACTGCTTGGGTTTTGATTTGCTTTAACTGACCATTTTCCACTATCATAATTTCTTTCACCTTGTCATCACCTTTAATTTCTTTAACAGCGGTGTTAAATAAAATTTTAATTTTGGGGTGTTTTTGCACTTGTTCCACTAAAACTGGCTGGGCCACTATCCGTTGAGACCGAATCAGTATAGTTACACTTTGACTTTTTTCTGCTAATTTTAAAGCCGCCTGAAAAGCACTGTCACCGCCGCCCACCACCACCACTTCTTTATTTTGGTAAATAACTGGTTCGCAAATCGCGCAGTAATAAACTCCTTTACCTGTGTAAGCTAATTCACCCGGCACATTTAATTTTCGGCGTTCGGTACCGGTAGCCAAAATTAAAGCTTGCGCCGAAAAATTTTGCTGATTTTTTGTGGTGAGATTAAAAAATTTTTTCTCTTGCCAATCAATTTTAACCACTTCATCTTGTAAAAGCTTAACCTGATTAGCTTTAATTTGATTTAGCAACCTATCAACCAGCTCCTCACCGGTAATTGAAATAAAACCAGGATAATTAAGAAGATGGGTTGCCAAAGTTAATTGTCCGCCTAAAATTTGACCAATCACTAAACAAGTCAAACGATAGCAAGAAGCATACAAAGCAGCGGTTAAACCAGCCGGACCTGCGCCAATAATAATCAGATCATACATAGGTATCATCATAATCAAATTAAAACAAAAATAAAAGAGCTTCTAATCAAGCCGATTTTCAAAAAAATAACGATAAATTTTAACTGCTTCATCTTTAGTGGCTTGACTGCCTAATAAAACAACAAGTAATCTTCTACCTGAAGGATGTTCCGCGTAAGAAATTAAAGTCTGACCAGCCAAATTAGTATTACCGGTTTTAACCCCTTTAATGCCTGGATAAGTTTTGTTTAAATCTAAGATATTTTCCAAAAAAAGCTCCTTATGCCAACCCGCCTGATAAGGAATGGTATAGTACTTGGTTGCTACAATTTCAGCGAATTTAGGATTAGTTAGCGCATAATTAGTTAAAGCTAACAAATCCAAAGCAGTCGAAAAATTAGAACTTGCTAAACTTACCTCGTCAAGACCAGTTGGATTAAAAAAATAAGTATCTTTTAAACCTAAGTTAATGGCTTTTTGATTCATTTGTTTAATAAACCAATTTCGACCTCTTCCTAAACTTAAAGCTAAACTCTCTGCCGCATCATTACCAGAAACCAGCAGAAGACCATAAAGCAATTGCTCAACAGTATAACGTTCTTGATAGCTCAAACCCATACTTGCCTCCCCAACTTGAAGCGCTTCTTGAGGTATAACAATTTCTTTATTTATATCTTCTTTTTCTAAAGCTATCAAACTAGTCATAATTTTGGTTAAGGAAGCAATTGGTTTTTCTTTAGTAATATTTTTGCCCAATAATAGCTCTTTGGTATCCAGATCCATGACAGCATAAGCATCAGCGGATAAATGAAGATCCACAGAAAATAAAGGAACAAGATTTTTGGGAAAAAAGTCATTAGGCGGATAATAATCAGTGGTTTTTTCTTTTTTAACTTGCGTGAATAAATCATCAACTAAACCTGATTGAGTTTCAAAGTCATTACCAAGAGGCGAAGTAATCTCTGTTGATAAGCTAGCTTGAGAAGATGAAGTTTTTAAAAAAAGAAAAAGAGTAAAAAAACCAACACCAATTAATCCAATAAGTAGAATGAAAAGCCGACCTCTCATTATATTATTTTTCTTTCTTTGATATTTGACGAAGAGTAATCTCCCAACTAGTCTCAACTGTTTCAAATCGTTTATCAATGAAACTAAGAAACCAATTTCGTTTGGGGACTAACAAATCTAAAAACAACAAAATAAAAGTAGTGAAAAACATAAAAAAAATAGCTAAAGACATTGGTGTGGTTAATAAAGAAATCTTGGTCGTTCTAACGATATACCAAAAAACCAGAAAGATTATGAAAGCCAACCAACGAAGAAAACGGTTAGTATTGCCCACGATATAAGCTACCGCTAAACAAAAACCTAAAATCAAACCGCAAAAAACAACAATAATTGTTTCACTGAAAGTTAAACTGGTTCGGGCTGGGTGATTAATATTAAAAATAAAAAATAAAACCGCAATCAGGCTAATTGAGAGATTGGAGACATAATGACTAAATGGACCGTGAAAAAAACGGATTAAATCCAAAAGCGCCTGATCTTTAATCTTTACAGCTTGGGCTTTAAAAGCTTTGGCCAAAGCATGAATTCCTTGGGCTACCGAATACATACCATAACAATAAAACATGGCCAAAAGATTAATGGTGTCGCTGCGGAAAAATTTTTCCTTATCTCCCTCTTTAAAAATCAAGGAAAGCAAAAAAGTAAAAAGAGAAGCTGCCACCAAAGGTGCCACAAAAGTTAAAAAAAGAATATCCTGACTAATTGACTCCCGAAAAAGTTTTTTGTTGCGACTGCTTTTTTGATAATAATAATAAAAACCACAAACAATAAAAAAAGTGGTTAAAAAAATGGTAAAAACAATTCTTCCCATTATCAAAAATAAAAATCAAAAATTTTCTTCTAGATATTTTTCCACGTCCAAAGCCGCCATACAGCCAAAAGCAGCAGCGGTTATTGCCTGCCGATAACGATAATCATGCACATCACCTGCGGTAAAAACACCGGCAATGTTGGTGGCACTGCTGTATTTAAGCAAGCCGTTAACCATCACTTCTTTTCTTTTGACAAAACCTTTAGCATCAAGCTCTAAACCTGGTAATTTTTGACTGTTAGGTAAATGACCAATTGCCACAAAAACACCATCAGTTTTAAGCTGCCAATGCTTTTTACCATCAGTAAGCAAACTTATTTGCTCAACCTTATCTTTACCTAAAATTGCGTTCACCTGGGTGTTGAAGATAAATTTTATTTTAGGATTTTTCCTGGCTCTTTTCTGCATAATTTGCGAAGCCCGCAATTTATCCCGACGGTGAACAATAGTCACTAAAGAAGCAAACTTTGCTAAAAACAAAGCCTCCTCCATGGCCGAATCGCCCCCGCCCACTACTACCACTTTTTTTTTACTTTAAAAAAAAGCATCACAGGTAGCACAAAAAGAAACACCGCGACCAACTAATTCTGCCTCCCCTGGTACACCAAGCCATTTATGACTGGCGCCGGTGGCAACAATGACTGCTTTTGCTTGATAAGTTTTGCTGTCAACTTGAATCTGAAAGGGTTTAACCAAAAAATCAGCTTGGCTAAAATCCTGAGCCAAAAAGACTGTACCAAATTTTTCAGTTTGGGAACGCATGGCTTGCACTAATTGTGGTCCTAAAATGCCTTGCGGAAAACCCGGATAATTCTCAACCAAACTAGTAAGCTGAAGCTGACCACCCCATTGCCGACCAGCAATAAGAAGCGTCTTTAAGCCAGCCCGAGCAGTATATAGACTAGCGGTTAAACCAGCTGGACCGCCACCTAAAATCACCACATCATAAAGGAAGTTTTTAGTCATTATTTTTACAAACTTTATCAATTTCCTGAATAAGCTTTTCTTTAGGCTGAAAACCGATTAATTGACTAACTGGCTGTCCTTTTTTAAAGAAAATCAGCGTGGGAATACTCAAGATATTATATTGTTGAGCACTCTGCTGATTAGCATCAACATCCAACTTCACTACTTTGATTTTCGCTTGATATTCAGAAGCTATCTCCTCAATGATTGGAGCAAGCATTTGACAAGGCCCGCACCAGGAAGCAAAAAAATCAACCAAAACCGGCTTATCGCTTTGCAAAACCTCAGCGGCAAAATTCTGATCATTAACTAAAACTAAAGACATAAAAAATCCTCCTTTAAAAAACTAATAAAAATAACAATGCTCATTCTACTACATCTTCTAGAAGGTTTGTCAACTTTGGCAAAAATTGTATAATAAAAAAATGCAACCAAAAGTTTTTTTTACACCAACTAAAACCATTCAACCAGCTGTTATTAGTCAAATTGCCCATAAACTGCTCAAAACTTTAATTGAAGCAGAGCAAATTAAACTGCAAAAAGAAATTCCGCTTAAAGTTCACCCTGGTAATCCGGGCAATATAACCTTTATCAAACCAGCTAACTTCAGTTTAATAATTAAATTTCTTCAGGAGAAAAAAATTAAAACTTATTATGTTGAAACCAATCAAGCACCAATGGGTAGCCGAGCTAATAAAAAAGACCATCTTGCTATTGCTAAACAACACGGCTTTACCCAGCTTCCTTTTGTGGTGGCTGACAATGACGGTTTTGATCATATTCTTGTTAAAATTCAGCAAACTAAACATTTTCGGGAGTGCAAAATTGCCCGCCAGCTTGCGCAAGCCTCTCAAGTGATTGTTTTAAGCCATTTTAAAGGTCATTGCATGGCTGGATTTGGCGGAGCAATTAAAATGCTGGCTTTTGGTTTTGCTTCAGGCCGAGGCAAATTAGAAATTCACAGCCGACTCAACCTACCTTACCAAGCCGCTATTAACTGGTCAAAAACAGAAACTCTTTATCAAGGTCAGGAGTTTAGAGAAAGAAGCGCCGAATATGCTTTAGCTGCCTCCCAAAACAAAAATTTGCTTTATCTTAATTTTGCTCTTAACTTAACAGAAAACTGCGACTGTGATGAACGCGTCATGAAACCGCTTTACCAAAATTTAGGTGTTTTGGCTTCAACTGATCCGGTGGCCATTGACAAAGCCTGTTTTGATCTTCTAACTAAAAGAGAAGGTAAAAAACCTTTTACTGGTGAGGATATTTTTACCTATGCCCAACAAATCGGCCTAGGCAGTCAAAATTATCAACTGGTTAAAATCTAAACTAACTCCTTTTAAAACAATGATGTTTTAACCGATCTGCCTGCCAATAAATATCATCAATTCTTTCCAGAACTTCCATTGTTAAAGGATAGCGGTTCTTATCAAAAACAAAACCAAAACCGTCATCATGAACGCCATCTTCATATTTCCAGTTAATTATGGAATTAGCACACAACTGAATTGTCCTGCTTGAATGATCAAGCTTGGCAGTATTAGCAAAACAATAGAGCAAAAACTGGCAGGCTAACCAATCTTGAGGTAAATGAATCCTATGAAATAAGCGTGCTGGTGTACCCATTTCTTCAATAATAGTAGGATACGGATAATTTTTATCCTTATTATTATAAAGAGACCAAATTACCCTAGGATCAGTACCAAACGGATAAAGATGAGCAGTAACACCTTTTAGTCTATTTAAAATAGTAGTATCAATAAGAGTAGGATCCTCAACTCCTGGTAAAAATTGTAACTGATTATCTTGGGTAAGACAAAACTCAACTATTTCCGCTAATCTACTGTTAAATAAATCCCTGTTTGATTTCCCTCCACTTGTTGGCGGCAGCAGTTCATTACCAAGATCAAAAAAAATTCTTTGAGAATCCAGACTAGCTAAAGATCTAATAATCTGCAAAATACTGGTTTTTAGAGCTTGGAAACCTTTCTCAGTAGTAAATAAAGCTTCATAACCAAATTTTTTGGTTAAAGGATGTAACGCAGCCGGTAAAGGGCCATAAACTGGATTACCTTGTAAGCATTTTCTTAAACGCCAACCACAAATAGGACTAATAATAATAGTCATTCCTTGATCCAACACTTTACTGCAAAACCGTCTCTGACTATTGATTACTTGTTGATCAAATGAACCAACTTCTGGTTCAACCGGCTGCCGCCAATAATCCATATTAAGTCTTAAAACCCGAATTTCTTGCTTGATAAATTCTTGTAAACATCTTTCCTGTGCTTCCCTACCAAACGCCCATAAAAAAGGATCATTAACATTTTTCACCCCAGCTAAAAGAGAGGGGGCTAAAGGAACTTCGGAAGGAATAACTGAATATTCACCCTCAAATAAGGCATATTGTGCGTTCTTAATATCTTTTCTTATCCGTTCAATGCTGAGCTGAAATCTGTCTTTATCACTAATCTGTACAGCACTCGTGGCAAGCGTAAACAATGTCCATAAACCAAATTCTCTCCGGGAAATAGGAAAATTATCTAAAGCAGAAAACGATAATTCGCTACGGCTCACATTTTTTCTCTAATTTATAAATAACTGGACAAAAACTTTGCCATAACTACCAGCATCAATAACACCTATACCTGCTTGACCAAATTCAGGAGAAAGAATATTTTGCCGGTGACTTAAACTTTGTAATAAACCTTGATGAGCCAACTCAACTGTTGGCGCTAAAGCTAAATTCTCCCCAGCTGCCAAAAAATCAATTTTATTTTTCACCAACCGATCAAAAGGTGAGTAACCTTCCGGGCTAAAATGAGAAAAATAACTCCGATTTAACATGTCAAAAGCGTGCTGACGGGCGACCTTTTGGAGAGGAAAGTTTTTCACCAACGGTCTAAGACCGTTTTTTTCTCTTTCCTGATTGATTAAAAACAACATTTTCTCCTCCCCTTCTTCATCAATTGTTAAATCAGTTGCTTTAAATGACAAATTGATTTTATCGGTTGAAGCAGGATTAATTGTGACAAAAGACAAACCTTCCAAAACGGCTTGACCAAAAATTTTTCTTAATTCTGTCTCCAAACTCTGTGTGTGCGAGATCAAAAACCAACCAATTCTTGCTTGCAAAATTTCCTTTTTAATTTGTGGACTAATTGGTAAGGAAATTAAAACATTAAGAAAAAAAGTTACTAACAATAAACCATTAAAAAAAGAGGGTAAGGGCCCAAGCAGTTTATTAACCTGAAAAAGGAATGTTTCTTTATTAATTTCAATCAAAAAAAGTCTGATAATCAAAAAAAACACCGTCTCCGTCACAAAACATAAAATCAAAAAAGCAACAGCCCGGGCAATTCCTAAAGGTAAATTAAAATTAACGCTTAGTAAATCAGCTAACCAAGGATAAAATTTTAAAGCTAGTAAAAAAGAAAACAAAAAACCAATTAAATTAACTAAATTAGCTAAAAAACCCCGATTAAGCGCAGAAACAACAAAAATCAGCAAAAAAATTAAAATCAACCAATCCACTAGATTAGCATTAAAAGTTAACATCTTAATTTTTATTATAAATTAAACTTAAAAAAATTGTTATAATTAAAGACATAAAAATATATGAACAAAATCGTAAAAACTCAATTAAAAAAACTTAAGTTTCTTGCGGAAAAAATAAAAAAAAATAAAAGCTGCTTAAAATTT
>FWPU01004523.1_pt1 | contig 32236 bp, 22 predicted proteins | sample 2228361 | NCBI WGS metagenome assembly FWPU01 (sample SAMEA103939777, study PRJEB20133) | metagenome
GGCTCGTCTTGCCGTGGTCGATGTGGCCGATCGTCCCGACGTTCACGTGCGGCTTCGTGCGCTCGAACTTCTTCTTGGCCATGATCCCTTCGCTCCTACTGCCCGGCGTCTGGGGACGACCGGCTCCTCTTAGACCTTGCTTCGTGCCACGAGATCCTGGGCGATGTTGCCCGGGACCTCCGCATAGTGGCTGAGCTCCATCGAGTAGCTTGCCCGACCCTGGGTCATCGACCGCAGGTCGGTGGCGTAGCCGAACATTTCGGCCAGGGGGACGAAGGCCCGGATGACCCGCGTCGAGCCGCGGCTGTCCATCCCCTCGACGTGCCCCCGACGGCTGTTCAGGTCACCGATGACGTCGCCGAGGTGTTCCTCGGGGAGCGTCACCTCGACCCGCATGATCGGCTCCAGGATGACCGGATCGGCCTTGGCGACGGCGTCCTTCACCGCCATCGAGGCAGCGATCCGGAAGGCCATCTCCGAGCTGTCGACCTCGTGGTACGAGCCATCGTAGACGATGGCCCGGACGTCGATCATCGGGTACCCGGCGTGGGGCCCCGTCTGGAGGGCATCCCGGATCCCCTGGTCGACCGCCTTCATGAACTCCTTCGGGATGACGCCGCCAACGATCCGGTCCACGAACTCGTAGCCGGCGCCCTTCTCGAGGGGCTCGAGGCGGAGGACGACGTGACCGTACTGGCCCTTGCCGCCGGTCTGACGGACGAAGCGCCCGACCCCATCGGCGGGCCGGCGGATCGTCTCGCGGTAGGAGACCTGGGGCCGGCCGATGTTCGCTCCAACCCGGAACTCGCGGGTCATGCGATCGACGAGGACCTCGAGGTGGAGCTCGCCCATCCCGGCGATCCGGGTCTGTCCGGACTCTTCGTCGGTGTAGACCCGGAAGGTCGGATCTTCCTCGGCCAGCCGGGCGAGGGCGACGGCCATCTTGTCCTGGTCGGCCTTCGTCTTCGGCTCGATGGCGACCTCGATGACGGGCTCGGGGAAGGTCATCGACTCGAGGAGAATCGGGTGCTCCGGGTCGCAGAGGGTGTCACCGGTCGAGACCTCTTTCAGGCCGACGGCGGCGGCGATCTCGCCGGCCGCGACCTCGTCGACCTCCTCCCGATGGTTCGCATGCATGAGGAGGATCCGGCCGATCCGCTCCTTGCGGCCCTTCGTCGCGTTCAGGACCGTCGCCCCCGTCTTCAGGGTCCCCGAGTAGACCCGGAAGTAGGCGAGCTTCCCGACGAAGGGGTCAGCGGCGATCTTGAAGGCGAGGGCGGTGAAGGGCTCGTCGTCGTCGGCCGTCCGGAGGAGCTCGGCGCCGGTCCGCGGGTCTTCACCGATGACCGGCGGTACGTCGAGGGGGCTCGGCAGGAAGTCGACGATGGCGTCGAGCATCGGCTGGATGCCCTTGTTCCGCAGTGCCGAGCCGCAGAGGACGGGGACGATCCGGTACTGGAGGGTCCCGAGCCGAAGGCCACGCTTGAGGTCGGCGACGGTGAGCTCCTCGCCCTCCAGGAACTTGTGGGTCAGCTCATCGTCGATCTCGGCGATCCGCTCGACCATCGTCTCCCGGTGGCGAGCCGCCTCGTCGGCCAGCTCGTCGGGAATCGGCCCGATCTCGAAGTTCGTGCCGAGGTCGTCCTGCCAGACGATGGCCCGCATCTCGACGAGGTCGATGACGCCCCGGAAGGTGTCCTCGGCACCGATCGGGATCTGGATCGGGACGGGGACGACGCCGAGGCGATCGCGGATCATCTCGACGTCCCGCCAGAAGTCGGCCCCCGTCCGGTCGAGCTTGTTGATGAAGCAGATCCGCGGGACCCGGTAGCGATCCGCCTGTCGCCAGACGGTCTCCGATTGCGGTTCGACGCCGGCCACACCATCGAAGACGACGACCGCGCCGTCGAGGACGCGGAGGCTCCGCTCGACCTCGACGGTGAAGTCCACGTGGCCGGGCGTATCGATGATGTTGATCCGATGGTCCCGCCAGAAGCAGGTCGTTGCGGCAGCGGTGATCGTGATCCCGCGCTCCTGCTCCTGGGGCATCCAGTCCATCGTCGCCGCCCCCTCGTGGACCTCACCGATCTTGTAGATCTTCTTCGTGTAGAAGAGGATCCGCTCGGTGACGGTCGTCTTGCCGGCGTCGATGTGGGCGATGATGCCGATGTTCCGCGTTCGGGCGAGCGGAACGGTCCGTGTCACGGTCGTCGCTCCTGCTCTACCACTTGAAGTGGCTGAAAGCCTTGTTCGCCTCGGCCATCTTGTGGGTGTCATCGCGGCGCTTGACGGCCGCCCCGAGGCCGTTCATGGCGTCGACGAGCTCTGCGGCGAGCTTCTCACCCATGCTCTTGCCGCCGCGCTTCCGGGCGGCCTGGACGAGCCAGCGGACGCCGAGGGAGAGGCGCCGGTCGCCGCGGATCTCCACCGGGACCTGGTACGTCGCCCCACCGACCCGACGAGGCTTCACCTCGATGATCGGGGTGGCATTGCGAAGGGCCGCCTCGAGGACCTCGAGGCCCGGCCGATGGGCCTGGGCCTCGGCCCGGGCGAGGGCCTCGCGAAGGATCCGCTCGGCCAGGCGCCGCTTGCCGTTCCGCATGATCTTCGCGACGAAGCGGGCCGTCGTCGGATTGGCCGGCGCCTGCTGGAACTTCGACTTACGGGGAACGGTGGGTCGACGTGGCATGGCCTACTTCTGACCGGCCGGGGCGGGGGTCCGCTTCGCCCCGTACTTGCTCCGGCCCTGCTTGCGGTCGCGGACGCCGGCCGCGTCGAGGGTACCCCGGATGATGTGGTACTTGACCGAGGGCAGGTCCTTGACCCGTCCACCCCGGACGAGGACGACGGAGTGCTCCTGGAGGTTGTGGCCGATGCCGGGGATGTAGGCCGTGACCTCCATCTGGTTCGAGAGGCGGACGCGAGCGATCTTCCGGAGGGCCGAGTTCGGCTTCTTCGGCGTCATCGTGCGCACCTGAAGGCAGACGCCCCGCTTCTGCGGCGCGCCCGGAATCGGCACCTGACGGCGCTTCAGGCTGTTCCAGTTCTTGCGCAGGGCGGGCGCCTTGATCTTCTCGATCTTCGGCTTCCGCCCGTGCCGCACGAGCTGGCTGATCGTTGGCACGACGAGGCGACTCCTTTCGCTTCCTCTTCCTTCAGGTGATTGGGCATCCGGCCGGGGCGCGGGCTGGCCGCCTTCCGGCGGGCGATCGAGCGCGCCGGCCACGGCTCGGGCACCTACCGCGCACGACCGGGCGGTCGGCCCGAGGAGCCACGGCCGCGGAGTGTAGCAGCGCTCGTTTCGGGGTGTCAACCACCGGCCGCGTCCGGCTCGTCTCCCTCCTCGGCCTCGTCCTCGGGCCCGAGCTCGGCCATCGACTCGACGTCGTCCTCCTCATCCTCGAGGTCGGCCTCGCCCGGTTCCTCGGTCTCGGCGGCCGCGAGGAGCGACGCTGCCAGCCCGGCCGTCTCGTCCTCACCGCCGCCCAGTTCCTCGAGGAAGGGGTTGTACTCCTCGCCGCGGAGCTCGATCGCCTCCCCGGCGAGGGCCTCGAGGGCCGCCCGTCGGCGCCGCTCGGCGGCCGCGGCGATGTTCTGGGGCGCCCCTGTCCCGGCCGGGATGAGCTTGCCGATGATGACGTTCTCCTTCAGCCCGATGAGCTGGTCCTTGGCGCCGTTGATTGCCGCCTCGGTGAGGACCCGAGTCGTCTCCTGGAAGGAGGCGGCCGCGAGCCAGCTCGAGGTGCTCAGGGACGCCTTCGTGACCCCGAGGAGGATCGTCTGAGCCGTCGCCGGCTCACCACCTTCGGCCAGAACCCGGTTGTTCGCGGCCTCGAAGTCGAGCCGGTCGATGAGCTCGGTCGGCAGGAGCTCGGTGTCGCCAGGCTGGTCGATCCGGACCTTCCGGAGCATCTGGCGGACGATGATCTCGATGTGCTTGTCGTTGATCGTGACGCCCTGGCTCCGGTAGACCTTCTGGACCTCCTTGACGAGGTAGCGCTGGACGGCGTCCCGACCCCGGGTCTCGAGGTACTCCTGGGGGTTGATCGGGCCGTCGGTGATCGGGTCACCGGCCCGGATCTCCTGGCCGTTCTCGACGAGGAGCTTCGCCGTGTGGGGGATCGGGTACTCCCGCTCGACGACGTCCTCGGCCCGGATGGCGAGCCCGTCCTCGACCTGGACGAGGAAGCCCTTGGCCGGGGACGTGATCTCCTCGAGGGCCTCGCCGTTCGCGGGGCGGGCGATGAGCTGTCCAACCTCGACGAGGTCGCCTGGGGCGACGAGGAGCTCCGCTCCCTCAGGCAGGGCGAGGGGGGTGTCGTACTGCTCCCGGCTCGTCACCTTGACCCGTCGGTCGGTGTCGGTCGTGATGATCTCGACGACCCCGTCGATATGGCTGATCTCGGCCTTCCCCTTCGGCACCCGAGCCTCGAAGAGCTCCTCGACCCGAGGCAGGCCGGCGGTGATGTCGAGGCCGGCGACACCGCCGGTGTGGAAGGTCCGCATCGTCAGCTGCGTCCCTGGCTCGCCGATCGACTGGGCAGCGATGATGCCGACCGCCTCTCCGATGCCGACGAGCTCGCCGGTGGCAAGGTTCCGGCCGTAGCAGAAGCGGCAGACGCCGTGGCGGGCCTCGCAGGAGAGGGGGGAGCGGACGAGGACCTCGTCGACACCAGCCTCGTCGATGGCGGCGGCGATCTCCTCGGTGATTTCCTGGTTCCGGTCGACGAGGAGGACCGGCGGCGCCCCCTTCTTCGGCTTGACTCGAGGATCCGGGAGCGGGGCGGCGGCGAGGCGCCCGACGAGGCGCTTCCGATAGGTCTCCCGGATCTCGGGGTCGGCTCGCAGCTCGGGGGTGACCGTCGCCGCGTCGCGACCGACGGCTGAGGCCGAGTCGAGGAAGGTGATCCAGCTCCCCTCCTCGGTCCCGCAGTCGTCCTCGCGGGTGATGACGTCCTGGGCGACGTCGACGAGGCGCCGGGTCAGGTAACCCGAGTCAGCGGTCCGAAGGGCCGTGTCGGCGAGGCCCTTCCGGGCGCCGTGGGTCGAGATGAAGTACTCGAGGACCGTCATCCCCTCCCGGAAGCTGCTCCGGACTGGGACGTCGATGATCCGGCCGGCGGGGTCGGCCATGAGGCCGCGGATCGCCCCGAGCTGACCGATGTTCCCCTTGTTCCCTCGCGCACCCGACTCGGTCATCATCCGGAGAGGGTTGTCCGCGGGCAGGGTTGCCATCATCGACTCGGAGATGGCCTTCGTCGTCTGCTGCCAGAGCTCGACGACCTGCTCGTAGCGCTCCTCCTCGGTGATGAGGCCGCGCTGGAACTGGCGGTCGATCTCGGCGATGGCAGCATCGGCCTTGGCGAGCTGATCGCGCTTGTCCTGAGGGACGACGATGTCCCAGAGGCCGATCGTGATCCCGCCACGGGTGGCGAAGTCGAAGCCGATCGCCTTGATCCCGTCGACGAGGTGGGCCGTCGCGGCGGGCCCGAGGAGGCGGTAGCAGTCGTCGACGAGCCGCTTCAGCCTGGCCCGGTCCATGACCTCCTCGGTGAAGCGGAGCCGGTCGGGCAGGATCTGGTTGAAGAGGACGCGCCCGACGGTCGTCCGGCGCCGCTCGGCGACGAGGCGGCCAGCCTCCTCGTCCCAGGTCTGGACGACGACCTCGACGGGCTCATGGAGGCCGACGGTCTTGAGCTGGTAGGCGAGGATCGCCTCGGCCTCGTCCACGAAGGCTCGGATCCTCGCCGCCGGCGCCTGGGTCAGGCGATCCCGCTCGGTCTCGGTGAGCTGCCGGAGACGGTCGAAGACCGCGGTATCGACCGGCTCGCCCTTCCGAAGGAGGACCTCGCCGGTCGGCGGAAAGACGATCGTCTCGGGAGCCGTGCTCCCCCCGACGAGGGCCTGGAGCTGCCGCTCGATCTCGGCCACCTCGGCCTCGAGCTGACGGACCGCTTCGGGCTCGACGGGCGGCATGGTCAGGTAGTAGCAGCCAAGGACCATGTCCTGGGTCGGGGCGACGACGGGGCTCCCGTCGGCCGGGGAGAGGAGGTTCGCCGTCGAGAGCATCATCGTCCGCGCCTCTTCCTGGGCCGCCGAGCTCAGGGGGACGTGGACGGCCATCTGGTCGCCGTCGAAGTCGGCGTTGAAGGCCGTGCAGACGAGGGGGTGGATCTGGATCGCCGAGCCCTCGACGAGGACCGGCATGAAGGCCTGGATGCCGAGCCGGTGGAGGGTCGGGGCCCGGTTCAGGAGGACCGGGTGGTCCTTGATGACCTCCTCGAGGACGTCCCAGACCTCGGGTCGGACCCGCTCGACGATCCGCTTCGCGCTCTTGATGTTGTGGGCGAAGCCCTTCTCGACGAGCTGGCGCATGACGAAGGGCTTGAAGAGCTCGAGGGCCATCTTCTTCGGCAGCCCGCACTGGTGGAGCTTCAGCTCGGGGCCGACGACGATGACCGAGCGGCCCGAGTAGTCGACCCGCTTGCCGAGGAGGTTCTGGCGGAAGCGGCCCTGCTTCCCCTTCAGCATGTCCGACAGGCTCTTCAACCGGTGGTTACCGGTGCCGGCGATGGCCCGTCCGCGGCGGCCGTTGTCGATGAGGGCGTCGCAGGCCTCCTGGAGCATCCGCTTCTCGTTCCGGATGATGATCTCCGGCGCCCCGAGCTCGAGGAGCCGCTTCAAGCGGTTGTTTCGGTTGATGACCCGACGATAGAGATCGTTGAGGTCCGAGGTCGCGAAGCGCCCGCCGTCGAGCTGGACCATCGGCCGCAGGTCGGGCGGGAGGACCGGGATGACCGAGAGGATCATCCACTCGGGTCGGTTGCCGGAGCGCCGGAAGGCCTCGATGAGTCGGAGCCGCTTGATCGCCTTCTTCCGCCGCTGGCCCGAGGTCGTCCGGACCTCGACGTGGAGCTGGCGGGCGAGGGCGTCGAGGTCCATCCGGACGATGATGTCTCGGATCGCCTCGGCGCCCATCCCAGCCCAGAAAACCCGACCCGAGCGGGCACCCGAGCCCCACCGCTCGTCGAGGGCCCGGAACTCGCTCTCGGAGAGGGTCATCATCGGCTTCAGGGACAGGAGCTCCTCGCGGAGCCGGGCCAGTTCCTCGCGCTCGTCCTTCGTCGCCTCCTGGAGGCGCTCGCGCTCATGGGCGAGGGTCTCGTCCATGCCTGCCCGGAGATCGGCGATCTTCTGCTCGACTGCCTTCTCCTCGTCCCGCTCCCGCTGCTGGAGCTCGGCGTTCACCCGCTCCGTCTCGGCGGCGGCGATCTTTCGGAGACGGGCGAGGGCATCGCGTCCGGCCGTCTCGCCGGCTCGGACGACGACTTCGCCGGTGGGAGCGAAGACGATGGAGTCGTCGGCAACGCCCTTGCCGAGGGCCGCGATCTGCTCCTCGATCGCCTTCGCCGCAGCGGCGATGTCGGCCGTTCGAGCCGCCCGCTGCGCCTCGAGCTCGTCCTTCGTCCGGGCTAGCTCGGCCTCGAGCTCCGTCCGGCGTCGCTCGAAGTCGGCCCGGAGCTCACGCTCGAGAGCGTCGAACTCCTCACCGGCCCGACCACCGCGGCCGGCTGCCTCCTCGTCGAGCTGCCGGAGGGCGCGCTGGCGGGCCTCCTCATCGACGTGGGTGACGACGTAGAGGGCGAAGTAGAGGATCCGCTCGAGGTTCCGAGGACTGATGTCGAGGAGGATGCCGAGCCGCGAGGGCGTCCCCTTGAAGTACCAGATGTGGCTGACGGGACTGGCGAGCTGGATGTGCCCCATCCGCTCTCGGCGGACCTTGCTCCGGGTCACCTCGACGCCGCACTTGTCGCAGATGATCCCCTTGTAGCGGATCCGCTTGTACTTCCCGCAGTAGCACTCCCAGTCCTTCGTCGGACCGAAGATCCGCTCGTCGAAGAGACCGTCCTTCTCCGGCTTGAGCGTCCGGTAGTTGATCGTCTCGGGCTTCGTCACCTCGCCCTTCGACCACTCCCGGATCTGCTCGGGCGAGGCGAGGGAGATGCGGATGGCGCTGAAGTTATTGACCTCGAGCATGGCTCTCCTCCGCACCGGCGGGGGCGCCGTCGGTGCGATGCGCTGTCGTCGTCGAACCCGTCGTGTTCGTGGGAACCCCCAGGTTGGTCAGGCTCGCCTCGAGGCGTCAGTCCTCGAAGCCGGCCAGGTTGATCCCACCGAGGTCGGGCATGAGGTAGCCCGAGGTGTCGTCCTCGGTGAGCGGGATCTCTTCGTCGTTCTGGTCGAGGATCTCGGCATTCAGAGCGAGGGAGCGGAGCTCCTTGATGAGGACCTTGAAGGACTCGGGGACCCGGGGCGGGAGGATCTCCTCGCCCTTGACGATCGCCTCGTAGGTCTGGACCCGCCCAACGACGTCGTCGGACTTGACCGTGAGGAGCTCCTGGAGGATGTTCGCCGCCCCGTAGGCTTCGAGGGCCCAGACCTCCATCTCGCCGAAGCGCTGGCCACCGAACTGGGCCTTCCCGCCGAGGGGCTGCTGGGTGATGAGGCTGTAGGGACCCGTCGAACGGGCGTGGATCTTGTCCTCGACGAGGTGGTGGAGCTTCATCATGTAGATGTAGCCGACGGTGATCGGACGGTCGAAGGGCTCGCCCGTCCGGCCGTCGCGGAGCTCGATCTTGCCGTCTGGCGGCAGGCCGGCCGAGATGAGCTCCTCCCTGATCTGGTCCTCCGTCGCCCCGTCGAAGACGGCCGTGGCGGCCCGCTCGCCCTTCGTGTGGAGGGCCCAACCAAGGTGAGTCTCGAGGATCTGGCCGATGTTCATCCGCGACGGGACCCCGAGAGGGTTGAGGACGATGTCGACGGGCGTGCCGTCGGGCAGGAAGGGCATGTCCTCGACGGGGAGGATCTTGGCGATGACGCCCTTGTTCCCGTGGCGACCGGCCATCTTGTCGCCGACGCTGATCTTCCGCTTCTGGGCGACGGAGACCCGGACGAGGCGGTTCACGCCCGGCTGGAGATCGTCGCCCCATTCCCGGCGGAACTCACGGACCTCGACGACCTTGCCCCGCTCGCCGTGGGGGAGGCGGAGAGAGCTGTCCTTCACCTCCCGCGCCTTCTCGCCGAAGATGGCCCGGAGGAGGCGCTCCTCGGCGGTCAGCTCGGTCTCGCCCTTCGGGGTGATCTTGCCGACGAGGATGTCGCCCGGTCGGACCTCGGCCCCGATGTAGACGATCCCCTCCTCGTCGAGGTCCTTCAAGGACTCCTCGCCGACGTTCGGGATGTCGCGGGTGATCTCCTCGGGGCCGAGCTTCGTGTCCCGGGCCTCGACCTCGTGCTTCTCGATGTGGATGCTCGTGAAGAGGTCGTCCCGGACGAGGCGCTCGCTGATGACGATGGCGTCCTCGTAGTTGCCGCCCTCCCAGGACATGAAGGCGACGAGGACGTTCCGGCCGAGGGCGAGCTCACCGTGCTCGGTCGAGCTCGAGTCGGCGATCGTCTGGCCGGCGACGACCCGCTCGCCGACGTCGACGATGGGCCGCTGGTTGATGCACGTCCCCTGGTTGCTGCGGACGAACTTCATGAGCCGGTACTCATCGAGCTCGCCGCTGTCGGTCTCGATCTGGATCCGCTCGGCGGTCACCGAGGTGACGACCCCGTCCCGGGCGGCGACGACGACCTGGCCGCTGTCCCGAGCAGCCCGCTCCTCCATCCCCGTCCCGACGATCGGGGCCTCGGGCTCGAGGAGGGGGACGGCCTGGCGCTGCATGTTCGAGCCCATGAGGGCCCGGTTCGCGTCGTCATGCTCGAGGAAGGGGATGAGGGCCGTGGCGACCGAGACGACCTGCTTCGGGCTGACGTCCATGTACTCGATCTGCTCCGGCCGCGCCTCGGGGAACTGGTCCCGATAGCGAGACGGGATCCGATCGGCCAGGAAGTGGCCCTCCTCGTCGAGGGGGGTGTTCGCCTGGGCGATGACGTGCTCCTCCTCCTCGTCGGCGGCGAGGTAGACGATCTCGTTCGTCACGATCGGGCGGATCGGGAAGGCCTTTGCCTTCTGGCGCCGGAGCTCGGCGACCGCCTCCTCGGTGAAGCGCTCCCCCTTGCGGAGGACGACCTCACCCGACTTCGTCACGACGTCCGCCCCGGCCTCGTAGCGGCCGATGTCGGGGTCGTCGTAGGCGACGGTCCGCTTCACCTTCCGATAGGGCGTCTCGATGAATCCATAGGGGTTGATCCGACCGTAGGTGGCGAGGGAGCCGATGAGCCCGATGTTCGGCCCCTCGGGGGTCTCGATCGGGCAGATCCGGCCGTAGTGGCTGTGGTGGACGTCCCGGACGTCGAAGCCAGCCCGTTCCCGCGACAGGCCGCCCGGCCCGAGGGCCGAGAGGCGACGCTTGCTCGTCAGCTCGGCCAGGGGGTTCGTCTGGTCCATGAACTGACTGAGCTGGCTTCCGCCGAAGAACTCCTTCATCGCCGCCACGACGGGGCGAATGTTGATGAGCCCGCTCGGGGTCGCCTTCTCGATCTCCTGGATCGTCATCCGCTCCCGGACGACCCGCTCCATCCGGAGGAGCCCGATCCGGAAGGCATTCTGAATGAGCTCTCCGTTCGCCCGGATCCGGCGGTTGCCGAGGTGGTCGATGTCGTCCTTCTGATGGAGACCCCGGTTCGCCTCGATGAGGTAGCCGACGATGGCTGCGACGTCCTCCTTCGAGATCGTCCGGGCCTCTCGGGAGAGCTCGATCCCCATCCGTTCGGCAACGGGGTCGAGCTTCTTGTTGAACTTGTACCGTCCGACCCGGCCGAGGTCGTAGCGGCGGAAGTTGAAGAAGAGTCCCTCGACGAGCTGGCGGGCGTTGTCGCCGGTCGGTGGATCGCCCGGTCGGAGCTTTTTGTAGACCTCGATGAGGGCGTCGTTGATCGTCCGGGTGGCGTCCCGCTCGAGGGTGTTCGCGATGTAGGGATGCTCGGGATCGATGTCGACGGGGGCGAAGAGGGCGCTGATCTCCTCGTTCGTCTCGTAGCCGACGGCCCGGAGGAGGGTCGTGGCCGGGATCTTGCGCTTTCGGTCGACCTTGACGTAGAGCTGGTCCGCCTTCGTCGTCTCGAACTCGAGCCAGGCGCCCCGGTTCGGGATGACCTTGGCCGTGAAGAGCTCCCGGCCGGTCTGGTTGTAGAGCTCCTGGTCGATGGCGTAGTAGACACCCGGCGAGCGGACGAGCTGGCTGACGACGACCCGCTCGGCGCCGTTGATGACGAAGGTCCCGAGCTCGGTCATCCACGGGTAGTCACCCATGTAGACCCGCTGCCGCTGGATCTCACCGGTCTCCTTGATCGTCAGCTCGACGTTCACGTAGAGTGGTCGGTTGAAGGTCAGGTCCTTCGTCCGGCACTCGTCGACGCTGTACTTCGGGGGCCCGAACCCGTAGCCGGCCAGGGCGAGCTGCTCCTCGAGGTCGAGATCGAAGATCGCGGTCCGGTCTCCTCCGGGCGGAACGTCGCCCGTCGGTACGGCGAAGTGGAGGTCCATGACCTTGCCCGTGAAGTCCCGGATCGGGCTGATCTCGTCGAAGAGCTCCCGGAGCCCCTTCTCGACGAACCAGCGGAAGGACTCCAGCTGGAGCTCGATGAGGTTGGGGACGGGGAGGACCTCGGGGATCCGGGCGTAGCGCTTCCGCGCCGCCGCTCCGGCGGCGCGGCTCGGCGACTCAGCAGCAGACAGCATGAACCGCTCCTTGGCGGGGGATGAGGGGGGTCGGGGCCGCGCTCACAGAACGCAAAAGGATAGCGCGTTTGGCGGAGATGTCAACCAGGGCACGCGCGACGCGGGCGCGTGCCCTGGTTGGGTCCCCCTCGAGGGAGGGCTACTTGATCTCGACCTTTGCCCCCTGCTCCTCGAGGGCGGCCTTGATCTTCTCGGCCTCCTCCTTCGCGACGCCCTCCTTGACCGGCTTGGGCGCGCCGTCGACGAGATCCTTCGCCTCCTTGAGTCCGAGGCCGGTGAGCTCCCGGACGACCTTGATGACCGGGATCTTGTTCGGGCCGACCTCGGCGAGGATGACGGTGAACTCGGTCTGCTCCTCCTCGGCTGCCGGCGCCGGGGCCCCGGTCCCGGCAGCGGCCACCGGGGCGGCGACCGCCACCGGGGCGGCGGCGGTGACCCCGAACCGCTCTTCGAAGGCCTTCTTGAATTCGGCCAGCTCGAGGACGGTCATCGACTCGAAGGCTTCGAGCAACTGCTCGGTGGTGAGCTTTGCCATGGTGTCTCTCCTCGGTAGTTCGTGAACGACTTCCGACCCGGGACGTGGATCGGTGTCGGGTAAGAGGCGCCGGAGGGAGCCGACCGAGAGGGCCGACGCACCTGCCGTCGCGTCGCTGGTCAAAGGGGCACCCCCACGGTCAGGAGGTCGCCCCTTCGGGACTGGCCCGGCGATCGGCCAGGGCGGCGACGAGGCCGACGATGCTCCGAGCCGGGGCGTCGAAGAGCCCGGCCACCGTAGCCAGCGGTGCGGCGATCGCCCCGGCGACCTCGGCCAGGAGCGTCTCCCGCGGCGGAAGCGACGCCAGGCGCGTCACGGCCTCGGCGTCGATGGCCTGACCGCCAAGGACGGCCCCGGTGATCCGGACGACCCGGTAGGAGCGGACGGCCTCGAGGACCGCCTTCGCCGTCGCCGCCTCGTCGTCGCCGAAGGCGATCGCCGTCGGCCCCTGGAGGAGGGGGTCGAGGGCCTCACCGACGACGTCCCGAGCAGCGATCTTGGCGAGGCGGTTCTTGACGACTCGATAGGTGATCCCCTGGCGACGGAGCGTCGCCCGGATGTCGCTGATCTCTCGAACCTTGAGGCCGCGGTATTCGGAGACGATCATCGCCCGACTCTGGGACATCTCCTCCCGAAGGCGCGCGACCGTCTCTCGTTTGGCCTCGGTCGGCATACGAACCCTCCTTGGCTCGAGCGCGGTTCCGCCGCGCGGCGGTGGCCGCTGCCCTGCTTGGGCCCGGCCCCTGCGACGGCGCCGACGGGTCGCAGGGGCGCCACCAACCGGAGGGTCGTGGCGCGGATCCTGCCTCGGCGTGCCCAGCAGCGTCCCCGGCGTCAGCCCTCGGCCGTCCGCCGATCCGCCCGCTGACTTCGGCCGCCTCCGAGCACCTCTCGGCACCGGAGCGCGACGCACGCTGTCTTCGGCGGTCCGTCATCGCTTGGTTGTTCCGTGGCGCCTCGGGCAGAGCCTGCCCGAGCGCCACCGCGTGTGTTGCCCGTCGCCCCCTGCCCTTACGCCGCGGCGGCGGCCACGGCGAGGACCGACGGGATGTCGACCCGGATCCCGGGGCCCATCGTCGAGGCGACGGTCAGGCTTCGGAGGTACTGGCCCTTTGCCCCAGCCGGCTTGGCCCGCACGACGGCATCGACGAGGGTCGCCAGGTTCTCGACGAGGGCCGTGTCCTCGAAGCTGACCTTGCCGATCGGGACGTGGACGATCCCCGTCTTGTCGACCCGGAACTCGACGCGGCCGGCCTTGACCTCCCGGATCGTCCGGTCGAGGTCGAAGGTGATCGTGCCCGCCTTCGGGTTCGGCATGAGTCCACGCCGGCCGAGGATCCGTCCGAGCCGCCCCACCTGGCCCATCATGTCGGGCGTGGCGAGGGCGACGTCGAACTCGAGCCAGCCGGCCTCGATCCGCTTGACGAGGTCCTCGGCGCCGACGACGTCGGCGCCGGCCCGCATCGCCTCCTGGGCCTTGTCGCCCTGGGCGAAGACGGCCACCCGGACGACCTTCCCGGTCCCGTGGGGCAGGACGACGGTCCCTCGGACCATCTGGTCGGCGTGTCGGGGATCGACGCCGAGCCGAAGGTGGGCTTCGATGCTGGCGTCGAAGCGGACGGTGCTCGTCTGCTTGGCGAGGGCGATCGCCTCCCCGACGGGATAGGCGCGGCTCCGGTCGACGAGCTTCAGCGCCTCGAGATACTTCTTGCCGTGACGTGCCATCGTGACCTCCGTCGGTCGGGTCAAGGGTGCCCGACCTCCCCCATGGCGCGGGGTGAGCGTCCGGCGGATCCATCTTGCGCGGCCGGAACGCGCCTCCCGAGAGTCTACCCGACGACCTCGATCCCCATGCTCCGGGCCGTCCCCTCGATCTGGCGCATGGCGGCCTCGAGATCGGTGGCGTTGAGGTCGGGGAGCTTGATCTGGGCGATCTCCCGGATCTGGTCCCGGGTCACCCGGCCAACGGGCTGCCGCTTTGGCGCCCCGCTCCCCTTCTCGATGCCCGCCGCCCGCCGGAGGAGGTCGGCCGCCGGCGGCGTCTTGAGGACGAAGGTGAAGGAGCGATCCTCGTAGATCGTGATCTGGGCGGGGATGATCTGGCCGACCCGGTCGGCGGTCTTCTCGTTGTAGGCCTTCGTGAACTCGACGATGTTGATCCCGTGGGGCCCGAGGGCCGTCCCGACGGGTGGGGCGGGTGTTGCCTTGCCGGCCGGGAGTTGGAGGGTGAGGATCGTTCGGATCTTCTTCGCCACGCGGCGGTTCCTTTCTAGCGGGGTCTCTGACGGCCTTCGAGCGGCGTCTCCAATGGCTGGTTGGGCTCGAGCTCCAGGTGCACGCCCGAAGGCTCCGACTACAGCTTCTCGACCTGGAGGAAGTCGAGCTCGACGGGCGTCTCGCGACCGAAGATGCTGACGAGGACCTTCAGCTTGTTCCGCTCCGGGTTCACCTCTTCGACGGTCCCGATGAACTCGGCGAAGGGGCCATCGATGACTCGGACGCTCTGACCCTTCTGGAAGGCGACCCGGTACTTCGGCGTCTCGACGCCCATGTGGCGGAGGATCTGCTTGACCTCGCTCTCGTCGAGGGGGATCGGCTCGCTCCGGGCCCCCGGCACGTTGCCGCCGCCGACGAAGCTCGTCACCCCGGGGGTGTTGCGGACGACGTACCAGCTGTCGGGGTCGAGGATCATCTCGACGAGGACGTAGCCCGGGTAGACCTTCTTCTGGACGGTGTGCCGCTGGCCCTGCCGGATCTCGATCTCCTCCTCCATCGGGACGAGGACCTGGAAGATCTTGTCCTCCATCCCCATCGACTCGATCCGGTGCTCGAGGTTCGCCTTGACCTTGTTTTCGTAGCCCGAGTAGGTGTGGATGACGTACCAGCGCTTCTCGCGCTTCGGAGGACTGCTCTGCTGCTCGGCGGCCATGACCGGTACCCCTACTGGGCGAGCAGGCCGACGGCCTGCGAGAAGATGGTGTCGAAGACCGTGATGTAGAGGCCGACGACGAAGCTGATGAGGAAGACGAGGACGGTCAGGTTGCGGACCTGCTCGCCCGTCGGCCAGCTCACCTTCTTCAGTTCGGACCACGCCTCGTCGAGGAAGCGTCGGATGCGGTTCACAGGTTGGTCGGTCTCCAGGATCAGAGGCACGGGACGGGTCTGGCAGGGGCGGCCGGACTCGAACCGACAACCACTGGTTTTGGAGACCAGCGCTCTGCCAAATTGAGCTACGCCCCTGCGATGTCCGTTCTCTTCGCCTCGCTACTTCGCCTCGCGGTGTAGTGTATGCCGCCGCTCGCGCGGACAGTACTTCATGAGCTCGAGGCGGTTGGGGTCGTTCTTCTTGTTCTTCCGAGTCGTGTAGTTCCGCTGCTTGCACTCGGTGCAGGCGAGCTGGATGACCGGCCGCGCTTCGACCTTCGCCATCGGTCCCTATTCCAGGATCTGGGTGATCGCCCCAGCCCCGACGGTCCGGCCACCCTCGCGGATGGCGAAGCGCTGGCCGGTCTCGAGGGCGATCGGGGTGATGAGCTCGACGGTCATCTCGATGTTGTCGCCGGGCATGACCATCTCGACCCCCTCGGGGAGGCCGATCGTCCCGGTCACGTCGGTCGTCCGGAGGTAGAACTGGGGCCGGTAGCCGGGATAGAAGGGGGTGTGGCGGCCGCCCTCTTCGCGGGTCAGGACGTAGACCTGGGCGGCGAACTTCGTGTGGGGGGTGATGCTCCCCGGCTTGGCGAGGACCTGGCCCCGCTCGATCTCGTCCCGCTCGACGCCCCGGAGGAGGCAGCCGACGTTGTCGCCGGCGACGCCCTCGTCGAGGATCTTCTTGAACATCTCGACCCCGGTGACGACGACCTTCCGGGTCGGCCGGATGCCGACGATCTCGACCTCGTCGCCGACCCGGATCCGGCCCCGCTCGATCCGGCCCGTCGCGACGGTCCCCCGGCCCTTGATCCCGAAGACGTCCTCGATCGGCATGAGGAAGGGCTTGTCGACGGCCCGCTCGGGGGTCGGGATGTAGGTGTCGATGGCGTCGAGGAGCTCCTGGATCGGGCGGTAGGCCTCGTGGCTCGGGTCGTCGGGGGCCTCGAGGGCCTTCAGGGCCGAGCCGCGGACGACGGGGACCTCGTCCCCTGGGTAGCCATACTTCGAGAGGAGCTCGCGGACCTCGAGCTCGACGAGGTCCAAGAGCTCGGGGTCGTCGACGGCGTCGACCTTGTTGAGGAAGACGACGATGTAGGGGACCTCGACCTGGCGGGCGAGGAGGATGTGCTCCCGGGTCTGGGGCATCGGCCCGTCGGTCGCCGCGACGACGAGGATCGCCCCGTCCATCTGGGCGGCGCCGGTGATCATGTTCTTGATGTAGTCGGCGTGGCCCGGGCAGTCGACGTGGGCGTAATGGCGGCGGTCGGTCTCGTACTCGACGTGGGCGATGGCGATCGTGATCCCCCGCTCCCGCTCCTCGGGGGCGTTGTCGATCGTCTCGAAGGCCCGGTACTCGGCCTCGCCCTTGAGGTGGAGGTACTTCGTGATCGCCGCCGTGAGGCTCGTCTTGCCGTGGTCGATGTGGCCGATCGTCCCGACGTTCACGTGCGGCTTCGTGCGCTCGAACTTCTTCTTGGCCACGGGCGGTCTCTACTCCATCTTGCTTGGGCCGCGGGGCCGCCGCAGCGGCTCACCGAGGCGAAGGCGACGGGTGGGCGGGGGCAGGACCCTCGGGTTGGGGTGGAGCCCACAATCGGACTCGAACCGATGACCTCTTCCTTACCAAGGAAGTGCTCTGCCGACTGAGCTATGTGGGCTCGACGATGGCGGTCGTGCGAGCCGGGCCGGCGGCAACGGGCGGCAGTCCGGCGGCCCTTCCGTCGACCCACCTCACCCGGTCCACGCACGCCGAGTCGGAGCTGCGGCTCCCCTCGCGACGCCGGACGCGACGATTCCGTTGATGTGGAGCCGACGACGGGACTCGAACCCGGAACCCGCGGTTTACAAAACCGCTGCTCTACCAATTGAGCTACGTCGGCGCGCAAATCGTCCCGCAGGGACCCGATGGCGCGGCGGAATGATATGGCCGAGCGGCGGGCGCGGTCAAGCGGACCACGGCACGCGGTCCCTCGCGTCCTCCTCTCAGCCCTCGGGGCAGCTGTCGGCGACCGAGCACGCCGCCCCCGGCCTGCGACTCGACGAGCGGCATCGCCGCGTCACTCCGAGCTCGGCTGCCCGGCGAGTCCGTCGGCCGCCTCCGGGGTTCCACCCTCCTCCCACCGAGGGCCGCCAACGGGCTCCCGCTGGTCGCGGGCGATCCTGGAGCCACCGGAGGAGCCGGCACCAGCCGGCTCACCCTCGCCAGCCGGCGCCCGCTGGGCGCGGGCCTCGAAGAGGAGGATCGATCCCGCCACGGCGGCATTGAGCGAGCCGAGGGCGCCGTAGAGGGGGATCCGGACGAGAAAGTCGCAGCGTCGCCGGACGGCCCCCGACAGACCTCGACCCTCGCTCCCGACGACGATGCCAAGGGGACCGCGGAGATCGGCCTCTCGGTAGACGAGAGGCGCACCGGCCTCGGCCCCGACGATCCGGAGACCCCGGACGTGGAGCTCGGCAAGAGCCCCCGGCAGGTCCTCGAGGGCGGCGATGAGGAGGTGCTCGGTCGCCCCAGCCGAAGCCTTGACGGCCGCCGGGCTCAACGGCGCCGCGCGGCGGGTCGGGACGAGGACACCGTGGACCCCCGCCGCCTCCGCGCTCCGGAGGAGGGTCCCGACGTTCTGGGGATCCTCGAGGGAGTCGAGGACGAGGACGAAGGGCGGCTCACCGCGCTCGATGGCCCGGGCGAGGATCTCGTCGACGCTGGCGAGTCGGCGCGGGGCGACGACGAGGGCGATCCCCTGGTGGCCGTCGAAGCCCGTCAGGGCGGTCAGCGTCCCGCCCTCGACCTCCACGATCGGGATCCGGAGCCGGACGGCATGGAGGACGAGGTCCTCGAGGGCCTTTCGTCGCTGTGGCACGACGAGGAGACGCCTCGCCTCCCGACCGGCCACGAAGGCCTCCTGGACCGGCCAGCGGCCGGCCACGACCTCGTCCTCGGGCCCAACGAGATCAGCGAGGGCCGCCGGCGGGGGCTTCCGCCGGACGAGCGAGGGGCGTCGGTCACCAGGCCTGGGGCGACGATCCGGGTGAGCCCCCTCACCGGTTCCTGGCACATCGGCCGGGCCGATGCGTCCGCCGAGACGAAGCCCCGACCGCCCGCCACGACCGCCCGGGTGGGCGCCGAGATCGGGCCCTCGATCGCCCCGGCGACCACCCCGGTCGTTCTCTCCTCCCCCGGCCGCCGGACGGCCACCTCTCGGAACGCCGCGACCGGTCGAAGCCTGACCACTCCCCGCTCCTCGCCCAGCGCTCGACGGTCGGCCATCTCCCGGCAGACGTCCGCCGCGGGGGAACCGAGCCTTGCCCGGGGACGAGCCCTTGCCCGCCGACGGGCCTCCACCCGGAGGCCGCGCGCGGTCGCCGTCCCCGTGCCGGCGACGGCGTCCCCCCGAGGGCGGCGGCGAGCGCCGATCAGGTCCGTGGGGCATCGTGGGCCCAGCGCCAGCGCTGGCCATCCCGGGTGTCCTCGACGAGGATGCCGTGCCGGGCCAGCTCGTCACGGAGGCGATCCGAGGTCGCCCAGTCCCGGGCGCGCCGCGCCGCAGCCCTGGCCTCGAGGAGGGCTGCCAGCTCCGGGCTGAGGGTGACCTCACCAGGATCCGGCAGGACCCCGAGGACGGCGTCGAAGCCTTCGAGGGTAGCGAGGGCTCGTGCCGCGTCGGCGGTCGAGAGGAGGCGACCGTCGATCCGTCGGTTCAGCTCCCGGACGAGGTCGAAGAGGACCGCCAGGGCAGGCGAGATCGCGAGGTCGGCGTCGAGAGCGGCGTCGAAATCGGCTCGGGCACCCTCGAGGAGGTCGGGCAGATCGGGGTTGTCGGGCCGCTCTTCGTGGTAGGCCCGCAAAGCGCCAACGAGCGCGTCGAGGCGGTCGACGGCGGCGGATGCGGCAGCGAGGGAGTCGTCGCTGTAGTTCAGGGGGACCCGATAGTGGACCGAGATGAGGGCGTAGCGGAGGGCCCGCGGCGAGACCCCGGCAGCGAGGAGGTCGGCCACTCGGGCAATGTTCCCCGTCGACTTCGCCATCTTCGCTCCGCCCATCTGGAGGTGGGCGCAGTGGAGCCAGAGCCGGACGAACTCGCGCCCCGTTGCTGCCTCGCTCTGAGCGATTTCGTCCTCGTGATGTGGGAAGACGAGGTCGATCCCGCCGGTGTGGATGTCGAAGGGGGAGCCGAGGTGGCGCATGCTCATCGCCGAGCACTCGATGTGCCAGCCGGGTCGACCGGGACCGAGCGACGTCTCCCAGACCGGCTCGCCCGGCTTCGGAGCCTTCCAGAGGGCGAAATCGCGGACGTCGTCCTTCTCGTATTCGTCGGCCTCGACCCGCTCTCCGACTCGGAGCTGGGAGGGATCGAGCTTCGAGAGCTTCCCGTAGCTCGGCCAGGAGCTGACCCGGAAGAAGATCGAGCCGTCGGGCGTGCGGTAGGCGTAGCCGCGGGAGAGGAGGGCCTCGATGAGGGCGACCATGTCGGGGATGTGCTCGGTCGCTCGCGGCATGACGTCGGGCGGGGTCATCCGGAGGGCCCGGGCGTCGGCGAGGAATTGGGCGAGCCAGCGCTCGGCCAGCTCGCCCGTCGAGCAGCCGGCCTCAGCGGCGCCGCGGATGATCTTGTCGTCGATGTCGGTGACGTTCATGACCCAGCGAACTCGGTAGCCCCGGGACCGGAGGTGTCGGACGAGGAGGTCGGCGAAGAGGAAGGACCGGAAGTTGCCGACGTGGGCCGGCCCGTAGACCGTCGGTCCGCAGCTGTAGATCCGGACCTGGCCAGGCTCGATCGGCTCGAGGGGCTGGAGCCGCCCGGTGAGGGTGTCGTGGAGGCGGACGGTCACCCTTCGTCTCCAGCGCCGAAGACGACGTCCGCCGGGCCCAAGACGGGCCTCGGCCCGGACCCGATCACGCCTCGCCTCCCTCGAGGAGGGCGACGACGACGGCCGAGATCCCTCGCCCGGCGCCCTCCATGCCGTCGAGGTTGCCCGTCGAGGCCTTGACGCTCACCCGCTCAGGCTCGAGGCCACAGAGGGCGGCGATGGCCGCTTTCATCGCCCCGAGGTGGGGCCCGAGGCGGGGTCGGGCACCGACGATCGTGAGGTCGAGGGCATGGAGTCGAAGACCTCGGCCTCGGACCCGACCGACGACCTCGCTCAGCAGGGTCGTCGAGGCGATGCCCTCGGGGGTCGCCGGGCCAGGCGGGAAGAGACGCCCAAGGTCGCCAAGGCCGGCCGCACCGAGGAGGGCATCGGCGACGGCGTGGAGGGCGACGTCCCCATCGGAATGGCCATGGAGCCGAGGGGCGCCCTCGATGACGACACCGCCGAGGGCGAGGGGCGACCCGGGTCCGAAGGGGTGCCGGTCGACGCCGATCCCGACGCGGTGTCGGCAGGGAGCGCCCTCGAGGGCCACGGCAGCGAGCCAGCGGAGGTCGGCGGGCACGGTCACCTTCTCGTTCGTCGCTTCACCGGGGAGGACATGGACGGGAATTCTAGCCGCCTCGAAGAGGGCCGCCTCGTCGGTCCAGGTCCAAGGCCCATCGGGCGGGTGGCGCCGGTAGGCGGCCGCGATGAGGCCCCGCCGGAAACCCTGGGGCGTCTGGGCGAGAGCGAGGTCCGACCGGTCGACGGTCTCGACGACCCGCCCTCCGCGGATCCGCTTCACGGTATCGGTGACGGTGACGACCGGAATCGCTGCCCCGTGGCGGTCTGCGGCACGGGCAACGGCATCGACGAGGGTCGGGCTGACGAGGGGCCGCGCCCCGTCGTGGACGAGGACGACGCGAGCAGCCACGCGAGATCCGAGGGCATCACCGCCGAGGCCGTCGAGGCGATCGAGGGCGGCGATCCCGGCCGCGACAGACTCCTGACGCCGCCCGCCGCCCGGAACGACGGCGACGACGGACGGCGGGAGCCAGGGTGCCTCCCGGAGGGCCGCGATCCGTTCGGGCCGACCGACGAGGACGATCCGCTCGACCGTCTCGGCGGCCGCGACCGCCGCCAGGGTCCGGGCCAGGAGGGGGCGCCCGCCGAGCTCGACCTCGAGCTTGTCGAGCCCGGCCATCCGCCGACTCGCTCCGGCGGCGACGACGACGGCATCGACGAGGAGGACGCCAGCCCGACCTGGGTCGTCGCCCCTGCGGGGGTCGGGCGGCTCCTGCGTCGGTTCCGCGGGTCGCCTCGATCCGGAGCTCACTGGGGGCGAGGCTGGGCGAAGATCATCCGGCCGGCGACGGTCTGGAGGACCCGGGTCGCGACGACGTCGACCTCCCGGTCGAGATGCCGGGAGCCGCCCTCGACGACGATCATCGTCCCATCGTCGAGGAAACCAACGCCCTGCCCTGGCTCCTTGCCCTCCTGGATGATCCGGACCCGAAGCTCCTCGCCAGGCAGGATCGCGGGCTTCACGGCGTTCGCCAGGGAGTTGATGTTCATGACCCGCAGTCCCTGGACCTCGGCGACCCGGTTGAGGTTGAAGTCGTTCGTCAGGATGATCCCGCTCCGGGTCTTGGCCAGGGCGACGAGCTTCTCGTCGACGCTCGCTGGTTCGGGGACTTCGTCCTCGACGATGACGACCGGGGTCCGGCCCTCGCGCTGGAGGCGGGCCAGGATCTCGAGCCCCCGTCGGCCTCGCTGGCGGCGGAGCGGATCGGGGCTGTCGGCGATCTGCTGGAGCTCGCTCAGGACGAAGCGCGGTACGACGAGGGTCCCGTAGATGAACCCCGACTCGGCGATGTCAGCGATCCGGCCGTCGATGATCGCCGAGGTGTCGACGACGATGTGCGGCTCCCCGGCCCGGCTCGTCGGCGCCTCGGGCCGCCGAAAGAGACCGATCGCCTCGGCCGCGACGAGGAGGTCGTGACGCTTCGCCACGGTCAGACCGATCATGCCGAGACCGAGGGCGAGGGAGACGCCGACGGGCAAGATCTGACCAGCGACACCCGGCAGGGCCGAGAGGGGAACGCCGAGGAGGAGGCCCATGAGGAGGCCGACCAGGAGGCCGATGACCGCGGTGACGAACTCGGCGGTGGAAAGGGCCTGGACCTGCCGGAGGAGCCACTGGGCCGGCACGACGGTGAGGTACGGGAGGAGGGCGAAGCCGACCCCAACCCAGGCGACGACCCAGAGGACGAGGAGGGTACCGGCATACTCGAGCCGCTCGAAGAGGCCACCCGCGGCAAGCCCCAGGCCAACGATCCCCCCGAGTGCCGCGCCCAGAAGTCGGATGTTTCGGATCACCCTAGCCCCGCTCGTGCCCTCGTTTGCGTCCTGACCGCTCCACCGCCCCCTCCCGGCCCATGAGCCTACCATCGCGAAGGCCACTCCCTCCCGACGCCTCGGGTTCCCGAGCGGAGGCTCCCGGGCTCCTCCCCGCCAAACCACCGGACCCGGATCTCCCAACCCCGAAGATCGACGCCAGGGCAGCCGGCAGCGTCGCCACGGCGACGACCGAGAGGCCGTCGACCTCCACGGGCGTCGGAGCACCACGGCTTCCGGCGGGCACGATCGCTCGCCGGAAGCCGAGGCGAGCGGCTTCCTTCAGCCGGCGGTCGAGGCCGGCGACGGGCCGGAGCTCACCGAGGAGGCCGACCTCGCCGACGGCGACCGTGCCTGGATCGACGGGCCGGTCACGGAGCGACGAGGCGAGAGCGAGCGCGAGGGGGAGGTCGACGGCCGGCTCGCTCACGACCATCCCCCCAGCGAGGCTGGCGTAGACGTCGTGCCCGCCGAGACCGATGCCGGCCCGGCGGGCGAGGACGGCGAGGAGGAGGCCGAGTCGGTTCGGGTCGAGCCCCCGGGCCGTCCGCCGCGGCGGGCCGAGGCCCGAGGCTGGCACGACGAGGGCCTGGACCTCGACGAGGATCGGGCGTGAGCCCTCCAGGCTCGGCGCAACGACGGCCCCGGGCGCCGGGTCGGCATGTTCGACGAGGAAGGCGCGACCCGGATCGGCGACTTCCCGGAGGCCGCTCCCAGCCATCTCGAAGACACCGATCTCGTCCGTTGGCCCAAAGCGGTTCTTCTGGACGCGGAGGAGCCGGAGGCCGCTCGTTCGCTCACCCTCGAGGACGAGGACGACGTCGACGAGGTGCTCGAGGACCTTCGGGCCGGCGAGGGAGCCGTCCTTCGTGACGTGGCCGATGAGGAGAACCGGTCGCCCGCTTCCCTTCGCCCAGGCGACGAGACGGAGGGCGGCCTCCCGAACCTGTCCGACGCTCCCCGCCGGCGCCTCGAGCTCCTCGACGCTGACCGTCTGGACCGAGTCGACGACGAGGACGTCCGGTTCGCTCGCCTCGGCCAGCTCGACGATCCGCTCGACCCGCGTCTCCGCAACGACCTCGATCGCCTGGCCAGCGGGTCCGGCGAGGAGCCCGAGTCGGGCCGCTCGGAGCCGGATCTGAGCCTGCGACTCCTCTCCCGAGGCGACGAGGATGCGCCGGCGGCCCGATCGGACGAGACCCTCGGCAGCCTGGAGGACGAGGGTCGACTTGCCGATGCCCGGCTCCCCGCCAACGAGGACGACGGCCCCGGGGACGAGGCCCCCGCCGAGGACCCGGTCGAGTTCGCCGAGGCCCGTCTCCCAGCGCGCGACCGGGTCGAGCTCTCCGCCAGCGGCGAGAGGCTCCGGTTGAGAGAGCGCGTCCTGCCCTGCGGTCGGCCGCGCCCGGCGTCGCGACTCGACCGGGACGACGGTCTCGACGAGGGTGTTCCAGGCGCCACAGCTCCGGCACTGCCCCTCCCAACGCAGGAAGGTCGCCCCGCAGGAGGAGCAGCTGAACCGACTGGCTGCCCGGGCCACGCCGGGCCTCAGTGCGCTTCGACGGGCGTCTTTGGTGCCTCGGCGGCGCCGATCCGAAGCCCGGCCTCGGGATCGCGATCGACGACGATCGTCGTCCCCGGCTCGTACTTGCCGAGGAGGAGGTGTTCGGCCAGGACGTCCTCGACCATGTTCTGGATCACCCGCCGGAGCGGACGGGCGCCGTAGGCCGGGTCGTAGCCGAGCTTGATGATGTGGTCCTTCGCCGCCTGAGTGACCTCGAGGGTCATCCCCTGGGCCTTGAGCTGCTCACGGACCCGACGGAGCATGAGGTCGACGATCTGGCGGATCTCCTCGACCGAGAGCGGCCGGAAGACGACGGTGGCGTCGATCCGGTTCAGAAACTCGGGCCGGAAGGTCTGCTTCAGCTCCGCCTGGACCTTCTCCTTGATGAGTTCGTAGCTCGACTGGGCTCGGGCCGCCTCGCTCTCGCCGATCGGCCGGAAGCCGAGGGCGGCGTTCGACTGGAGCTGGCGGGCCCCGAGGTTGCTCGTCATGATGATGATCGTGTTCCGGAAGTCGACCCGCCGGCCCTTCGCGTCGGTCAGGTGGCCGTCCTCGAGGATCTGGAGGAGGATGTTGAAGACCTCCGGGTGTGCCTTCTCGACCTCGTCGAGGAGGACGACGGCGTAGCTCTTCCGGCGGACGGCTTCGGTCAGCTGGCCGCCCTCGTCGAAGCCGACGTAGCCAGGCGGGGCACCGACGAGGCGGCTGACGTTGTGCCGCTCCATGAACTCGCTCATGTCGATCTTGATGAGCGCGTCCTCGGAGCCGAACATGAACTCCGCAAGGGCCTTCGCCAGCTCGGTCTTGCCGACCCCCGTGGGACCGAGGAAGATGAAGGAGCCGATCGGCCGCTTCGGGTCCTTCAGCCCGGCCCGAGCCCGGCGGACCGCCTTCGAGACGATCTCGATCGCCTCGTCTTGGCCGACGACCCGCTTGTGGAGCTCCTCTTCCATGTGGAGGAGGCGCGCCGACTCTTCCTCGGCGATCCGGGTCACCGGGATCCCGGTCCACATCGCGACGACCTGTGCGATCTCCTCCTCGTCGACCTTCGGCACCTCCGAGGCGAGCTGGCTCTGCCACTCGGCCCGGAGCCGCTCGACCCGCTCCCGAGCTTCGGTCTCGGCCTCGCGGAGCCGGGCCGCTTCCTCGTACTCCTGGGCGTTGATGGCGGCGTCCTTCTCCTTCGTAATCCGGTCGAGCTCCTTCTGGGCGGCTCGGAGCTCGGGCGGGGCCGAGGAGTGTCGGAGCCGGACCCGGCTCGCCGCCTCGTCGATGAGGTCGATCGCCTTGTCGGGGAGATGCCGGTCGGTGATGTAGCGGATCGAGAGGTCGGCCGCCGCGCGGACCGCCTCGTCGGTGATCTGGACCTTGTGGTGCTGCTCGTAGCGCTCCCGGATGCCGAGGAGGATGTCGATCGTCTGCTCGAGGGTCGGCTCCTCGACCATGACCGGCTGGAAGCGGCGTTCGAGGGCCGCGTCCCGCTCGATGTACTTCCGGTACTCGTCGAGGGTCGTCGCCCCGATGCACTGGAGCTCACCCCGGGCAAGGGGCGGCTTCAGGATGTTCGCGGCGTCGATCGCCCCCTCGGCGGCTCCGGCCCCGACGAGGGTGTGGAGCTCGTCGATGAAGAGGATCGCGTCGTTCGTGTTCCGGAGCTCCTCGATGATCTTCTTCAGGCGCTCTTCGAACTCGCCCCGGTACTTCGTGCCGGCGACGAGGGAACCGATGTCGAGGGTCAGGACCCGCTTGTTGGCGAGGGTCTCGGGCACGTCCCCGGCGACGATGCGATGGGCAAGACCTTCGGCGATCGCGGTCTTGCCGACTCCGGGCTCGCCGATGAGGGCTGGGTTGTTCTTCGTCCGGCGCGACAGGATCTGGATGACCCGCTCGATCTCCTTCTCGCGGCCGATGACCGGGTCGAGCTTGCCGGCACGGGCCGCCTCGGTCAGGTTGATGCCAAGGGCGTCGACGGTCGGGGTCTTGCTCGCCCGCTTCGTCTCGTGGGCGGGCCCGGCGCTCGAGCTCTGGGAGAGGACCCGGATGACCTCGTGGCGGACCTTGTCGAGGTTGACGCCGAGGGACTCCAGGACACCGGCAGCGATCCCTTCTCCCTCACGGACGAGGCCGAGGAGGAGGTGCTCGGTGCCGATGTAGTTGTGGCCGAGCCGCCGCGCCTCGTCGATGGCGAGCTCGATCACCCGCTTCGCCCGCGGGGTGAGCCCGACCTCGCCGACGACGGGCCGGTCGCCGCGGCCAATGATGAACTCGACCGCCGTCCGGACCTTCGCCAGCTCGACGTTCATGTTCTCGAGCACCCGGGCGGCGACGCCCTCCCCCTCACGGACGAGACCGAGGAGGAGGTGCTCGGTGCCGATGTAGTTGTGGTTGAAGCGCTGCGCCTCGTCCTGAGCGAGGGTCAGGACCTTGCGCGCGCGGTCGGTGAACTTGTCGAACCGGTCCATCGAACCGAACGTCCGTTCCCTTCTTCGTGCCGGGCGGCACGGGACTTCATGCTAGCACGAAGCCCTCGACGACCGGCAAGAGGCGTCAGTCGGAACCTGCTCCGTCGAGGAGCCTCCAGGGAGGGATACGGTCGATGGCCGGCCCTGGATGAAGGAGATGCCGTCAGCCCGTCGATGCGTCGCCGCGGCCGGCCTCGGTGAGGTCCTCTCCGGATCGCGCATCATCCGAGCCCTCGTTGGCGGGTGAGGCCGCCTCGGGTGTCGCCAGCGTCTCGGCCTCCCCGGACGCCTCGGGGCCGACGTCCGCCGCGGCTTCCACGGCCTCTACCACCGGGCTGGTCCCGGTCGCCACGGCCTCTGCCTCAACCGGTGCGGCGACGGTCGAAGCATCTCCCTCGGCCGGGGTCGCCTCTCCGACGGGCTCGCCAGCGTCGGCCGCGGGCTCGGTGACCTCCTCGGCCACCACAGCCACCGCTGTCGTGGCTTCAGCGGTCATGGCTTCGGCCGTACCTTCCGCCTCCGCGGCCTCCTCGGACACGGGGGCCGATGGGCCCGTCTCCGAGCCGGTCTCCGTCGCAGCCGCCGCTTCGGCCGCAGCGACCTGCTCGCGAACCTGGGCGAAGGCGGCGGCGAGGGTGTTGTCGATCCCGCCCTCGGGCTCCTGGACGGCATCGCTCGGCGACCAGCCCCGATCGCGACCCCGCTCCCGGCGCCGTTCGCTCCGTGGCGGCGGCGCCGGTCGAGGCGGCGCCTCCTCGGCCTGCTTCAGGCTGAGACCGAGGCGATGGCGTTCCGACTCGAGGCTGACGACCTTCATCCGGAGCTGCTGCCCTTCGTGGACGACCTCGCCAGGATGGCTGACCCGCTGATGCGAGAGCTCGCTGATGTGGATGAGCCCCTCGAGGCCATCGCGGACCCGGACGAAGGCACCGAAGTTGACGAGCTTCGTGACCGTCCCCTCGACGATGTCGCCGACCTTGAGGTCCGCGACCGCCGACTGCCAGGGGTCGGGCTGAAGGCGACGGATGGAGAGGCTGATTCGACCACGCTCGTGGTTGATGTCGATGACCTCGGCCTCGACCCGATCGCCGACCCTGTAGCCCGCCTCGGGGTTGTTCACCTTGTTCCAGGACAGCTCGGTCTTGTGGACGAGCCCGTCGATCCCGCCAAGGTCGACGAAGACCCCGAAGGGGGCGATGCTCCGGACGGTCCCGCTCACCCGCTGGCCGACCTGGAGGCTGCTGAAGAGCTCCTCCCGCTTCTCCTTCCGCTCCTCGTAGAGGGCGACCTTCTCGGAGAGGATGAGTCGGTTCGCCTTGCGGTTCACCTCGAGGATCTTCAGGCGGAGCTTCCGGCCGACGTAGGGCTGGAGCTTCTCGGCAATCTCCTGGGCCGCGTCTCGCGGCTGGTCGTTCTGCGGCCGGCGCGGGAAGTCGACGATCTGGCTGATCGGCACGAAGCCACGGATCCCGCAGTCGACGATGAGGCCACCCTTGTTGTGGTCGATGACGGGGGCCTCGATGATCGTGCCCGCTTCGTAGAGCTCCTGCATCGCCCGCCACTTCCGCTCCAGCCCCGCTCGGCGGAGGGAAAGGACAGCGTGCCCTTCGGGCGATTCGGGCTGGAGGACGTAGACGAGGACCGTGTCGCCCACATTGAGCTGCGGCTGACCGTCGGCGTGGCGCCCGTAGAGCTCGCGGTTGCTGACGACCCCCTCGCTCTTCGCCCCGATGTCGACGAGGATCTCGTCCCGGTCGATCCGGACGACGGTCCCCTCGACGACGTCGCCGTGCCGGAGGGCCCGGATCTCGGCCTCCTCCTCGGCGAGGAGTTCCTCCATCGTCGCCGGCTCGGGCCGCTCTGGCTCGGCGGCAGAAGGGCCGGCAGCGCCACCGGCCGGTTCGGCACGTTCGTCGGAGGCCGCGGCCTCGGCGGCGGAGGGCGGTGGGGTTTCGCCCCCGTCGCTGGCGGCCGACTCGTCGCCGGCCACGCTCGGGGGCGAGGCCTCGCTCGGGGAAGCTGGCGGGTCGGCGACAGCCGTCGTGGGGCTCGGTTGGGTCGGCGTCGGCGTGGCCGGGGGCTCGGTGGCGGCCCCCTCGATCGGGCCGCCCAGCAGATCGTCGGTCAAGGGTCTTCGTTCTCCTGTTTCGTCGTGCTCCCCGGACAAGCCAACGGCCTGGGCGATGCCCAGGCCGTTCGTGCTCTCCAAGGTCCGTGGTGGATCCGCCGCGGTCCCTCCTTCATCGGCCGGCCTGGCGCCCGGGTCTTCAGCTGTCCTGCCCGAGGGCCGGGAGAGTCTAGCACAGCCATCGCCCTGGCTACAATCGCCGACCGTGCCCGAACTCCCCGACCTCGCAGTCTTGGCTGAAGCGCTCCACGCTGCCCTCGCCGGCCGGCGCCTCGGAGGACTGCGGGTCCGGACGCCCCTCACCGTTCGGGCGACACCGGGCGAGCTCGACGCCCTCATCGGGCAGCGTCTCCTCGCCGTCGGGCGGCGAGGCAAGTTCCTCCGCTTCGAGCTCGAGCGCGACGAGATCGTCGTCAACCTCATGCGCTCGGGGCGGCTTGCCCTCTCGGCGGTCGACGCGGATCGACCCGCTACCGCCGTCAGCCTCGACTTCACGACCCGAGAGGAGCAACCGCTCGCGGCCTCGTGGACGATCGGCGCGAGCTGGCTCCCGCCGGCGACGGCGACGCCGCGCCTGACGCTCCTCGACCGTCAGCAGATGGCGAAGCTCTACGTCGTCTCAGCCGAGGCACCGCGGGTCGTGCCCGGCCTCGAGCCCGGGGCCCTCGGCCCCGACGCCGACGATCCCGAGCTCAGCCTCGAGGTCTGGCGGGAGCGGATCCACCGACATCGCGGCCAACTCAAGCCCCTCCTCCGAAACCAGCACTTCGTGGCCGGGATCGGGAACGCCTACGCTGATGAGATCCTCTACGCCGCCCGACTCCTCCCCTTTCGGCAGCGGTCGAGCCTCGCCGCCGAGGAGGTCGACGAACTCTATGTGGCCCTCCGGCGGACGCTTGCGGCGGCCATCGAGGTCCTCCGGCAGCGGGTGCCGCCGACCTTCGAGCGCCAGGTCCGCGACTTCTTCGCCGTCCACGGGCGGGCGGGCCTCCCGTGCCCTCGCTGCGCGTCCCGGATCAGCGAGGTCGGCCCCGGCGAGGAACGGACCGCCTACTGCCGCCGCTGCCAACAGTGAGCGGTCGTCTCGCTGAACGCTCGCGCCGACCTCCAGCCCTCGCCGCCGGACCGGCCGCGGTGAGGCGGCGGCGCCAGGATCACACTTGGCGGCCGCGCCGTAGCCGCCCTTCGCCCTCGACGCGGCCGGCGGTGAGGCCTCCGAGAGATGCGCCGGAGCGTCAGGGGATGAGGAGGAGCTGACCGACCCTGATCAGGGAGGGGTCGGCGATACCGTTGAGGTCGGCCAGGGCCTTCACCGTCGTCCCGAAGCGGGCGGCGATGGTCGAGAGGGTGTCCCCGGCGCGGACGCGGTAGGTCCGGAAGGAGGCCGCCGGGGTCGGCGAGGGACTCAGCGCCGGGCTCGCCGACGGGCCGGCGCTCGGCTCGGCGCTCGGCTCCACCGACGGCGACGCCGGACTCGGCGACGCCGGAGCCGACGGGCTCACCTGAGACGAGGCGATCGGCGTCGGCGTCGGCTCCGACGAGCCAGTCTGGTCCGCGCTGGACGGCGAGCGAGCGAGGACGATGGCACCGAAGGCGACGAGGGCGAGGACGACGAGACCGATCTGGCCAGGCCCGAGGCCGGCGACGACAGGGAGGAACGACGGTGCCCGCTCGACGACGAGGGGCGTCGTCGTCGTGAACCGCCAGCGACCCTCGATCGCCCGCCGGGGGACGGTTGCCGGAGGCGTTGGCGGCCCCGTCTCGACTCCCGCCAGGCTCGCCAGCTGTCCCTCGGCCGCGAGGAAGGTGGCACAGGTCCGATGCGCGGCCTGGAGGCAGAGGCGACGCTGCTTGGCCGAGGCGAGCGGGGCGGGTGGCTCGAGGGCACTGCAGCGGTGCTCGGGGACCGGCGTCGCCGAGCGCCAGGCTCGCCCCTCCGTCGTCAGGTAGGGACAGATGTCGTCGAGGCGGGGGGTCACCTGCCGGCCGTCCGGCAGCCGCCTCAAGGGTCCAAGGGGCGGAGCGCCCCTCGGGCGATCGGGCTCGCGGAGCGCCGGCGACTCGGCCATCGAGGACGGAGGATAGCGGACGGGCGCCGCTCGGACTCGATGGGGCGGGTGATCACTCGCTCAAGGCTCCTGGGGAGGAGGCCCTGCTCCATCCCGACGGGGCAATCAACGGCGTGCGCTCGTCCGGGAGCCTGTCCCAGGCCCCGGCGACGCAGCACTGTTCCCTCGACAGGAACAAAAAACCATCGATCCCGGCGACGACCTATTTTCCCGAGGGGCTGCCCCCTCAGTATCTTCGGCGCTGGAGAGCTTAACTTCCGTGTTCGGGATGGGAACGGGTGTGGCCTCTCCGCTAGAGCCACCGGGATCGATGGTGAGACTGGACGTGGTGGACAGGAGGATCGGCGAACCTCGATTTCGGTGGATCGAGTGACGCCTCCGCGCTCCCGGTCCTGACGCCTGGTCAGGTGCGGAAGCGGTCAAGCCCTCGACCATTAGGACGGCTTCGCTTCATCCGTCACCGGACTTCCACGTGCCGCCTATCGAGCAGGTGGTCTCCCTGCGGTCTTACCCGGTTCACCCGGTGGGGAACCTCATCTCGAGGTGGGCTTCGCACTTAGATGCTTTCAGCGCTTATCCCAACCGAACATGGCTACCCAGCGGTGCCCCTGGCGGGACAACTGGCACACCAGCGGTTCGTCCACTCCGGTCCTCTCGTACTAGGAGCAGCTCCTCTCAAGTTCCCTGCGCCCACGCTGGATAGAGACCGAACTGTCTCACGACGTTCTGAACCCAGCTCGCGTGCGGCTTTAATCGGCGAACAGCCGAACCCTTGGGACGTACTTCCGCCCCAGGATGCCACGAGCCGACATCGAGGTGCCAAACGGTGCCGTCGATGTGAACTCTTGGGCACCATCAGCCTGTTATCCCCGGGGTAGCTTTTATCCGTTGAGTGATACCCCTTCCACTCGGAGGTACCAGATCACTAAGCCCGACTTTCGTCTCTGCTCGACTTGTAGGTCTCGCAGTCAAGCTCCCTTATGCCTTTGCACTCTTCGGCTGGTTTCCATTCAGCCTGAGGGAACCTTTGGGCGCCTCCGTTACGCTTTAGGAGGCGACCGCCCCAGTCAAACTGCCCGCCTGACACTGTCCCGCGCCCGGATGACGGGTCGCGGTTAGAACCGAAACCCAACCAGGGTGGTATTTCAACGTCGGCTCCACCGAGGCTGGCGCCCCAGCTTCTCAGCCTCCCACCTATCCTACACAAGCTGGATCCCAATCCAATGTCAGGTTGCAGTAAAGCTCCACGGGGTCTTTTTGCCCTAGCGCGGGTAACCTGCATCTTCACAGGTACTTCAATTTCGCCGGGTCCCTCGTTGAGACAGCGCCCAGACCGTTACGCCATTCGTGCGGGTCGGAACTTACCCGACAAGGAATTTCGCTACCTTAGGACCGTTATA
>FWPU01001470.1_pt1 | contig 32234 bp, 24 predicted proteins | sample 2228361 | NCBI WGS metagenome assembly FWPU01 (sample SAMEA103939777, study PRJEB20133) | metagenome
TGAGGGGCATACGTGGTGGTGTTCCACGCCGAGTCGTCGCCGGTGGCGGGATCGGTGCTGCCGCCGCTGGCATCGCCGCTGGCAAAGGTAGCGGTGACACCGCCGACCAGCGCAGCCGTGCCACTGCCGATGGCGGGATCGGTCGTGCCGGTGGACGTATTACCGTCGGGAGTAGGGGAATTGAACGTCCACTGGGTGATGATGGTGGTGGTGGCAGCAGCGCGGTAGGGTGTTGCGATCACGCCGGTGACGACAAACACCAGCGTGATCCACACCACCATCAGGCGCCATACCACTGAGAGTCGCCGATAAGACGATGTCATACGACGTTACTCCTTGTTCCCTCTCTTCACCTTCCTGTCAACGTGTTACAGCCAATAACCCTGCGCTGGGCCAATGCGCAGGCCAACTCCTGCATCCGAACTCACGTCATAACGTTGCGCATCCAGTCTCCTGCTAACATTCGCGGACAATCCGCCATTCTTCAACGTTGCGCGCAGCGCGCTCAGCGCACACCTGAGCGTGGCCGGCAACAATATCGGTTGCAGCACAGGCCATCATGCGTCGCCAACAATACGCGCGACGTTGTGTGCTCATACTCGGCACAACCGGCTATGTGTCCCCGTGTCACAAGATGAGGGCTGGGAAGGGGGAGAAATGAAGGTTCTGAACGTGACTATCGATGAGCTCAATGCGATTATACCCGGAGATTGATTAAGAACTAAGCCTAGAAATGTTAAGAATGGTGGATGAGATTGTGACAATATGTTCAGATGAAACCGGCCTGATCCTGAATAAATTGAAAGGTGGCAGCCTTGATGCGCCTGAGCAGGAGACGATGGCGCCGCCGCGATCCGCTCGATGAACCTCCACCCTCCACGTCATTGCGAGGGCGCGCCAGCGCCCGCAGCAATCCCCTGCGACAGCGCCGGGCTTGCCGCACCGCCCCGTCATTTCGTGAGGCGAGGATGGCTGTCACCCGCACCGCATGACGGTGCGCAGGCGCGAGAGAAGGGTAAGAAACGCTCATTACTCTCCAGATTTGTACATTTTGCACAAATCAAAACCCTTGCAATTGTGCAGACTATCCAGTATGATAGAGATGCAATTGGCAACGTAGCCGTCGCGACGAAGATAGTCTTGATACATCACGAGAAGGAGCACCGCAATGCGCAACGGAACTTTTGAGCAGTACACTGTCGAAGAGGTGTTGCAGACGTTCGGCAACGAAGCGCGCACCCTGATGCGTGAATACCGGATTGACCGCAGCAACATGCGCTTTGCTGATGCCTGCGCCGCCGCCAGCGTCACCACCGATGAATTTTTCGCACAACTCGAGGCCGGCATGCGCCGTCGCGCAAAGAAGCTGGCCGTCGAAGAGTACGCCTGACACTTCATTCCCACCTCACCACCGTTTCCACGACCGGCGCATCAGCGCCGGTCGCGTGTTATGTCTGCAACCGATTGATGGTCTTCATGACGAACCTCGCGACAAGGGCAGCCATCACCCGCTTGAGACTCTTCACCATCGCCGGCTTCAGATCTGCCACGCCTGCGCTGCTATCGCGTAGAATAAGCGGAGAGAAACTGCCAAGCTGCGCCCAGAGTCGGCGCGCGTCGATTGCTGAGAGAAATGAACCCCGACATCACGATCATCCACGCTGCCGATTGGCCGCCTGTGGTAGCGCTATTCGAGCGCTGCGCCGCCGCTGAAAACATTGTCCTGCCGCTGGCGCTCGAAGGTGACATTACGCCGATCCTGGCCGCAGCGCGGATCGGCGATACCCTCGTTGGCGGCGCTGCCCTCTACGGCTATTTCGAGATCGAAGCAGTGATTGCGGTTGATCCGGCATGGCGGCGGCGCGGGATTGGCCGCAGCATGGTGGCACAGATCGATCAGTGGGCGCGCGCGCGAAACGGGAGCTGGCTGTTGCTGGCCGATGAAGCCGGCGCATCTGTGGCGCCCTTTGCTGCGGCGCTGGGATTGCAACGCGCGACGGTCGAAGCCCGGCTTAGCCTCGACCCGGCGCGTGTACCGTCCGCGCCGCTACCGCCAACGGGCTGGCAGATCCGCAGCGCCGAACCCAGCGATGTCACGGCGCTGGCATCGATCATCGCCGATGCCTTCGGCGATTCCCGCGATCAAGTCACGGCGTTTGTCGCTGATCGCATCAATCATCCGGTGCATCGCTTTGTAATCGGCGAACTCGGTGGCGTTCCGGTGGCAGCGCTCCGCCTGCTCCGGGAGCCTGCCGGCGTCACGATTACGACGTTCGGTGTGCGGCGCTCGCACCAGGGACGCGGGTACGGGCGATTGCTGCTGCTCATGACGCTGGATCGATTATTGGCTGCTGGCTACACGACAATTCAGATTGAGGTTGAAGAAACAAATACTGCGGCCTATCAGTTATACCGCTCGTGCGGGTTTGTCCTCGATCGGCGGTACGGTCATTATCTGCCAGGCAAGGGGGAGGGGGAGTGGTGCCGGAGACGGGACTCGAACCCGTAAGGGGTTTCCCCCAGCGGTTTTTAAGACCGCAGCGTTTGCCATTTCGCCACTCCGGCCCGGATTTTTCCAGCTCCCATTATAGCAAATCTCGACGCCTGCATAGACACCGCGCCCTGCGCGAGATACAATGTTTTGCGGGCAACCCCTCCAGCGCCGACCACAAATCCTGTGATCTGCGTTCGCGGAATATCCTCCTTCAGTGATCAAAAGAAGATGCGCTGCTGCCAGCACACGATCGCATGATGGTCACGCCCCCAGGGCATGAAGTCCACAAAGATCACGCTGATTGATCGTCTATCACGTCTCGTTCTGTCCATTATCCTTCATTGTTCCTCACCACCAGTGGCAATCTGTTCATCAGCGACTGGCGGGATTGTCGCAGAAGGATGGAACGAAAAAAGTATGCAGGCAGTGGCAACTTATGCCTGCACAGGGATCTGTTTTGCGACGCTGTGAAACGCGAGGCCGCGATCGCGCTTCATGGAATCGGTTGCAAGAACTGCCCGGCGCACCAGCCCTCGATGCCGGCGCTGCGTATCTGCCACCACTGCAATCCATCGCGTTCGACCGGGCCGTTGATCAGCTCAACCTGCGTCGCCGGAGCAAGGACAACCACAATATCAGCGCTGACGCTCGGTTCAATCCGCACATTGAGCGCCGGTATCTCACTCGCGACGACAGCTCTGCGACCAACAGCCAGCTCATTTTGATTCGGCGATGGTTCTGCGGTTGATTCCGGTGTGGGTAGAGGCTGAGTCGGCAATTCAGCCGCTGCTGGAGGCACTTCTGCTGTCGGCTCAACGACCGGCTGAGGGGAAAGCTCAACTGCCGGCGCGGTAGCCAGCGGCGGTATCTCCGTGCTTTGGAGATTCAACGCAACCGCCAGCCCGATGATAATGATGCTGACGACAATCAGCGTTGGCGCAACCCAACCGGGCACAAATGGCATGCGCGGCCCCGGCTGATCAAAAGCCCGTTCGCCGAGCGCGCGCACGCGACGGGTCTCGTCGTAGGCAGTATGACGATCGCGCAGCCGAGGACGCACCGGCTCATCGTCGGGCAGGGTGGTGTGGGCGCGCATCGGTTGAGTTGGGCGCGCGCGCGACTCTGATTCTGGCGGCGCCAAACCCTGCATACCGTAGCGGGGCAATAACATCACTGCCAGCCGCTGATAGGCGGCGAGGGTTTCGCCGGTGACAGCGAGGTGCTCGCCGCGAGCGATGCGCCCGCGCAGGCGGTGCAGACGCTGCACCGCATCGATCTCTTCGGCGCTGAGCGGTGATTCGGGCAGCGCTGCCATGGCGGCGATCACGCCCTGAAAGGCGCCCAGGGCCGCCGGCGATCCGATCCGCAGCAGGTGCGCGCGCAACGTATCTTCAATCGCGCCGTGAATGCTGAGCAGCGCCAGCTCAGGCACGTCACGGCGCGCGCGGGCAAGGGTGTACTTTTCACGCGCCGACTCGAGCAGCGTCAGTGGGCTGACCTCTCCCGGTATCGTCATCCGAGTTCTGCCTCCAACAGCTCACGCACGCGCTGCGCGTTCGCCTGTCCTTTCGTTGCCCGCATCACCAGTCCAACCAGAAACTGGATGGCGGTTGTCTTGCCTTTGCGGTATTCGGCAATCGCTTTGGCAGCTTTTTCATCGGCCAGCGCAGCCCGCACCGCCTCAAGCAAGGCGCCGTCATCGCTAATCTGGGTCAGGCCACGCTCAGCGACCAGCGCCACCGGATCGGCGCCGGTGGCAAAGATCTCCTCGAAGAGTTGCTTGGCGACAGCGCGGGTGATCGTCCCCTTCTGCACCAGATCGATCAACGACGCCAGGCGCGCCGCCGGCATCCGCTCGATCAGTGCAGTGGCCGGCTCGCCACGGTCTTTCAACAGTCGAAAGCCCTCGTTCAACACCCAGTTCGCAACTTCCTTGGCGCCGTCTGGACGATTGACCACCGCCACCGCCGTTTCGTAGTAATCGGCAATCGCGCGCTCCTGGGTCAGCAGATCGGCATCCTGCCACGACAGCCCATGCGTTGCCATCAGGCGAGCGCGCCGGGCATCGGGCAATTCAGGCAACTCCGCTTTGCGGGCAGCGATCCACTCCGCTGTCAACACCAGCGGCGGAATATCGGGTTCGGGGAAATAACGGTAGTCGTGCGCATACTCTTTTGAGCGCTGACCCTCGGTGCGACCGAGATCTTCGCGCCAGCCGCGCGTCTCTTGTTCGACCACGCCCCCCGACTCGATCACCTTGATCTGGCGCTCGATCTCATACGCCAGCGCCCGCTCGACGAAGCGAAACGAATTGATATTTTTGATCTCGACCTTGGCTCCGAACCGTTCCGCTCCTGCTGGCCGCACACTGACGTTGGCGTCGCAGCGCAGCGCCCCCTCTTCGAGATTGCCGCTGTTGGCGCCGATCCAGACCAGAATCTGGCGGATCTTCTCAAAGGTCAGCCGCGCCTCTTCCGGAGTGCGAATATCGGGCCGGGTCACAATCTCCATCAGCGGCATCCCGCTACGATTGTAGTCGATCAGTGACGCGCCATCAGAACTATGGATCAGCCGCCCGGTATCTTCTTCGATGTGGAGACGCTCAATCCCGATCCGACGCACTTCGCCCGCTGCGGTGCGAATCTCGATTGCGCCATCACTACAGAGCGGCTCATCATACTGAGTGATCTGAAAGCCCTTCGGCAGATCGGGATAGGGGTACGATTTGCGGGCGAAGATCGAGCGTTCGTTCACCCGACAACCGAGCGCCAGACCGCAAAGCGCTGCCAGCTCGACGGCGCGCGCGTTCAAGACCGGCAGCGCGCCCGGCAACCCCAGACTGACAACAGACACGCGGGTGTTGGGCGGCGCGCCAGCGTAATCGGCGCTGCAACCGTCGAACATCTTCGAGGCGGTCAACACATGAGCGTGAATCTCAAGGCCAATAGTGGCGATATATTCCGGCATACGATTTCCTCGCATATCACAATGTCGCCCCTTATTGTACCTGTTTTTCGACGCTTGTGTTCACAGGACGCTGGCGGCGATACGCGCCCGGCGTGACGCCCATCTCGCGTTTGAACGCCTTGCAGAAAGCAGCTTCAGATGTATAGCCAACCTGAGCTGCAATCTGACCGATTGAGACTTCTGGCTGCTCGGCAAGCCAGCGCGCAGACAGAACCATCCGCCAGCGACCGAGATAGCGCATCGGCGGCTCTCCCACTGCCTGCGTGAAGCGGGCGGCAAATGCAGAACGCGAACAATTGACCGCGCGAGCAAGGGTGTCGATTGTCCAGAGCCGATCGGGTTGGGTGTGGATCAGTTCCAGCGCTTTGCCAATGAGTGGATCGCAGAGTGCGCCGAGCCAGCCGCGCTGCGTCACCTCGACCATCTCGAGCCAGCGCTGCATGATCTGAATAAACAACGTATCGGCCAGCCGCCGCAACACGACGTGTTTGCCGGGACGATCAGCCTCGGCTTCGGCCGCCATTAACGTCAGCACATCGTTGATCGCGCCCGCTGCGCTGTGTGGAACTCGAACCACTCGCGGCATCTGCTTGAGCAAAGAAAACGCTTCGTGGCGCTCGAATTGAAACGTCCCGCATAACACAACTGCGGTTGGTTGTTCGCTCCAGCGCATCAGCGCGCATTCGCCCCACTGATCCAGATCCAGGTTCTGGAACGGTTGCGCTGCGGGCGACTCCAGCAGGACATGCTCTTCACCCCCCGGCAAGAGCACAACATCTCTTTCCTGCAGCGCCACGAGATCGCCGTTGATTCCGAGGAAGCCATTGCCGCGGTAGAGAACATGAAAGACCGCATCACGACAGGGCAAAAAATGCAGCCCCCACCGTGGTCCGAGTTCGGAACGACAGTACAGGCTCCCCTTCAATCGCAGCGTATGCAGCACACTGGTCAGCGCATCCATAAGCGTGGACGATGGACAAAGAAATAGAGACGACCAGACATAGACGATTCAGACTCTCACGGTTATCGTGGTTGATGGGTACATGACGCTTAATGGAGGCACACTATGCATCCGGCGCCGGAGGGCGCAAGCCCCTTGATCTACACATTCCTTGTTTTTGTGCATATCGTTACAACAATGGTTGCAGTCGGATTGAATGCCAGCTACGTCATCTGGATTGTGCGCGGCGCGAAGGATGAGATCAGTCTACCATTTGCGCTGCGCGGAATCAAGTTTATCGACGATTATGTGGCGAACCCTTGTTATCTGATTGGGGGCGCGACCGGGGTGTTGATGATCGTCATGGGAAAAGCGGTAGCGCCTTTCCTGTGGGTGGCAATCGGTCTCTATGCGGCGGCGATGACGATTGCTTACGTGGTCTACACCCCCACGTTGAGCCGGCAGATCAGGGTGCTGGAGGAACAGGGCGCGCAATCGGCTGAGTATCAGGCGCTGGCGCAGCGTTCCAATCGAATAGGGGCATTCATGGGCATTCTGGTGATGATTATTGTGGCGCTCAAGATTTTCGAACCGCCGCTGTGGTGAATGTTGTAAGCAAGGATGTGTCGTTATGCGAAGTATCCGGGTCGTTCATCTCATGTTTACGTTTGGGATTGGCCTGTTCGCGGGTTTGCTGTACGCTTTCCAGCAAGGAGTCATTCCTGCCCTTGGCGCGCTCAATGCAACCGAGTACACCAGAATGGAACAAGGTTTGATCCGATCGCTGGACGCTTTCCCGACCGGTGTGATTGTGGTTGCAACCCTGTCGATGCTCCTGCCGCTCTACCCGCTGATACGTCTGCGGCATCAGCGTAACAGTCGCTACTGGCGGCTGACGCTGCTGGGTTGGGCGCTGTTCTTCTTTGGGGTTGGCGTCTTTACGATTGTCCTCAACGTGCCGATCAACAACTATGTGCTCACATGGGATCCGGCTGCCCCGCCTGCCGACTGGGAGGCGGCGCGTGATACCTGGAACATGCTGAACACGATCCGCACGCCGATCAACTATATCAGTTTCCTCGCGATGATCTGGGCGGCGTTTGAAGTGCCTGGAGACTGACGTCAAAATAGCCGATAGGCGATATGCTATCGCTGTTTTCATCGGACGGCGTGCGATGTAGTCGCATGGAGGGCTGATGCCATTTTTGATTTTAGATTTTGGAATACTACGCCTGGCATCACAAAGACTAAAACCGTATATGGCAATGCAGCATTGTATCCTGGAAGGTAGAGACGCAGCGCCGCTGCGCTTCCCCCTCACGGCGAAGAACTGTTGCTAGTGCGGACCGAATAAGATTCGGTTCATCGAGCGTTTGTGCCGGCATCTTGCGGTGCTGCCGCCAGCATCTGAGAGTCCGGGCGCGATTATGGCTTCGCGGCTGGCGGCAGCACCCCTTTCAGGCGATCCCTGCAATGTGACTACCGCGCAACGAACGGCAGGTACAGTTGAAATGTTGTGAAAGGCAGATCACCGAGCGCGGTCAGCCCCCACCGTTGCGGCGCATGGGTGACGCTCTCGCGCGGCCAGGCCGCGCCCGGTTCGTGGGCGGCCAGCATGCGCACCAGTTTGTTCCAACCGTTGAAGCGGTTGACTGCAATCTGCAGCTCAGCGCTCCATCCCGCGTCGGTGGCGTTGACCGCGCCGATCACGCCTTATGGTCAGCCCTCGATTTCACCAGAATCGAGGGCTGACTCATCATCAGTGTCTACCGCGTTATGATTGGCAGGAATACCCTTGTTGGCAGACTCCCCGCCAGGCGCTCATCGGTCTCGACGCCATTTCGGTTGAGCACAGTCACGCGATACTGGCAGCGCACCGATCCGGTTGTGGCGTCGGTATAGGTCTGTGCGGCAGTGGTGGGGAAGGCATCACCCATCAACAGTCTGGACGTGCTTTCGCCCTCGCACTGACGGTACACGTTGTAGCCCAGCACGTCGGTCGTTGTCCCGCTCCAGTTCAGCACGTTGTTACTCCCGCTTGCCGTCAGCGTGAGCGATGTCAGCGCCGGACGCTCGCAGGCGTCGCCCAGGTAGTTCCCGTTGACGTCGGCCTGATCCGGGTTGGGGGTCTGCGGGCACGAGTCAATGGCGTCGGTGATGCCGTCGCTGTCGGTGTCCAGGCAGCCCTCGTCAACCTGGTCGTCACCGTCATCGTTGACACCGTTGCACTGCTCCATGTTCGGCAGCGGAGGCAGGAGGATCTGGTCTTCGTGGGTATGCGGATCAGGCGGGTACACCTGAGCGGGCATCGCGGGATTGCTATGCATCGCCGCGTGCGTCAGTTCGTCGGTAGACGATGGATGATCTGACAAAAGCGATGCCTGTGTGTCAGACGTGATTGTTGCTGAATCCATTGTGGTTGAACTGGCAGTTGATCTGACAATGCGGCAGTTGCTATCCCCGCCGATGGCCGCGCGATACGCCGCCGGCATCACCGCTGCGATGGCTGCGCTGGTGTCGCGCACGATCCAGCAAGCGCTACCGGGGCCGTACGGTAACCCTGCCCAATCATCCGGGCTGGTCAACGTTTCTATCGTTCCGTCGCCGAAGGGATTTTCTGCACCATCGCCGTTGATGTTCTGGCTGACTGTGCCCGTCTGGATGCTGCCGTTGCAGTTCCAGTCCACACCGGGGCCGTGTGTGGGCAAATCGGTGAATTGCCAATCGCTGCCTTCACGCAAGCGGCCAAGCGTGCGCGTGCCGTCGCTGAGCACGATCCACCTCTGGCCCATGCCGTCGGTGCAGCCGTAGTGGAACACGGGCACGAAGGCGGCATCGGCGGTGGCGCATTGCACGTTGCGCGGCAGGGTGTAGCCCAGCGACGAGCTTTCGTACAACGTCGCTTCGTTCAGCGCAAGCAGTGTGCTGCTCTGGAAGTCGGTCGCCGAGAGCCATTCGTTCGTGGCGGCCTTGTAGCACAGGTGGCTGGCGTTGTAGCGATAGTTCATCACGCTGATGTAGTGCGGCTTCTGGTTGGTGCTCTCCCAATCGCCCGCGTAATACACGATATCGCCCAGGCGCGTCTGCGCGCCGCTGCCCTGCCGCCCACCGTGGCCGAGACCCAGGTTGTGCCCCAACTCATGCACGACACGATAAATGTGTTCGGCCGCGTAGCGCCATGTGTACTGCCGGCCGTCTTCACCAGTGAACCAGCGGCAGGCCGGATCATTCTGCGGATCGCGCGACGTCAGTGGGCAATTGAGCGTGTTCACATCAATCGTCACGTGGTGCCATGCGCCGCTGCGGCCAGGGTTGTGGCGGCTGTAGATGTAGTGGTGCGTCCAGCTCAGCCTGGGCGGGAAGTAGTACTGGCCAGTGGTCGGGTCGATGGTCGCTGCCGCCTGTTCTGCGCCAACGGTCGAGGTCACACCGGAGGTTGGCCGCGGTCGCTCGTTCTCGGTCAGGTGCAGGGTGATGCCGTGGCGGCGGAACAGCTCGATGATGTAGGGCCACGTCTCCGGCTCCACCTTCGCGCCGCGCTCGTAGTCGTATTGCACGAACACGTTTTTGCGCAGCGGATTCGCGCCCAGCGCCGGCAGATTGACAATCTCGCTGCCGAAGTCCAGCCCCAGCACTTCCCAGCCGTCGGGCAGCGCGTCGCGGTCGGTGTCGGGGTTGTTGGGATTCGTGCCGAGCAAACGCTCCAGATCATCAACGATGCCGTCGTTGTCGGTGTCGGGTCGGACAGACGAGGGCGTGTTGCCGAACAGCACCGTTATGCCTGGCGTGTAGGTCGTCAGTCCCTCGCTGTCGGTCGCGCTGGCCGAGTAGTACTCGATGATGCGCGCGCCGGGCGAGATGGTCACGGTGCAGGTCTCGGTCGGGTTCGTGCCGCCGAAGGTGCATGTGCGCCGCGTTGAAGCGTTGATGGTGATCGAGCGCACGCCGCTTGGGTCGGTGGCCGTGGCGTTAATGGTGACGGCTGCGCCGATGGCGGGCGAGCGCGGCGAATGGTTGACCGTCAAGGTCGGCGCGCGGCCATCCACCTGCACGAAGACCCGCGACATCGGCGAAGATCCAGTCCGGCCGCGATGATCCACCACGCGGGCATAGTAGGTGTGTGCGCCCAGCGGCAGGGTGGTGTTGAAGGTGCATTCGCCGTTGCGGTCGTTTGCGCCGGCGAAGCTGCACGTGCGGCGTGTCACGCCATCCACGATCAGGTCAATGCTCTCGATATCCACATCGTCGCTGGCTGAGGCGGTGAAATAGATCGTCGCGCCGCGCCGCACTACATCGGGCGAATGACGGACAGAGACGATTGGGTGGGCGGCATCGTAGCGCGGCAGGTCTGAATCATTGATCGTGAATGTGAGCCACTGCGACGGTTGATTCTGAGCCGCGCCCAGCGGCCATACCCGATCGTTGCCCGGCGTGCCGATGCCGCGATGCGCGAACGCCATGCGAAAGACCGGGTTGCCCGTCAACACGCCGCGATTGAAGCTCAGTTCGGCGCTGGTTTCAAATTCCTGCCCCGAAGGAAATCTTCCCGAAACGGACGTGGGACAGGTTGCGGCGTTGTACCCCCCTGCGCCGTCGCCGTTCCTGCACTCGTGCGTGTTGGTGGATTGGGTGACGAAGAACGCCCAGTCGTCCGGCTGCGCCAGGAGATCGCCGCTGTTGTTCGGGTCGAGGTAAACGGCGATGACTGAGGTGTCTATCGCAACCCGCTCCATGCACACATACACATTGGTGTCCGTTGCGCCGACGTTCAGCCAAACCGGACTTGGCGGATAGCTCACGCCATCCAGCCATATCGGCAGGCGCAAGCGCAGCGCCCCGCTGCCATATTCACCGGCGCCGCACACGCCATCAATCGTGGGCGTCCCAGCCAAGCGCGGCACACGAATCGGGTTGTGCACGGCCGGCGGCGCGGCCGGGCCGTTGAAGAAGAACGCGCCGACGCCGGTTGCGTTGTGGTTGCCAAAGGCATCGGCCGGGGTGCCCTCCAGATGCCACGCCGCGATCAGCCCGGTTTCCGACGCTTCGAACAGGCGCACCATGTCGCGGCGAATCTGGTCGCGCGTGCGCGCCATCCCCCACAGGCGCACGTCGGCGAGATGTCCGGTGAAGCGATAATCGCTAAAAAGGTCACCCACGTCTGCGCCGATACGCAGCGGCTGCGCATTCACCGGCAACGGGCTGGCGCGAACGCTCTCGACGTCGAGGTTCCCGTTGACGTAGAGTCGGCGCGTCGTTCCATCGAACGTCGCCGCGACGTGCGTCCACTCCCCGGCCTGGAAGGTGTAGTTGCCATCGAACGAAGAGCCTAAACCGTTGCTGTAGAATCGCAGCCGGTTGTTGCAGATGCCGAGCCAGAAACCGGTCTGATAGCCCTTGCCGACGATGGTCTGGCAGGCTATTGAGGTGTCAATCCGGCGCACCCACGCCTCGACGGTCAGCCCGCCACTCGGGTTGAGCGCTGGTGCATTGGAGACATTGAGGTAGCCTGAGCCGGACAGAGAGAGTGTATTGGCAGTAGTCGCGGCAACGACGGTGTCATACGTGGGTATTGCCATATCTGGCATGACCATTCCTGCGAGTGAGGTGACGATGACTGCCACGATCACCGGGAGATAGAACCGGTGTGAGAGATATTGGCGTCTCATACAGTTGCTCCTGCTCAAATGAACTGCCTTCCTGTGCAAGCGCTCCGTGAACCAATGGAACTTTCAGTATCCGGTGCACGAATTAGTGAGTCTGTTCGCGCTTGGCAAAGCCTGCGATCAGCCCCTCGCCTGCGCGAAAGCCAGCGTCGGCACACCTTTTGGAATGCTCAGTCCCAATGCATCAGCATCCCGAAAGACGCTGTTTCGACCATACATCAAGGCATATCATTCATATACACAACCTTCATCAGCCACCCGTCAGGTTTCTTCGACATCGTATCCCACCGGCGTCCACACAGCGTCCACACGCCAGCAATGACCACAGACAGCGGGAAGAGAGATTCGTGGAGAAGCAGGGCGCCAGACAACCGTAGAGCCGTTGCATTGCAACGGCTCCGCAGTGCGTCGGATGTCGGCGTCTCTTCTATACCAGCGCCGGCGGATCAGGCCAGACATCGTTCGTCCAGGCGCGCAGCAATGCCTGGTTGAAGAAGAAGGCCGCGCGGTAATGCGCGCGGTGCGGCGCGGGCAACTGGTTTTCAAACTGATGCAGACAATCGACAGCGGTCGCCAGAGCAGCTCTGGCCTCGGCAAGCCGCCCCTGGCAGCGCAGAACCTGGGCGCGGGCAAACCACACCTGCTGCGGATGTTCGACCTGCGGCACGCGCTGGATGTCTTCGACCGCGCGCGCGCTGTGCATCGCTGCCGCATCGAGGTCTCCGTGGCGCAGACAGGCTATCGCCAGAAACGCCCGGTCAACACTCGCATCGAGATGCCCCTGCGCCGCGCGCAGATCCAGCCCGGCTTCCATCAACCGGCGCGCTTCGGCAACCTGCCCTTGCTGGAGCAGGGCCGCGCCCAGATTGGCCTGCGCAGCCGCCTGTTGCGCCGGCAGATTGATCGCCACGGCGCGCTCGTAAGACTCACGCAGCCAGACTTCGGCTTCCGCGCCGCGCCCCATCCAGACCAGCGCCGCGCCGATGTTGCTGGCGACCACGCACAAACCGCGCGCATCGCTGATCGAATTGAAGAGATGGTATGCCTCTTGCGCCAGAGCGATGCCCTGCTCGAATGATCCCATGCGCAGCATCAATGTGCATGCATTCACCCGGCAGGCCGCCATCCCCTGACGCACTTCCAAAGCCGCATAAGCGGTATAGGATGCCTGATACGCGGCCAGCGCTTCATCGAGTCGCCCCAGCCGGGCCAGCATTCGGGCTGTCAGGACGCCAGCCGCAGCTTCACTGTCGAGCAGGCCGCGTTGGGCGAACAAGCGCTGCGCTTCCTGCGCATACATGAGCGCGTTGTTGAAATCGTTGCGCACCCCGGCAAGATTGCCCAGCGCCAGCATGATATGCGGCAAGAGCGGCGACTGTCTGCCGGCAGCCTGCACCGCCTGCTGCAAGGCTGCTTCGGCAGCGTCGAATCGCTCGCGCGCCTGCTCGAGATCAGCCAGCGTCAGCCAGACGCGGGCCAGCGCAGTGGGATCGCTTTGCTGGCGGGCCAGATCGAGCGCGCGCTGACCGCAGGCGCTCGCTTCGTCCCATTGCCGGGCATGGGTCAGGGCACGCACCAGAAGACACAGGATCTCGACATCCTGCTGGAGGGTGAGCGTTGTTGCCCGGCGTAACAGATCGACTGCCTCCTCCCACCGGTTCGTCGCCAGTGCCAGTCGTCCGCGTTTGCGATAGACCTCAACCCGCCATTCGGGATGATCCGGCGATTGCTCAACCAGATGATCGAGTGCAGCCAGTACCGTCTCTTGCTCGGCGCGCAAGCCGTGATCGTGCAGGATCGACTCTTGCCTGCTCAACAGGTCGAAACGCAACGATCGATCAATGTCCAGTTTCAAGCCACGCTGAATAGCGGCCAGCGCCGCGTGGTGCGCCGAGAGTGATTGAGCGCGACTGGCAGCCTGCAACCACATCGCAGCCGCGTCATCCGGCTGATCGGCTGCCTCCAGGTGGACGGCGATCTGGAATGGATCAGCCTGATACTGGCGCAGTAGCGCAGCAGCCTGCCGATGCAACAGATGGCGACGTGCAGCGCTCATATGCTCCAGAACAACCGCCTGCACTTCGGGATGGGCAATCACGTGCCACGTATCAACCTGTGTGAGCCAGTTCTCTGTGAGCAGACATGCACATGCGTGCTCAACTTCTTCGATAGTGCGGCCGCTGACATGGTGCAGCCACAGCGCACTCCCGCCGTTGAGCACTGCCGCTGCTTCCAGCACCTGACGGGTGGTTGGCGCCAGCCACTGCACGTGGCTGAATAGCGCTTCCTGGAGTGAAGCAGGTACACGCGCTTCACCGGTCGTGCGTCTGGACAGCAGCGCCGCATAGAGCATCTCGCGGGTAGCCAGCGGCATGCCATGCGTCTGCTGCCAGACCATCTCCGCCAGCGTTGCCGGGAGATCGACCTGTTTCACCATCTGTCGGATGGTTTCGCGATCAAGGGCAGGGAGATTCCATATCTGTACCCCCTCACGACCGCGCAGCTGATCACGAATCCCGGTCAGCGCATCATCTGTGGTGCGACAGGTGATGATCATCACCATCCGGGAAGCAGGCAGGGTGCGCAACATCCAGCCGATCGCCTCGATCGACAGGGGATCGGCCTGATCCATATCCTCCAGGATCACCACGACTGGCGTATTGCCCTGAAGTGCGCGCAACGCGCGTGGCAGGGCCTGCAACAGGCGCCGTTGCGCCATCCGAGGCGAGGTCATCACCTCGCTGATGGGGGGCTGGAGCGGCAGAAGCTCAGGAAAGACGGCGCGCAGTTCCGGCAGCAGGCACAGCGCCTCGGTCATACGCAGGTCGACCTGAAGCGGGGTATGACGAACCTGAAGGTGCGAGCGACTCAGCCGCTCGTGGAGGGCCGCCTCGAACAGACTGGTTATCAGACCAAACGGGATCGCGTAACCCGTTTTTCGTGCACTGGCTTGCCAGACTGATGTGGCAGGCATGTCCTTGCGCATCCGTTCGAGCGCCATCTGCACCAGACGAGTCTTGCCGACGCCGGCAGGTCCCTGGATGCAGCAGACTGCTCCTGCTCCAGGCAGCGCTTGCTCAATAGCCGCCACCAGTTCATCACACCGCAACGCATCATCCGGCAGATGGACTCTGGTCAGAGCGCGATTCGACGCTGGCAACACTGCCCTCTCTGATCGGAAAGGATCGATCGGGAACGCCAGCGCGCGAGCTTCATCAGGCCGATCGTCGAGAACTGCCCGATAGAGCGCTACGGTGTCGGCTTCCGGCTCAATGTCGAGATCGTGCGCCAGCAGCGCAGCGCAATGGCTGTACTGATTGATGGCATCAGCGCGCCGACCTGCCTTTGCGTAGAGCCATATCGCCTTGCGGTGCAGATCCTCAGCGATCGGATCAATCTCCAGCGCGTGGACAACCGCCTCGATTGCGCGGTTCACATCACCAATGGCGGCATATCCATCAATCACCCGCCGCCACAGATCGAGCTGGATGCGCGCGAAGCGTTCACGCTGTCGGAAGAGCCATTGCTCGAACTCCACCGAAGCATCGAGTTCCAGTCCGCTCAGGAACGGTTCTGTACTGAGACGAAGCGCCTGTTCAGCAGCGCGTAGTCCTTCCAGATCCGCTAACTCCCGCGCCTGCCGTGCCAGATACAAAAATACCCGTGCATCAACCCGACACTCGTTCAGATCAAAACGCAAAAGGTAACTGCCTGCCCTCGTCTCGGACAGGAATCGATCCGCGCCTGACCCGACCGCCTGGCGTATTTCCGAAAGCAACCGCCGCAGCCGTTGTCGCCCGACCGCCTGTGGTGCATCGGGCCACAAGAGATAGAGCAATTCATCGCGGGTAATGGGGCGTTCACTGAGCGCCAGGACTGCCATGATAGCCAGCGGCTGGCGACGTCGAAACGAAACCGGGCGCTGGTCGAGCAAAAAGCGGGGTGCGCCGAAGACCTTGAGTTCGAGTATGGGAGCGGAGCGGTGTGTGTCAACCATGTCCAGGGTTAGTTGTGATGATATACTGCCACCGGTGCATTATACGCGCTGGTTCGGTCACTTTCAACATGCGGGTGACGACTCGAACTTTTCTGGCGTTACGAACCACTTCGAACTCAGGTTCTACATCATAATTATAATTATCGTGCCGCCGAGAAAAGCCTTTACGAATACAGGAAGACGAATCGATTGAAACAAGCGCTCAAATCACACCTTGAAGCGTACCTGTTGGCAGAATCTCTCCTGGGATGCGATACAATGACGTTTCCGGCTTCGTCGGATGTTTGCATCTGATTGCCGTATAATACCAGTTATCGTTGATAAGACCGCATTGCCATATGCGGTTTCAGGCTTTGTGATGCCAGGCGTAGTACTCCAAAATCTAAAATCTAAAATCAAAAATGGTATAATACAATGCGTTCACGCCAGGGAGAAGAGACATGCTCACACCCGACACGCTCATCCACGACCGGTATCGTATCATCCGCGCCATTGGCAAAGGCGGGATGGGCGCCGTCTACGAAGCGTTCGATGTGCGTTTGCAAAGCCCTGTCGCGCTCAAGCAGATGATCGTCGAAGGCGAGTCGCTTAGTCGCGCATTTGCGAGAGAAGCGCAGTTGCTGGCATCGTTACGGCATCAGGCATTGCCGCGTGTTATCGACCATTTTGTCGATCATCAGGGTCAGTTTCTGGTGATGGAGTTCATCCCTGGCGATGATCTCGCAACACTGTTGCAAAAGCGCGGCGCGCCATTCCCGGTCGATCAGGCGCTTTCCTGGGCAGATACATTACTCGATGCGCTCGACTATCTTCATTCGCAACAACCGCCGGTTATTCATCGCGACATTAAACCGCAGAATATGAAGTTGACGCCGCGCGGCGAGATTATTCTGCTCGATTTTGGGCTGGCAAAGGGCGCAACGGCAGCGCAGACCCGCTCGATGACCGGCAGTGTGTTCGGGTATACGCCGCAGTATGCGCCGCTGGAGCAGATCAAGGGATCCGGCACTGAGCCGCGTAGCGATCTTTACTCGCTTGGAGCAACACTCTACAACCTGCTTACGGGTACGCCGCCGCCTGATGCACTGACTCGCGCTGCTGCGACGATCACCCGGGAACCCGATCCGCTTGAACCTGCGCATCGGCTGAATCCTGCCGTGCCCGAAGACCTCAGCGCCGTTTTGAGCCAGGCGCTCGCCCTCGATCCGGCAGCGCGATTTGCGAATGCTGGCGCGATGCGCCGCGCACTGCGGCAGGCGCGTGGTTTGTCGTCCGCTTCCCCCACAACCGCAGTTTTTGTCGAACGACAGGCAACCATGTCCGGTGATCGTCCGGCTTCGCAGCCATCTGCCGGTCAGGTGACCACACCGGCGCGCTCGACCCGCGAAGAACAGCGATTACCCCCGCCGTCACCGTCGCTTCCGCCTGCTGCGCCTCAACAGCGGCGCGGTCTGGGGGTTTGCGGCGTGCTTGGGATCATGACTCTGATCATAACCGTTGCCATTATCGTCGGTGTTGCCTACATCGTGCGCCAGATCGGGCAGGGCATCCAGCAGGGCATTGGGCAGGTGGTCGAGCAGGTGAATACGGTGGCGCCGACGTTCATCGCTGCGCAGCAAACCCTGGAAGCGGTTTCGACGCAGGCGGTGTCCGAGTTGGGCGAGCAGGCGACCGCGCTCGCGCCGACGCTGGAGGCTTTGCAACAGACGGCGGTGGCTGCTGCGACCGTTGTTTCGGAAGAGTCGCCGCTGCCGCCAGGTGAAGGACGACCTGACACTGTCATTCCTTACCGGTTGAATGATGTTATCAGCGGCGAGATTGCGTCGCCGAACGCGCGGCTGGGGTATGACTTCGTGATTGATGCGCCAGGACAGATTTTTATCGAAACACGATCGTTCACTCCCGGCATGGAGCAGGTCAGAGTCGCTCTGATAGGTCCGGCAGGCGGGCAGTTGCTCAGAACCTGTCTGGGATGCGGCAACCCCGGCCTCCAGATGCTCCGTCGCCCTGGCAGATACACGCTGGTCATCAGTGGAACGCCAGGCGCAGGCACGGGTTCGTTCGAGCTGCAAATCTACGATGTTCCGCCGCCGCGCGAGTTCACCATTGGCATCGACACGGTGATCGCTGGTGATCAGCCGGCGCCAGGCGCAGGACGCATCGAAACCCCAGGCGCCCGCAATGTCTACCTCTTCGAAGCGCAGGCCGGGCAGCGGATTGTCGTGACCGTTGGCGAACGTGACCCGGACGTAGCACAGTTGAACCTCATCCTGCGCGCCCCCTCTGGTGCGGAGGTATTCGCCGGTTGCCTGGGGTGCGGCGACCCCGGCGAGAGGACCCTTCCGGAAACCGGCGTCTACCGCCTGAGCGTGGGCAGCGATAAACACCAGGGCGTCGGCGCATTTGAACTGCGGATTGCGCCGGCGCCCTAGAAAATGGGGATTACCAGTTGCTCTCTGTCAAAAAGTGTAGTAGAATATCAGCGACTTGCACCATACGGGCATCTGTCGTGGAAGGTAAAAACGTAGCATTGCCTGGGCGCAAGGATATAGAACCAGCTTTCGCTCATTCCAATGTCCTGAGGAGGACCTGAATGGCTAGCAGAACCGAGGAGATGGTTCGGCATCTCAAGGCCTTGCAGATGAATACGCCCGACATCGAGGCGTCTGCTGTCGTGAGTGTAGATGGCCTGATCATGGCCTCGGCGCTGCCGGCTGATGTAGAGGAGGATCGCGTCTCCGCGATGAGCGCCGCCATGCTGTCGCTTGGGGAGCGGATCGCAAACGAACTGAAGCGCGGGCAGCTCGATCAGGTGTTCGTCCGTGGCGAAGAAGGATATGTCGTGCTGGTGTCGATTGGAGATGAAGCGGTGCTGACCGCGCTCGCCGCCAGCAAGGCGAAACTCGGCCTCGTCTTTCTCGAGATGAAGCGCACCGCAAATGAGTTGTTGAGCCTGGTATAGCGCTCGTTTCCGCACAGGCATGACCGGCGAGGTCGGATCGGCGATCCTTCCTCGCCGCTTTTTTCTGTTACGCCATGCGAAAAACCATTACCGATATTCAGCAGATGAAGACGCGCGGCGAGCCGATTGCAATGCTGACCGCCTACGATGCGGTCACCGCCGCGCTGTTTGATGCCGCCGGCGTTCCGATGTTGCTGGTTGGTGACTCGCTCGGCGATAATGTCCTCGGTTTCGGCTCGACTATCCCGGTGACCCTCGATGATATGGTGCGCCATACGGCAGCAGTGGCACGTGGCGCACAGTCGGCGCTGATCGTCGCCGATATGCCTTTCCTGTCCTACGCGACGCTGGACATGGCGGTTGCTGCCGCGCGCCGGTTGATGCAGGAAGGCGGCGCGCAGGCGGTCAAACTCGAAGGCGGGCAGACGATGACGCCCATCGTTCGTCGTCTGGTCGAATGCGGGGTTCCGGTCATGGGGCATCTGGGGTACACACCGCAGTCGGCGCACGTCTTTGGGAAAGTGCGGGTGCAGGGGAGATCCGCTGCTGCCGCGCGCCGCATGATCGAAGATGCTCTTGCCCTGGAAGAAGCCGGCGCTTTTGCGCTGGTTCTTGAACTGGTTCCGGCGCAGCTGGCCGCTGCTATCACCACACGCCTGCGCATCCCAACCATCGGCATTGGCGCCGGTCCGCACTGCGACGGGCAGGTGCAGGTGTCCACCGATATGCTCGGGTTGCGCGACGATTTCAAGCCACGTCACGCACGCCGCTTCGCGGAACTGGCGCCGATCATTCGTGCCGCTGCTGCTGCGTACATCGCTGCTGTCGGTGAGCGCAGTTTCCCGGCTGACGAACACAGCAGCCGGATGGACGAGGCAACGCTGCAAGAGGCGCTGGATGGATTATCGTAGGCTGTTATGCGCGTAATTGCCACGATCAACGAGTTCCGCGCGGCGCGCGCCGCTTTGCACGGCACGGTGGGTCTTGTGCCGACGATGGGGTATCTGCACGAGGGGCATCTCTCGCTGGTGCGCCGCGCTCGCTCTGAGAACGATTACGTCATTACGACGATCTTTGTCAACCCGACTCAGTTCGGTCCCTCGGAAGACCTGGCGCGCTACCCGCGTGATCTGCCGCGCGATCTGGCGCTTCTCGAAGCCGGGAAGGTTGATCTTGTCTTCACGCCGGACGTTGCTGAAATGTATCCGCCCGGATTTGGTACGTTCGTCGATGCCGGTCCGATCGCTGCACCGCTGGAGGGTGCGGCGCGTCCCGGTCATTTTCGTGGTGTCGCTACCGTGGTGTGTAAATTGTTCAATATCACCACGCCGCACCGCGCGTACTTCGGGCAGAAAGACGCCCAGCAAACGCTGGTGATCCGTCGGATGACCCGCGACCTGAATCTTCCTGTCGAGATTGTTGTCTGCCCGATTGTGCGCGAGCCGGACGGTCTGGCGATGAGCAGCCGCAATGTCTACCTCAATCCCGAAGAACGCCGTGCAGCAACGGTGTTGTTCCGCGCACTGCAGGCAGTGCAGGAGCGCTTTCGCGCCGGTGAACGCAACGGTGATGCGTTGCGCGCGGCGATGCGCGCTGTTATTGATGCCGAACCGCTGGCGCGCGCCGATTATGTCAGTGTTGCGGACCTGGAAGATCTGCACGAACTCGATGAAGTGACCGACTCGGCGCTGGCATCGCTTGCTGTACGCATCGGCACGACCCGGCTGATCGATAACTGTTTACTGAATGCATGATGGGCAGTGTGAGTGGAAAACCGCTGCCCACACGTCTTTCCCTTTCTGATGGTGGTGCGTTTGGGCTTTGTGGAGGTTTCTCATGACTGCTCATCTGGCTGACCTGATCCGCAACATTCCTGATTTTCCCGTTCCTGGCATCCAGTTCAAAGATATAACGCCGCTGCTGCAAAACGGTGAAGCGCTCAAACAGGCGATCGACGCGCTGGCGTCGCGCTATGAAGGACGCGCCCTCGATGCTGTCGTTGGGATCGAGTCGCGTGGTTTTATTTTTAGCGCGCCCCTCGCCTACCGCCTCGGCATCGGGCTGGTCCCGATCCGCAAACCAGGTAAACTGCCATGGGAGACATTTGCGGTCGAATATGAACTGGAGTATGGCTCGAACAAACTCGAAATGCACCGCGATGCTCTGCGCCCTGGAGCGCGCGTCATTGTCGTCGATGATGTGCTGGCGACCGGGGGAACTGTCGCTGCTGCGTGTCAGCTGGTCGAGATGGCAGGCGCTGCCGTTGAGGAAGCGGCGTTCCTGATCGAATTGACGTTCCTTCACGGACGTGAACGTCTGGCAAAATATCCTGTGTTCTCGATGATCCAGTATTAGCCGCCAGCGCATTATGCAGATTGTCCGGCTGTTCTGTATCGCCGTCCTGCTCACATCGTGCGGCGTGGCGCCTGTTGCCGTTGCGCCGCCTCCGCTCGTCTCTCCAACTGTCACTCCAACTCCGCTGCCTCCGACTGTTCCGCCCACGCCATTGCCGACTGCAACCGTCATCCCTTCACCAGCTGCGACTGCCACCTCTTCGCCAACGATAACCGCCACGCCACGTCCAACAACCACGCCGCTTCCGACTGCTACCCCGACGCCGGTTCGCGCCAATCCCCTCCAGTTTGGCGTTGCGGCGCATCTGTTCTATACCTCGCGCCGGTTGCCGCTGGAACGCGCCAGGGAAGCCGGTTTTACCTGGATCCGCCAGCAAATTCACTGGAAGGATCTGGAAGGACCGCCAGGACGCTATGCGTGGGGAGAACTGCCGTCTGTGATCGATGCGGTCGATGCAGCGAACTTACGCCTGCTTATCACAATAGTGCGTGCTCCGGGGTTCTACTCGCGCGGAACCTATGGCATGCCAACCGATCCGGAGCGTCTGGGGGATTTCGTCGAGGCGCTGGTGCGGCGGTTTCCTGGCAAGATCCATGCAATCGAAATCTGGAACGAGCAAAACCTGGCACACGAAAATGGCGGACGTGTGACCATCGACGACGCGGGGAGATATGTCGAACTGCTCTGCGCAGCCTACCCGCGTATCAAGGCGCTCGATCCGTCGATCGTCGTCCTGGCGGGTGCGCCCTCGTCGACCGGTATCACCAATGCACGGATCGCCGTAGATGATAGAGTATACTATTCGGCAATGTACACCTATCAGGATCGCATGATACGGGGGTGTATGGATGCTCAGGCAGTCCATCCCGGTGGCGCAGCGAACCCGCCTGACACGCTCTGGCCTGCCAACCCGAGCACTGCTCGTGGGTGGACAGACCATCCGACATTCTATTTCCGCCACGTCGAACATATCCGGCAACTGATGGTTCAATCCGGTCTTGGCGACATACCGGTCTGGATCACGGAATTCGGCTGGGCAACGCGCAATACGACGCCGGGGTTCGAGTATGGAAATCAGGTATCATTCGAGCAACAGGCGGAATATATCGTCGGGGCGATGCGCCTGACAGAGGAGCGCTATCCGTGGGTAGAGGCAATGTTTTTGTGGAACCTGAACTTTGCCATCCTGCGCGCACGGAGCGGTCAACCCCTGCACGAACAGGCGTCGTTTGCCATTCTCAACCCCGACGGCAGTCCGCGCCCTGCATTCATCGCCATCCAGCAGTATCTCACACAGGAGCGATAGTGGAATGTGGGATATGGCATATGGGATGTGGCATGTGGGCGATGGCATATGGCACGTGGGCGATGGCATATGGTATGTGGCATGTGGGCGATGACATATGGAACGCGGCAGCGGGCAAAGGGGCGATGGAACGTGGCATATGGAACGGGCAGCGGGCAAAGGGGCGATAGGATGTGGCATGGGGGCGATGGCATATGGCATATGGCAAAGGGGCGATGGAACGTGGCATATGGAACGGGCAGCGGGCAAAGGGGCGATGGAACGTGGCATATGGAACGCGGCAGCGGGCAAAGGGGCGATGGAACGTGGCATATGGAACGCGGCAGCGGGCAAAGGGGCGATGGCGTGTGGCATGGGGGCGATTGCATATGGCATGGGGGCGATGGCATATGGTATGTGGCATGGGGGCGATGACATATGGAACGCGGCAGCGGGCAAAGGGGCGATGGAACGTGGCATATGGAACGGGCAGCGGGCAAAGGGGCGATAGGATGTGGCATGGGGGCGATGGCATATGGCATATGGCAAAGGGGCGATGGAACGTGGCATATGGAACGGGCAGCGGGCAAAGGGGCGATGGAACGTGGCATATGGAACGGGCAGCGGGCAAAGGGGCGATAGGATGTGGCAGCGGGCATATGGAACGCGGCAGCGGGCAAAGGAGCGATGGCGTGTGGCAGAGAGGATATTAGACTGGAATATGGGCATAGGGGAAATAGCGTGTGGCACAGGATAGAAATGGACACCCGACAATCACCCAATCACCCAATCACGTAATCACCCAATCACCCAATCACCCAATCACGTAATCACCCAATCACCCAATCACCCAACCCCATAATCAATTCCTGGTTCTCGGAGGCGCGTACATATGGAAACAGTCGTTGATCGTCGTTCAGTATGGCCGCCGGAAGAACTTCAACGATTGAACGAACAATTCAAGACCCAACCGCCGGAAGCATTGCTGGAGTGGGCAGCGCATACATTTCGTCCCCGTATCGCGTTGACGTGCAGTTTCAGCGGCCCGTCGGGGATGGTCCTGCTCGACATGATCGCCCGCTTCAACCTGGACATTACGGTTGTTTTCCTGGACACCGATCTCCTCTTTTCCGAAACCTACGAACTCGCCGCCATCGCCGAGCGTCGTTACGGCATCCCGATCCAGCGGCGTCGTCCTGCCCTGTCTCTCGAAGAGCAGGAGCGCCAGGAAGGACCGCAGCTCTATGCGCGCGACCCGGATCGCTGCTGCCAGCTGCGCAAAGTGGCGCCGCTCGCCGAAACGCTGCGCCATTACGATGCCTGGATCAGCGGACTCCGGCGCGATCAGTCAGCCACGCGTGCGACGATCGACCTGCTGGAGTGGAACACACGCCATAACCTGCTGAAGATCAACCCGCTCGCCTTCTGGACCGACCGGCAGACCTGGGCATATATCCACCATCACCAGGTGCCGTACAACCCGCTGCTCGACCGGGGGTATCCGAGCATCGGCTGTACCCCCTGCACTCGTCCCGCCACTGCGAGCGACCCACGCGCCGGGCGCTGGGTCGGGTTTGCCAAGACCGAGTGCGGCCTGCACACTGCATAATTTGGCAGGCGCTCACAGGTCTGGTACCATGCGCGGCATGGTATGGAGTATCTCAGACCTGCACCTCTCCTTCGCCCGGCCCAAGCCGATGGACATTTTCGGCAGTCGCTGGAAGGATCACCCGGAGCGCATCGCCATCGCCTGGCGCGCGCGCGTCCGACCCGATGATGTGGTATTGCTGGCTGGCGATACCTCGTGGGCAATGAAATTGCAGGATGCGCTCGTTGATCTGGAATGGCTCGCAGCGCTGCCAGGGCGGAAGATTATCTCCCGCGGCAATCACGATTACTGGTGGAGTTCAGAGCGCACCAATCGCGTGCGTCGTGCGCTGCCGTCGGGCATCGACATCCTCGAAGCAGGCGCCATCGACATCGGTGAGGCGGTTGTCTGCGCCACGCGCGGCTGGAATACACCAGAGACCCCCGGCTTCCAGGAGTCGGTGGATCGACCATACTACGAACGTGAACTGGATCGCCTCGACAGAGCGCTGGCAGAGGCGCTGCGCCTCGCCGAAGGCAGGCGCCCGATTGTGGTGATGATCCACTTCCCGCCATTTGTTGCGCGCCGTCCAACCGAATTTGCACGTCGGATCGCAGCCGCAAAGGCGTCAGCCTGTATCTATGGGCACCTGCATCGCCCCGAAGACTGGGCAGCAGCGACGCAGGGGGTGATCGACGGCGTGTACTATCAGCTGACCTCGTGCGACTACCTGGGATTCGGTCCGGTGGCGGTGCGCGGATTGCGACCCCTCGAAAGATAGAACATCTGTTTGGAAATCCTGGACAAAACCGCGAGTGAGCGGTATACTGTGCACAGTAACGATGCAGGCAGGGCGACACCCGGCGGCTTCCATGCCGCCGTTGATCATGTTCAGGAGATCGTATGGAAATCGGGATCGTCCGAACGCGCAACATTACGGAAGAAATGCGCAGCGCCTACCTCGATTACGCGATGAGCGTCATCGTATCGCGCGCGCTTCCCGATGCACGCGATGGGTTGAAACCGGTGCAGACGCGCATCCTGTATGGGATGTGGGATATGGGCATTCGCGCGAATCAGCCCTTCAAAAAATGTGCCCGTATTGTCGGCGAAATCCTGGGCAAAATGCACCCCCACGGCGATAGCGCCGTCTACGATGCGCTGGTGCGCCTGGCGCAGCCCTGGAATATGCGCTACCCGCTCGTCGAGGGGCAGGGCAACTTCGGCAGTGTCGATGGCGACCCGCCGGCAGCGATGCGCTATACCGAAGCGCGCCTCACGCCGATCGCTGAAGAGATGCTTGCCGACATCGAAAAGAATACCGTCGATTTCCGCGATAACTTCGACGGTCAGTACCGCGAGCCGGTCGTTTTGCCGGCGCGCATTCCCAACCTGTTGCTCAACGGCGCAGCCGGCATTGCCGTCGGTATGGCGACGAATATCCCGCCCCACAACCTGGGCGAAGTCTGCGATGCGATCACCTGCCTGATCGACAACCCCGATGCGACTGTCGAAGACCTGGTGAAGATTCTGCCCGGTCCCGATTTTCCGACTGCGGGCATGATCCTTGGCACGGAAGGGATCATGAACGCCTACAGCACCGGGCGCGGCCACATCATTATTCGTGCAAAAGCGCACATCGAGGAGGCGGCGCGCGGCGCATTCCATATTGTCGTGACCGAACTTCCCTACCAGGTCAACAAAGCCCGCCTGCAGGAACGTATCGCCGAACTGGCGCGCGACCGCAAGATCGAAGGCATCCGCGACGTGCGCGACGAGTCCGACCGCAGCGGCATGCGGCTGGTGATCATTCTGAAGCAGGACGCGCAGCCAAAGAAGGTGTTGAACGCACTCTATAAACACACACAAATGCAGACAACGTTCGGCGTCAACATGCTGGCGCTCGTCGAAGGGGGACGGCAGCCGCGACTGCTGACGCTCAAGCGCATGCTGCAGGAGTACATCGACCATCGCCGCGAGGTCATCCGCCGCCGTACCGAGTTCGACCTCGACAAAGCGCGTGCGCGCGCCCATATCCTGGAAGGTCTCAAAATTGCGCTCGACAACCTCGACGCAGTGATCACAACCATCCGCAATTCACGTTCGCGCGACAATGCGCGCACAAACCTCATGAACGGGTTTGCGCTCAGCGAGGCGCAGGCGAATGCCATTCTGGAGATGCAACTGGGGCGCCTCGCTGCACTCGAACGCCAGCGGATCGAGGATGAGTACCGCGAGGTCATTCAACTGATCGGCGAACTTGAGGACATTCTGGCGAACCCGCGTAAGATTCTGCACCTGATCAAGCAGGACCTCGCCGAGCTGAAGGCGAAGTACGGCGATGCCCGCCGCACCCGCATCATTCCTGACGCCAACGGCGAGGTCAGCGATGAGGACCTGATCCCGGATGTGCGGGTGCTGATCACGCTCACCGACCGCGGGTATGTCAAACGCCAGTCACCCGATGTGTATCGGACGCAGCGGCGTGGCGGGCGCGGCATCCGCGGCGCAACTACTCGCGAACAGGATGTGGTGCGTCATATCCTGGCCGCCAATACGATGGACGATCTGCTCTTCTTCACCGATCGCGGCAAAGTCTACCAGATCAAAGCACACGAACTCCCCGACGCCAGCCGTACCGCCAAGGGGTTGCCGCTGGTCAATCTGATCTCACTCGAACCTGGTGAACAGGTCACATCGGTGCTGGCCGTTCCCGACTTCGAAAAGGCGGAATACCTGATTATGGCGACGGTGCGCGGCAAGATCAAGCGCACTGCGATCAGGGAATACAGTCAGGTGCGCTCGAATGGGCTGATTGCGATCGGTCTCGAAGAGGGCGATGAACTCGGCTGGGTTGCGATGACTCAGGGGCACGAGGATGTGTTGCTCACCACGGCGCGCGGGCAGACGATCCGCTTCCGCCAGGAGGAGGTACGCCCGATGGGACGGCCGGCGACGGGGGTGATCGGTATTGCGCTTGCCGAAGGCGATCGTGTTGTTTCGATGGATCTGGCGCAGGAGAACGCGGCATTACTGGTTGTGACCGCGCAGGGATACGGGAAACGCACCGATCTGGAGGAATATCCGGTCAAAGGACGCGCTACCGGCGGCGTCATTACCATTCGGCTCCGCCCTGGCGATGAGGTTGCTGTTGCGCACGTGGTTCACACAAACTCGCTGCTGACCATTATCACCGAAAGCGGCATGGTGATGCGCACCGAAGCCAGTGGTATTTCGATGTTCGGACGCAACACGCAGGGTGTTACAATCGTCAACCTGGCGCCCAATGACCATGTGGCGGCGTTGTGCGTCGAAGAACCGGAAGAAAACGGTGAGCGCAGTGATCGCGTGTTGCTCGACCCGACGCAGGGGTGAGCAGCCCCCTCCCGTAGCCCCCCGCTTTGCGGGGGGCGGGGGGCGCACGAAAGAAAGCGCACCTGTGCCAGGACAGTTTGCAGGTCGCTGATCCGCGAGAGCACACGCTCGTTTTCGACGCTTACCCCCATCCCTCGCTATGCAGGTGGGCAGGGAGATGGCATCTCATCATAGGTGCGCCCCTCCAGTTCACGACCGGTGCGGTCTTTGCGTACACCACCCCACTGCTTGAAGAAAAATGGCACATTCGCGCGACGGCGCTGCTCAAGGATTGACAGGGCCCACTCCTTCTTCATCGGTCGCGCACCCGGACCAGACTCACCGCCGACAATGACCCAGTGGATGCCGTCGAGTGGCAGATCGTCGAGCGGTCCGAGGAGCGGTTCACACGAAAGAAAGCGCACCTGTGCCGGGACGGTTTGCAGGTCGCGGATCCGCGAGAGCACACGCTCGTTTTCGACGCTCACCCCCATCCAGATATTGGGCGACCAGTCGAGAGCGGGCGCCAGTTCGCGCAGACGCGCGCTTCGCTTCGTCAGGATTTGAAAAATTTTCTAGCAACCGGTGACCGGGTTCCACGTCGCCTGCGTCCATTCAATGCTTGAGTGTTCAGCCATTGGTTATTTTCTCAAAATATCCTGAGCAATCTTAATAGCCGTCTTTGCCCCTTTTGGATTAGCTGATGCGAAGCAGTGCTCTCAGTGACGGCTGACGCCAATCGTGAGGGTACGCTCCTCATCGAGTTCGAGCGTGGTCGTATGGACGTGATCCGGCGGTTCACAGAGTCGCAGGTCATCCGCCAGCGTCTCTTCGCGCACATAGTCGCCCCAGGCGCGCAGCATCGCCTCCACGTCGGCATCGCCGTCGGCGCCGCCAAGGAAGACGATGATTCGGTCGCTGATGGCAAACCCGGCGTCTTTGCGCGCATCCTGGATGTTGCGCACCAGTTCGCGCGCCAGTCCTTCCATTGTCAACTCTGGCGTCAGGGTGGTGTCGAGCGCTACGAGCACGCCGCCATCTTCCGCCACTGTGTATCCTTCCGGCGAACTGCTCTCGACCAGGACTTCTTCCGGCAGGAGCTCAACAACCTGCCCTTCGACGGTCAGCGTGATGGTCTCCCCCGCCTCGACCGCCTGCGCCGCCGCGCGCGCCGCATCACCCGTCAGAGCGCGCAGCGCCGCAGTGATGGCAGGCACCAGTTTACCGTATTTGCGACCAATCAGGCGCAGATTGGGTTTGAAGCGGTACTCGACCAGCGTGGCGGCGCTATCCAGATAACGCACTGCTTTGACATTGAGTTCATCGCGCAGTTCAGCTTCGAAGCGCCGCAGACCTTCGAGCGCAGCAGGGGTGGGCGCCCGCACCCACAACTCGCGCAGCGGCTGGCGCACTTTGATCCCCGCCGCGCGCCGCGCCGCGCGCCCAACCGAGACGGCTTTCAACAATACTTCGGTGTCTGCCACCAGGCGCTCCTCGAGCAACGCCGTGTTGACCTGCGGCCACGCGGCAAGGTGAACGCTCTCCGGAGCATCGGACTGTCCCTCGCTTCCTTCCAGACCGGCAAGGTTGCGGTAGATCGCATCGGCGACGAACGGCACGAACGGCGCCGCCAGTTTTGCCACCGTCAGCAGACAGGTGTAGAGCGTCGCGTATGCCGCCTGCTTATCGCTGTCGTGCTCGCTCTTCCAGAAACGTCGCCGGTTGCGTCGCACATACCAGTTCGACAGTTCATCGACAAAATCCTCGATGGCGCGCGCTGCGGTCGTGACATCATACGCCTCGAATGCGTCGGTTGCCGTGCGTACCAGGCTGTTCAACCGCGCCAGCGCCCATCGATCGATGGGCACGAGGGTCGCCGGGTCGAAATGTTCCGCGACACCGTTCTTCGACGGACTCCAGCCATCGAGGTTGGCGTAGGTTACGAAGAAGGCATAGGTGTTCCACAGCGTCAGCAGGAATTTGCGCAGGCTTTCGGCGACAAGCCCTGCCGAAAAACGGCGCGGGCTGCCAGGAGGCGCGGCAGTGAACAGGTACCAGCGCAGCGCATCTGCGCCATGCTCGTTCATCACCGACCAGGGATCGACAACGTTCCCGCGTGACTTACTCATCTTCTGTCCATCAGCATCAAGGATGTGCCCCAGACAGATGACATTCTTGAACGCCGGACGGTCGAACAGCAGCGTCGAGATTGCGTGGAGCGTGTAGAACCAGCCGCGCGTCTGATCGACCGCTTCGCAGATATAGTCCGCCTGCTTCGCCAGTTCGTAGATCTCGCCATTCTCCATCGGGTAGTGCCACTGTGCAACCGGCATGGCGCCCGAGTCGAACCAGCAGTCGGCGACGTCGGGGATGCGCCGCATGAGACCGTGCTGCGGATCGACCCAGGTAATCTCATCGACGTAGGGCCGGTGCAACTCCAGGTCTTTCAGGCTGCGCCCGACTTTCTGCTCCAGTTCCGCCAGCGAGCCGATGCACTCTGCGTAACCATCTTCCGCCATCCAGATCGGGATCGGTGTACCCCAATAGCGCTCACGGCTGACTGCCCAGTCGATATTGTTTTCCAGCCAGTTTCCAAACCGTCCGTCGCGGATATGCTCCGGCACCCAGTGGATTTGCAGATTGTTCGCCACCAGGCGATCCTTCATCGCCGTCGTGCGAATATACCAGGAGCGCTTGGCGTAGTAGAGCAGCGGCGTATCGCAGCGCCAGCAGAAAGGATAGGAGTGTTTGACACGCCCGCTCTTCAACAGCAAGCCGCGCGATTTCAGGTTGCGCGTAATGTCGGGGTCCGCCTGTTTGAAGAACTTGCCGGCAAAGCCGAGCGATGCAAACTCCGGCAACACATTCCCCGCCAGATCAACCGAGAAGAGCGTCGGCAGACCGTACTTCCTGCCAATCTCGAGATCGCCGTAGGCGGGTGCAATATGCACGATACCGGTTCCATCTTCCAGCGACACGAAATCGTCAGCGACAACGGTATAGGCGCGCGACCAGTCCACTGTATCGCCAGGCGCAGGCACGCCATCGAACAGATTTTCGTAGCGTACACCAACCAGATCGATGCCGCGAAAGGCGTGTTCGGTCACGGCGCCATCACCCAGCACATTGTGCACCAGCGCCTCTGCCAGAACCAGACGCTCGCCGTCAACCGCGACCACGACGTAGGCGGCGTCGGGCTTGACGGCAAGCGCCACATTGGCGGGCAGCGTCCAGGGGGTCGTCGTCCATGCCAGGAACGACGCGCCGTGCAGCGCCTCGTGGGTCGCCTCGCGCACGCGAAACTTCACCCACACGCTTGGATCGTCCACATCGTCCTTGAAGCCAAGTGACACTTCGTGGTCGGAGAGGGATGTGCCGCAGCGCGGACAGTGCATCGAGACCTTGTAGTCGCGGAAGAGCAGCCCACGATCCCACAACTGGCGGAAGATCCACCAGAGTGACTCGATGTAGTCGTTTTCATAGGTGATATATGCATCTTCGCTCACCCAATAGGCGATGCGGCGAGTGAACTGCCGCCAGTCCTGAATGTACTCCCAGACGCTCTGGCGGCATTGCGCGTTGAATTCTGCCACGCCGTACTTTTCGATGTCGGGTTTGCCGCTGAAGCCGAGTTTCTTCTCGACCTCGATCTCCACCGGCAGACCGTGGGTGTCCCACCCTTCGCGCCGACCGATGATCCGGTAGCCCTGCATCGCCCGGTAGCGGCAGATGACATCCTTGAAAATGCGTGAGATGGCATGGTGAATCCCTGGACGACCATTGGCAGTCGGTGGACCTTCGTAGAACACGAACGGTGTATCGCCAGACTCCAGGCTTCGCTCGACAATCTGCTTGCGCTGCCACAGATCGAGGATCTGTTCCTCAAGTTGTGGAAAGTTGACCCTGGTATCGACAGGCTGAAACGCCATGCACAACCTCCTTGCCAACAAAAAATCCCCGCCCCCTGACAGGGACGAGGTGAAAACCCCGCGGTACCACCCTGGTTCAGCACGTAACCGGCTGCACTCACCGAGGCGCAATCACGCCTTCGCCGGAATAACGGTCGGCGAGACCGGAGCAGACTACTGATGCGTGGCAGAGAGAGCCAGCACGTTCGCCCCTCGGCTCAGGAGTGATATTCAGCGACCGAACTCAGACGCGCCTCACACCCATCCGCGCGCTCGCTGACCGGTTCTTTGCCGCTTACTCGTCTCCGTCATAGCCTTTTGCGGGCATTATACCATGGAACCAGAAACCTGTGTCAGAGGGCAGGATGCGTGTTCCCCGTTCAAGACCCTTGAGGTCAGGCATGCGCAGCGCTTCGTTCCGCCGGTGAGGCGCGATGGCGGCGCCCCGGTCGCCGGCGCGAGACCTCACGGGTCGGGCGGGTTTTTGACATGCTCACATTCCCGTACCAAACCCGCTGTCAACGAATGGGCAACGAATAAACGAATGGCGCGTGCTGGCGTCGCCGGCGCTCTCCGCTGATCGTGCGCGTGCTCACGTTGCACGTTGCATGTTGCGTGTTGGGATTACGTGATTACGTGATTACGCGATTGTCCGTTCGCACGTTGCATGTTGGGATTACGTGATTACGCGATTGTCCGTTCGCACGTTGCATGTTGGGAT
>FWPU01004524.1_pt1 | contig 32233 bp, 33 predicted proteins | sample 2228361 | NCBI WGS metagenome assembly FWPU01 (sample SAMEA103939777, study PRJEB20133) | metagenome
AGAGATATATCCCCAAAGTAAGCCTTAATATGCTGTATAATCTCTAATTCCCTTCTACAGGTGTCTTTAGCTTTGTTAGCCTGGACATAGCCTAGATACTTGTTGTCTATGAAATCAAACAGGGTTATGGGTTGTGGTTGTGTAAGGTTTAGCTTTCCCTGTATATGCTGTAATTCTAGTTGTTTTAATATCTTTCTAGCATCCTTCTTGTCTACCTTGCCTATTTTAATCCAATGCTTTCTACCTTTAACACTAAAGACACCAAAGTATGAGTTATGCTTATAAACCAGATATGCCATGACAAACCCTCCAAGCTTGTATTTGGAAGGCTGTCAGGTAGACACTGGGTAGACACTAGCAGGTAGGTAATGCTGAGTGTGTCGTAACTAACTGTAATCACTGGCGTCCCCGACGGGATTTGAACCCGTGTTACCGCCTTGAAAGGGCGGTGTCCTAGGCCGAGCTAGACGACGGGGACCTTGAATTGCGGATTGACGATTGCGGATTTCGGATTTGAATTTTTTTCCGAAATCTAAAATCCGAATTCCAAAATAAAATGAGCCGTGCAGGACTCGAACCTGCGACCCTCTGCTTAAAAGGCAGATGCTCTACCAGCCTGAGCTAACGGCTCAAAATAAACTTAAAAAATATATACATGGCATTAACCTTTGTCAAAAATCCTATATACTCTTTGCCTACATCGAACATACCTCATTTAATCGGGATTAACGCTTGAAATTTTGGATGTGAAGGTTCTAGATGATCTCCGGACTGGACAAGACTCAGACTAAAAATTTTACGTTAATAACCATCGCCAATTTTTTCTTTTTCTGTAATTTTTCTTCCTTCTTTCTTCTCCCGTTATTCATAAAGAGCCTTGGAGGGAACGAAGCAAACATCGGTTTTATCATGGGCTCTTTTGGCATCACTTCCCTTGGCTCGATTCCACTCGTATCGTTTCTCATCGATAAATATGGAAGGCGGAGATTCATGCTCTTTGGCGCCCTGGTCATGTATCTATCTTCGCTCGGTTATCTCCTGATCACCGAGCTAAGCTACGTTTTCTATCTATTGAGGTTACTTCAAGGAGTAGGGTTCGCCTTCTTTTTCACCTCTTCCGGCACCGCCGCCGCCGATTTTGTCCCGGGAGCAAGAAGAGGGCAGGGGCTTGGCCTGTTCGGGGCGTTTACTATTGCATCTTATGCCCTGGGGCCGACAGTTGGAGAGGGTGTAATAGAGTATCTCGGGTTTCGCTCCTTCTTTATCTATGCCTCGACATTCAGCCTGATTGCCATTATGCTGGTCTATCCTACCAGGGACGCCGATTTTAAGCAGTCCAAGGACCGTTACGGCCTTGGTTTTTTCCGCCTGGCTTTCTCCAGAAAGTTTGCCATACCGCTTCTTACAAACCTCATCCTGGCCGGAGGATTCGGGTCTATACTGAATTTTGTCTCCGCTTTTCTCAAGACCAAGGGGTTGGATGTCTTTTATTTCTTTCTGACCTATACGGTAACGATTGCGGCAATCAGGGTTTTCGGAGGAGGGATTTCGGACGTCTTTGGAAGGAAAAAAGTGGCCTCTCCAAGCCTACTTTGTTTCTCCCTATCCCTGGTGGCTATGATCTTCATAAACTCGGTTTACGAGACGGTGTTAATGTCTTTCCTCTTCAGCATCAGCTATGGGATGCTCTATCCGACTTTAAGTGCCCTGGTTATAGACAAGGCCGGTCCAGACGAAAGAGGTAAGGTCATGGGGGCTTTCAACGCCAGCTTCAGCATCGGAACAAACATTCTTACGTTCGGCTTTGGAGTTATCGCCAAGAATTTCGGGTTTGATGGGATGTATCTAACCTCGGCCAGTTTTGTCTTCATCGGCTTTTTGATTTTTACCATCTTTGAAACTCAACAAGGTTTTCACACGCTTAGCCACAAAGACACTAAGACACAAAGTTAGAATCTAGGAGAAAGAAGTCAGGAGTCAGAATTCAGAGGTTTTTTCTCCTAGCTTACGGATACTTGGGTACTTTCAAAAAATCCATTCTCTCACTCGGTGCCTTTGTGTCTTAGTGGTTAAGCGTCTACCTTGAAAAGCGTGGCTTTATTATTTACTCTTCCGATTAATATGGAGATAAAATCGGGCGATTTCGTTTTCCTTTTCTCTTCGGACGGTAAAACCTTTCTTATCAGGGTAAATGAGGAAAAAGTATTTGGAACGCATCTCGGAAATATTGTGCTCAGGGACGCAATTGGCAAGAGATATGGCGAGGTTATTTATTCACAGATGGGAAAGCCGTTCATTCTCCTCGAACCGACCCTCGAGGATAAGATGATGAAGGTAAGGAGACACACTCAGATAATTTATCCCAAGGATGCGGCTATGATCTTGCTTAAGACCGGGGTCCAGTCGGGTACACGGGTAATCGAGTGTGGGTCGGGCTCGGGTGCCCTCACCATTGCCCTGGCCTGCGCAGTAGCCCCCGCCGGGAAAGTGTATGCGTACGACAGAAGAGAGGATTTTCTGGAAAATGCCAGGAGAAACGTAGATGAAGCGGGCTACTCCGATTACGTGGAATTCAAGTCGAGAGAGGTAGGGCAGGGGTTTGATGAATCGGATGTGGACGTGGTGGTGCTTGACCTTCCTTCTCCCTGGGAAGGGATTCCGGCTGCCGCGCGCTCGATCCGGGGCGGTGGAAGAATAGCCAGTTTGTCCCCTACATACAATCAGGTAGAAAAAACGGTGGAGAGTTTGAGCGAACATGGTTTTGTGTACATCGAAACATTGGAGGTTCTGGTTCGACGGATGCTCGTTCGTTCCGGCAAAACCAGGCCGTATGAGAGGATGGTCAGCCATACCGGGTTTCTCACCTTTGGAAGGAAGGCGATCAAGACCTCAACAATATCGGAAGAGGACGAAGGGCTTCAGGTTCCTGAGTTACTTAACGACGTAGACGAGGGGATTTAAAATCAGTTTCGGATTTCGAGTTTCGATCGGCAATTAAATGACCTCAATGACAGACAAAGAAAAGCCACCCCCCCCTTAATTCCCCCTCCTTCGACCTGGCTCAGGACAGGCTTGCTAAGGGGGGAAACACAAAGGGGTAGAAAGGCCATTTGAACGAATGGGATTTAGGACAGCGCTTGCATATCAAACATAAAAGAACGGGACCCGATTTTAAAAAGATGTTTTTATTTATCTAAAGGCCTTGTTTCACGAGTGTGAATGTTGGTTTCTAATTATTTTTGGGCGGCGGTGATCCTGAATGAAAATAAAGACGCGTCCAGAGGATTTTGTGGTCGAGGAGTTTTTGGAGCTTCCCGAATTTACGCCGGAGGGTTCTTACATTATCTATAAATTAGAAAAGAGAGGACTTTCAACGCTTGAGGTAGTGGAGTTGCTCACCAGGAGATACAAAATACCGGATCGGGATATAAGCTTTGCCGGGATGAAAGACAAATATGCTCACACAACTCAATACTTGAGCATGAGGGTCAGAGAGGCAAGGGGAATTAAGGAGAGAAATTTCAGATTGACCCCGCTTGGCCGGTCCACACGTCCGGTAGGGCCGGATTTGCTCAATAAGAATAAGTTTAGGGTTATGCTGAGGGATTTAGAAAAGGATTCGGTCGAGAAGATAATCATCGGCCTAGACCAAGTCTCCAAATACGGGTTTCCAAACTATTTTGGAGAGCAAAGATTCGGTTCGGTAAGACATGGAGGGGAATTTTTAGCAAAGCTCCTGATTCATGAAGATTACGAGGGAGCCTTGAAGCTTTATCTTTCCCGCTGGTCAACTGAGGATAGAGCCGTAGACAAGAAATTCAAGAGGTTTGTTCTCAGCCATTGGGGAGACTGGGATGAGTGCCTGAAAGTTGCCGGACGTAATAGAGAAAGGGTCATAATCTCTTATTTGAGAGACCATCCCGGGGCCTTTCTAAACGCTATAAACCTGATAAATCCCAGGCTGCTTTTTCTTTTCGTGGCTGCCTATCAAAGTTATTTATGGAACGAGATGGCATCGGAATTCATAAAGACGCATTTGAATGGGGTTGAGTTAACAAGATTTCGTTACAATCCCGGAGAGATAGTCTTTTACAAGAAGCTTCCGAATAAGCTGCTTGACCGGTTTATAAAAATGGAGATTCCTCTCATGGACCACAAGGTGGAATTCTCGGAAAATTCAACGAAAGAAATTGCAGAGAAGGTGCTTTCAAGAGAGGGAATAGCTATTCAAGAATTTAGGTTAAAAAAGCTAAAAAGGGCCTTCTTCAAATCGGCGGCCAGAAAGCTCATCGTTATACCGGAGGATCTGAGAATTTCGGACAAATCCCCGGATGAAATCTATGGGAATAAATTCAAGCTTACTTTGTCCTTTTTTCTGCCCCCAGGGAGTTATGCCAGTGTGCTCCTTAGGAGGATAGAAGATAGGGAAATACAAAAAGTGAATGGAATAAAATAGAAAGTTTTACTTCGTTTCCGCTTACATGTAAGATAATTTTTCCTAAGGAGGGATACTTATGAATTTTGAAAGCAGGGTCAATAAACTATTGGAGTTTAAAAGCAAAGAATATCCAATTACCTCTCTTTATTTGAAACTGGGACCACAAGAGAGAGAGAATTTTAAATACAGAATAACCTTGAAAAATCTCATAAAGGAACAAAGGGATAGATTAGACAAAGGTGGCTTTACCAAGCAAGCCATTGAGTCGGTAGAGTCTGATTTAAAAAAAATCGCTGGCTATATCGAAAACACGGACCAGATCACCGGTTGCAGAGGTATAGCACTATTTTCCTCCACTGGCGCAGATGTTTGGGAAGTGTTCAAGCTGCCCTTGCTATACCGCAATCGGTTAGTTGTAGATTGGTCTCCACTTATTAGGCAACTGGTTACAATCAGCGATGAGTTTGGGGATATAGCGGTGGTGATAATAGACCGTAAAAAAGCCCGGCTTTTCCGAATAGGCTTAAATGGAGCAAGTGAGGTGGCTGGTTATTTTTATCCGGAAGCCACTCGCAGCACTAAATTCCGCTCGCAGGAAGGAAAATTCAAACAACGAGTGTCGCCCGCAGTCGGCGGTGGCGAAGTGCCCCATGGCCTTGGCGAATACGGCTTCCAGAGAAAGATAGAGAATGAAATTCAGCAGCATTTTAGATACGTATCCGATAAATTATTCGGCTATTACAAGGAGAATAAGTTTGATTGGTTGGTAATAGGCGGCGCCGAATCGGTCATCACCGATTTCTCTCATCATATCCACACTTATCTGAAGGAAAGGTCTCTGGGTTCGTTTGTGTTAGAAGATATTGACTCGGCCAAGTTTGATGAAATCGTGGAGAAATCGCTCGAGCTCTTAGATTCTATGGAACGTAGAAACGAAGCCAGGATAATTAAAGAGTTTGAAGAGAAGCTTCATCTGGGGTTTGCGGTAAATGGGCTAGAATCTTCTTTAAAGGCCCTTATGATGGGACAGGTGAGGGCACTAATAGTAGCGGAAGGGTTTATTCAACCAGGGTTTATTTGCCCGGAATCCGGTGTTCTGGTCTGGGAGAAAAGGGATAGCCTTTGTCCCGAGGGGAAAACCCCTATCCCGGTAGTGGATATCGTAGATGAGGCTATTGAAGAAGCCCTGGGGCAGGGTGCCGAGGTGGAGGTGATTTTCGACCAGGACGCCAAGAAAAAAATAGAAGGGATCGGGGCGATTCTACGGTTCAAACTCTAATATATAAGGTTTGAGCAATGTCCACTCCTTTGGTTTTACTCAAAAAAAAACAGCTCTTCTTAAAAGTCGCAAAGGGCTATATTTATTTCTCGCCTTAATCCTGGCATTATTTCTACTTTTTGTTGAAACCGGATCAAGGTTCGGGTTAACTACTACCGGTAAACATAAGGTATTGAGCGTGATTGATGGCGATACGATTGTGCTCGAAGGTGTTAATACCCCGGTCAGGTATCTAGCAATAGATGCTCCGGAGATTCACACTGAAGAATCGCCAGGAGACCCCCTTTCTCTTGAGGCTAAGAGATTTAACGAAAGCCTTGTTGGCGGTAAAACGGTTCGATTGGAATTTGATGAGGAGAAGTATGACTATTACGGGAGAATGTTGGCTTATGTTTATGTAGACGAACTTTTTGTCAACCAAGAAATGGTCAGAAGCGGCCTGGCCAGGGCTTTCATAATAAAGCCCAATGATAAACACGAAGGAATCATCTATGAGGCAGAGGAGCAGGCAAGGCGGGGAAGAAAGGGAATCTGGGGAGATCATAGAGGGTTTAAACCGCCTGATGAAAATGTCCGATTCTTGATCAAGCCATCCCAGGCATCCCGTTACATCGGACAACGGGTGGTGGTAAGGGGTAAAATAATCGATTCTCGAAGATCGGATAAAGTGATAGTTCTAGGGATGGAAAATGAAATGGACGTGGTCATATTCTCGGGTGATTGGAGAAATTTTAATTTCTTCGGCATAAAGCCTGAGAAATATTATCCGGGAAAGCCGGTTGAAGTTGTGGGCAGGGTGAAAATGTATAGGGGCAAGCCGCAAATAGTGGCAGGTCATCCTATTTTAATCAGGGAACTCCAGTGAGGACGGAAGAGGTTCTAACAGCCGGGGCCAGTGAGTTGGGAGTATTGCTAACGCCGGCCCAGGTCAGTCTTTTTCTCGAATATTTGAATAACCTTAAATTCTGGAACAAGAAAATTAATCTTACCGGAACCAGGGATGATAAGGATATCATAATAAATCATTTTCTCGATTCCATGACCATCCTGCCGTTCATTTCCGAGGGTTCAAGATTGCTCGACATTGGCTCCGGGGCCGGTTTTCCCGGTATTCCACTCAAGATCGTGATGCCTACTTTAATCATAACACTGCTCGACTCGGCGAGTAAAAAGGTTTTTTTCATGCGAGAGGCAATCAGAAAACTGAGTTTAAACGGGATCAAGGCCGTGTGCGGCCGGGCGGAGGATGTTAATAACGGCGTTCCAAGAAGCCATTTTCAATTCGTGGTTTCAAGAGCGGTGGGTAAACTTGAAGACCTGACTAAACTGGGTATCCCATATCTTGATGAAAACGGAAAGATTATCCTTATGAGAGGACCGAACGGACTCAGGGAATGGGAGCAGTTAACTCATAAAAGTGCCCTGAGGCTTAGGTTGTCACAGTCTAAAAGCCTGTCTTTACCTTTCACCAGACATCGTCGAGTGATTCTAGTCATAGCTTATGCATCATAGTTTATTTTTGGGGAAAATATACAAAAATTCCGGGCTGAAATCACTGTTAATGCTCTACACATCACAGTCGGCCAGGGCGGGATCCTGCCCGACCTTGCGGATATAGTTATTGCTTCTGCTCATGCTGACATTGCCTGTAACTAATGTAGGCTGGGGTCTAGAGGGCACTAGACCCCTTTTTAACCAGAATGATCTCCGTGAGTAAATATCACACACCACCAGCTAATACCTATCATCGATTATTCTAGTGGCGTACGGTCGTACGCCACTATTCTTATCTTCATATTTACTCATGATTTATGACACGGTCGATCTTGTCTATCAGTTCGATAACCTTGTTACACCTGTTCAGGTTTTCTCATAGAAGGCGACCATTATTTATCCAGGTAGACGGTAGGCTACCAAAATATTGCCAGTTGCTATTCCATCTGACCTCCCGGCCTTGCCGGCTGGTTCATGTGCGTCTATAATTCTTTCTCTTGTCTGTGAGAGGTAGATCATCGTAGAAACCTACCAATGCCCAGAAAAATAAAGATAGCCTGGGATATATCACACCTGGAATTCACCATCCAAGACCACTATTATTTCTCCACTCTGAAATCGGAGATTAAACGGTCGGGGGCAGTTGTTAAGGAGGTCAATTCTCTCAAGGACATAATTAAGTATGACGTGGCAGTCTTGAATTATCCCGAAAAGCCCTTCACCAGGATGGAAGCAAAACTCATAAACCGATACATCGAGGACGGCAATAAGGTCATCATCGCCGGCTATTATAACAATGAGGATAGAATTGCCGACCGTATCAACACCCTCTCCCGGGACTTTGGACTTTCTTTAAACAACGACCAGGTAAGGGATAAACTGAATAACGAAGACGGCGACCAACTCTTAGTAGTGACCTCCCGGGTGTCATCTTATAACGATTCTGTGAGTAGGGTTTTTCTTCCCTGTGCCGCTTCGGTAAGTATCAAAGGAACCCGAGGGATCCCAATTATTCTGAGAGAAAAGTCACGATATTCTAGGAGGGAGACGGTTATCGCTGCTGAAGTAAAGGTAGGGGAGGGTGTGTTTATACTCCTTGGGACCTGCGTGTTCTGGGATAATTTTGCCATTAGAAAATACGATAATCTCCGGTTTTCGCTGAACTTGCTCTTGGGGTAGGAGGAGAACACACCGATTATCGGCTGGGATTTAACCAGCGGCTATGGGTGTAAGATTCGATTCGAGCTGTTCTTCTTAAGCCTTGACCGGAATTTGTTTGAATGTTAGCTTACGAAGCTTTTGATTTAAATTTGAATGACGAAGGTGATAGCATAAGTTAGAAGTAAAACTCTTACCAAAATAGTAAGGGGTAAATCTAAGCGGTTAAGTAGTATAATTTTTAAAAGAGGTGGCTATGAAAACTGTCGGAGTGATAGGTGGCAGCGGCCTTTATGAAATGGAGGGGTTGACCGATCTTCGTTCTATTAAGGTGGAGACGCCTTGGGGAAGTCCCTCCGATGATCTAATGGTGGGAATGCTGGGCGATACCAAAATGGTTTTTCTACCCAGACACGGGCGTGGTCATAAAATAATGCCTTCAGAGGTGAATTACCGGGCGAACATTTATGCCATGAAAAAGCTCGGTGTCAGTTGGATAATTTCAGTCAGTGCTGTGGGCAGTATGAGGGAGGAAATTGCTCCCGGTCATGTGGTCATCCCTTCACAGTTTTTCGACCAAACCAAGGGAAGGATATCCACTTTTTTTGGTGATGGTATCGTAGCGCATGTCTCCATGGCGGACCCGGTTTGTCCCCGTCTTTCCCAGGCTCTCTACACGGCGGCAAGAGACCTAGGGGCGACTGCGCACCGGGGTGGGGTCTACATCTGTATCGAGGGTCCCCAGTTCTCGTCTAGAGCGGAGAGCAACATATACAGGAAGTGGGGAGTTGATGTTATTGGTATGACCAACATGCCTGAAGCAAAGCTTGCACGCGAAGCGGAGATTTGCTATGCTACACTGGCACTCTCCACCGACTACGACTGCTGGCACGAAGCTCACGCCGATGTCACCGTGGAGGATATCATCGAGACGCTCAACAAGAACGTGAAGCTGGCTAGGCTGGTCATAAAAGCGGTCGTTTCGATGATCCCGGGAAGGGAAGACTGTCCCTGCCCTGATGCGCTCAAGAATGCGATTATCACGCCAAAGGAGGCAATAACCGAGGAGGCAAAGAGAAGATTGGACATAATAGTCGAGAGGTACATTAAATGAGCGTGTTGGTAGTAGGGTCGATGGCGTTAGATACCGTAGAGACCCCGTTTGGACGGGTTGAGGACGTACTGGGAGGCTCTGCTTCTTATTTCTCTCTTGCGGCCAGTTTGTTCACCGAAGTCAAGGTTGTAGCGGTAGTGGGTGAAGATTTCCCGGATGCGTACATTCGACTTTTCCAGTCCAGGGGAATCGAGTTGAGCGGGGTTCAGAAGACCTCCGGAAAGACATTTAGGTGGCACGGACGGTACGGATACGACTTGGGAGACCCGGATACGTTGGGCACGTATCTCAACGTCTTCGAAAATTTCGACCCCAAATTGCCGGAGGACTACCGGGAAGTGGACTATGTTTTCCTGGCAAATATAGACCCTGAGCTCCAACTCAAAGTCCTCAAACAAGTCGAGAAGCCCAAGCTGGTTGCCTGTGATACCATGAACTACTGGATAGAAAATAAGCCCGCTGAGTTGAAGGAAGTGCTCAGGCATGTCCACATGCTTATAATAAATGACTCGGAGGTCAGGGCGTTAGCCAATGAACCGAAGATAATAAGAGCGGCCAGGGAGGTGCTTGATATGGGGCCCGCGGTTCTCATCGTGAAAAGAGGGGAATACGGAGCGTTAATGTTCTCCAAGGACGGGATATTCTGGGCTCCCAGTTATCCTCTGGAAGAGGTCGTTGACCCAACCGGGGCTGGTGATACCTTCGCCGGCGGGTTTTTGGGATATGTTTCCAGTCAGGATACCTCTGATTTAACCGAGTTTAAGAAGGCGGTTGTTTACGGGAGTGTTATTGCTTCATACACGGTAGAGGATTATAGTGTAAGCAGATTGACCTTTTTGGAAAAAGACGATGTAAGCACAAGGTTTAGGGCCTTCATGAAGCTTTCTAATCTTGACTGATATGAGAATATTGATTTTTTTCCTGGGAATCTCGTTTTTGGTTTCTTCCTGTGGTGGCAGGAAGGTTGAAGAAAGGCGGGAGGAGACATTGTTGAGCGACCAAAAGGCCCTGGCGGTGGCCTCTCTTCGTCGAGGAAACTTACAACAGGCTGTTACGGATATAAATAAAGCGGAAGAGATGAATAAGAACGACCCCGATGTTCATCTAATAAAAGGACTAATCTATTTTGCCCTGAAGGATTATGCACAGGCAGAAGCTACTTATAAGGAGGCCATAGAACTAAAGCCCTCTTATTCTGAGGCTAGGTTAAATCTATGCAATTTGTATTTTACCCTCAGCAACCTGGATGGGGCAATCGAGCAATGCTCTAAAGCGGCGTCTGACCCGGTCTATAAATCAAGGGTCAATGCTCTCACCCTTTTGGGAACGGTATATTTCAGAAAAGGGGATGTTGATAAAGCCAAGAATTACTATGACCAGGCGCTTCAGATAAATCCGGCATTCGTTTATACTCATAACGAGCTGGGAAAGCTGTATATGGCCACCGGAAAAGAAGAGGAAGCAATAAAGGAATTCAAAATAGCCGTTGACGGTTTTAACCTATACGATGAAGCTTATTACAACTTGGGTCTGGCCTATCTAAAGGTGGGGAAAACGACGGATGCTTGTCTATCCTTCAGCCGAGTCGTGGAGATTTCTCCTAACAGCGTCCTAGGATTAAATTCTAAAAGTTATTTATCTACCGTATGTAATAAACAAGGTTAAAGCCAGGAGGAGGTGAAGATATGGCTCAGAATCCCCAACGGGACAAGAAAAAGGGTTTCATGGATTTCCTCGGCGGCCAGAAGTGGATCGCCAGTCTAGAGAAGAGATTCGAGAAGCAGCTCAAAGTGGCCCGGGATTCTTTCGATAAAAATTTGGAGAAGGCCAGAAAGGGGCTTAATATCACCACCAAAAAGGACCTGAGCGCAATTAATGCGAAGATTAAGGCCTTAGAAAAGAGGATCGAGAAACTAGAAGGAGTAAAGAAGGCCAGGCCTTCAAGGTCTAAAGCTTCCGGATATAAACAGCCGTCTTAATTTCGTTTTCGTATTTTATCTACTAATTGTGAGGTGGAAACTCCTTCCACCAGGGGTACGATGGATACCCGGCCGCCATAGCCTTCTACCACATCTCTTCCTACAACCTCCTCCGGGGAATAATCCCCTCCCTTCACCAACACGTCGGGTTTTATTAACCTGATCAGTTCAAGCGGAGTATCCTCCGAGAATACGACCACATAATCTACACAATCTATCGCCGCCACGATGTTCGCTCTTTCGCTTTCCGGGACATAAGGTCTCCCATCTCCCTTTATTCTCCTCACCGATTCCTGGCTATTGATCCCGACGATAAGCACATCGCCTAGTTCTTTGGCTTGTCTCAGGAGTACTAAATGCCCGATGTGAAAAAGGTCAAAGCAACCGTTCGTGAAGACGATTTTCTTCCCCTCTGCTTTATGCTTGGAAATGGCGTTCAAAAGCATGCCTATCTTGAGCAGCTTTCCTTTGGTTGTCTGATTCTTTTCTTCATAGCTGTTAATTAACTCCTCCCTGGTGACGGTGGCGGCTCCGATACGGCCAACCACTATTCCTGCCGCCCTATTAGCTATCTTGACCGAGTCTTCCCAGGATTTGGATTTAATGAAGGCGAGTGTGAATGTACTCACTACTGTGTCGCCCGCACCGGTGACATCATATATTTCCCTGGCGTCAGAAGAAATCGTTTTTAGCTCTTTGTCTTCCCGGATGTAGTAGCTTATTCCGTTCTTTCCCCTGGTGATTAAAACGCCCTGGGCTTCGGTTTGCTGAATCAGAATCTGGGCCGCTCTTTGAAGGCTTTCTTCACCTTCGATTTGGAACCCGCATACCTCTTCTGCTTCCCTCTGGTTGGGGGTAATAGCATCGGCTCCCCGATATCTGGTGAAGTCCTTTCCCTTTGGGTCGATACAGATGAAGATGCCCTTCTCCTTTGCCATTTGGATTATACTGGTTGATAATTCTCTGCTGACTAGCCCTTTTGCGTAGTCGGAGATTATTATTCCGTCGGGCGGGTTTTCCCCAAGCGATTGAATGATAGCTTCTAAAATCCGGTCTTTGACCTGACCGGAGATATCCCAAGTCACCTCTCTGTCCATTCTAATGACCTGTTGATTTCCGGCAATGAGCCTCGTTTTAGTGGTTGTCGGCCTCTTCGGGTCCAGGATAAGCCCCTTCGACCCTATTTCGAGACGCTGGAGAAGCTCTAGTAATTTTTCTCCTTCGGGGTCATCTCCTATCACTCCATAGATTTCCACCGAAGCGCCCAGGCTTTTTAAATTGTTTGCCACATTCGCCGCCCCTCCCGGGGAGGCTTCTTCCCGGGAGACTGTTAGTACCTGCACGGGTGCCTCTGGTGATATCCTCTTCACTTCTCCAAAGACGTAACGGTCGAGCATAACATCGCCTACGACCATTATCTTGAGCGCCGAAAAATCTTTAATTATTGATGCCATGTATCTTGATGTCCATAACGGTCTCGGTCAGTTCAATCGGTACTTATTATAATAAAGTTGTTCGAGGGTGTAAATCACAGTAGACTTAAGACCCATGGAAAGGGATACTTACCAGGAAATAGTGGATATTCATTGCCATTTCCTTCCTAACGTAGACGACGGCCCTACCACCTGGGAGGAAAGTCTGGAGATGGCCAGAATAGCTTATCAGGACGGTATCAGGGTTGCGGTGACAACACCACACTTTATCCAAGGAACAAGATGGGAGCCCGATTCGGCGGTAATAAAAAATAAGGTTGAAGAACTAAATCGAAAACTTGGAACGAATGAAATACCCCTTACCGTTTTGCCCGGGATGGAAATCGGGATTTCGGAGAATTTGTCCGAGCTTCTCTCCGCAGGTAGGATTCTGACCCTGGGAGAGGGCAATTTTATCCTGCTGGAAATACCGTTTATCTCTTTACCCTACGGAATCGAGGAGATCATATTCAACCTGAAGACCGTGGGGGTTTCGCCAATCCTGGCTCATCCGGAAAGGAATAAGGAGATTCAAAAGAGCCCAAGCCGGGTGAAGGAACTGGTCAGTGCTGGGGCTTTTGTCCAGGTTACGGCGGGGAGCGCCTGTGGATATTTCGGGGACAGCGCCAGACGTTGCCTTTTCGACCTGGCCAAACAAGGGGTGATACACGCCGTAGCCTCCGATGCCCATAACTCCCATAATAGGCCTCCTCTGGTAACGGAGGGTTTACGGGTTCTGGAAGAAATTATCGGCGTAGATGAGGTTAAGATGCTAATCGGAAATGCCAAAAGGTTTATCGGGAATGGGTCGTGATCGTATAGATTGTGACTCCGGGCGGGTGGTATGAAAGTTACTTTTTCTCGGATTGGACATCTTTAACGTACTTCATCCTCAGGTTGAAGAGTACGTCGTCGAGTAGTTTCTCTTCCTCGCGGTCCAGGTTCCCTTTGGTTTTGCTCTTGATTATTTCTAGAATCTCGATGGTGTGTTTTGCCGCCGGCAGGTTTACGGTTCTCTCCTTGGACTGAGGGTCGGGAATGTCGCCTAAATGGATCAGGGCAGAGGCATTCAGGGAAAGAACAAAGGTGGAAAAATCCATCTGGAAAAGGCCGGCTTGCTCGGTGTCTTTCTTTGTTTCTTCGCTCATGGGGTTTCACCTCTTCTCAATACTTCTTCTCTATTATGTTTTGGTCGACATACTTCAGAAGTTTGTATAGAATCTCATCACTTTCTTTTTTCATGGCGAACATACGGTCGCTTATTTCCAGTATGACTTCGATCCCGGCAAAGTTTATTCCCATTTCTCTCAAGTCTTTGGCCAGAAAGAGCTTCCTCAAGTCCCTCTCGGTGTAAAAGGTCCTTTCCTCTACTACTATAGGATGGATGATCTCCGTCTCCTCAAGCCTTTTTATGAAGCCCGGGCTTATGCCAACAATCTCTACCATTGACCTCAAAGAATAAAGTTTCATTTTGTATATTTTTCCAGATGCGTTCTTGGGTTATACGGAGCCGTCCTGGCCAGCTCTTCAAATGACCTTTTCGTATTTTCACTGAGGTGCTCAGGCATGACGATCTTGACTACGACGTACTCGTCTCCTCTTTCCCTGCTCTTTATGTTTGGTACTCCCTTACCTTTAAGCCTTAGCTTGGTGCCGTTTTGCACGCCCGGGGGTATTGTCACGGTGGCGCTTCCGTCGATAGTGGGAACGTTGATTTGCGCGCCGAGAGCGGCTTCATAAAACGTAATGGGCACCTCTACATATATGTCGTCTTTCCTACGGATGAATATAGGATGCGGTCTTACTTTCACCCGGAGGTATAGGTCTCCGATGTTTCCCCTACCGCCAATCTCTCCTTTTCCGGCCACTCTAATTCTCGAGCCGTCGTCAACCCCCGGCGGAATTTTTACGGAAATAGTCTCGGTGGCCATCTTCCTGTCTACGGTTTCTCTGCTGAGCTTGATGTCTCGAACCCCACCCTTTATGGCGGTCTCGAAGTCTATTTCAATCTCGTATTCGATATCACGGCTTCTTCTGGGTCTATCGGCTGGTTCTCTGGTCCCGAAAATCTCGCTGAAAATATCGTCTAGTCCGGAAAATCCTCCTATATCTCCAAAGCTGAACCTAAAACCGCTTTCCGGTGAGCCTTCAGACCAGGTCCAGGTTCTTTGATTTGCGCCTCCCGGCTGAAATCCGGCGGAGCCGTATAGATCATACATCCTTCTCTTGTCCTCTTTGGATAGGACATCATATGCTTCCTGGATCTCCTTGAATTTTTCCTCTGCCTCTTTGTTGCCGGGGTTTAAATCGGGGTGGTATCGTCGAGCTAGCTTGCGATAAGCCTTCTTTATATCCTCGGCTGATGCGTTTCTGGATACACCCAGGGTTTTGTAGTAATCCTTGTTTGTCGCCATATTTTATTAAAAGCTACCCTACCCGACGGGGCAGGGTAGCTCAGTCATTAGCTAACATCTACTTTAATTTGTTTCGGTTTAGCCTCTTCTTTCTTGGGAAGAGTGAGCTCCAGGACACCGTCTTTATACTTGGCCTTAATCTTATCCGAGTCTACGTTTTGGGGAAGGGTGAAACTGCGAATGAATGTCCCGTACGTGCGCTCGACCCTTATATAGTTGTCCTTGGAGACCTTCTCCTCGAACTTCTTTTCTCCCTTGAGGGTCAGAGTGCTGTCCTTTATGTCTATTTGAATATCCTCTTTATTCATGCCGGGAAGGTCGGCTTTCACCACGAAGCTCTCATCGGTCTCGTGTATATCCACAGCCGGTACCCATGTTCCCCTCTCTAATTCCTCTTCTCCTTCTGGATGAAATGTCTTAAGCGTCTGGTCAAAAAGACGGTTTATTCTGTCCTGAAGTGTACCAAAATCTCTCCACGGGTCTCTTACCATTAACCTTACCATTTTAACCTACCTCCTTTTATTTTTTTCATTCTAAAAATAATCATCGTGTAGAATGAGTCAAGGCAGGTTTTCCTAAAATTAGAAGCAGTTAAGCTACTGATCCTTCTATGCTTTTTAGTATCTTCTCGGCTATTATCGTGAATGCTTTGGCGGTGGGACTGCCGGGGTTGGATATCACTATCGGGCTTCCTTCGTCTCCGCCCTTTCTAAGCTCTGGGTCAACAGGCACTTCTCCCAAAAAAGGCACATTGAACTTCTCGGCCATTCTTTTTCCGCCGCCCCTGCTGAATATGTCGATTTCCTCTCCACAATGCGGACAGTTGAGGTAGCTCATATTCTCTATAATTCCTAAAACCGGTACGTTAAGTTTCCTGAACATCTGCACGCCCCGCCTAACGTCGATCAGGGCTACATCCTGTGGTGTAGTGACGATTACCCCTCCACTAAGCGGTGCCGTTTGAATGAGAGAGAGTTGGGCATCTCCGGTACCCGGTGGAAGGTCGATTATAAGATAATCCGTCCCGGCCCATTCTACATCCTCTATGAACTGTTTTACCGCACCGTGCACCATGGGTCCTCTCCAGATCACCGTATCATCCTCATTTATCAAGAACCCTATGGACATCAGCTTTAACCCATGCTTTTTGAGAGGAATAATCTTCTGGTCGGGGGTGGACAGGGGCCTTTCATTTATCCCCATCATTATCGGTGTGCTCGGTCCCCAAATGTCGGCGTCCAGGAGACCCACGTTATTTCGCATTTTAGATATGGCTAGGGCTAGATTAACCGCTACCGTGGATTTTCCCACACCGCCTTTCCCGCTAGCCACCGCTATGAAGTATTTTATATCTGGCAGCTTTGTCTTCTCTGCTGTTTTTGGCTGGCCGGGTGCGGCTTTAGGTTCTCTGGCCCCCACCCTTATATCTACCTCCGAAACCCCGGGGGATTCTAAAAGGGTTTTCCTGACCGAGTTTCTTATTTCCGATTCCACTTTCTCATCTGGCTTGGGAAGAAGGAGATGAACTCTAACCCTGGAACCCTCAATCTCTATATCTTTCACCACTCCGAATGAGACTATGTCCCTGGTAAAACCGGGATACTTCACCTTTCTCAGGATGTTCCGTATCCCCTCTGGGTTTAATTCCATTCATGCCTCCTGAGTTGATAACTAGATTAAGCCTAATTTCTGCTTCGCCTCGTCACTCATCATGTCTGGATTCCATGGCGGATCCCATATGATTTGAACCATTACGTTTTTTGCTCCGAGTGTTTTTATAGCGTCCTCCGCCTGCTTGGCGATCGCCGCTCCCATGCCGCATCCGGGCGTGGTAAGGCTCATTTTAACCTGGACATTCCTCCCTGAGATTTGCACGTCATAGATAAGCCCCAGGTCGACGATATTTACCGGGAGTTCCGGGTCATAGACCGATTTCAGCGTCTCAAACACCCTTTCTTCCGTAATCTCTATCTGCTCATCGGGACCCTTAGATTTCTGAAAATCAGTAAGAGTGACCTTGCTCTCGCCCATTCCCTTGGAATCTTCCTTAGTTATGCTGATGATTTTTTTCATTCCCATCTGGTACCTCCTATTATTAATAATACCTAGTATATCGATAGCCTTAAAATATTCATTCGGGTTGAGCTGGAGGAGAATCGTGACCGAGGATCAACCCTTGCAGAGTTTTGGGTGTGTGTCGAGGGAAATAGGATATTTCCCATTTAACCAGTAAAAGGATGGTGTGTCAAATAAACGGTCTGTGATTGACAATGAGGCAATTTAATGCCAAAGTATTCATCCGGGCAAAGTAGCTTAATGTTGAAGGAGGAAATAAGATGACTATAAGAAGGATTTGCTGGGATTGTCCGGATGCACCGGTTCGTGAATGGAGGGTTATATCCGAGTCCAGCACCGGTGAGGGTCACTTGATTAGAATAAACTGCCCGGAATGCAAGAAGGAATCTCGGGTATATGGTTGGATGGTTGGCTGCCAGTGTAATACGTGTAAAAATCAAGCCATAGGTGCGGCTAAGTAAAGTCTAGTCCTTATAAAAAATGGCTAAAATTATGGAGAAAGGATTTTAACCCCTCCATAAAACCCAATCCCATAAATTAGGCGGACGGTCTGAGATAAAAGCTCTCACTATCGGGATGTGTTTTATTCTATTCGGGAAACGGATTATATTTCGTGAGACTATAACTTCTTGCCGATTTGTAAAAGAAAGCGGGTTTCAGAAACTTAAACCGGAGGGATTTCTTTAAATGAAGATTTTGGTCACAGGCGGTGCCGGGTTTATCGGGTCTTGGGTAGCCGATATCCTTATCGGAGAGGGACACCAGGTTCTGATACTAGATAACCTGTCTACCGGGTTCGGACACAATGTTCCGAGAAAGGCCGATTTTATCGAAGGTGATATTAGAGACCGCAAGCTACTGGAGAGGGTTTTTGCTGATTTTAAACCTGAGGTGATAAATCACCACGCTGCACAGATGGACGTCAGGGTGTCTGTCGACGACCCGGTCTATGATGCTGAGGTAAACATAATAGGGACCATAAACCTACTTGAACTCTCTGTTAAAAGCGGAGTTAAGAAATTTATATTTGCATCCACTGGCGGTGCAATCTACGGGGAGCCGGAGAAGCTGCCTGCGGACGAGAATACTTCCCCTATGCCCATATCACCTTACGGAACTTCAAAGTATGCAGTCGAAAAATATCTCGGCTGCTACAAGGCCGTTTACGGGCTCCAATATGTAGCGCTCAGATATGCTAACGTGTATGGACCTCGACAAAACCCGCACGGGGAAGCTGGCGTTTTAGCAATCTTTTGCAACAAAATAATATCCGGAAAACCATGTCAAGTATTCGGAGACGGTAATCAAACCCGGGATTATGTTTTCGTTGGAGATGTGGCCAGGGCTAATATCTTCGCCCTTAATGCCCCGGTAGGCAGTTATAACATTGGCACTGAAAAAGAGACATCGGTAAACGACCTGATTGAAGCCCTAAAAAAGGCTACCGGAAGGAAATTTCGGGTGGAGTACGCGCCGGCAAGGCTTGGAGAGGTGCAGAGGATTTCTCTGGATATAGGCATGAGTAGGCAGGTGCTGGGATGGTCTCCAAGCGTAGACCTCGAAGATGGAATAGCTCAAACTTGGAAGTGGTTTGTGGAAAGGAGTTGAGAGTTAGGAGTTGAGAGTTGAAAAATAGTATTCCTTAAATCTTTTAATTCTAAACTCTAAACTCTAAACTCTAAACTCTAAACTCTAAACTTTACTGATAATGGACTTTTCTGATCTCAATCGAATAAGCAGTGGATTTACGCAGTCGAGAATCCTCCAGGTTGCTGTCAAGCTGGGCGTATTTGACTCGATAAAAAGCGGGGGAAGCACTTCCGGGGAAATCGCCAGGGCCCTAGGTGCCAATGATAGGGCACTGGAGATTTTTCTTAACGCGCTTGTGGCAATGAGGTTACTATCAAAAGAAGAGGGCAGATTCCATAATACGGAAGCTTCTCTGACCTACCTGGTAAGAGGCTCTCCCAGATATTACGGCAGTATGATCCTGTTCGAAGAAGGGCTCTGGAATTTATGGGAAAGGCTGGAGGACTCGGTCATCACCGGCAATCCGGCAAAGAATCCGGATATGTTCCAGACAAAACAGGACGAGACTGAAAAATTCATAGCGGCGATGCACTCGCTGGTGACGGCCAGGGGGGATGCGGAGGTCCTAGGTGATATATTGGATTTGAAATGGGCAGAGAAATTGATAGACATAGGCTCCGGCCCAGGAACCTATCCCATTCAATTTTTAAAAAAATATCCACATCTTGAGGTCACCATATTCGACCTTCCGGGTACACTCGGGGTAACAAAGAGATTCCTGGAGAAAGAAGGGATGGCCGGGAAAATAAAGGTGGTGGAGGGGGATTACAACAGGGATGAGCTTCCCGGCGGTTTTGATGTGGCGTTTCTTTCCAATATAATTCACAGCGAAAACGAGGAGACGAATAAAGAGCTAGTGAAAAAGGTTTTTGGCGCATTAAACCGGGGAGGAGAGATCATAATTAAGGACCACATCCTCGACGATTCTCTCACCCATCCACCGGTCGGAGCTATATTCTCCGTTCAAATGCTATTGGCCACCCGGGGACGAGATTATTCATTCACTGAGGTCAAGCTCTGGCTCGAGGAGGCGGGGTTTAAGAAGATAGTGTGTATCGGCCTCCCGGCGCCTCTTACCTCTTCTCTAGTTACCGGTCGGAAATAGACGATGGGTGCTCAGGATAAGATTGCGAATCCAGATTTAGCAGGTATCCTAGAATTTTTTGGAGGATAAATGATGAAAGATAGAAACGAGCTTGTCTATGATGTCAGGGTGGCCGATAGATACATCCGCGAAGGGGTAATAACCAAGGATGACTACGAACAGTATATTAAAAAGCTACCCGATGTTTCGGACAAAGGATGCCCTTTGCTGGTCGATGAGGAAGCAAAAGAAGGGCACAACGCTAAAACACAGGAAGAAGATGTTGGAGAAGAAGCATGAAGTGGGAGTATAGGGTAGTTTCTATAGATGAGCTCTTTCCGGAGCACGTTGACCATGATATTGCTGTATCTAAGCTGGCGGCCACAACCAGAAGGTCAAAATTAGGGAGAGGCTTCGAAGAGAACCTGAACAAACTGGGGGCGGATGGTTGGGAGCTCGTGGCGATATTGGGTGAATTTGGGGTGTTCAAGAGGTCACAGGTTTAACCTGCCCGAGCGTCACGCTATAAACTCAAAGCCAAGAAGTGCTGTCCTTTGAGTGTTCCCTGGAGATATTGACCTAAGCGAAGGCTATGAGCCGTGCAAGCTTAAAATTATTTACCTATATATTTGTCTCATTATTCCTCATTCTTTTTTCTCCCTCCACGCCCGCATTTTCCGAAAAGCCATCTATATCGATAAGGGTCCTGGAAAACCCGGAAAGTAATCCCGTCATCAAAACTCTTCCCAAGGCGGATATCGAAAGAGAGATCTCTACCGTGCTTGTAGGTTCGGGATATAGACTGACGCTAGAACAGTCGAGCGACATCATGCTGGAAGTCTACATAGGTATAAGGGCCACAGAGAACAAGGCGGCAGGTGTTACTTACAATACGGTTGCCGATGTTTTCATCCGGGCTAAAGACCGGGGAGGAGAGTTAATAACCGAGGTAAGAGACAGCTCCTATAAGACTGGCTCGACCGTCGGTGATCCCAGCCTGGAGGCATTGAAGGCTGCCGGTGCCGGTGCCGCAAGAAAGCTGAGGTGGGAATTGGAGGAAAGAAACAGGCAGGCAGCAGGAGGAGAGTTTATACAAGTTTCGTTCAGCGGTCTTAGAAGCTATGTTCAGTACGAGCGTATAGATAAAATAATAGCGAAGTCGATCCCGGGGGTCAGCATAAGAAAGAGGGTATTTAAACCGGGAGGAGCGGTTTCCTTTCAGTTGTATTCGAAGACTAGCGCTGAAGAGCTGGCTAAAACCATACAAGGGTCGCTGCCCGGAGATATTACTATTAAGTTAGAACGTAGGTCCTACGATCATATCTGGTTTAGCCTTAATTGACCGAACGAAGTGTAATGCATAACTCTGACCCTATTCCCATTCTATGGTGCTGGGGGGCTTGGTGGATATGTCATACACGACGCGGTTGATGCCCTTTACTTCGTTAATTATGCGGACGGAGACCTTCTCCAGGACTTCATAAGGGATACGGGCCCAGTTGGCGGTCATGCCGTCCAGGCTGGTTACCGCCCTGAGTGCTATGACATTCTCATAAGTCCTTTCATCCCCCATGACCCCGACGGTATTTACCGGGAGGAAGACACAAAAGGCCTGCCAGATTTCATCATAAATTCCTGCTCTTCTTATCTCTTCTATAAAGATGGCGTCTGCCTGGCGGAGCTTTTCCAGTTTCTCTTCCGTTACCTCGCCCATAATTCTTATGGCCAGTCCTGGCCCGGGGAACGGGTGGCGGTCGAGGATCTCTGGGGGGAGACCAAGCTCACGTCCTACTGCCCTGACTTCGTCTTTGAACAATTCCCGGAGAGGCTCTATCAACTCTAGGTTCATTCTTTCGTGCAGACCGCCCACATTGTGGTGGGATTTTATCTTTGCCGAGGGGCCTTTGACGCTCACGCTTTCGATGACATCCGGGTATAGAGTTCCCTGGGCAAGAAAGCGGGCCCCTTCAATCTTAAGGGCCTCTTCTTCAAATACCCGGATGAACTCCTCCCCTATTATTTTTCTTTTGAGCTCCGGGTCCTCTACACCTTCGAGTTTTTGAAGAAACCGTTTACCGGCATCGACGGGAATAATGTTCAGCCCTGAATCGCTAAAAGCCGCCAGGACCTGGCTGGCTTCATTCTTCCGGAGTAGCCCGGTGTCGACGAATATGCATTGGAGCCTATCCCAGATAGCACGCTGTATGATTAAAGCGGCAACCGCTGAGTCCACCCCGCCGGAAAGGGCGCAGATTACCTTGGAGTCCCCCACCTTTTTTCTGATGTCTTTTATGGCCGATTCTACGAAGGATTTGGCTGTCCACGATCCGTCGCACTGGGCAATCCTAAAAATAAAGTTTGATAGTATTTCCTTGCCGAACTCGGTGTGGACCACCTCCGGATGGAACTGGACGCCGAAGATTCTCCGTTTTCTATCCTTCATGGCGGCGACAGGTGAGTTTTCACTGGTGGCAATGGTAGTGAATCCATCCGGAAGACCGAGCACCCGGTCCCCGTGGGACATCCAAACCTTGGTCTTCGGTGGAATACCGTGGAAGATGTCGTAATCGTCCGTGATTTTAATCTCGGCAGGCCCGAATTCCCTTCTCTCCGACCGTTCAACGCTACCGCCAAGGAGTAGAGCGGTTAGTTGCATCCCGTAGCAGATTCCCAATATGGGGATATTCAGGTCGAATATCTTCGGGTTTAAAGACGGTGATCCCTCATCCCAGACACTGGCCGGCCCGCCTGACAAAACAATTGCCTTTGGCTCGGCCTTCTTTATTTCATCCACGGAAAAAAGAAAAGGTTTAATCTCGGAGTAAACGCCGAGCTCCCGTATTCTTCTGGCGATAAGCTGGGTGTACTGCGATCCGAAGTCGAGGACTAAAACTGTTTCACGCACTGTTAAAAAAGTTAAGAGTTAAGAGTGAAGGTATAGCTTTCCAAATTCTTCACTCTTCATTCAATTCTATAATTGGGTGCCTCTTTGGTTATGATTACATCGTGGACGTGACCCTCACGAAGCCCGGCGTGGGTTACCTTTATGAATTTTGCATTCTTTCTCAGTTCATGAATAGTACGGCATCCGGTATAACCCATACCGGCCTTTAATCCGCCAACGAGCTGATAAATCATCCCGCCTATTGAACCTCGGTATGGAACTCTTCCTTCGATGCCCTCCGGAACCAGCTTGGCGTCTATCATCTCGTCCTGTGCGTAACGGTCACGACTTCCTTTTTTCATAGCTTCTATCGAACCCATCCCCCGATAGACCTTGTAGGTCCTGCCCTGATACAGCACAACCTCTCCTGGAGCTTCGTCTGTGCCGGCAAATAGGTTCCCTATCATGACCGAGTATGCTCCTGCTGCCAGAGCCTTCGTCACATCGCCAGAATATTTGATCCCGCCATCGGCAATGATAGGGGTATCGTGTCTATGAGCTATCTTGCCCACTTCTATTATGGCGGTAATCTGGGGAACGCCTATTCCGGCAATGACCCGGGTAGTACATATAGAACCAGGTCCGACCCCGACTTTAACCGCATCTGCCCCGGCTTTTATCAGGGCCTCGGCTCCGTCTGCAGTGCCTACGTTTCCGGCAATTAATTCTATTTTGCGGAAATTAGACTTTGTGGATATTACCGCGTCGATCACCCTCTTAGTGTGGGCGTGCGCCGTGTCTATTACTATCACGTCACATCCGACCCTAACTAGGGCGTCAACCCTTTCCTCTCTATCCGGCCCGACCCCGACGGCGGCTCCGCATCTCAATCTTCCCATTCCGTCTTTGCAGGCATGGGGATACTTCTCTATCTTTTCTATATCCTTCATGGTTATAAGACCGCGGAGTCTGAACTTTTCGTCCACTACCGGGAGCTTCTCGATTTTATACTTGTGAAGAAGCTCTTTAGCGCTCTCCAGTGTAATTCCCTCTCTAACAGTAATAAGCTTGTCCTTGGCGGTCATGAGCTGGTCAACCCGGTAATCGAGATTCTTTTCCAGTCTCAAGTCTCTGTTGGTGATTATTCCAACCAACCCTCCGTCTTCCTCGGTAACGGGCAGTCCGGTTATATTATGCTTGAGCATGATATCCAGTGCTTCTCTCACCTTATGATAGGGACGAACGGTCAAGGGGTTGACTATCATTCCGCTCTCGTACTTTTTGACCCGCTCTACCTCGGCGACTTGAGAGGCAATATCAATATTTCTGTGAATTATGCCGATTCCACCCTCTTGAGCCATAGCTATGGCCGTCTTAGCCTCGGTTACCGTGTCCATGGCCGCGCTGATTAGGGGAATGTTGAGCTTGATGTTAGGGGTTAAATAGGTGGAGACGTCGACTTCGCCCGGCATAATTTCGGAATATCCGGGAACCAGAAGAACGTCGTCGAATGTCAAACTTTCGTCGATTCTATCCTCGGACATGATATGTTACCTTTTTGATTTTTTGGCCTTTGCTTTTTTTACCGTAGACTTTTTACCCCGGTTATTAGCGGCCTTCCTCGGTTTGGAAGGAGTGGGCGTGGAAATCAGTTTGGTCGGAGCTTTGACTATCTCTATCACCTGCTTCCTCATTTCCGGCAGGGTTACACCCAGTTCTATCTCGATCTCCTGTTCTTTCTCTCCAAGATTTATAAAAACAGGAAGTACACCTACGAAGGTAGTTGCATCCACACGCTCGAACCCAAGCGCCTTAAGAAGCTTCTTGGGAAGGACCGGAAATTCCAACGTTGCTATGTCCGCCGTCTCCTGCGGAAGCAAGCCGTCCTGACTTACGCTTATCTTTAGACGCGTAGACTTCATCCTGTATTTCACCCCCTAATTAAGTACATTTCCGCCTTCAATTGATAAAAAGGGCGCTTTAAATTTAACTCTGATTGATGATGGCGGTGAATTCCGTTCTCTTTTGTGAGAATGAATAAAGGAGAGATCTTGTATTACGCTCCCAATTTATCTTACCTTTATTGTTAAAGTATTTTACTTTAATTGATGCAAATAGCAATAGTTAGGCAGCGAGCGGGAGCGGCCAGTCTCGTCCCGGAAAGGCCACGGGTTTTAGGGAGTCAGATAGGTGTTAAGTGGTGCGGGGTTTATTGTCGGCATGGATAGAGTAGCCGTATAAGTCTTAGAAACCTCTCGATTTCCAGTTAGGGTTAATTTAGGAGAGATAAGATAAAAATCCAGTGATTCATAATAGTTAGTGTGTGAGTAACTCAGACGATCACGAATCAAGGCCCCTTGATTCCTTCACAATTTCCACTATATCGTGCATTATCCGGTTAAGGGAATAGTCTTTTGGGGTGTAGACACGCTTTATGCCGGCCTTGACGAGTAGTTTAGCATCTTCGTCCGGAATGATGCCGCCGGCGATTACCGGTATGTCATCAAGCTGCCGTTTTCTCATCAAGCCTATTATCTTGGGGATGATTGTGTCGTGTGAGCCGGACAGAATGCTCAGCCCCACCAGGTCCACGTTCTCCTCTTCCGCGGTTCTGGCAATCTGCTCGGGGGTGAGACGAATACCTTGGTAAATGACCTCCATACCCACATCCCTTGCTCGTACGGCAATCTGCTCGGCGCCGTTTGAATGACCGTCGAGCCCCGGTTTCCCGATAAGTATCTTAATCGGGCGTCCTAGCTTTTCGCCGACCGCTTTAACTTCGCTCCTTATTCGAGTTATGTCATCGGTTTCCTTTTGAAGCCGGATGGAAGTCCCGGTCGGGGCCCTGTATTCACCAAAGACCAGACGAAGTGTGTCCGCCCATTCCCCGGTGGTAACCCCGGCATGGGCACAATGGATTGAAGCGGGCATGATGTTTTCACTGCTTTTGGCTGCATCCCTTAATCTTACTAGGGCATCTTTGACTGCCTTCTGGTTTCTCTTGGCTTTGAATGACCTTAACCTCTCTATTTGTTTTTTAACCACCTCCGGGTCAACCTTTTGTATCGATTTCTCTATAGACTGCGTAAGCGGAGATACTTCCGTCTCGGTAAAGCAATTAACTCCGACGATTTTTATCTCGCCCGATTCGATCGCCCGAACACGCTCGGCATGAGACGAGACCAGCGCCATCTTCATGTATTCGATTGCCTCGAGCGCGCCGCCGATTTCCTGAATCCTATCTATTTCTTTCCATGCGGCGTCCTTTAGCTCTTTAACGGTGGCCTCGATTACCGATGAGCCGTTGAATATGTCCGGATACTCCAGCAAGTCGGTTTCGTAGGCCAGAATCTGCTGAAACCGGAGCGACCATTGCTGGTCCCAGGGGCGGGGAAGCCCCAGGGCTTCGTTCCATGCGGGGAGCTGAATCGCTCTGGCGCGGGCATCCCGGCTAAGGGTTACGGCCAGCATCTCGATTATTATCCGGGCGACGTTGTTCTCCGGTTGTTGTGCGGTGAGGCCAAGGGAGTTCACCTGAACTCCGTATCTAAAACGTCTGTACTTCTCGTCTCTGACCCCGTATTTTTTCGAGGTAAGCTCGTCCCACATTTCGGTGAATGCCCTCATCTTGCAGAGTTCCTCGATGAAACGAATCCCGGCGTTCACAAAAAAGGAGATGCGTCCTACTACCTGTGGAAAATGCTCTTCGGAAACCTGCCTGCTTTCACGAACTGAATCGAGCACGGCGGTTGCGTTTGCCAGTGTGAATGCAATCTCCTGCACCGGAGTGGCCCCGGCTTCCTGCAGATGATAGCTGCATATATTAATCGGGTTCCATGCCGGTATTTTAGAGGATGTGTAAGAGATCATGTCGGAGATAAGGCGCATGGACGGCTTCGGAGGAAATATGTATGTCCCGCGGGAGAGGTATTCTTTCAAAATATCGTTTTGAGTGGTTCCTTGGAGAAGTGAAATATCTATTCCCCGTTTCTCGGCGAGCGCTATGTAAAGGGAAAGGAGCCAGGCGGCAGTGGCGTTGATGGTCATGGAGGTGTTCATTTTCTCTAGTGGTATTCGGTAGAAAAGGGCTTCCATATCTTCGATATGGCAGACGGGGACTCCTACCTTGCCCACTTCGCCCTCGGCCAGAGGATGGTCAGAGTCGTAACCGGTCTGAGTGGGAAGGTCAAAAGCGATGCTTAAGCCGGTTTGCCCCTTGGCCAGGTTTTTCCGGAATAGCTCGTTAGAGGCTTCGGCGGTCGTATGCCCGGCATAGGTCCTCATTATCCAGGGATTCTCTTTCACTCGTCTTTTCGATTTCTGGTCCGGTTTTGAAGGCATACTGATTCTCCCCATGAGAATAGAAGCACAAATCACGGGTAGTAGGGGTATTGGGTCGGTTGCTGTAAGCGAAGCTCGTTGCCCCTACCACGATACACAAGTAATGTTATCAGAAAAGTAGGAGAAGAGGAAAGTATGGTCTTTTAGCCTGTACTAATCTAGATTTAATCAAACAGACATTGTCATATTAAATTTTATTCAAGAAGGCTACTACCTTACACATGGCTATCTTCGAATTCTTCTTGTCTGATTCAAAAGGAAGTTTCTATACCTAAGAGCCTGTTCTGAGTTTAATCAAAGGATATGGTTTCTTGAGGTGTTCATTCTTCGACAGCATTCAGAATGAACGGGTTTTTATGCATCCTTCTCAGCGGATTTCAATCCGCTCATGCTGAGCTTGTCGAAGTATGAATTTAAGATTTAAGGTGTTCGTCCTTCGACTGGGCTCAGGACGAACGGGTCTTCGACAAGCTTACTACTTAGGTGGGACAAATGTGTTTTTCTAACGGACGCATCCATCTGCTTTGCTATTGTAGTATGGGTTCAACATGTTGAACCCATACTGTCGGTAAGATAGCATCGGAAGCCGTGTCTCCGGTATATTCTGTGCACACACTGTCTGAAATCTCAAATTCTGATTATTACATTTAACATCTGGTTATTTTGACAGGCTATAATCGAATGTAGTGGCACGCTGCAGCATTCCCCTACAGCTATGGCGTCCAATAGAGAATTGAACTTGCTCATGGTAAGGTCTTATTCCGAGAGTGATCTTTAAGTTTAAACTTAAGCTATGACTAAGCGAAAGGTGTCTCCAGCTTCATTGAAGAACGGCTTAGTGATACGAGAAATCGAAGCCGGAGAAGAATTTGAGGTATCCGGACTGGTAGACCGCGTCTTCATGGAATTTATTGCTCCTATTTTTTCCAATCGGGGTACTCATGAAGTCAGACGCTATGCCAGGGCTCAAAGACTGAAAGAACGTCTGGAAGAAGGTTGTTTTATTCTTCTTGCTTTATGGAATGGACGAATCGTTGGAATGATTGAGGTAAAGGAAGAGTGCCATATCTCTTTGCTGTTTGTCGACGGAGAATATCACGGTAAAGGCATTGCGACGAAACTGGCTAATGCTGCCATCAAGCGCTGTTTAAAATTAGACCCTTTCCTTAAAGTCATCTCAGTTAATTCCGCGCCGAACTCGGTTAAATTCTACGGGAAGTTAGGCTTCGTCCCCACCGACTCCGAGCGTATTCAGAATGGCGTGCGATATGTGCCGATGGAGTTGGAGATTTCAGCTAAAGCAACTCAGTTCGGAGTGAAATGAGAATTAAAGGATTTCTGGATTAAAGAACATGGCAAAAAAGAAAAAACCAGATAGGAAATTTGCTATCTGCATCAACACAGATGACCCTGATTTATTGACTCCCCGCATGATCTATCAGGTCCTACCTGATGATAGTTCGGCGCGCTCTAATTATGTTCGTGTGATAGATAATGAAGGCGAAGATTATTTATACCCTGCTGATTATTTCGTTTTTGTTGAGTCGTACTCTCTGGTAGAATGAGCGTCATTACCGTTTCTATGTAAATTGATGATATATAATATATGGACAAATCATGACCTGGGAAAACTATCGTAGACTGTATTTCAATTACTTAATTGAATCAGGTCAAATCCATATATTCACTTTAATAAGTGGATACATGTTAAAGGATTTCCCAAAGAAATTACCAGAAGAGTTGGGTAAACCATTAAAAATAGGTTTAAAAGAAGCGCACGATAATCTAGAAAAGTTTCTAACAACTAAGGGGAGAACAAAAAATACATCTAGAATGTTATTTTCAAACAAAGATGAAATTCAGAGCAAACTCATATCATCTACATTTTTTCTAATTGTGGCAAAAATGATGGCTGATATTTCTCAAAATGCAGATAATAAATTTCAGGTAAGTGAAGTTCAAAGTGGGTTTGAGAGACTTTCGAATTATCAAGCCCTTATAATGGTTTTCGCTCATTTAGATGCTTTCATGGCTGATACTTTGCGTGTTATTTGTAAAGTCCGTCCGGAGATATTAAAAAGAGATAAAAAGATAGACTGGGCTACTGTACTAGAGTTTGGTGGTAAAGATGATTTAGTGAATTACTTAATTGAAAGATATGTTTACGAATTTGACTGGCTAAGTCTACCAAATCGTGTGCAATTTTTCAGAAATCAGATAGGGCTGGATATTAATATTTCGAAAACTTCAATCGATTTATTAAAATCGGCAGAGGAAATTAGGCACATTCTGGTTCATAATGGAGGTAGGGTAAGTCAAGAGTATGTTAATAGAACAGGATGTGGAGATATTATGGTTGGAGATATCATATCAGTGCCTTTTGAGTATGTAGAGAGAGTGATTGTAGCGGCTCGTGGGCTTGCAGGTGACGTGTTTGTTTCCGTATCCAAGAAGTTTTTTCAGATAGGTGAGAAAAGACTTCAAGGGGTATGGCGTATGGGTAAGAATGTATCGTCCAAAAAGGGTAGCTAACTAATTATTACACCAGCAAAACTCGAATTATGCATTGATAGGCGAACTTACAACTTCGTCTCTGAGGAGATAAATTGAGTAACCCCTGCTTCTATGGTACTATCCCATACTTCCCAAAATTCCATCAAAAAGGAGAAATGAAGAGATGGGGGTAAAGCCTGACCACTGGATTAGGAGAATGGCACTCGAGCATAAGATGATCGAGCCGTTTGTCGAGGAGCAAGTTTCAAAAGGGGCTATATCTTACGGTTTATCCGCCTATGGGTACGACATTAGAGTAAGCGATGAATTTAAAGTTTTTACGAATGTTTACAATACGGTCGTAGACCCCAAGGGGTTTGACGAGAAGTCCTTTGTGTCCATAAAAGCCGATGTCTGCTTGATTCCCCCTAATTCATTCGCCCTGGCCAGGACAGTCGAATATTTCCGAATTCCCCGTAGTGTGATCACGCTTTGCGTGGGCAAGTCAACCTACGCCCGGTGTGGTATAATAGTGAACGTTACGCCTTTTGAGCCCGAGTGGGAGGGATTTGTAACCCTAGAAATTTCCAATACTACTCCACTTCCGGCAAAAATCTATGCAAATGAAGGAATTGCCCAGGTTATATTCTTCGAGGCGGATGAGGTGTGCGAGGTGTCTTACGCCGACAAGAAAGGGAAGTACCAAAAACAGGTAGGGATTACCCCTCCTAAGGTTTGATGAAATTAATCCAGGGCGGTTTGCTAACTGCCCTAAAATGAAACGGTTTTGGATATAGAAATTACTTTATAAACCTACACAAAAGTTCCTGATATCATTTACTTTTGTTGGTTTTTATGGTAAATTAAATAAGTTTTATTTTATTATTGGAGGTCGTGTAGTTGGAAGCGGATAAGGATATAGAGGGAAAACTGTATAAAGAAGGTAATTCTTACACCGCCGAGGCCATCAAGGTGCTTCCCGGGCTTGAGGCGGTGAGGAAGCGTCCGGATATGTACATCGGAGACACCAGCACTAGAGGGTTTCATCACCTGGTTTTTGAAGTTCTCGACAACAGCGTTGACGAGGCGCTTGCCGGGTTTTGCGACGAGATAAGCGTTACTATCCACGTGGATGGAAGCGTTACGGTAGAGGATAACGGGCGGGGAATTCCGGTCGGAACACATAAGGAAACGGGTAAATCTGCCGCCGAAGTGGTGATGACTACGCTTCACGCCGGCGGAAAATTCGAGGGAAAGGTATATAAGGTTTCTGGAGGTCTTCACGGGGTCGGAGTCACAGTAGTAAACGCCCTTTCTGAATACCTGACCCTGGAGATAAGGATAGACGGAAAAGTCTGGTTTCAGAGATACGAGAGGGGAAAGCCGGTAAGTGAACTCAAGGAAACCGGAAAAACGAAGAGAAGCGGGACAAAGATCAGGTTTAAACCTGACTCAGAGATATTTGAGATTAACGAGTTCAATTACGATACCCTGGCCCACAGGATAAGGGAACTCGCTTTTTTAAACAGCGGCCTCAAAATTAAACTGACCGATGAACGCGATGGAAAGGAGCAGGAATTTTATTACAAGGGTGGAATAGTCGCCTTTGTCCAGGAGCTTAACAAGAATAAGAACACCCTCCATCCGAAACCGATTTACGTCTCCGGAGAGAAAGACGATATTATCGTCGAGGTTGCTCTTCAATATCACGACGGTTACAACGAAACCATATTCTGCTACGCAAACAACATAAACAACCTCGAAGGCGGCACGCACCTTACCGGTTTCAGGGGCGCACTCACCAGGACTGTGAACAAGTATGCCGAGGACCACGGGCTTCTCAAGAATGCAAAGGTCGACCTGACCGGCGAGGATACGAGGGAAGGTCTCACGTCCGTAATAAGCGTCAAGCTGCCTAATCCTAAATTTGAAGGGCAGACGAAAACTAAGCTGGGAAACACCGAGGTCAAGGGAATAGTAGAAACCCTTCTCAACGACAAACTGGGAACCTTTTTTGAAGAGAATCCGTCTGTAGCCAGAAAGATTATCGAGAAGACGGTGGAGGCGGCCAGGGCAAGGGAAGCGGCAAGAAAAGCCCGCGAATTGACGCGAAGAAAAAGCGCTCTTGAATCCGGGTCGCTACCGGGAAAACTGGCCGACTGTCAGGAACGGGACCCTCAGTATTCTGAGCTTTTCATAGTGGAAGGAGAATCGGCAGGCGGCTCGGCAAAGCAGGCCAGGGCCAGATTCAACCAGGCGGTGCTTCCGCTCCGGGGAAAGATTCTGAACGTGGAGAAGGCCAGGTTTGACAAGATGTTAAGCAATGAGGAAATAAGGACCATGATTACAGCTCTCGGCACCGGAATCGGGAGCGATGATTTCGATATCAACAAGATTCGCTATCATCGGATAATCCT
>FWPU01004525.1_pt1 | contig 32215 bp, 26 predicted proteins | sample 2228361 | NCBI WGS metagenome assembly FWPU01 (sample SAMEA103939777, study PRJEB20133) | metagenome
CCTGGAACCGCCGCCAGATGTACAAGCGCCGTTACCCAACCTATCCTGCCCATGTCAAGGACTTCGTGTACCCGTGATGTTATCCACTCCCTGGGACTGTTGACTTTTCGCCCACAGTTGCACTATATTATAAGGTAATTAAGTGGAAGGTTTCCCCGTGCAACAGCGCCTCACTTGACACTGAATGGAAGACGCGGTGTGGATACAGCAAGCCTATGGCCCATAGCGCAGGAAACGCTTCGGACACTTGGCAAGCATTATGGCCCAGAGATGGATCAGGTTGCCGCTGACCTGCATCTACCCGAATGGTATGGCTGGTTGTTGGCCGCACTGACATTTGAACCAGAACCTATCTCGGCAACACGGCTGCGCATACGTTTTCCCTATACCTCAGCCCGAACGTACGATGAGCGACTGGCTAACGTAGCCAGACGGGGTTTCCTGGTGTTGGTCACAGGAACAGAAGACGAGTATCGTTTGACAGAGTCGGGAAGAGAGGCGCTAGAACGTGTAGTCGGGGCGGCGTATACGAAAATGGCGATGCTCCAACCTTTGCCATCAGCTGAACTGGAACGCCTGGCAGCCCTTCTCCTTAGAGTAGTGAAATCCTGTTTGACCGCCCCAGAACCCCCGGGAAAATGGTGTATTACGCACTCTCGGCGCATCGATCCCGGGGAGGGTGCTCCTGTTGTAATACGAATTGACCAATATTTGAGCGACTTATCCGCCTATCGCGATGACGCACACCTGGCCGCCTGGCAACCGTACCACATTGAAGGGCACACCTGGGAAGCTTTTACCTACCTCTGGCGAGAAGAAGCCGCAACACTGGATGATCTTTGCCAGAAATTAAAGCATCGTGGGCATTCGCAAGATGAATACAAACAAGCGGTGGAAGATTTGATAGAACGCGGTTGGGTTGCGGAAAGAGCAGAGAAGTATCTGGTGACCGCGTTGGGAAACGAGATCCGTCAGACCGCAGAAGAAACTACTGACCGTTATTTCTATGCACCCTGGTCTTGCCTGAATCAGGGGGAGATAGAAGACTTACGGGCTTTGTTGATGGGCCTTCGCAGCGCTCTGTGATTCGCAACAAACCCAAGTGTGCCCCACCAACCCGCGCGTGCAGCGGCGCGGGCGGCGGCTGAAAGGAGAAGCGCAAATGAAGCAGATCAAAGGTGGCTTATATGTGTTGGGTATCGGCGCTCTGATATTTACTGTGATATTTACTGTATTGAACATCAGGTGGACGACCCAGTACGGCGTTGTTTGGTGGAACATAGTTCTACAGTGGCCAATGGAATGGTATCATGTTTTTTACCGCATCTTTAATGGGCCGCTATCTCTGCTTCACTTGCCAATAGTTGTGTATTTACGGATTTCAATCGCGATACTATCGCCTTTCATGGCGTTTATCTCAGCCAGGAGATTGGACTATTCGTCAATAGGCCAAATACTTTGGCCCGTTATGGCCTTCTTGTTTCCATTCTCGCTCTTGGTGATGGCGACTACGCCAAGAGGAAATATTGAACATCAACCGATCTTTGAACGCTTAATCGGAGCTGCGATAAGAACTTTGCTAACCGCGGCATTCCTTTTCGGCACTTGGTTTGTGGTGATTTTTGTGGCTACGAGTGCTCTGACGGGCGGGGAAAGCGAAGTGTGGGTCCCTGGCCTTCGCTGGATACTCAATTCGCGCAATCTCGCGTTTCTCAATGATGTAAATGTAACTTCTGACGTTTCCTGTTTGGTGCTCCCCGGCATCCTGATCTTTATCGTGTTCTTCATACCAATCTTCAGAGAAGAACTCAAAAGCCCCTGGTGGCTTCTGAAAGAAGCCCTCCACTCGCGCCGCTGATGCGAGCGCTTGAGTTACGACTCCAGCGCCAGCACCCGCAGCAGCTCAGCGTTGAGGATCACAATGCGGTGGCGGTCAAAGCGGATGGCGCCCGCCGCTTCCAACATGCGCAGCGCCCGGCTGACCGATTCCGGCGTGGTGGCCAGATGGGCGGCGATGGTGGCACGGGTCACGGCGGGGCGCCCGCCAGGGGAATCGTCCATATGGGAGAGCAGAAAGCGCGCCAGCCGCGCCGGAACGGAATACAGCGCCAGGTCCTCTATCTGCCGCACCAGCGCACGCACACGCGCCGTCAGCACCTCTAGCGCCGCCAACGCCAGCGCCGGATCGGCACACAGCACAGCGCGCAAGTCCTGCGCCCCGATCACCCACGCCGTTAGAGGGGTCAGCGCGGCAGCGTTGGCCGGATTCGGCCCACCATCCAGCGCTGAGATGTCGTTGAACGAATCGCCTGGGCCGGGCAGGTGCAGGATGTGCTCACGCCCCTCAGGGTTGAGCTTATAGATTTTCACCCGTCCACGTTCCACCACCCACAGGCCAGCAGAGGGATCGCCTTCCAGAAAGAGGATTTCCTCGGCGGCGCATTCGCGCACGGCAGCAGCCTGCACCAACGCAATGAGGCTTTCTGGCTTCAGGTTGCGGAAATAAGGATGGCGGCTTAAGCACGCCGCCAGCGAGAACTCGGCGGGCGCCGGGGTAAGCATCACCGCCTCCCTCTTGGGATCCTCCCCATTGCACTGGCTCCCTCCCCTCCCTCCAGCAAGTAGAGAGGAGAGAAGGATGCAGGATGAGGGCGAGGCCCGTTCCTCACGTGCTGCGCAATCTGGCCCCGCAGTGGCGGCAGAAACGGTCAGCGGGTTGGACAGGTTGGCCGCACTGCGGGCAGAAGCGCTTATCTCCCCCCACCTGCGGCCCTGCCGCCCTGCGACGGAGGGCAGGCTGCCGCACGCCAAAGAACCAGTAGCCCACCACACCGAGGATGAGCAAGCCACCGAGGGCTATCAGCGCAATGCCCAGCGGAGGGATGTTTCCGCCAGCGGAGGGCGCACTGCTGCCAGTGGTCGGTTGGGAAGCACCCGGGACAGTGGAGAGCCAGTCTGATGTTAGCGTGCTGTCCGCTTTGCTGTAGGTGAAGCGCAATGTCAGCGTCTCACCGGCGGCGATGCCATTACGGGCAAGGGTGTAGAGCGGCAGGCCTAGCTCATCGCTGGAAAGCGCCCCGCCCGCCGGCTCTACAGCCAGGCCTTGCGCTCCGTAGGGCGACTGCACCTCATAGGTCAGCGTGGTGATGGCATAGGGCGTTGTCCACATCAGCGTGTAAGAGCGCTGAGCGCCCTCCACCTGCAAGGCTGCATCGTAGAATTCCACCCAGAACGAGCCATTAGGGGAGGTCATCACCACCTCGCTGCCCTCTTGCCGATAGGAGGCTGTCAGCAGGTCACCGCTGGCCGCATCCACAAAGGCTACCGCATGGACAGTAGCACCAGCGGGCAAGGGGAAGCGCAGTTCGGCGGGCAGGGGCGTGCCGCTGGCCACCTGCCCCACCAGAAACACCAGCGCCGAGGGTTGGTCAAACTCCGGCCAAATGCGCACCGTCAAGTTGTTGAGGGTGATCGGCTCCTGCGCGTGAGCGCTCGGTGCGGCGACCAACAGAGCGGCCGCCAGCAGGACAAAGAGGGCAATTTTACGTTTCATACTCGTCTCACTTCGTCCGTTCGCGGCGCGCCACCGCCACACCCAGCGCCACGATCACCGCCACAATCAGCGCGCCGACGATGACCAAGGGCCAGGCGCTGCCACGCCCCACCATCTCGCCCGGCGGCGGGGTGACGGCGCGCTGGAGGCTCAACACGTAGGCGGCCACATCGTTGATCTCCGCATCGGTGAGAGGGCCGCCATAGGCTTGCGCAAAGGGCGGCATGAGCGAACCGGCTACGCCGCGCCGGATTGTCTCTATAACGAAAGCGCCCGGCTCAATAGCGGCGAAAGTGGTGGTCAGTGTGGCGCCGATGCGTCCCTGTCCCTGCTCACCGTGGCAGGCCACACAGTTGGTATGGAAGATGGTATATCCCACATTGGGGTCCCCGCTGATCTCCGGCACAGGTGGGATCTCCTGTGGCGGACGCGGCGGGGCAGGTGCGGGCGGCTCTACGGTCGTCCCCCACGACTCAATATAGGCGATGATGTCGGCGATCTCCGCATCGGTGAGGGGGCCGCCGTAGGCCTGGCTCCAGGCGGGCATGAATGTCCCGGGGCGACCTTGTGAGATGGTCTCCTTGAGGAACTCATCCGGCGCGATGGTGACGAAGACATCGCTGAGCGTGGCCCCTACACGCCCCTCCCCTCTAGGGCCATGACACACAGCGCAGTTGGCTGCATACAGCGCCGCCCCATTGGCGGCGTCGCCTTCCTGCTGGGCGCGCAAAGGCACAGCCAGCAGGAAGGCGAGGGTTAGCGCCGTCAGCACAGCCACCGGCAAAACGGTTCTCCAGCGCATGGTATCGCCTCCACAACCCTGCCCTACCGCAACGTGAGCAGATAGGCGATCAGATCGGCGAGGCTCTGGGCGTCCAGCCGCTCGCCAAAGTTCTCAGGCATGTTGACGTTCTCAAAGCCGGGGACTTTATAGGTCGCCGGTTTGAGGATTGACTCGCGCAGGTAGTACTCCAGCGCATCGTACCCCTCAGGCAGCGGCTTGCTGGCGATACCCTGCAGCGATGGCCCCACCATCACGGTGCCATCCACCGTGTGGCAGGCGTTGCAGGCCAACGTCTTGCCATCCGGCGCCGGTTGCGCACCAGTGAAGAGCGCCTCACCGCGAGCCGGATCACCAGCGGGCAGGGGACTTTCCATATCCTGCCCAATGGCAGCGAAGGCCACCGCCGTCGGCGTGGGGGTGGGGGCTACTGCAGGCGGCGTCGGCCCAGCATAGCCCTCCTCGTAGAACCTGCCGTAATTCATGATGAAGGCGACCACATCGCGCACCTCATCGGGGCGCATGGGGCCGCCATACTCCTGACTCCATGTCGGCATGGGCTGCGGCCAATCAGCGCTGCGCACAGGACGGCCTGCGGCGACAGTGAGGTACAGATAGTCGTAAAGCGAGCCGCTCCAGCCCAGCTGCTGAAGCCGCGTCCCGTTGAACAGATCGGGCGTGTTGAGCGCCGGAGCGATGCCCTCCAGCCCGCGCCCATCCGCGCCGTGGCAGGAGCGGCAGTTGTTGTTGAAGATCACCGCGCCGCGCTCAATGGAGCGCCCCTGATACTGCAGGGTAAAGGTCTCCATGCGCTGCGGCTCGTTGATTGCCGTCCAGCCCACCACCAGAATAATGGCGAACAGCACCAGCGTCCCCAGCAGGGTGCGCTGTTCAATGGGCATCATCTCGGTAAAGAGCCGTTGCAGGAGGGTTTTCTCGCGGCTTACCGAGGTCGTGGGGGCTTCTTGCGGGTTCTCGGCCATCACTCCCCTCCCCCCTTAGGGTAGGCGTTGCGGTGGATCGGCACCAGTAGCTCATTGGAAAGCCGCTGGCCGGGGTTGTTCACATCATCCCAGGTGATGCGCAAGGTCACCCCCACCAGATCGGGCTGCAATTGGGTGATGATGAGGAAGGCCTCAGCGTTAGGCAGGCCGCCGTTCTCGGCCAACGTGTTGCGGGCGCGGTCAACCAGCCGCTCATACTCGCGCATGACCTTCCACATACGGCTGCTGCGTGGGATGACCTGCTCGTAGTTGTCAGTGCTCACCGCTGTACCAACCAGCGCCTCCAGTTCAGCGTAGGGTACGGCCCGCACCAGCCCCACGCGCTCGGAGGGAGCCAGCTCGTAGAAGATCTCCTGATCTAGTGAGGTCTGCACGAGGAAGGCCGGCGTACCCATCCACGAGAGGATGACAATGCCGGTGATGAAGAGCAGGCTCATGGAGATCGCTACGCGGCGACGGCCGTACTTGCGCACCGGCCCCACGTCAAAATAGGGCATCACCAAGAAGGCAAGCGCTAACACAGTGGGGATGATCACCCCCATCAGCGTCTTGTCGCCCAGCTTCAGCAGGCCCTGAATCCAGAGGAAGTACCACGGGGCAACGGTATGCAGCGGCGTATTGAGGGGATTGGCGCTGCTCTCCAGCGGCGCATCGTAGAAGAAGGTGACGGCCAGCAACATGATGAGCGTCACCACCCCCGCCCACAGCAGCTCGGCAGCGGCGATGTCGGGCAGGAAGTAGCGACGCACGTCCGTGCCAACGCGCTTGGCGCTGTCCTCGCCGGTCTTCTCCATCTCGGGCGGCAGGCTGTGACCATGCAACACCACCTTGTAGTAGTGCACGCCGAGGAAGATCACCAACAGCGCCGGCAGGCCAATGACGTGCAGCAGGTAGAAACGCAGCAGCCCCGCCTGACCAAGGTCGGGGGCGCCCTTGAGCAGGATGTTGACAAACCGCCCTACCACTGGCGGCGGCGCGGCTTCGGCCATGCTCGCCCCGATGGTCACCGCCCAGTAGGCCAGCTGATCCCAGGGCAGCAGGTAGCCCGTGTAGCTCAACCCCAACGTGAAGATCAGCAGCAGCACGCCCGTCAACCAGGTGAACTGGCGCGGCTTTTTATAGGAAGCCGTCCAGAAGGTGCGCAGCATGTGCAGGGCAACGATGATCACCATCGCCTCGGCGCCGAGGCGGTGCAGGTCGCGCATCATCTGCCCCAGTGGCACGTTGCTGAGCAGGTTGAGCATGTTCTGGTAGGCCTGCGTGGTGGAGGGTGTGTAGAAGACCATGAGGAAGATGCCGGTGATGGTCTCCAGCACAAAGAAGAAGGTAGAGAGCCACCCCAGCCGAAAAGTGGGATAGAGGCCCGTGATGGCCTCATTGTAATAGCCGGGGCGCATGTGCATCCAGAAGCTCTCGGCGTGGGGACGCAGGCGCGGGTTGGGGCGTCCGGGTGGATCGCCGCGCAACATACCGCGCAGCGCTGCGATGTCCAGCCCCGCTGTAACGCGCTCCACCGTGTCGTTGATGGCCTCCAGCGTGGCCGTCTTAAAGCCCGCTTCACGGATGCGCTTGATATAGGGGAATTGAGTAATGTCTAGGTTAGATTGCATCGGACAAGGCTCCTCCGCTGCGGCAAGAGGGACTATCCATGCTGGGCGCCCTGCACACGTTCGCCCGTGTTAACGCGGATCTCAGCAGCGCCGGATGGCACCTCCACCGGCGCACCGGCCTGCGGATCGCGGTTGACGTCGCCCGTTTTGGTGGCGGCGAGGACGTTGCCGTTGGCATCCACCACCTCAATCACAAAGCGGTCCAGGTTGCGCGGCGCGGGGCCTTCAATCCAGCGCCCGTCTTTGTGAAACTTGGAGCCGTGACAAGGGCACTCAAAGCGATCGTTGCTGGGCACCCATTTATACAGACACCCCAGGTGCGTACATACCTTGTAGAGGGCAAGGATGCCCCCTCCCGTGTTGACCAGCCAGAAGCGCCCCTGTGCGTTCTCTTGCGGGGGGGCATCGGGCGAGGGCAAGGCGTTCGCCGGAACGGTGAAGACGCCACCAAACTCTCCGGCGCGGAAGCGCGGGTAAGCGTACCACAGCAATGCCCCCACCGACCCCGCCAGCGTGAGCGCCATGGATGCTCCCCACAGGTAGAAGAGGAACTCGCGGCGGTTGATCGGAGCGGGGCCTTCCATCGCTGCTTCTGCCATTCGGTATCCTCCTGCTGGCGCAGACAAAGGTCAGATTCAGGCGCAGTCTCGGATTTCAGAAAGCAACCGGCCCGCTGTCGGCATGCGCTCATTATAAGCGGAACGGCTTTGCAGGGTCAACGTCTCCATGCGGACGCAAGGGCCGGTTATTGCGATAATGCTTATCTTCTTGGCCTAAAGGCAACTATAGCGCAGGGACAAGGGTTATGTCAAAAAAATCACAAGCGGCACCAGCACGAAACGGCAAAGTGACATATAATTGCAGCGTGCTGAGAGCGCACAGCTTCCTAAACCTCAGAGAGCATGACATGCCTATAGGGCTTCTCCTGCGTCCTCTGTGGCGAGGGATGCTTTCACACAAGAGAAGTGCCGTATTTTTAGAGAGGAGGGAGGATCATGTTGGAGGATCAAGGTGAAGTGCGGGCAGCTGGAGGCAAGCGTCCGCTGGTATGGGTACTGGTAGGCGGTGGGGCGCTGCTGGCCTGCGTGCTTTGCCTGCTGATTGTGGTAGGGGGCGTGGCCGTGGCCAGCGGCAGCGCCCGCGTGCAGGGCCTGCTGGAAAAGTGGGGGCTGGGTTTCAGCGCCCGCCAGCTGGGCGTGGCAGCAGAGACACCCGCTGCCGAGATCCCCGCCACGGCAGAGATGCCCGCCGAGGGTGCAGGCGGGGAAGCGCAACCCACCTCAACGCCGCAGCCCACCCCTACGGCTACATCACCCGCAACGTCGCTGCACGACACGGACCTGCCGGTGCTCTTGGAGCGCGGTATGATCGTGGTGGAGAGCGTGGATTCCTCAGGGATGGGCATTCTGGGTACGGACATCATCACGGTCAACCTGTACAACCCAACGGATAAGGATGTGTTAGTCACCATACCGCCCGGCTACTTCTTCGCCCCGCCGGCGGGCAGCGACGAACAGCGCATGATGGTGCTGCAAGCCGAGCCGGTGACGGTCCCCGCAGGCGGCTATGCCTCAGTGAGCCCCTATGTCACCTGTATTGACGCAGACCTCGCCGCTCCGAGCGAGGGGTCGGCCTACCAGTTGGGCAGCATGGTGGACAATGAGCGCCTGCGCGAGTTCGCCCTGTGCGTGGCCCAGCAGGAACTGCCAACGCTTGATTTCTCTAGCTTTGACGAAGAGGTTTTTACCCGCTACATGAGCCTACAATTTGCCGTGTGGTCGGTGGCGGAGGGGCAGAACTTCGCACAGCTGCTCGCTGAGGCAGGTGCGGAATCCGGCGGTGCGGCGGGATCAATGGGCGAGATGGGTGACCTGAGCACGTGGCTAGAGGGCACCCAAACATGGTTGGACTTGTGCAACGTGCAGTTTGACGAGTAAAGCCGAGGATGATGAGGTTAAAGGCCAAAGCTCAATCGCTATGAGCGACTTAGAGACCTTCCGACGCCGCAAGAATGCCTTCTTCAAACACGACCCGCACTCGCCGCTGACACCCCAACAGCGCGAGGCTTTTAGCGGCCTGCGCTATTATCCAGAAAATCCGGCCTTGCGTTTTGAGGTAGCCGCGCGCCCCTTGCGGCGGCGGGAGGTCGTTGCCCTACAGACCAGCACGGGCGAAGTGGCTGAGTTCATACGGTGGGGGCGTATTCACTTTGAGGTAGAGGGCCAGCGCGTCGCGCTGACCCTCTACGCCTCTACGGGAGGCGGAGGATTCTTCCTGCCTTTTATGGACGTCACAAACGGCGTGGAAACCTACGCAGGCGGGCGCTATGTGGAGGTTGACCCTCTGCCTGATGGGCGCTTGGTGGTGGACTTTAACTTGGCTTACAATCCCTACTGTGCTTACAACCCCTACTGGTCGTGCCCTCTACCGCCCAAGGAGAACCGCCTTAAGGTGCCCATCCGCGCTGGGGAGATGCTTCCCGCTGCCGAGTGGGTGATCGCCCCTCCTGCTGAGGAATGAGGCTGCGCCCTCCGGTTATCAGTGGATGGTGGGGTTGCCTGCGCTGACCTCACCCCAGCGCCACGTCCAGCAGCATCATCACGGCAAAACCGAGGACGGCGCCCATCGTGGCGATGTCGCCGTGGCCGTTGCATTGCGCCTCGGGCACCACTTCCTCAATCACCACAAAGATCATTGCCCCAGCGGCGAAGGCCAGCGCGTAGGGCAGCAGGGGACGCATAAGCAGCATCACCCCCGCCCCCAGCACCCCGGCCAGCGGCTCCACTATCGCCGAGAGCTGCCCATACCAGAAGCTCTTGAACGGCGAGACGTCCTCGCGACGCAGCGGCATGGCAACAGCCACCCCTTCGGGGAAGTTCTGCAAGCCAATGCCAATCGCCAACGCTACCGCACCAGCGAGGCTGGCCTCAGGAAGGCCGCTCGCCGCCGCACCGAAGGCTACCCCCACCGCCAGCCCTTCGGGGAAGTTGTGCAGGGTGATGGCCATGATGAGCAAGATGGTGCGCTGCCACGTCGTCTTGAGGCCCTCGGCGCTCTCCAGCGGCAGGTTACGGTGCAGGTGCGGCAGCACAAAATCCACGCCGCGCAGGAAGGCTGCTCCCAGCAGGAAGCCCACCACTGCCGGAAACCACTGCGGGACGCCCATCTGTGCCGAGAGCTCAATAGCGGGTGCCAGCAACGACCAGTAGCTGGCAGCGACCATCACGCCGGCGGCAAAGCCCAGCATAGCGTCCAATAGCTTGCGGCTCACCTGTCGGGTGAGGAATACGCTGGCCGCTCCCAGTGCCGTCACACCCCAGGTGAAGGTCGTGGCCAGAAGCGCCTGTAGCACCGGATGCAGGTTGCGGATCATCTCAAGGAGTTCAGCCAAGTTCATTTTGCCCAGCTCGCCGCGGATATTTTTAGGTATTCCTAAAATAATAATGGATCGGAGATGGCTTGTCAAAAAACCACAAAAGCACGCCATTGGGCTTTTGCGCCCCTGGCGTGCTTTGCGGTGAGGAAACTGTCCCCCGAAAGAAGGGCGTTGATTCTCCGCTTAGCGCCCCAGCAGGTGGCGCAGTGCGGCCTCCAGATCGGGGAAGCGGAAGGTGAAACCGGCCTCTTGCAGGCGTTGGGGCACCACGCGCTGACTATCCAGCACCACCGAGGCAACTTCGCCCAGCGCCAGCTTGAGCGCAAAGGCGGGCACCGGCACCAGTGACGGGCGGCGCATCACGCGGCCCACCATACGCGCCACCTCGCGGTTGGGCAGTGGTTGCGGAGCAGTGAGGTTGTAAGCCCCGTGGGTCTGCTCGTGTTCTATAAGGAAGCGAATGGCGCGCACTTCATCCTCTATGTGGATCCAAGGGAAGTACTGCTTGCCGTTGCCGATCGGCCCGCCGACGAAGAACTTGAAGGGCAAGATGAGGCTGCGGAAGGCGTTATTGCGCGGGTCCAGCACCACGCCCGTGCGGATCACCACACGCCGCACCCCCAGAGCTTCAGCGGCGGCGGTGGATTGCTCCCAATCTACGCACACTTGCGCCACAAAGCCGCTCCCGTGCGGGCTCTCTTCGGTGAGGACCTCCTCCCCCCGAGAACCGTAGTAGCCCACCGCCGAAGCCTGAACGAGCACACGTGGCTTGTGCTTGACGCTGTGCAGGGCTTCCATCACCGCAGCGCCGGCGTGCAGACGGCTCTGCAGGATGCGCTGCTTGCGCTCCAGCGTCCAGCGCGGCGGCGGGAAGCGCGTCCCCCCAATGCTCTCCCCTGCCAAGTTGACAATGGCATCGGCGCCGTCTGCCAGCGCACCCCAGCCTGCTGCGCTCATCCCATCCCACTGCTCCATGCGCACCTCAGGGGGCAGGATGCCCCGCCGAAGCTGAGGGGCGCGGCTGAGGACGATCACCTCGTGGCCGTCAGCACTGAGGCTGCGCGCCAGCGTGCTGCCGATGAGGCCCGTGCCACCTGTGATGATGACGCGCATCGCTTATTTTCCTCCGTGAGAGTCTTTTAAAGCGCAAACTTGTCCCCTACCAGCAAGGCCGATCAGTGGCGGAGATGCATGGGGACGTCAATGATGGCGCGCCGCTTGCCATAGCGACGCCGCCGATACAACAGCGCCAGCCTGATCAGCCAGGTTGTCTGGTTGTGCAACAGGAACTCCCACCACTTGGCCGGAACGAACTCCGGCAGGATGACAGTAGCCAGCATGCCATCGTTACACTCGTGATCGTAGCGATCCAAAAAGTCCAAGAGCGGCCCCACCACAGAGCGGTACGGGGAGGGCACGATCTCCAGCGGCACGCCCAGCCCCCAGCGTTCCCACTGTTCACGGATGCGCTCCGCCGAACCCGGCTCAACCTCAACATACACCGCTGTAACGCGGTCCGAGATGGAGAGTGCATAGCGCAGGGCTTCCAACACGCCACGGTGCACGCCAGAGATGGGCAGTACCACGCGCGGCGAGGGCGGTACATCCAGATCGGGTGGCAGGCCACGCAGCGTCAGCTCGGCGCGGATGCCGCGGTAGTGTCCGGCGACTTTGCGGAAGCCAAACACCAACAGCGGGACCAGCGCCAGCACGATCCAGGCGCCTTCAACAAACCTGCTGACACCGATCACGATCGCCGTCGCAGCGGTGACAGCCATGCCGATACCATTGATGATAGCCTTGACCGGCCAGCCGGCGCCACGCTCGCGCAGCCAGTGACGCACCATCCCCGCCTGTGAAAGCGTGAAAGTCAGGAAGGCGCCGATAGCAAACAGCGGGATCAGCGCATGCGTGTCACCGCCGAAAACCACGATCAGCAGGCCCGCCAGCGCTGAGAGCAGCACGATGCCGTTGGAGAACACCAATCGGTCGCCCAGTATGGCAAGCTGGCGGGGCAGGTAGCCATCGCGGGCCATCACCGAGGCCAGGCGTGGAAAACCCACAAAGCTGGTGTTCGCTGCCACTAACAGACCTACCAGTGTGGCGGCCTGCACGACGTAATAGAGCACCCCGCCACCGGCAATGCGCCGTGCCAACGCGGAGAGGATCGTCTCCTGTGGCCCAGCCACCACGCCGAAGTACTGCGTCAAGCCGGTGGTGCCAAGGAACAGCGTTGCCATCAGCACAGCCATCGCCGCCATGGTGATGCGGGCATTGTGCGGTTCCGGCGGCCTGAAGACCGGCACGCCGTTGCTGATGGCCTCCACACCGGTCAGCGCCGTACAGCCGGAGGAGAAGGTATGTAGCAACAGAAACGCGGTTAACGGCTCAACTGGTGTGGGCGCAGTAACCGCATAGGAGCCGGGGCCTTCAAGCACAGCGCGCACCAGCCCAACGCCGATGACGCCCAGATAGGTCGCCACAAAGAGGTACACTGGCATGGCCATCAGTGTACCGGCCTCGCGCGCGCCGCGCAGGTTCGCCAGGGTGATGATCACAAGCAGCACCAACGCCAGCGCCGTGCGATGAGGCCACAGCGCCGGAAAAGCCGAAGCCACTGCCGCCACGCCCGCCGTGAGGCTGACGGAAGCATTAAGGACATAGTTGAGTATAAGCGCTGCGGCAGCTATCAGCCCGGCGATCTCGCCTAGATTCTCCCGCGCCACTGTATAGGACCCACCGCCCTGCGGGTAGGCGCTGATGGTCTGCATGTAGGAGATCGCCACCATGCCCAGCAGCGTGACGATCACCAGCGCGATGCGCCACGAATAGACCAGCCCGGCGGCTCCCGCTGCCGCCAGCCCCAGATAAATCTCCTGATTGGCGTAGGCGATGGAGGCCAACGCATCAGGCGAGAGGGCGGCGAGGGCCTGCACCTTGCTGAGACGTTCGGCCACCGCCCGCTGGGTGGGCAGTGGTGGGCCGATCAGCAGTTCACGAATACCATGCACAGCGGAGCACCTTCGTGGAAGATTGGCTTACAGTGACCCAATCGGTTGGGGTGGGGGCATGACACGCAGCCATGCCCCCACCTCCTCCAGCTTTCCGAAGGGACACTTCAACCGATGCGCAGCGCCCCTTACTGCGTCAGCACCGGCAGGGCGCTGAGCGGCACATCAATCATCACCCCACCGCTGCCTACCCAGCCTACCGTACCATCAGGCAGGCGCACCTTAAACCACGCGCCGCTGGCATCGCGCCCCAGCAAGGGCAGGCGCATATCGCGACGCACGGTGGTCAGGACGGTAGCCGAGAGGCTGGGCGCATTGCGCACGTTCAGCACAAAGAGGGTGACGGTAGCCGTGCCAAAGGTGTCAATGGGCGTGAAGGGCGCCAGCGGCAGGCTGCTCAAGCGCACCGAGGTGCTGATCAGCATGCTGCTGATCCAACCCTGCACACCGGTCGGCGTGCTAACGTACACCCACGAGGCATTCTCGTTGCGCCCTAACAGCGTCAGCAACGTGCCGTACTGCACGGTGGTGATGAGCGGGTAAGAGCTGTTGGGGCCGGTGCGGATGCTCGCCGCACCTGCGCTGACCATCGCCGTGCCCGCTGCGCCGCCCGGCGCCCCACCCCCACCGATGAAGCCGGGCAACCACTGCAACGCATCCACGCCAACGGGCGCTTTGGTGTGATCCACCAGCGGCAGGGTGGGGATGCTGACGGTGGTGCTCACCCACACCGCTTCAATCCAACCCAGCGCCTTCTCATGGAAGAGGATGTAGAGCCACGAGCCATCGGCATTGCGCCCCAGCAGCTTCACCTGCTCGTTCTGGCTGACCCATGCCACGATGCCATATGTTTTATCGGCGCCGGTGTGGGTGCTGGCCGTGCCCGTGTTGATCGTCCCCACACCTGCCCGCTCCGGCGAGAGCGGCGCACCAAACACGCCGGGAGCGAAGGGCAGGCCGGCCGCAAGGGGCAGGGAGAGGAAATTGGTGCTCGGGATGAGCAGGCTGGAGGCTACCCAGCCGATGACGTTGTTGCGCACGCGCACCTGCACCCATGAAGCATCGGCGTTGCGGGCGATAAGGCCAATCGGTTCGTTTACCGCCAGCGTGAGGATGACGGGGAACCCCAACCCCGGCCCTTCGCGCAGGTTGGCCGGGCGAGCTACGAAAGCCCACGCCTCGGCCTGTGCCTCCACCGGCAGGGTACTGAAGGGTGTGCTGCTGGAAAGATAGAAGGTGGTCACCCAGCCGACAGTGCCGTTGGGCAGCTGCACCTTCACCCATGAGCTGGCCGAATCGCGCGCCAACAATGTCAGCACCGTGCCTTTGGTCACCGTGGTGGTGATGGCATAGCCCGGGCTGGGGCCACTGCGCACGTTCAGCACGCTGGCCGTGACCGTGGCGGTGGGGGATTGGGCCACAGCAGGCCGCGCCGGAAGGGTCAGCAGGCCTGCCAGCACCAGCACAACGGCCAACAGGACGCAAACGAAAGAGCGGATCAGATGTGCAGTCCTTGTGTTCATATCATGCCCCCTATCCCCAAATAAGAACTGGAGTGCTGAGTGTGCCTCACAACACTTTGGCACGTGTCAATCGGTCAGCGTCCACTCAAACGCTGTCTCAATGGCAATCTGATAGTCCTCCCAGTAGGAGGTCTCATCGCAGCCATTGGCGCGCAGGTCGTAGTTGCCCGGGGCCACAGCAACGCTGATCCGCTGGCCGGGAGCAACGTTCCCTCCATCGCCGAGGAGGTTGATGCCCCACACTGTGTCCTCCACTGAGGAGGCGTAAAGGCCGCAGATGGCGTAACTGCTGTTGTTGATGAGCGTCAGCGTGGCCGTCGGGTCACGCACGATCCAACTCATGCTGCCCGCAAGCTGCACGCCATAGTGCGCGTTCATCACGTTTTGGTCACAGTCCAGGGCGCGGTAGTCATACTTGCCGCTGGGGATGCTCTGGAAAAGGAACGAGGTGCCGCTTTCAATCACCTGGTCCTCCGCCAGCCAATCCTCGCCCCAAGTCTCGCTCTCGCTGAGCGAAATCTGCACATAGCACACTGCCTTCTGTGATTGATTCTGCAGCAGAAGCTCGGCGTACCCCTCAGGGGGACCGCCCGCCGAGGGTATGGTGGTCGGGGGCGCTGGGGTTGGCGGCAGCGTGGCGGTAGCGGTCGGCGGTGGCGGAGGGAGTGGGGTGGGTGTGGCGCTGCTGAGCAGCGCCATGCCGTCCAGCAGGAGAAACCCACCACCGCAGATCAGCAACAACACGACCACCACTGCGCCAATGGTCGCCACCAGCCCCCAGCGACAGCCGCCGCGCTTGGCTTCGGCAGGGGGTTGGGGGTAAGGCGCCACCACTTCGGCAGGCGGAGGTGCCGGTTGCCACACCGGTGCGGTGGGTGGAGCGGGCGGCGGCGTGGGGGCTGCCTCGCTCGGTATGAGTGTGGGCGCGATGGGCCGTGCGGGATGGGTGGGAGGAGCTTCGGTCACCGGTTGCCCTTGTACGGCCCGCTCCAGATCGGCAGCCAGATCGCCGGCTGTGGGGTAGCGCTCGGCCGGGTTCTTGGCCAACGCCCGCATCACCACCGCTGAGACACCGATGGGCAGTTCGGGGCGCAGTTCGCGCACATCGGGGACCGGCTCGCTGGCGTGGGCCATCATCACGCTCAGCGGCGTCTCGCCACGGAAAGGCAGCCTACCGGTGAGCATCTGGAAGAGCGTCACCCCCAGCGCATAGATGTCCACCGCCGGCGTGACGACATCGCCGGTGGCCATCTCAGGCGCCATGTAGGCCGGCGTGCCGACAACGCCGCTGCCGGTGAGCTGCACCGTCGCCTCGCTGATCTTGGCGATGCCGAAATCGGCCAGATAAGCGTTGCCGTGTTCGTCCAACAGCACGTTGGAAGGCTTGAAATCGCGGTGGATGACGCCCTTACGGTGGGCGTGATCCAACCCCTCGGCGATCTGTCGCACCAGCCGCACGATCTCATCCAACGGCAGCGGTCCCTGCTTGATGCGGTCGGCGAGCGTGCCGCCGGGCATGTAGGCCATCACGATGTAGGGCAGTCCCTCCATCTGTCCGTAGTCGTAGACGGGCAGCACACGGGGATGCTGCAACTCAGCGATGACGCGCACCTCACGCTCAAAGCGCTGCATAAAGGTTGGCTCGTGGACAAAGTAGGGGGGCATGACCTTAACTGCCACGATGCGCCCAATGGAACGCTGACGGGCACGGTAAACGGTCGCCATGCCACCCTGCCCGAGTTGGTCTAGGATGTCGTACTGCCCGAATGATTTGCCGCTCAGGTCGCCGCTGGTCTGCTGGGTGACTTCATCTGCCATGTATGTGCTATCCTCTGTACTCCCTCACAGGAGGTCTTCGTTCTCGCTGTGCCCGATAGTTTGCACCACTCCGTGCAGGGGCGCAAGTCGGCTTATTTCACCTCATCCCTGCGGGGCCAGTAGCGCCTCTCTCCTCGCCATGTTTACGGAGAAGGGACCAGGAGATGGGAACAAGCACTTGAAAAAAGGATGTATCTGATGCAAACTCTCTGCAAAGGTCGGCCAAAAGAGCCAAAGCGAGGGGAAAAATGAGCATGGAGAGCATGGCCGCAGTGATGACACGCCCCCGCGTGCTGAACAACATCCTTGAAGCGCTGGGGAACACGCCGCTAGTGCGCCTGCACAGCGTGACGCGCGGCGTGGCGCCGGAGGTGCTGGCCAAGGTGGAGTTCTTCAACCCGGGCGGCTCCGTGAAGGACCGCATCGGCCTCGCCATCATTGAAGATGCCGAGCGGTCGGGGAAGCTTAAGCCGGGCGGGACGATCGTGGAAGCCACTTCCGGCAATACCGGCGTGGGGTTGGCCATCGCGGCGGCGATCAAGGGCTACAAAACCGTCTTTGTCATGCCCGACAAAATGTCGGAGGAGAAGATCCGCCTGCTGCGCGCCTTCGGGGCGCGGGTGATCATCACCCCCACCGCTGTTGAGCCAGACGACCCACGTAGCTACTACAGCGTGGCGCGCCGCATCGCTGAAGAGACGCCCAATGCCATTCTGGCCAATCAGTACCACAACCCCGTCAACCCGCAGGTGCACTACCGCACCACCGGCCCTGAAATCTGGGAACAGACCGAGGGCCGCGTGGACGTTTTCGTCGCTACGATGGGCACGGGTGGCACGATCAGCGGGGTGGGGCGCTACCTCAAGGAACGCAAGCCCGAGGTGCAGGTCGTGGGGGTGGATGCCGTTGGCTCAGTGCTGTGCCACTACTTCTACACCGGCGAGCTGACGCAGGCCTCCACCTACCGCGTGGAGGGCTTCGGCGAGGATTTCATCCCCTCCACACTGGATTTCTCTGTGGTGGATGACGTGATACAGGTGGACGATCGGGAGTCGTTCCTCATGGCGCGCCGCCTGGTGCGTGAGGAAGGGCTGTTCGTGGGTGGGTCGTCCGGCTCGGCAGTGGCGGCAGCGCTGAAGTACATCCGCCAGAAGCAGCTGGGGCCGGACAAAACGGTGGTGGTACTGCTGCCCGATACCGGCGCCCGCTACCTGAGCAAGATGTTCAACGATGACTGGATGCGCGAGAACGGCTTTCTGGAAGCATGGTGCGAGGCGACCGTTGGCGATGTGCTGCGCGCCAAGCCCCAGCAAGGGGTGATCAGCCTGCGCCCCACCGACCGCATGACCGAGGTCATCGCGCTGATGAAGGAGCATGGCATCTCACAAGCTCCTGTTATTGAGGGCGGGCACGTGCTGGGACTAGTGCGCGAGGTAGACTTGCTCAACCACGTGCTGACGGCGGGGCACGCCCACACACCAGAGGAAACCATCGCCGACATCATCCAGCCCGAGGTGGCCACCGCCGCCCTAGATGAGCCGTTGGAGGCGGTGATGAACCTGCTCAGCGCAGGGGCGGATGTGGTGCTGGTCACACCGCCGCCCGGTGAGGAAGGCGGGGGCGTGCTGGGCATCCTGACCAAGATAGACGTGCTGGACTACATCGCCAGCCACTGCCTCTAACGGCCAAGTCTGCGTTCAGGGGGTGACGAGAAAAGACATGGACGGCAGGGACTAAGTATGGTAGTATGGGGCCGTCTCCCCACATAAAGGGGAGGCGCAGCGCGTCTGTCGCACATTCCCCCGCGATGGTCGCGGGGTATCCCATTTCCTCAAAGCGGAGCGGACGATGCGCCCCCTTTCCCTCCCCCTTGTGCAGAGTGTGCTCGTGCTCATGCTGGCCACTGCCTGCCGCTCCACGCTGCCCGCAGATGCCAGTCAACCCGCCGATCCGCCTGCCTCGCCCACACCCAGCCCTGCCGTCACAGCCAGCCCCACACCAACGGCCACGCATATCCCCACCCCGACCGCCACGCCGACGGCCACGCCGTGGTACGACCGCACGCTGGTGGCGGCCTCCTACGTGGCACTCACCGGCACAGATCGCCTCACCCTGCCCGTGGAGCTGGTGTACTATCAGGCTGCCCGCGATGCTAACCTGCACTGTGAGGGTGATTGCACGGCACAGGTGATCTTCAGCATCCCTACTGATCAGCCGCGCGGTCTGATCTACACCTCGGCCTACCCGCAGATTGACCTTGTCCCTCTGGACCCGGCCATCAAGGTTATGCCCAACATGTCGCCGGACTACGTGCCGATGCTGAGTCGCTGTGCAGCGGAGGCGCTGCTAGATTTTGTGACCTATGTCAAGGAAACCACCGGCGAGGACATTTACGTGGCGCACACCTACCGCATCTTCTGGCCCTACGATCCGCTGGCGGCGGGCACCAGCCAGCACCAGACTGGCCTCGCCGTTGACCTCTATCATGGGCCGCAGGTGCGCTCCATCAACGAGATCCCGGGCGTGCTGGAGGCCGCCAATCAATTCGGCTGGGTGCGCTCGTTTGACTTTGAGGACCCCCACTTCCTCTATTTGGACGCGGTAGGGCGCGGTTACACCATGGCGCTCGTGCGGCGTGGGGTGCAGATGAACGGCAATCAGTATGCCGTGACCAATGCGCTCATCGCTGCCTACCAAACGCTCACCAACACCATCCCGCCACAAATACGCGCCCAGTTAGATGCGGAGGCTCCCCTCACCCCTATCGCTGCGCCACCGTAGGAGGGGGAGCGCTTTATGTCTCACGGCGCGGAGTTGGCGAGCTTGTGCTTAAGCAGAGGATGGTCGCGGTACACGCCCCGATACTCCGGCGGCAGCATGGCGGCTAACGTGGTCATGATCTCCTCGGTGTAGGCGTCCAGCTCCTCGGGGCGGGCGCGGCCTGCCGGCAAGCGGAAGGGCTTGCCGAAGCGCACATGCACCTCGGCGCGGCGCAGGCGGAACCAACAGGGGATGATCTTCTCGGTGCCCCACACTACCACCGGCACCAGCGGCACATCAGCCCGCGTGGCCAGATAGGCCGCTCCGGCCTTGCCCTCAGCGAGCGCACCAGTGCGGCTGCGCGTGCCTTCCACAGCGAGCGCCAAACAGTGGCCATCCTCCAGCACCTCCAGTGCGGCGCGCAGGGCCTTGCGGTCCACCTCGCCGCGCCGAATGAAGATCGCCCCACCTACACGCAGGATAGGGCCAAAGAGGAGGTGCTTCTCGTACTTTTCCGCCGCCAGCACCCACGCTCGCCGCGGCATGGCGATCGCGATCATGGCCGTATCCAGATGGTGGAGGTGGTTGCTGACGAACATAAGCGCCCCCTGAGGCGGGACGTGCTCCAGCCCCTCCACGTGATAGCGCGTCAGCACTTTGGCCAGCACGCGCACAAGGCTCACCAGTGGGTCATACAACCAGCCATAAATGGGTGGATAGTGCCGTTTGCGCTCTGCCATCTCCCTACTCTGCTCCGTTCAGCGCCTGCACCGCAAAGTTCACGAAGGGCGCTTTAATCCCTCTTCTCATAAAAAACCCCCCACCCCTCTGATGGTAGCGTATAATCGGGGTGAAGGGAAGGTCGGGCATGGAGATCGCCACCTCTTGCGCCGTGTGCGGTGAGGCGCACCCCCTGCTGGCCGAGGCGTTGGGCCTCTGCCCACACTGCGCGCGCCGGCGGGCTGCTCTGGAGCGGGCGCAGGAGGCGCACGCTCGCTCGCGGCGGCTGTTTGACCTGCCACAGACGGTACCCCACACGGTGGGCGGCATCCGCTGCACACTGTGCGCCAACGAGTGCGTCATCGGCGAGGGGGAACGCGGATATTGTAGCCTGCGCACCGTGCAGGGCGGCAGGCTGCGCCATCTAGCAGGGACACCGCAGCGCGGCCTGCTGCACTGGTACCGCGACCCGCTGCCCACCAACTGCGTGGCCGATTGGGTGTGCGCAGGCAGCGCCCAGCGCGGCAAGCACAACCTCGCCGTCTTTTACCAGAGCTGCACGCTGGATTGCCTCTTCTGCCAGAATTGGCACTACCGCGAGGCCGACGCCCGTCGCCTGCGTGGGGGGATGAGCGCCCGTGCCCTCGCCGAGGTCGCCAATGCAGCTACGTTCTGCGTATGCTACTTTGGCGGCGACCCCGCCTCGCAGATGCCGCACGCACTGGCCTCAGCGCGTCTGCTGGCGGCGCGCGGCGTGGCCATCTGCTGGGAGACAGCGGGCACCAGCCACCCGCGCCTGCTGGAGTGCGCTGTGCGCCTCTCGCTGGAGAGTGGCGGATGCATCAAGTTTGACCTCAAGGCTTACAGCGAACCACTGCACATCGCCCTGACAGGGGCGAGCAATCGGCGCACGCTGGCCAACTTCGTCCGTGCGGCGCGGCATTTTGAGGAGCGTCCCTCCCCACCGCTGGTGGTCGCCAGCACACTGCTCGTGCCCGGTTACGTGGATGCCCGTGAGGTGGGGCGCATCGCCCGCTTCATCGCCCGCCAGAACCCCCGCATCCCCTATGCCTTGTTGGGCTTTGCCCCTCACTACCTGATGCCCGACCTGCCGACCACTTCTGTGCGTCACGCCGAGGAGGCCCTACAGGCCGCCCGTGAGGCGGGCTTGACGAACGTGCGCATCGGCAATCGCCACCTGTTGGGGCGTGATTACTGAGCCGCGCGCTCCGAGCTCACCCTGTGTATAATTGAGTGCAGTGTTCTCGCTGCTCAAGAGAGGAAACCATTGAAGCACATACTCGGTCTGCTTAGCATTGCTCTGCTGCTGGCTGCCTGCACCTCCCCCACACCCACACTACCACCCACGCCGAGCGAGACGCCCGCGCCAACCGCCCCCTCGCTGGTTGAGATCAGCGTTTACTTTACCGACCGTGCCCTCTTCAACGCAGGCACTCCGCCCTTTGAGCGCGCCGTCACGCGGCAGGTCCCGGCCACGTCCAATCTGGCGGAGGCCGTGCTCACAGAGTACTTCAAAGGCCCCACACCCGACGAAGCAGCGCAGGGTCTGGAGGCCATCACCAGCGGGTTCACAGGCTTCAGTCGGTTGGAAGTGGTAAACGGGACAGCGCATGTCTACCTGATGGGGACGTGCAGCACGGGCGGCGCCGCTTATAACATCGCCGCGCCGCTCATACGCAACCTGACGCAGTTTCCGGAAATCCAATATGTGAAGATATACGATGAGAACGGCCAGACGGGCGATCCCAGCGGGGTGGGCAACTCCATCCCTGCCTGTCTGGAGCCATAAGGCACCCTGCAACCTCATCCCGACGGGTGCGTATAGATCAATGAAGTAAGCACATCGCCGCGCGGCAGAAGGAGGCAAAGCCAACAGATGAGCGAAAAAGGGGAACAGGCACGCGTATCGGCTTTGATCGGCCTCCTGCTGATCGGGTTGGGGGTGCTGTTCCTGCTGGGGCAGGTGCTCCACATCAACCTGTGGGCGTTCTTTTGGCCGTTCTTCATCATCATCCCCGGGCTGCTCTTCTTTGTGGGGATGGTGATGGGCGGCAGGCCTGCTGGTCCGCTGGCCATTCCGGGCAGCATTGTGACCATGATTGGCTTGCTGCTGCTGTACCAATCCGTCACCGGCCACTGGGAGAGCTGGGCCTACGCCTGGGCTTTGATCTTCCCCACAGCAGTGGGTATTGGGCTGCTCATCAACGGTGTATGGAGCGGCGTGGCGTCACTCGTGGAGAGCGGCAAGAGGTGGATCACCGCCGGCGTGACCATCCTGGTCATCGGCGGGGTGTTCTTTGAGCTGCTCATCTTCCGCGAGGGATTCGGCCGCCTGGTGTGGCCGGGCATCCTCATCGCCTTGGGCCTCTACCTGCTGGTGCGCCGCTCCCGTGAGGCGCCGCCTGCCGAGGCGCCACGCCCACCCGAAGCCCCAACGCGGCCCATCACCCCGCCACAGGGGCCACAGGGGCAGGACAACACCCCTCAGTTTGAGCCGCTGGACCTCAACCGAGGGAAGAAATAGCCAGCCCTCCGCGCTGAAACATTGCGCACCGCAACCCCTTGCCGCTATACTTGACGAAAGACGGCGATGGGGTCCGCCGTAAGTGCCTTCAGGCTGATGACTCCTACCGCTTAGAGCGCGCGGTGGGAGTCGCCGAGATGAGAGCCAGCCACCCGCCGCGTCGCAAGGCGGGTTTTTTCATTTGGGGGTAGCGGATGGAGGTTCGGATGGGCGTGGGGCGTATATTGGCTGACATTAGGGCTTCCCTTGCTCGCATGGTCGGGCAAGCGGGCACTTTCCTGCAGGGCGGGCGAAGCGCCACAGCATTGACGCCGCTGAGCTACTACGATCTGGTGGCATTGTTCCCTAAGCCCGGCTGTGCGATCTGCAACCTTTTGCTCCGCGATGCCGACCGCTATCTTGACGGTTTGCTGTACGAGTTTGCGCTTGATCCGTACATTCAGGATGCCTTCCGAGCGCGGCGCGGCCTGTGCAACGAGCACAGCCAGCAGATCACCATGTACTTTGGGGGTTCGCTGGGTGTTGCTATCCTGTATTCGGCCACACTGGATGAGGTGCTCCACATCATCCGCCAAACCCCTCCCGAAGAGCCTCCTCAATCCCTCCTTGCGCGGTTGTGGAACAAAGGCAATCGCTCACTAGCGCAACTGGCTGATCGGCTGGAGCCGGTGGGGCCATGCGTCGTATGTCGGCATCTGGCGGATGCAGAGCGACGCTACGTCCACACGATGAGTCGCTACCTCACCGACAGGCGCCTGAGGGAAGCGTATGAGCACTCCGATGGCCTATGTCTGCCGCACTTCCGTCAGGTACTGCGTGCGATCCAGCAGCCGGAAGAGCGCAATTTGCTGGTCGCCATTCAGCAGGGCATCTGGGCTGCGTTGAAGGCCGACCTTGATGAGTTTATCGCCAAGAACGATTATCAGCGCGCTGCTGAGCCAATGGGACGAGAGAAGGACAGTTGGAAGCGCGCCACCGCCCGCATGGCCGGCGAGCGGGGAGTCTTCGGCTCCGACCCGCGCTGAAGCGCCGGCACCGCTGCGGCCACCTCAGCGGGGAGGGAGCACCTTGACCACCGCGTAGTAGCCCCTCTCCAGCACTGCATAGTTCCCTGTGCAAGAACAGTAACGATGCAGACCCTGCGCCTCCAACACGATGTAATCGGGTTGGGAGGCCATGCCATCGGGCGCCTGCGCGCTGTTGGTGACGCCGTACAGCGTCTCCAACAGGTAGTCGTATTCCGCCCCGATGCGGTAGTGCGGGTCGTAGGCGTGGAAATCGGCCAACCAGCGCCAATCGGGGTGCTCCGGCAGGAAATCGTAGCGGATGGCAACCTCGCGGCGGCCTGAAGCCAGCGCATCGGCGGCGAGGGCCGCCACGGCACGCAGCTGGTCGGAGGGGCGTCCTTGCAGCAGTGCCGCAAAGCCACCCCACGCCGAGCCGAAAGGCAGCAGGATGAGCACAGCCAAGCTCACCCCTAGCAGCCCCTTGGCCAACGCGGAGCGCATGGGGCGCGGTGCGGCGAGGGCATAGGCTGTCACCAGCACCTGCGGGCCGTAGAAGAGCCACGTGATATCGGGGCGTTGCAGGGCGTTGTAGGGCGTTAAACTCTGCAGGAGCAACGGCGCGGCAAAGCTCCCCAACAGCAAGTGTTCGGAGGCCCCCGCCTGCTTTTGCACTACGCGGCGCAGAAGCACCCCCAGTCCCAATACCAGAAAACCCATTGCGAGCAGGTAGCGCCCCATCTGTAGCGGCGGGCCGGAGCGCCCCAGCACATAAGGATACCAATGATAGTTCACCAGTAGGGCGCGCAGCAGGGCAGCGGGCGCGGTGAGGATCGTCTTGCCAAACAGGCGCAGGGCGCGGTAGAGGAATGGCGAGCGGGCGTAGAGCACGCCCTTCAGGCAGCCCGGCAGTTCCTTGGGCGTTGAGAGATGCTCTATTAGTGTGCCCAGCGTGGGGGATTGCTGGCAGGGCTGCGGAACGTGGCCCGGTGGTGAAGGGTCCACAGGAGCCACTGCGGCGATGTCCGCCCAGTCGCGCCCCGCCTCAAAGGCGAGATAGGGTGCCCACAGTGCGGCGGCGATCAACAGCCCCATCACGAGAGGCAACACCGCTAACCGAGGGCGGAAGATGAGGACGAGGAGGATCGTTGCGCCGACGGCAATGGCGCCGCCCCAATGCAGGCCAACTGTCCACGCCAACAAGGGCAGCAGCAGGGCAATGTATCCCGTCCGCCCATCCACCAGCCAGCGGGAGAGGCAGAAGGCGATCAGCACGTAGAAGTGTGGCAGGAGGTACTGCGCCCAATCGCTACCTCCGGCGATCACCCCCAGCGGGGAAAAGGCATACAGCACGGCGGCGATGAGGCCAGCGCGGCGGTTGATGTGCCGTTCCCCCAGCCGGTAGAGCAGGTAGAGACTGAGCGCGTTGAGCGTCAGCGCCGGCAGGAGAGCCGCCAGCGCCGGAGCGCGGGGCAACAAGCGCACGGGGAGCAGGTACAGCCACACAAAGTGCGGAGGGTTGTAGGCCGCTTTGCTGTTGAGAATACCATGCACAGGGAAGACCCCTAGCGTGGCCCACTCCCGTGCCAGATAAAGCACCTGCGCCGTGTCCGCATCCAGCACGTAGGCGGGGAGCGCAGCGAAGGGCAGGATCGCTGCCAGCGTTATCACCGCGGCGATGGGGGCACGGCGCAGCGTGCGCAGATGGCCAAAGGCGAGCGACATGGCACCCCCTGGCAGTGGGATGGCAATGCAGTGTCCCTATCATAATGGCGCATGGGAGCACAGGCAAGGGAGCACCCTTAATCCGTGGTTTGCCCTCCCCCCTTTAGGCTATGCACGTCCGGCGGGACTGTGATAGACTTACAACAAATATGCACACACCATCCACAGCCGGCAAGCGTTTGAGGGGAGAAGGATACAGCGATGACGACCCAAGCCCAGAGCCGTGCCCAGCCCTACCGCCAGACCATCCGCGCAAGGCCCTGGCTGGCCCGTCTGACGCTGATTGTGGTCTCCACGGTGATCCTCACCAACCTGGTGGCAGCACTGCTGGTGGCAGGCTATCAAATCTATTACGATGGCCTCATCTTCCCCGGCGTGAGTGTGTGGGGCGTGGACCTGAGCGGCATGACCCCCCAGGAGGCCGCGCAGGCCCTCAACGGGCGCTTCAACTATCCCCAGACGGTCACCATCACCTTCCGCGACGGGACGAACATCTGGCCGGTCAGCGCGGAGGCGCTGGGCGTGCAGTTTGACGTGGCGCGCACCGTGCAGGCCGCCTATGAGGTGGGGCGCCATCCACAGGTGATCACCAGCCTGCGCCAGCAGGCCGTGGCGTGGCGCGATGGCATCGTCATCTCACCGGTGATCATCTATGACCAGCGCGCTGCCGAACAAGTGCTGGCACAGATCGCCGCAACCATCAACCGCCCCGCGCTGGACGCCACGGTGAGCATCAACGGCCTGCAGGCTACGACCACGCCGGGCCAGATCGGGCGGCAGGTGGACGTGCCCGCCACGCTTGCCGCGCTGGGTGAGCAGATCGCCCGCCTGCAAAGTGGCGAGGTCCCGGTGGTAGTGGTGGAAACCGAACCGGCCATCCTTACGGCGGACCATGTGGCGCAGACCATCAACAACATTCTCTCCGCCGATCTGGAGGTCTATATTGAGAACCCCTACCCTGGCGACCCCGGCCCCTGGATCGCCTCCCGCGAGGCGCTGGCCCGCATGATCGTAGTAGACCGTGTGGAGGTGGGGGGCGGCAAGGCCGACTACGCCGTGCGGCTGGACAACGCCCAGCTGGATGCCCTGCTTCAGCCGCTGGCGCCGCAACTGGCGCGTGAGGCCATCAACGCTCGCTTTGACTTTGACGAGGCCAGCGGCCAGATCATCCCCCTCTCGCCCAGCCAGAACGCCCGTGTGCTCAACATCCCTGCCTCCATCCAGCAGATCAACCAGCTGGCTGTGAGCGGCAGCCACCGCGTGCCGCTGGTGTTTGACATCACCCCGCCCGCTGTGCCCGATACGGCCACCGCCGAGGAGCTGGGTATCCGCGAACTTATCTCCTCTGCCACCACCTACTTTGCCGGCTCCTCACAGGAGCGGCGCGCCAACATCCAGACGGCGGCCAGCCGCTTCAACGGCCTCGTGATTGCCCCTGGCGAGGAGTTTTCCTTCAACAAGTACCTCGGCGATGTGAGCGTGGAAAGCGGCTTTGAGCAGGCGCTCATCATCTACAACGGGCGCACCATCACCGGCGTGGGCGGCGGCGTCTGTCAGGTCAGCACAACAGCCTTTCAGGCCGCCTTCTACGCCGGTTTTCCCATCACCGAGCGCTGGCCGCACGGCTACTGGGTTCAGTATTACGATTCCGGCGAAGGCAAGGGCATGGACGCCACCGTCTATGCCCCACTGGTGGATTTGCGCTTCATCAACGATCTGCCCAGCCACTTGCTCATTGAGACCGAGACCGACCTCAAGAACCTCACGGTGACCTTCCGCTTTTACGGCACCAGCGACGGGCGTACGGTGCAGAAAGATGGGCCGTACATCACCAACGTTGTGCCACATGGCCCCGACCTTTACGAAGAAAACCCTGACCTGCCGCCCGGCACGCGCAAGAAGGTGGACTTCGCCGTGGACGGCTTTGACGCCACCGTGCACCGCACCGTTTACCGCGATGGGCAGGTGCTGCGTCAGGACACCTTTTTCAGCCAGTATATGCCCTGGCAGGCCATCTACCAGGTGCCACCGGGGGAGATTCCGCCCGGCGCAGCGCGAGTGGGAGGCCCATGATGGCAACTGCACTCCTTGTTGCACAGAAGGGGCAGGTAGGGAGAGGTGAGCTCTGCACATCCTGAGTATCTGTTGCTCCTGTCATTGCTAGGGGCGATCACCGCCGCCCTGCTGGGTATCCATGCCCTCTTCCGCCGCCGCACGGTGGAGGGCGCAACGGCCTTTGCCGCTTGCATGGTCGGCGTGAGCATTTGGTCGCTGGGCTACGCGCTTGAGCTCATCGCCCCCACCCTGAGCGAGAAGCTCCTCTGGGCGCGGGTGGAATACATTGGCATCGTCACCGTCCCCTTGATGTGGTTTATCTTCATCGTCCAGTATACGGGGCTGGGGGCGCGCCTCACCCGTTGGCAGGCGCTGCTGTTGGGCGCCATACCGGCCTTAACCGTGCTCATGGTGTGGACCAACGACCTGCACCACCTGCACTGGCGGACGAGCGCGCTGCGCACCGAGGGCGTGCTGCTGCCCGTGCTGAGCCATAGCTACGGCCCCGTCTTCTGGATTCATACCGCCTACTCATACAGCCTGTTAGTGGTAGCGTTCGTCCTGCTGGTGCTTGCAGTGCGGAACACCAGTCGTCCCCACCGCACCCCGCTGGTGACCCTGCTTATCGCCTCGTTCATCCCCTGGCTGGCTAACGGGATGACGGTGTTCAAGATAGACTTTGGCCTGCCTGCCTTCAGCGGCTTGGACCTCGCACCACTGGCCTTCTCCTTCAGCGGACTGCTGGCGGCGTGGGGCATCTTTGGCCTGCGCATGTTAGACATCGCGCCGGTGGCGCGCCAGCTGGTGGTAGAGGGGATGCACGACGCCGTCTTCGTGGTGGATACCTCCGATCGGCTGGTGGACCTCAATCCGGCGGCGGCGCAGCTATGGGGGCGCCCGGCGGCGGAGATGCTCGGCCAGCCCATAGAGACCCTCCTGGCGCGCCGACAGGAGCTCTTCCAACGCTTCAAGGACATCTTAGAAGCGCACGTGGAGGTAGCGCTGGACGTGCGGGGGGAGATGCGCCACTTTGACATGCACATTGCCCCTCTGCGTGGGCCGGGCGAGGTGCTGCGGGGGCGTGTGGTGACTTTGCATGACATCACCCTCCTCAAGCAAGCCGAGCAGGCCCTGCGCCGCCGCGATGTCATCATGGAGGTGCTGGCCTACGCCAGCGAGCAGCTGCTGCTTTACCCCCCGCCCCAAGCGATGCCTCAGTTGCTGGAGCGCCTGGGGCAGGCGGCAGGCGTCAGCCGTGTGTACATCTTTGAGAACCACAGCGCTCCCGATGGGACGCTGCTCACCAGCCAACGCTATGAGTGGGTCGCCCCCGGCCAAACCCCTCAGATAGACAACCCCGCCCTGCAGAACTTCCCCTACGTTGCGGAGGGTTTTCAGCGCTGGGTGGAAGTGCTCGGCGCGGGGCAACCGCTTTACGGGCTGGTGCGCGAGTTTCCCGCCTCGGAACGCCCCGTGTTGGAAGCGCAGGACATTCGCTCCCTCCTCGTGGTCCCCATCTTCAGCGAGGGGCAGTGGTGGGGCTTTCTCGGGTTTGATGAATGCACGCAGGATCGCTTCTGGTCAACCGCCGAGATTGAAGCATTGCGCAGCGTGGCCAACATCCTGGGGGCGGCATTCGCCCGCCAGCGCATCGCGGCTGCCGAGCGCGAACAGCGCGCCCTGGCCGAGGCTCTGCGCGATACGGCTGCCGCACTAAGCAGCACGCTGGATCGCGACGTGATGTTTGACCGCATCCTGGAGAGCGTGGGGCGTGTGGTGCCCCATGATGCGGCCAACATCATGCTCATTGAGAAGGGCGTGGCGCGCATTGTGCGCACGCGCGGCTATGAAGGCCGCGCCGATGAGCAGGCCCTGCATGCCCTGCGCTTTGTGGTGGATGAGACCCCCAACCTGCGTACTATGGTGGAGACGGGCGAACCGTTCATCATCCCCGACGTGCGCCAGTACCCGGGCTGGTTACCGGTAGAAACCACAGCATGGATCAAGTCCTACATGGGCGTCCCCATCCACCGCGAGGGGAAGGTCATTGGCTTCCTTAATCTGGATAGCAGCGAGGTGGGGCTGTACACGCCCGAGCACGCCGAGCGCCTCAAGGCATTTGCCCATCAGGCAGCGACGGCCCTGCGCAACGCCGAGCTGTATGCCGAAAGCCAGTACCATATCCGCCAGTTGGCCCTGCTCAACGAGATCACGCGCATCGGCACGGCCACGCTTGATCTGGATGAGCTGCTGGAAACGCTGGTACAGACTGCCGCCCGCATCATCGGCGGGGATGGTTGCTTCATCACCTTCTGGGATGCCGAACGCAAGCGCACCCTGCCTATGGCTTCCCCCGTCATACCCAGCGAGGAGTACCGCCGCATAGAGGTCGCACCGGATGAGGTGACACTGACCGCATCGGTGCTTAAGGTGGGCCACCCGCTGCCCATTGAGGATGTCTTCAACACGCCCTACATGAGCCGCAGCATCGCCGAGCGTTTCCCGGAGAAATCGGTGCTGGCGTTGCCCTTGCGCGCCGCCGGACGTGACATCGGGGCGCTGTTGATCGCCTTTATGGAGACGCACCACTTCACCGAAGAGGAGATCACATGGGCGCAACAGGCCGCTGACCTCATCGCGCTGGCCATCGCCAGAGCGCAGGCCTACGCCGACCTCATTGAGCACAACCGCGAGCTGGACGCTTTCAGCTACACAGCCGCCCACGACATCAAAGCGCCCCTCAGCGTGGCGCTGGGCTATATGGCGCTGTTCAAAGAGGCCTACGGCGACCAGCTCACTGACGAAGCGCGCATAATAGTGGAGCAGACTGACCTTGCGCTCAGCAAAATGCTGCAGATCGTGGAGAGCCTGCTGATGTTAGCCCGCGTGCGCAGCGCCACGCAGGCCGCTGAACCGGTGGCGATGGAGGCGGTCATCCGCGCCGCGTTGGAACGCTACAAGGCGACCATCGCAGCGCGAAACATCCACGTGGACCTCCAGCCACCGTTCCCGCCTGTGCTGGGCTACGGCCCTTGGCTGGAGGAGGTCATGGCCAACCTGATCGGCAATGCCGCCAAGTTTGCCGGCGCCCGAGAAGGGGAGCAGCCGTGCATCCTCATCCGTGCTGTGCCGCAGGACCACACCGTGCGCTACGAGGTGCAGGACAACGGCCCGGGCATTGCCCCTGAAGACCAGCAGCGCATCTTTGAGATGTTCACCCGCCTGCGCGGAGGCCCTGCTGAGGGGGCCGGGCTGGGTCTTTCCATTGTCAGGCGCATCATTAAGAAGCTGGGCGGCGAGGTGGGCGTGGAAAGCGAGGTGGGCAAAGGCAGCACCTTCTGGTTCACCCTGCCCACCGCACCGCTGAGCGCCCCAGCGCCTACGGCTGAGTGATCAGCTCCTCAAAGCCGCTGCGGATGACCTGAAAGAAGGTGCGTCCCGGCTTGAGCGGCAGGGGAGCGCCATCCGATCCTACCAGCGAGAACATATCTCCCTCGCCCTCGCGCACCCAACGCGCATCAAAGAGCAGCCCATCGCGCAGCAGCGCCGCCGGGCCGCTGCCGGTGAGCTCAATATAGAGCGATTTCTCCGCACCGAAGTACTTTTCCGGAAAGAGCGTCACTTCTTCCAGATAGCTGCCGATCACGATGACGTTCTCAAAAGCCATCTGCTCGCCGGTGAGGGCGTCTGAGTGTGGTAGGCCGTCCGTCCAGCGCAGATAGGTGCCGCTGACAGGGTCGTAGCGCCACTCTACGCTGGTGCGGGCGTAATCCAGATGGGCCACTGTCGCCGGCAAGCCGCTCTGCGGAGGGAGGGCGGAGAAGGCCATGCCCGGCGTGCCCAAGCGCGGCGTGTGGCGCACGCCGCGCTCGTTGGCCAGCTGCCAGAGCAGGGACGTATCGGTAAAAAGGGTGTGCTCCAGCGCCAGTCCCTCGCGGAAGAAGCGCACGAACCACGGCTCGCCATAGCCGAACTGCGGCGAGATGACATTCCAAGGGTACAAGTCAGAGGCGCGGATGGTATCTATTACCCCCAAACTGCCGCCGGAGAAAACGAGGATGGCGTCATAGGCAGGGGCGATCTGCAGGTCAGGCAGGCGGGCGCTGCGCACCGAGCCAACGTGGTGGCAATCGCGGCTGTAGAAGAGGGCGGCAAAGCGCGTCCAGCCGCCTTCCACGTAGTATTCAAAGATCACATCGGCGCTGTTGAGGCAGCTTTGCGGGCGTACCACCGGCGGCGCATTGGAGATTTTGATGAGCAGCGGACGGCGGTCCAGCACGGCGAGGTCACCCACCGGCAGGCCGGTGAAGGGATTGACGTTCGGCGGGTATGCATCTGGGCCGATGATGGGCGGCGGGGTGGGCGTGGCGGTGGGGCGCAGCGTGGCGCTCGGCGCGGGGGATGGGGTGGGCGTGGGCTGCGGCGGGGACGTCAGGGTGGCGGTGGGCGGCGCGGACAAGGTAACAGCAGGATCGGGCGCTGCCTGCGCCTGCGCTCCGCAGGCCATCAGTGCCAGTGCAAGAAGAGCGAGCACTCCATAAACGACATAGGAAGGGAAGACAAGGCGCATCTATGTCACTTCCAAGTAGAGATGTAAGCGATTATAGCATCTGCGCCCATAGAAAACCCGAACCAGCGGGGAGCGGGAGTGGATAACATCACGGGTACACGAAGTCCTTGACATGGGCAGGATAGGTTGGGTAACGGCGCTTGTACAACTGGCGGCGGTT
>FWPU01004526.1_pt1 | contig 32214 bp, 34 predicted proteins | sample 2228361 | NCBI WGS metagenome assembly FWPU01 (sample SAMEA103939777, study PRJEB20133) | metagenome
CTTCCATCGCCCCGGCCTAGATAAGGCTCCAAGGGGCCCGCGGTCACGGTCCGTACAGGCTTTTACTGTCTGATTCGCAGATGGGGGATTCGAATTGGTTGCCCCACCCCCGGATGCCGTGTATAATAATGGCAAACCGGGTTTGAGAGGTGAACTGTTGATACGCGTCAAGGTGAGGATGAACGAGTCCCTCGACCAGCTCCTCAAGCGGTTCAAGAAGGCCTGCGAGAAGGAGGGGCTGACGAGGGACATCAAGCGCACGACTTTCTACGAGAAGCCCAGCGAGAAGCGGCGCCGGCAGGAGCGACAGCTTCTCAGGAAGCTCCAGAAGGAAGCCCACGCCCGCTGACCGGCGCGTGAAGGCGGCCGCGGAGAACGACCGTGGGGGCGCCCGCCGGAGAAAGGCCCTCACGGCGGCCGCCGGGCGGGCCGTGAGGCGGAAAGAACAACCGGACATGGCCGCCGTAATCGAAACGGACAGGCTCACCAAGACATTCAAGGACTTCTGGGGGCGCGCCCGCACGAAGGCGCTGGACGAGCTCTCCATAAGCATCGAAAAGGGGGAGATCTTCGGCCTGATCGGCCCGAACGGTTCGGGAAAGACCACCACCTTCAAGCTGCTGCTGGGGCTCCTGTTCCCCACCTCCGGCACCGCCTCCATCCTGGGAAAGCCGCCCCACGACGTTTCCGTCAAGGCGCGCCTGGGATTCCTGCCGGAGGAGTCCTACCTGTACCGGTTCCTGAACGCGGACGAGACGCTCGACTTCTTCGGACGCCTCTTCAACCTCGACCGGGCCACCCGCCGCAGGAGGACCGACGAGCTCATCGAGATGTTCGGGCTCGCCCACGCCAGGAAACGCCCCCTCAGGGAGTACTCCAAGGGCATGGTCCGCCGCGTCTCCTTCGCACAGGCCCTCATAAACGACCCCGAGGTGGTGATCCTCGACGAGCCCACCAGCGGCCTGGATCCCATATCCTCCCGCCAGATGAAGGACCTCATCCTCGACCTGAAGAGGCGCGGCAAGACGATACTACTCTCCAGCCACCTCCTTGCGGACGTCCAGGACATCTGCGACCGGCTGGCGATCCTCCACCAGGGCAGGATGAGGAAATACGGCGCCGTCCGCGACATACTGGTCCTGCGCGATTCCGTGACGATGACGTTCAAGGACCTTTCCGAGGACGCCCGCAGGCAAATCGAGGAGCTGGCGCGGTCCGCCGGGGCCAGGGTGATCCACTGCGAAAACACCCTCGAGACCCTGGAGGACGTCTTCCTCCGGACGGTCAGGGAAGGCGGGGCCGGCGCCGGGCCTGACGGGCCGGGGGAACCCAAGTGATGGCGGCGCTGGGCCGGCTCTGGGCGATCGCCTCCATGACGCTACTGGAGGCTTCCCGCAGGAAGGTCTTCACCATACTGATAATCTTCACGGTGGCCCTCCTGAGCTCCGTCACATTCTTCCCGGCCGTGAAGATGGACGCGCGACTGCGGCTCATGGAGGCCTGGTCGCTCCGCGCGGCGACGTTCTTCACCGCCATAGTCGCGCTCTTCGTCTCGGGATTCTCGTTCCCGGGGGACTTCGAGACCCGGCGCATCTACCTGCTGGTGTCCAAGCCGGTTTCCAAGCTTACCATCTTCCTGGGGAGGCTCCTGGGCTTCGCCGTGCTCCTGGCGATCTTCCTGGGGATCATGGGGACCATCACCATCGCCTTCATACGAGTCGTGGCCCTGCTGGCGGGCCCCGCGTTCCCCCAGCTGGCCGCCTACCCCCAACTTAACGCCGACGAATTCGCCCACCACCGCGGCATGCCCGTCGAAGGCTTCGACCCGCCGCGCACCGCCGCCGACAGGGCGTCGGGCGCGGAGTTGATATGGCGCTTCCGCGCCCCCCGGCGCTCGGCGTTTCCGGAAACCGTCAACGGGACGGTCCGCCTGGTCCTGTCCTCCCCGACGGACTCTTTCCGCACCTCCGGCACGGTGGCGATCTCCGTGTCGGTTCCGGGCCGGGAGCCCTTCAAGCCGCCCGCCATCTACCTGCAAACCCACGAGGAAGGATCATTCTCGTTCCCCGCCAGCCTCATCGATGCCGGCGGCCCACTCGAGATCCGGATCTCCCCCGGCGACGCCGACGGCAGGATCTACGGCTGGGCCGATTCGGTGACCCTGAACGAACGCGCAGGCAGCTTCGAGCTCAACTTCGCCAAGGGCCTCGTCCTGGCGCTCATCCAGTCGATGCTGGTCCTGTCGGTCACCCTGATGGCCTCGACTTTCCTATCGGGACCCGTCAGCGTCATGTTGGGCATCCTGTTCTACATCGTGGGATCAATACACGGTTACGCGCTGGAAGGCATGCGCGACATCGACCGTTCCCTGCTTGAGGTCCGGCACCGCGCCCGCCCGCCGCACCGCCACGGGCCGGAGGAGATACCGAAGCCCATACTCCGGGCGTCCTCGGCGATCTCGAAGGTGGTCCTCGCGGCCGTGCCCGATTTCGACCGGTTCGACTTTTCCCGGTGGCTTCTCAAGGACCGGGCGGTTTCCTGGGGGGACCTCGCCAAGGCGGCATGGCCCCACGCGACCCTGCAGATCGCCGTCCTGACGGTACTGGGCATGCTGGTGATGGCCTTCAAGGACTTCAGCCAATGACGCCGCGCCGCTGGATCGCGCTGGGATTCCTGACGGCGGCCGTGGTGCTCGTGCAGGCCCGCTGCCTGGATACCCAGCCGGAGGTCAGGGCGGAGAGGATCTACTCGGACATCGGCGAGATGCCACCCGGCGACGTCATACCGACGTACGTCGCCTCCCTCTTCTTCGGATCATTCCGCGCCCTCGCCATAGACTTCCTCTGGATACAGCTCAAGCGCATCGAGGAAGAGAAGCGCTGGTACGAGCGCAGGGAGATCATCAAGCTCATATCCTACTTCCAGCCGCGCAACCTCGAGGTATGGGCCATGCTGGGCTGGCACTCCGCCTACAACGTGGCCAACAGCTTCAGCGAACCCGAACGCGGCTGGGAATGGGTGGAATACGGCCTGAAGTGGCTTCGCGAAGGCATCCGGAAGAATCCCCATTCGCCCTACCTCAAGTTCGAGCTGGCCTGGACGCTCCACCACAAGCCCTCCTGGCGCGAGGGCCGCCTCGACCTGCCGCTCCTTTCGCGGATCGAGTCGGATCCGGAGCTGCAAAAGGAGCTTTCCCCCGGCCGCAACGGCGAAAGGGCCCTGAGCTCCTTCGAAATTGCCATGGAATGGTACGCGAAGGCGCGCGAGGAGATAGCACGCGACCCGCGGCAGGCCGTCACCACCCAGATGGGACTGGTGCTCAGCACGCTGACCTGCGACGGCATGATACGCGACCTCATGTACCTTCAGGGGATGTACGACTGGAAGATGGACCGCCACGAAAGGGCCAAGGAGTGGTTCGCCAGGGCGGCGGACCACACCAGGAAGATGCAGGTGGAGCACCCCGGCATATCCCCCATCTTCAGGGACATAGAGCGGTTCTACGGAGGCCTCCCGCGCGTCGTCGACCTGGAGAAGCGGGCCCGGAGCGGACGCCCGGAGGACGAACGCGCCTACCTCGAGGCGCTCCAGAAGCTCGTGGTCGAGGAGAGCGGAGATCTTGACACGCCCGACCGGCAGTTCCTATGGGTGGAAGGCGATCCCAAGGCCCCGCTTAACCGCCTCAAGCAGAAGGCCGCCCAGGGCCGGGATCCGCAGGAATGCAACGACGCCTTCAAGCTGGCCTTCTTCCTGGAGGAAGGCGCCATGGTCGCGGCCGACCTGAGCCCCGAGGGGCTAGACGTGGACTTCTACAGGTTCGATCTCCCCTCCCCCAGGGGCGCCGACGGCCAACCCCCGCAGAAGAGCCCGTCGAGGCCGATCCACGTGAGGCTCCTCCTCCAACGCCCGCAGGGGGCGGGGCTCGGCCTGCGCGTTACCCTCTACAACAATACGCGCGACAAGCTCCGGGAGGTCCTCGTCAGGAAGGACTCGGCGATCGAGTTCGACGCCGGGGAGTACGGCACGTACTTCGTGAAGGTCGAGCCCGCCGAGGACGCCCGCCCCTGGCCCCCCGACACGCGCTATTTCATCAGATATAAGGCCGGCGGATAGAACCTCTATTCGTTGACGGTCCCCGCCGCACGGGTAATATGGTCCGGGGCCTGCCCGGAGATCTTATGACGCTGCAACTCGCCGTTTCTGGAGCCGGCGCGCCTCCCCTCTGGTCCACCCTTCCGTTCGTGCTCTACCTGGCGGCCATCGCGGTCGTGCCCCTGGTCTTCCACCACTTCTGGGAAAGGAACAGGAACAAACTGATAGTGGCGGTCCTTGCAAGCCTCCCGACCCTGGCCTACCTCTTCTTCATCCAGCCCCGCATAGTGACCTTGAAGGAGATGGACCAGAAGGGGCGCAAAGCAGTCGCCGGACGCATCGTGGCAAGCGACGCCTCCGGGCTCGAGATGGAGACGCCCGACGGATCGCGCGAGAGGATCGACAGATCCATGATCGAACGGATCGACGACGGCGCGCACTGGCTGATCCACAGCGCCAAGGAATACGCGGCCTTCATAGTGCTGCTGGCGGCGCTCTTCGTCATCTCCGGCGGCATCTACCTAAAGGGATCGCTCGCCGGCACGCCGCTGGTGAACACGGCGTTCCTGGCGGTGGGCGCCGTCATAGCCAGTTTCATCGGCACCACCGGCGCCTCGATGCTGCTGATCCGGCCCATGCTCCGGGCGAACGAGTCGCGCACGAGAAAGATGCACATCGTCATCTTCTTCATATTCGTGGTCTCCAACGGCGGGGGGATGCTGACCCCGCTGGGGGATCCGCCGCTGTTCCTGGGATTCCTGCGGGGGGTCCCCTTCCTGTGGACCTTCCGGCTCATACTCCCTTGGGCCTTGGTCAACGGCATCCTCCTGGCGGTCTTCAACGTGCTCGACCAGCTCGTCCTGAACCGCGAGGAGAGGGAGCGCGCAGGCGCCCAGCTCGAGGAGGTGCAGAAGGTCAAGGAACCCCTGGGCATCGAGGGAGGCCTCAATTTTCTGTGGCTCCTCGGGGTCATAGGCGTCATCTTCGGATCCGGCCAGATCCACCAGCGGCACCTCATGGGCGAGGACGCGACGCTCGCGCTGCAGATCCTGGGGATGGGGGCCATGGCGGCCCTTTCGCTGTGGCTGACGCCGCGGGCCACCCGCGAGGCGAACCGCTTCACCTGGCACCCGATCATAGAGGTGGCCGCCATATTCGCGGGCATCTTCGTCACCATGATCCCCGCGCTCAAGCTACTGGAGATGCGCGGGAGCGAGATGGGACTCACCAAGCCGTGGCAGTTCTTCTGGATGACAGGGATCCTTTCAAGCTTCCTGGACAACGCGCCCACCTATCTGACCTTCTCATCGCTGGCGGTTGGGGTCGTCAACGACGCCCACGGAGCCGGCCTGACGGCCGACAAGCTCGACGGCCTCCTGCGGTACGCGGACGGTACGCTCTTCCTCACGGCGATCTCATGCGGCGCAGTCTTCATGGGCGCCAACACCTACATCGGCAACGGGCCCAACTTCATGGTCAAGGCGATCGCCGAGGAAAACAAGGTCCGGATGCCCAGCTTCTTCGGCTACATGCTGTGGTCGGCCGGCATACTGATCCCCCTCTTCCTGGCGGTCACGTTCGTCTTCTTCCGCGGATGAGGCCCCGAATGCAGCTTGACGGCCGCTCCGCGTTTTGATACTCCTGTCATCCCCTGAAATCCCGGAGGTAGCCGATCGCTACGCCGCGACAGATCGCCATCGCCTGCGCAAAGGCCTGCGACGACAAGAAGGCCATCGAAATCTCCGTCCTCGACGTCCGCAAGTTGACGACCATCGCGGATTACTTCGTCCTCTGTTCCACCGCAAACGACAGGCAGTCGCGGGCGATCGCCGAAGATCTGCGCATCAGGCTCCGGAGGGAGGGCGTGCGGGAACTCGGGATCGAGGGTTTCGGCGACGGGCGCTGGATACTCCAGGACTTCGGCTCCGTCGTGGTCCACCTCTTCCTGGAGCCGCAGAGGCGGTTTTACGACCTCGACGGCCTGTGGTGCGACGCGCGCCGCGTACGCTGGCGGAAGGTGCGCCGCAAAGCGTAGAATGTGCCCGCCATGGCCGCCGAAGACTTCTGGCAGGCTTGGGGCCGCGCGGCCCGGGAGGCCGTCAGGAACCTCTGGGGCATAGAGATCGAAGGAGAGGTTCTCGACCTGCCGGCCGACCCGCGCCACGGCGACGCCGTCGTCAGCGCCCCGATGCGCCTGTCGCGCAGGACCGGCGAACCGCCTCGGAGGGCCGCCGAACGACTCGCGAACGCCCTCCAGAAGGCAAACCCGCCGTGGCTGGCCAAGATAGACGTCGCGGGACCCGGCTTCATCAACCTCGTCGCCGCGCCGGAGGCCTTCCACGAGGAATGCCGCCGCATCCTGCGCGAGGGCACAGACTACGGCCGGTCCGACGTCGGGGCCGGCAGGCGGCTTCTGATCGAGCACTGCTCCGCCAACCCCACAGGTCCCCTCCACGTGGCCCACGGCCGCCAGGCGGCGGTCGGCGACTCCTTGGCCAACATACTGGATTTCGCCGGCTTCCGCGTCTCCCGCGAGTTCTACGTCAACGACACCGGCAACCAGATCGACATGCTGGGCAAGTCGATTCTCTGGAGGCTCTCTGGAGAATCCGACCCCCCGGACGAAAACTGCTACCGCGGCGACTACGTCAGGGATCTCGCCGAGGGGCTGAGGGCACAGGGCGGGCCCGTCGACCTGGAGCGCGCCAGGCTTTACGGCCGGGAACGGATGCTGCAGGACATCCGCCGAGACCTGGAGACCTTCCGGGTTCGGTACGACACCTGGTTCAGCCAGGAGGCCCTGGAGAAGAGCGGCCGCGTGGAGGCGCTGCTGGATCTCTACCGGCGGGGCGGCCTGACGTACGAGAAGGACGGGGCGATCTGGCTCCGCGCGAAGGATCACGGCGACGTCGAGGACAAGGTCCTGCTCAAGTCGGACGGGACCTATGCCTACCGCACGCCGGATCTAGCCTACCACCGCGACAAGTTCGCGCGCGGCTTCGACATATTGATCGACCTCTGGGGACCCGACCACCACGCCCACGTCGCCACCATGAAGGCAGGCCTGAGGGCGCTTGGGATGGATCTGGTCCCGCTCGAGAGGGCCGGCGCCGGAAGCGGCGCGGTGTCGTTTGAGGTCCTGATCGTCCAGCACTGCCGGCTCCTCGAGGGCGACAGGGAGATCAAGATGTCAAAGCGGGCGGGATCCCTCGTGACCCTCCGGGAGCTGATGGAAGAGGTGGGGGTGGACGCGACCCGTTTCTTTTTCGTCATGCGCAAGACGGCCAGCCACCTCGATTTCGACCTGGACGTTGCGAAGAAGAGATCCCTGGACAACCCCGTCTATTACGCGCAGTACGCCCATGCCAGGATCGCCTCCATATGGCGCAAGGGCGTGGAGGAAGGGAAGATCAAGGCCGGGGAGATCCAGGGCGGCCTGTGGCGGGGTGAATTCGACGCGGCCGCGGCCGGGCCGGATGATGTCGAAATCCTCCGGGTCGCCCGGCAGTTCCGCCGACGGGTGGAGCTTGCGGCGCGGGCCCTGGAGCCGGCGGTCCTGGCCGACTACCTCCGGGAGATGTCCGGCGCCTACCAGCGCTACTACGAGCTGGGCAACCGCGACCCCTCGAAACGCGTCCTGGCCGACGACGATGGGACGCGCCGCGCGCGGATGGCCGCCAGCGCCGCCGTGCAGCAGGTCCTGAGAAACGGGTTCCGGCTCCTGGGCGTCTCCGCGCCTGAACAGATGTAGCCGAGTCCCGGAGGCCAAGACTTTCTCGCGGGACGGGGAGTCCGGGGGGATCAACCGCGTCGGCCGGCGCGGCTGGCATCCTCCAGCTTTCGCATCACGCGGCCCTTGAAACCCGAGGGCGGAGCGGCCCTGATCGCCTTCGTATCCCTGACGACCTTCTTCAGCTCCTCGTACTCCGCCCGGATCCGTTCGTCCTGTCTGAGCCTCCGCCGGAACACCCGCGTCTCGGACTCGGACATCTCGCCGTCAAGCGCCCGGTGGAGCATCTTCCTCTCGCGCCTTTTCATTCGCCCCCCCGCCCTTATTCTCCCTGGCGGCCTTCTCCCGCCAGAACGTATCCACGTGGCGCGAGAGGGCCTCCCTCAGCATCTCCCGCGCGCGGTATGCGCGCACGCGGACCGTGTCGGCCGCGGCGCCGGTGATTGCCGCCACCTCATCGTACCCCTTACCGTGAAGATGGCGCAGGACGAAGCACTCCCTGTAGAGGGGCGGCAACCGTCCGATCGCCTGGAGCATCTTCTCCGACAGTTCCCTCTCCACCGTCGCGCCAAAGGCCTGTTCCCGCGGACCACCGCCGAACGATTCCAGGCATCCCTCCTCGGCGCCGCGCGCGCGCCGCGACATCGCCTTCAGGCGGTCCCGGCAAAGGTTGAGCGCTATCCGGTAGAGCCAGCTGGAGAACTTCGCCCGGCGCTTGAAGCCCCTCAGGCCGCGGTAGGCGCGCACGAAGACCTCCTGCGCGAGATCCTCCGCCTCGTGGCGGTCGCCGAGCATGGCGAAGGCGAGGTTGAAAATCCTCGACCCGTACCGGTCCACGATCAACCCGTAAGAGTCCCTCCCGCCAGCCAGGCACCTGCGGACGACCTCCGTATCTTCCACGCCCTTCGCCTTTCAACAGTAACGCTTGAATGGGGAATTATAACACACCGCCCCGGGCGACGGCCACCTGCAGGGTCTATTGCTTGACACCCCCGCCGGCCCCCCTAGAATACGAGGGCCGAGAATGATCCACGGACCGCTCTTAGGCCGTCTGTTGCTCCTGTCGGGGGCCATGCTGGCAGTTTCCGCCGGCGCGACCTTGGCATCAGGCCTCGATCATTCCCTGGCGTGGGGGCTGGCGCTGGGATTCGCCCTCGGGGCGGCGCCGTTCGCCTCCTGGACGTGGATAGTATCCCGCGGCCTGTCGACGCGGCGCCGCCGGATCGCCGCCGTCCTGCTGGTCCTGGCGAAGCTCGGGGCGTACTCCGGGGCGCTCTACCTTCTTGTGGGCCGCGGCGTGGTGAACGCCGCGTGCGTGCTGGCGGGGATGACCGCGGTGGTGCTCACCATCTGCGTCGGCGCGGCCGTCACCGGGTCCGCCGGCATCCGCTCAAAGGAGGCGGCCTGATGATCCCCGTCCTGGTCGCGCTCCAGGAGGGATGGCACGCCGCGGGGGCGGGCCACCACGGGCCGCCCTCGACCCTGTTCACCCCCATATGGAGCGCGGTCAAGGAGACCGGCTTCGGCCGCTGGTACGGCTTCGACGAAACGCGCGACAACCTCGGGCAGTTCTGGTTCGACGCGATAGGGTTCTCGATCATCTCGTCGGCCGTCCTGATCGCGGGGGCGTACGTCGCCACGCGGAACTACGCCAGGGCGCCGCGCGGTATCCAGAACCTGTTCGAATGGGCGGTGGGACTCCTGAGGGGGCTCGTGCACGGCTTCATACCGCCGCCCCTGGGAGACCGCTTCGTCCCGTATCTCGGGACAACGTTCATCTTCATATTCGCCATGAACGTCATCGGCGTAATCCCCGGATTCCGCTCGCCCACCATGACCCTCTCGACCACGGGCGCCCTGGGCATCACGACCTTCTTCATGGTTCAGGGCTACGCCATCAGGACCGTCGGCGTCCTGCGCTACATCCGCCACTTCATGGGCGAGGCGCTGTGGCTGGCGGTCCTGATGTTTCCCGTGGAGGCGATCGGAGAGTTGGCGCGGCCGATGTCCCTCTCGCTGCGCCTCTACGGGAACATATTCGGGGAGGACAACGTCATCGAGCAGCTCATGACGTTGGGCGGCTGGGTGCCCGTCCAGTTCCCCATGCTGCTTTTCGCGATATTCACCAGCCTCCTTCAGGCCTTCATATTCACCACTCTCTCGACCATCTACATCGCCCAGAAGGTGACTCACGAGAACGAGGAGCGCGGGGCTCATGGGGAGCCGCGCGCGCATGCCGCTCATCATTGAAGGACGACAGCCGGAGGGATGACGATGGGAAAAAGGGTGCTTGCGGCGGTTGCCTGTGTGCTGATGATCTCGGCGCCCGCGCTGGCGCTCGACAACTCTCAGGCCGCCCCCGAGACGGCGACAAAGGTAGGGGACGGCAAGGGCTTCCTGGGAGTGGCGTTGGGCCTGGGCATGGCGCTGGCGGTCTTCAGCGGCGCGATGGGGCAGAGCCGCGCGATAATGGCGGCGGTCGACGCGGTGGCGCGCCAGCCGGAGGCCGGCGGCCGGATCCAGGGTATGATGATCATCGGCCTTGCCCTCATCGAAACCCTGGTGATCTACATGCTGCTTATCTGCTTCATGTGGGGCACCAAGGTCTAATCCTCTTATGTGGACGTTACCGGCCTCCGGCGGCATCCTGGAGGAACTCGGTATCAATCTCCGGGTCTTGGCGACCCAGGCGGCCATATTCGCGCTGACTTTCATCGTCCTCTCGCGCCTGCTGTTCGGCCGCGTCATGTCCCATGCCATGCGGCGCGAGGACGAGCTGCGGCGGATGAAGGAGTCGGCGGAGCGCGAGTTGGCCCGAGCGGAGTCGCTAGTCAAGGAGCTAGACGCCCATCAGGCCCGTATCAGGAGCCGGGCCGAAAAGCTGCTGAACGAAGCGATACGCGAGGCGAAGGCCGCCGCAGCGGCGGAAGTCGCCCGGGCCCAGGAGGAGGCGCACCACGAAATTCTCAGGGGCCGCGAAGCCGTCGCCGCGGAGAAGCAGAAAGCCATGAGCGCGATGCGCGGCGAGATCGAGCGGCTTGCCTTCGCGGCCGCCGAGAGGATACTGGAGACGAAGGTCGACCCGGCCGCGCACGGTCCGGCCGTGAGGAAATTTCTCTCGGAGGGCGACTGACGTGAACGCCGCGCTGCTGGCGTTGGAATACGCCGGGGCGGCCGGTGGCTCGGGAACGCTCCGGATGTTCGTGGCCCAGGTCCTGGCGTTCATCCTGCTGGCCGCCGCCATGTGGATATTCGTGAGGCCCGCTCTGCGGAGGATTCTGGAGGAGCGGTCGAGATCCATTGAGGAATCGTTCCTCAGGCTTGAAAAGGAGACCGCCGACTCGGCGCGGCGGGCCGCCGAGATCGAGAAGAGGCTTGCCAGGATCGACGACGAGGAGCGCGCCTTCCTCGAGACCAGGAGGCGGGAGGCGCGCGCGAGGCAAGAGGCGCTGCTGGTGGAATCACGCGCCCAGGTCCGATCCGCCATGGAAAGGGCCAGGCTGGAGATCCGCATCGAGACGGACAAGGCGATCCTGGAAATCCGCCGGAAGGCCTCCGAGCTTACCCTCAAGGCGGCGGAGATGCTGGTGGAGGCGGCGGCCGACGACGCGGTGCACCAGCGACTGGTCCGCGACACTCTCGACCGCCTCGAATCGGTGAAGAAGCCGTGATCGAGAAGACGCTGGCCAGGAGATACGCCGCCGCGCTCCTGCAGGTGGCCGAAGGGGAGGGAACCCTGGAGGAAACCGAGGAGCTGCTCAAGGCGTTTCGTCTCGCCTACGAAAGGGACAGGGATTTGCGGGCCGTGCTTTCGCAGCCCCGCGTGCCCCGCGCCGTGAAGAAGGGCATCCTCCGCAGGGCCTTCGAGGGGCGCGCGCGGCCCTCCTTCCTGGGCTTCCTTGACGTCCTGGTGGAGAGGAACCGAACCGATCTCATACCGGAGATAGCCGAGTCGTTCGCCCGGCTGGCCGATGTCTCACGCGACATAGTGCGGGCCAGGGTGCTCAGCTGGCGTCCCCTGGCCGAGGACCAGAAGCTGCGCCTGGCGGGGCAGCTGGCCCGGATCACCGGCAAACCCCGGGTGGAGCTGCAGGAGGAGACGGACGTCTCTCTGCACGGGGGCCTCCTTGTACGGATCGGGGACGCGGTGATCGACGGAAGCCTCGCGCATCGCCTGAAGTCGCTCAGGGAACACGTAATGGAAAGTCACAGAGAATCCGCGCGTTGATCGGGCTCGTCCGGGGGAGATTGCCTCATGGCTGGGATCAGGCCGGAAGAGATAAGCGCCATCATCCATAAGGAGATCCAATCCTACCAGGCGGAGCTCCGGATGGAATCGGTGGGGGTGGTCCTCCAGGTGGGGGACGGCATCGCGCGCGTGTACGGGCTGGACCGCGTGATGGCCTCCGAGCTGGTCGAATTCGCCGGCGGGATATACGGTATGGCCCTGAACCTCGAGGAGGACTCGGTGGGATGCGTCATCCTCGGGGACGACCGCGGCATCAAGGAGGGCGACACCGTAAAGTGCACCGGCAGGATCGTGCAGGTCCCGGTGGGGCCGGAGCTCCTGGGCCGCGTGGTCAACGCCCTCGGCCAGCCCCTCGACGGGAAAGGCCCCGTACCGGCCAGGAAGTTCCGCCCGGTCGAGGGCCGCGCCAGGAACGTCATAGAGCGCCAGCCGGTCAAGGAGCCGCTCCAGACCGGCTGGAAGGCGATCGACTCGATGATTCCGATCGGCCGCGGCCAGCGGGAGCTCATACTCGGGGACAGGCAGACGGGGAAGACGGCGCTCTGCATCGACGCCATCATCAACCAGAAGGACCAGGGCGTCACCTGCGTCTACGTCGCGATCGGCCAGAAGGCGTCGAGTATAGCGAACGTCGTGGACACCCTCGCCCGCCACGGGGCCATGGAGTACACGACGGTCATCGCCGCCGCCGCGGACGACCCGGCGCCGCTCCAGTTCCTGGCGCCCTACGCCGGGACGGCCATCGGCGAGGAGGTCCGCGACGGGGGAGGCCACGCTTTTGTCGTATACGATGATCTGACGAAGCACGCCTGGGCCTACCGGCAATTGTCGCTGCTGCTGAGGCGCCCGCCCGGCCGCGAGGCATACCCGGGCGACATCTTCAACCTGCATTCGCGCCTCCTTGAGAGGGCGGCCAAGCTGAACGATTCGCTGGGCGGCGGATCTATGACCTCCATCCCCATCATCGAAACGCAGCTGGGTGACGTCTCGGCGTACATACCGACGAACGTCATATCGATCACCGACGGGCAGATATACCTGGAGCCGGATCTCTTCAACGCGGGAGTGCGGCCGGCGATCAACGTCGGCATCAGCGTATCCCGCGTGGGCGGCAACGCGCAGACGCCGGCGATGAAGAAGGTTGCCGGGAAACTACGCCTGGAGCTGGCGCAGTACCGGGAGCTGGCGGCATTCGCCCAGTTCGCCAGCGACCTGGACAAGGCCACGCGCGACCAGCTCACGCGCGGCGAGCGCCTTGTGGAGATACTCAAGCAGGACCAGTTCCAGCCGATGTCCCTGGAGCGGCAGGTGATGATCATATACTGCGGCACTTGCGGGTCGCTCGACGACGTGCCCGTCGACCGGCTGAAGGACTTCGAGAGGGGCTTCCACGATTTCATGGAGAGGAACTATCCGGCGGTGGGCGAGAGCATCAGGCAGGCGCGCGACCTGGACCAGGAGACCGAGTCGCGTCTCAAGAGGGCCGTCGAGGAGTACAAGGCCGCGTTCACCGGAAAGAGGGGGTAGATGGCGGCGGTCCAATCGGCCAGGGCGGTACGGCGAAAGATCCGCGCGGTCGGGAACATAAGGAAGATCACGCGGGCCATGCAGATGGTTTCCGCATCCAAGCTCAAGAGGGTGCAGGAAAGGCTGGCCGAGCTGGGCCCCTATTCGGACAAGATCGTCGAGCTCGTGCGCCGCCTCGCCGCGCGTCGGGAAGTCCTCAAGCATCCGCTGCTGACCCCGCGGCCGGAGGTGAATCGCATCGGCTTGGTGGTCATGATGGCCGACAAGGGGCTGTGCGGCGGCTACAACGCCAACATGGCGCGCTTCGCCCAGCGGTTCATCCAGGAGCGGGGCAAGCCCGTCCTCGCGGTGGCCGTGGGCCGCAAGGCGGCGGAGTTCTTCCGCAGGCAGGGGATGGAACCGGAGGCTGCTTTCGTCCAGCTGCCGGCGCAGATATCCTTCGCCCGGGTGAGGGAGATGGCGCGTGGGCTGCTGGACATGTTCGAGTCCGGCAGGGCGGACGAGATTCACCTGCTGTTCACCCGCTACGTGAACGCCCTCACCTTCCGCCCCGGCGCCGTCAAGTTCCTGCCCATCTGGCCGGAAAGGGCCGCCGTGGCGGGTGGCGCCCCCGATTACGAGTTCGAGCCGGAGCCGGCCGCCATCCTGGACCGCCTGTTGCCCCGGTACGTCGAGGTTTCGTTCCACAGGCTGCTGCTCGAATCCATGTCGAGCGAGCACGCCGCGCGGATGAACGCGATGAGGAACGCCACTGACAACGCAACCGAGCTTATCGACGGCCTGACTCTCGTCTACAACAAGGCGAGGCAGTCTGGCATCACCAGCGAGCTGTTGGACATCGTGGGCGGGGCGGAGGCCCTCAGGGCGTAGGTACCGGCCCGAGAACGCGGATTTTGAGGAGAGTCCCCGATGCCGGAGAACGTCGGCAGGGTAGCGCAGGTAATAGGGCCGGTGGTGGACGTCGTCTTCGACGCCGGCCTGCCGCCGATCTACAACGCCCTCAAGATACGGGATTCGGCGCGTCGGATCGATCTCACCTGCGAGGTGGCCCAGCACCTGGGCAACAACATGGCGCGCTCGGTGGCCCTGGCGCCCACCGAAGGGCTCATGCGCGGCATGCCCGTGATCGACACGGGCGGTCCTATCAAGGTGCCCGTGGGCCGCGCCACGCTCGGGCGGGTCATGGATCTCCTGGGCAATCCCATCGACGGGCTCGGGGAGGTAGCCGCCGGCGAATACTATCCGATCCACCGCCGCGCGCCGCCGCTGACCGACCAGGAGCCCATCCCCCGCGTCTTCCAGACCGGCATCAAGGTGATTGACCTCCTGTGCCCGTTCCCGAAGGGCGGCAAGATCGGCCTCTTCGGGGGCGCCGGCGTGGGCAAGACGGTCCTGGTCCAGGAGCTAATCCGGAACATAGCGGTGGAGGCGGGCGGCGTCTCGGTTTTCGCCGGCGTCGGGGAGCGCACGCGGGAGGGGAACGACCTCTGGTTGGAGATGCAGCGAGCCAAGTTCAAGGACTCTTCCGGCCGCGAGCTTCGGGTCCTAGACAAGACCGTCATGGTCTTCGGCCAGATGAACGAGCCGCCGGGGGCGCGACTCCGCGTGGCGCTCTCGGGCGTCACGTTCGCAGAGTACTTCCGCGACGCCGAGGGGCAGGACGTCCTGCTGTTCATCGACAACATCTTCCGCTTCGTGCAGGCGGGCTCCGAGGTCTCCGCCCTCCTGGGCCGGATGCCCAGCGCCGTGGGTTACCAGCCCACGCTGGCCACCGAGATGGCCGCTCTCCCGGAGCGGATCACCTCCACCAAGATGGGCTCAATCACCTCGGTGCAGGCGATCTACGTCCCCGCGGACGACATCACCGATCCGGCCCCCGCCACGACCTTCACACACCTGGACGCCAACATAGTGCTGGAGAGGAGGATCGTGGAGCTGGGGATATACCCCGCCGTCGATCCCCTGCGGTCCGTCTCGCGGCTGCTTGATCCGAAGGTCGTGGGGGAAGAGCACTACCGCGTCGCCAGGGAGGTCTGCCGCATCCTCCAGCGGTACCAAGATCTCCAGGACATAATAGCGATATTGGGCATGGAGGAGCTCTCCGACGAGGACAAGCGCGTGGTGGCCCGCGCCAGGCGCATACAGAGGATGCTCTCCCAGTCCTTCTTCGTGGCGGAGCAGTTCACCGCCACGCCCGGCAGGTACGTGACGATCAAGGAGACGATCCGGTCATTCCGCGAAATAATAGAGGGGCGCCACGACGCTCTCCCCGAACAGGCGTTCTACATGGTAGGGAGCATAGAGGAAGCCATCGAGAAGGCCAGGAGAATGGCCTCGGGATAGGATGCGTGCTGAAGAGCCTGTCGGGAACGCTTCTGGCCGTGGCCGGGCTGGGGGCCTTGGCGTTCCTCATCCTCAGGAAGGGCCTCTGGGGACCGCTGATCCTCCTGGGCCTCGCGGTCCTTTATTTCCTCGTGACGGCGCTGTCGGAGCTGGTGAAACTGCATGGCCAGAAAGTTCGCCGTCGAGATCGTGACGCCTGAGGAAAAGGTCTTCTCGGGCGAGGCGGTGTCGCTGATCGCCCCCGCAGAGCGGGGCTACCTCGGGGTCCTGGCCGGCCGCGCGCCGCTCGTGTGCATCCTGCGCCCCGGCGAGGTTTCGATCCGCACGGCGGGGGGGAATCTCCATTTCGCCGCCGGCGGCGGATTCATGGAGGTCGCCCCGGGCAAGACGACGCTCCTCTGCGACAGCGTGGAGGAGGTCTCGAAGATCGACCTGGAGCGGGCCCGCCGGGCCCTCGACCGCGCCCGTCGGAGACTCTCTTCGCGCGACCCGGCCGTGAACCGCGGGCGGGCGGCCGCGGCCCTGGACAGGGCACGGAACAGGCTGAGGCTGGCGTCTAAATACGGGAAGGGATAGCGGCGGCGAAAAGGAGGCCGCCCCGGGTCCGCATGACTTTCTGGCTGCGGCTGTCTGGATGGATATGCTTCCTGCTGGGGGCGGGTGTATTCTTCTTCTCCGGAGGCTTCGAGGATCCGAAGAATCCCATACCATGGATGGGGACGTTCACGGCCCTCCTTGGGATGATCCTGACGAGCTCGTCGAGGCTCGCGGCGCACCTGCAGGAAATGCGCCGGCTGAAGGAAGAAATGGCGCGGCGCAGGCCGCAGCAGCAACCCCCATCCGGCACGGATTGACGCCTCGACGGGATCCGGCGGCGTCTATTTAAAAAAGGAAAGGGCGGCCGTGGGTGAGGGGCCGCCCCGGACTATATGGGTAAGAGGCCGAAAAGAACGTTCACCCATATTTACCCATATGGGTAATTCAATGGGTGACTCTACCTGTAATAACGCCCGCCGTCAACGGAAATTTCAAAAAAGCGACCTCACGACCTCAGCTGGCCGTCGCCGATGACTACCCACTTGAGGCAGGTGAGTTCCTCCGCCCCCATGGGACCCCGCGCGTGAATGCGGTCGGTCGAGATCCCGATCTCCGCCCCCATGCCGTACTGGCCGCCGTCGGCCAGGCGTGTCGAGCAGTTCCACATGACCGACGAGGAGTCTACCTCGTTGAGGAACCTGCGCGCCGTCGCATCGTTCCGGGTTATGATGGCGTCCGTGTGGGCCGAGCCGTACCGGTTTATGTGGCGGATCGCCTCGTCGACGTCCTTCACCACCTTCACCGCCATGACGAGATCCAGATACTCCTCGGTCCAGTCCCGTTCGACGGCGGGCTTCATGCCCGGCACGATCCTGCATGCCGCCAGATCGCCGCGCAGCTCCACACGCGCCTCCCTGAGGCGCCGCGCGATTATGGGCAGCAGGTGGGGCGCCGCCGCCTCGTGGATCAGGAGCTTCTCGGCGGCGTTGCACGTGGCCGGGCGCTGCACCTTCGCGTTGAAGACCACCGAGACCGCCATGGCCTCGTTCGCCTCCGCGTCCACGTAGACGTGGCAGTTGCCCTTGTAATGCTTTATCACGGGTATCCGCGACTTCTCCGCCACCGACCTGATGAGCCCCTCCCCTCCCCTGGGGATGACAACGCTTATGTACCGCTCCTGGCCCAGGAGCTCGTCCACCGCCTCGTGCCCCCCCTCCACCACCTGGACGGCCTCGGCCGGAAGCCCCTCCTGGGCGAGCGCCCCCTGTATGCACGCACCTATCATGCGGTTCGAGCGGACCGACTCGCTGCCCCCGCGCAGGAGCACCGCGTTTGAGGACCGCACGCACAGAGCCGCCGCCTCCGCCGTCACGTTGGGGCGCGACTCGAAGATCATCAGGATCACGCCGAGGGGAACCCGCACGCGCCTGACGCGGATGCCCGTGGGCCCGAAACGCTCGTCGACCACCCTCCCCACCGGATCCGGGATCGACGCTACAACCTCCAGCCCGTTGATCACCTCCGCCATGCGCTTCTCGTCGAGCCGCAGGCGGTCGATCTTGGCCTCGCTCAATCCGTTCTTCGCCGCCTCATCCACGTCCTGCTTGTTGGCCGCAACGACGTCCGCCATGCGCGACCGCAGCCTGGCCCCCATCGCGCGGATCGCCGCGCTCTTGACGTCGGGCATCGCGCGCCGCATCTCCGCGGCCGCCTCCCACGCGCGCCTGGCCTGATCCTCGTACATACTCATAGGCTCACCCGAGTATGACCATATTATCCCTGTGGACGATCTCGTCCGAGGGCCTGCATCCCAGGATCATCTCGATCTCCTCGGTGCGACGCCCCATGATGCGCCGAAGATCCTCCGCCGAATAGTTCACCAGCCCCTTCGCGATCGCGCGGCCCGATCCGTCCCGGATCAGGACCGCGTCGCCCACGTCGAAGTCGCCCTCGCAGCCGGTCACCCCCACCGACAGCAGGCTCCTTCCCTTCGCGCGCAGCGCCTCCGCTCCGCCGCCGTCGACGGTCAAGACGCCGGCCTCCTTGAGGGTGTGCGCGATCCAGCGCTTGCGCCGCTCCAGCCGCCGTCGACGGTCAAGACGCCGGCCTCCTTGAGGGTGTGCGCGATCCAGCGCTTGCGCCGCTCCAGCCGCGTGCCACGCGGGCAGAAGAGCGTCCCCAGCGGCTTCCCGTCCAGAAGATCCCGGAGGGAATGCATCTTGCCGTGCGCCAGGAGGAGATGTCCGCCCGCGGCGGTCACTATCTTCGCAGCCCCCACCTTGGTGACCATCCCTCCCCGCCCGAGCCCGGAGGAAGTACCCCCCGCCGCGGCCTCGATCTGCGGGGTGATCTCCCGGACCTCCTCCAGCGGCCGGCCGTCCATGTAGAACCCGTCCACGTCCGACAGAAGCACCGTGACCTCGGCATCCATCGCGTCGGCCACGAGCCCCGCCAGCGTGTCGTTGTCCCCAAAGCGTATCTCGTCCACGGCCACCGTGTCGTTCTCGTTTATGACCGGCAGAACCCGGCGGCCCTCCAGCGCCGCCAGCATGTTCCTCATATTGAGGTACCTCCGGCGGTCCTGGAAATCGCCGTGGGTCAGAAGGAGCTGCCCCACCACATAGCCCAGCGGCGCCAAAAATCCGTTGTACGTCTGCATCAGCAGCGACTGGCCGACGGACGCCGCCGCCTGAAGCTCCGGCATCGACCGGGGTCTCCCCCCCAACCCGAGCGGACCCATCCCCGTACCGATCGCCCCAGACGACACGAAAATGACGCTCCGGCCCTCCTCCTTCAGCCGCGCCATCTCCTCCAGGAGCCGCCGGATCGTGTTGAGATCGAGCCGCTGGTCGTCGTCCAGGAGAGTGCTCGTCCCCGCCTTGACGACCACGCGGCGGGCCTTGCGGATATCCTCACGAGCCATCGCGGCGGCATATTAACAGGCCCTCGCCGAGCAAGTCAACCGTCCCGCCCGCGCCGGTCACGGCGTATAATAGCAGCCATGTCGGCGAGACACGACGCGGAAACCCTGCACGAGCGGCCCCGGCGCTTCCTGGCCGCGATAAGACCGCTCTTGTCCCAGGGAAATGCCCCATTGGAACGGCTCTCCCAGCTACGCCGGCTCAGCGACGTGCGCATCCGCTCTTTCTACGTCGGGAGGCCGAAAGTCACCCCGAGGGATCTCTGCGCGAAGATATCGGCCGAGATGGACGCCTCAAGGTCGCCGGAATGGTCCCACCTCATCGGCCTGCCGGCGAACCGCATCGCCGAGATACGCCTCCAGGCCTCACGCCTCACCGAGGATTCCCTGGGGGTTTTCAAGGGGGAAGAGACATGATGGCGGCGGCCGCCCTGGCCATCCTCATCGCGCCCCAAGGCGGGCGCGTGAAGACGGGCCTTGAAGTCCTGGTCGGGGACGGATTCAGGCCGCTGCGCGGGGCCCGCGTGGGGCTGGTCACCAATCACAGCGCGATAGACTCCTCCGGCAACTCGATCATCGACGTCATGGCGGCAGGCAGGGGCTTCAGCCTGGTGGCCCTCTTCTGCCCCGAGCACGGGCTCCGCGGCACGGCCGACGCGCCCGTCGCCGACGGGAAGGACGAGAGGACCGGATTGCCCGTTCACAGCCTCTACGGCAGGACGAGAAAACCCACCCCGGCGATGCTCGAGGGCCTCGACGTGCTAGTCTTCGACATCCAGGACGTGGGTGCCCGCTTCTACACCTACATCACCACGATGGCGCTGGTGATGGAAGCGGCGAAGGAGAACGGCAGGCGCGTCGTCGTGCTCGACCGGCCCAACCCGATCGGAGGCGTGGCGGTGGAAGGCCCGGTCCTGGAGGAGGGTCTCCGCGGGAGATTCACCGGCTACTTCCCCATCCCCACGCGCCACGGCATGACGGTGGGCGAGCTGGCCCTGCTGTTCAACCGCGAATTCGGCATCGGATGCCCCCTGGAGGTGATCCGCATGGAAGGCTGGAAACGCTCAATGTACTTCGACGAAACCGGCCTCCGGTGGGTTAACCCCTCCCCCAACATGCGCTCGCTGGAGGCGGCGATCTCCTATCCCGGTCTGGGGGCGCTGGAGGCCACCCCGATCTCCGTGGGGCGCGGCACGCCCAAACCCTTCATCTGGTATGGGGCGCCGTGGATCGACGAGAAGAGACTGTGCGCCGAACTCGGCGCCAGGAATCTCCCCGGTGTCAGATTCAAGCCGGTCGTTTTCACGCCTGAAGCCGTCCCGGGGGCGCCCCGTTACCCACACACCGGCCGCACTTGCAGGGGCTTCGAGGTCGAGATCACGGACCGCGCGGCCTACCGCCCCGTCACCGCCGTCCTCCACGTTATCGAGGTGCTCATGAAGCTCCATCCCCGCGAGTTCGCCTTCTCGAAGGCGTGCGCGATGATCGGCGCCCGCTCCATCGAGGACGATCTTCGCGCCGGCAAGGGCCCCGCGGAGATCGAGCGTTCCTGGCGTCAGGGGCTGGAGCCATTCCTGGCGCGGCGGAAGGCCTTCCTGCTCTATGAATAGGTGACCTACCGCTTGAGCCTGGCGATGATCTCCCTGATCTGCGCCTCGGCCTTGGCGGGTTCCAGCTGGCACGTCCCGGCCCCGAAGTGGCCTCCTCCGCCGTATTGCGCGCAAAGCTCGCCCGCGCTCGTCGCGCAGGTGCGGCGGAATATGCTGTGGCCCACCGCCACGTTGACAGTCCTGTTCTCCTTGCCCGGGAATATCCTCACCTCCACGTCCGCCGTGGGGTAGAGGGTATACACGAGGAATCTGTTGCCGACGGGCGCGTCCCTGATCCCCCGGAAGTCGGTGACCACGACGTTCCCCTCCAGGTGGGTGCGCTCCTGGAGAAGTTTGCGGAACTGGTCCTGTTCCTGCAACACGCGGTCGCACCTCTTCTTCACCTCGGGGTGCTTGAGGATCTTCTCCAGCGGGACCTCCTTGACGTATTCCGCCAGCCAGCGGAAGTACTTCTGGAATTCCGGCCCCAGGCCAGTCCGAGGATCCAGCGTCAGCCCCAGCAGTATCCAGCCCTGGGGATGCGCCACCTCCTCCGGGGTCAGCGTCGCGCCGTCGAGCCGGTCGGTGGCCTCCAGCAGTTCCTTGTACGGATCGAACAGGTCGGGCCTCTTGTAGTGGTTGTATATGACCCGGGCGGTGCTCGGGGCGATCTCGAAACGCCCCTTGAACTCCCCGATGCGGGGTATCTTGTGCTCCTCGGTCACGTGGTGGTCGAACCACAGGCCGCATCCCTTCACGTATGGCACGTTGACGAGGATGTCCTCCGCGTCGCACGGCACAAGTCCGTCCTGCACGTCCTTGGGGTGGGCGAAGCGGATCTCCGTGATCCTCTCGACCATGCTCAGAAGGACGGTGGACGTTAGGCCGTCGAGATCGCCGCGTGTCAGTATGCGCATGTCGCCTCCGATTTCGCCCAATGAGAAGTTTATCCCCGGGGACCTCGCCTGGCAAGCCGCAACCGCTGGGCGAAAGACTGGCGCGGGGTCCCCCGCCGAGATCTAATACAACGGGTGAACGGAGACGACGCCCCTTCGGTCAAGGATCCGCCCGCCACGGTGTGGGGGACGCTCAGGTCCATCGGGCCCGGCCTCATCATCACCGCGAACATCGTAGGCACCGGCGAACTCATAATGACGACCAAGCTCGGCGCGGAGGCGGGATTCACGCTCCTCTGGTTCATCCTCTTCAGCTGTTTCATAAAGGTCTTCGTCCAGGTGGAACTTGGACGGTACGCCGTCTCGGAGGGGCTGGGAAGCCTCCAATCCCTCAACCGCCTCCCCGGCCCCCGCCCGCTCTCCGTCTCCTGGATCGTCTGGCTCTGGATGGGGATGTTCGCCGGCACGCTCTTCCAGATATCCGGAATGGTGGTGGGAATCGCGGATCTAGTAGGCGAACTCACCGGAACCGGCCTCAGGACCCTATGGGCGGTTCTTGCGACCGTCTCGCTGGCCGCCATCCTGGCCGGGGGACGTTACGGACTCGTCGAGAAGGGCTCGACCATCATGGTCGCCTGCTTCACCTTGAGCACCGTGGGCGCCGTGGCGGCCCTCGCCTGGAACGGGGAAATCGGGGCGCATGACGTGGCCGGCGGGCTCAAGTTCGGCCTCCCGAAGGATTTCACCACCGCCTTCGGGGCCTTCGCGATCACGGGCGTCGGCGCATCCGAACTGGTCTATTACCCGATCTGGTTGCTTGAAAAGGGGTATGCCCGCATGGTCGGCCCCAAGGACGGTTCGGCCGAGTGGGAGGAGCGGGCCCGCGGCTGGCTTCGCGTCATGAGGGTCGACGCCTGGGCTTCGATGGTCATCTACACGGTCGCCACCGTCGCCTTCTACCTGCTCGGCGCCGCCGTCCTCCACGGCAGGGAGCTCGTCGGCGACGACAACCTCGTTTCCTCCCTCCGCAGCATGTACCGGCAGTCGTTCGGGAGATGGGGGAATCCGATATTCTACGCGGGGGCATTCACGGTACTCTATTCCACCGCCTTCGTCTCGACGGCGTCGTACGGGCGCCTCTTCGCCGACGTCTCCGGCATGCTCGGGATATTCACCTGCCGCGGCCCCGATGACCGGCGGCGGATCGTCCGCGGCGGTGTCCTCGGCATTTGCGCCGTTCTCCTGGCGCTGTATTTCGCCCTGGGGAAGGCCGTCTCTCAAGTCCTCGTTGGGGCGCTGGCGCAGGGAGTCATGCTCCCGTTCCTGGGCCTCGCCGCCCTGCACTTCCGCCACAGGCAGACCCCGGCGGCGCTGCGGCCGGGAAGGACGTGGACCGCCTTCCTGTGGCTATCGGTCGCCGCCATGGCGGCGGTCGGGATCTACACCGCGGGCAAGCCGCTCAGGCTCTGGAGATGACCCGGCCCGGCCGGGATCAGCGGACCTTTTCCGTGGGGATCGGGGCCGTGGCGCGTTTTAAGAAGAGTATCGCGAAGCATGTGTCCCAGACGCTGTTGCTTCCGTCGCTGCCGGACCACGACCCGTCGTCCTTCTGGCTGTTGAGGAGTTCCTTGGCGCCCTCCGCGTACCACGCGTGCGCCCCGATCTTGACCGTGCCGTAGAGCATCCCGACGCGTTCCAGGGCATACATGTAGTAATGATACTGAGTCCGCTCGTTGCGCCCGAAGGTGCACGGCTCGCCGGGGTTCACCGTCACCGAGAAATTGCTAGAGAGCCAGGAGAGGCCCGACTTCACGGAGGCATCCCTCCACCACTCGTTACCCAGCATGTAGTGATATATGACCATGGACGCCACCGCCCCCGCGGTCATCGATCCGAACGACTTGTGGTCCTCGTGGCCGTTGTCGTAGAAGTAGCACCAACCCCGCGGAGGTCCGAGGTCGGCCGTGCCGGTGGAAACCGCTTCCCTGCCCTTTTCCGCCCGGTCCTTCTGGTTCTCCTTCCACCACTTCAGCGCCAGCGCCACCGTGTCGCCCGGGATCGATATGCCGGCGTCGAAGGCGGCCCTGAGGCCCAGGGCCGCGTACTGGGAATTCGAATTGTCGCCGTGATCGGGCCCCTCCTTCGTCCTGCGCACGGAGAGCTTGCGGACCGGCTTGGGCTGAATGCTCCCCGAGCCGGGCACCTCGTAGATCTTGACGCCCCCCGGACCTCCCGTTGTCGCCGTGGTGGGCGTCCCCGTCGGCACGTTCCTGATCGCCTCAGTGGCGTCGCCGTACGACCACTGGCCGTTCCGGCACTGGTTGTCCACCAGGTGCTGCGCGCACTGCCAGATGCGATTCTGGTACTTGATCCGGTTGAGATCGTGCAGCGCCATGGCCTGTAGTGCCGAGTTGTACGTCCTTTCGATGGGCGATTCCATGACCGTCTTGAGCAGCTGGCCCACCAGGGGGTCGGACTCCCTCAGGCCAGCGCTCACCAGCGTCAGGAGCACGAGCTCCTCGGAACGGCACGTGCGGTCGCCGGGCACTCCGTGGGTCGGATAATCGCCCCTGCTTTTCAGGAACTCGACGCCCTTGGCGATCGCGGCGTCCACCTTCGACATCTCGACGCCGGTGCACAAGGCGTTGGGATCGAATTTCCTTGGGTCCTGGGTCCGGCCCAAGGGCACGGCGGCCGTCGCCCCGGCCGCCAAGACAAACGCCATCGCGCGCGCGATCAAACCTCTACCCTCCGGCCGTTTCATCCCGCCCAAGCGGCCGACAAATCACGTCCCAATCTCCGCGGTCGGTTCCTTTCGACGGCGGGGCCGGCCGCGGCAACCCGCCCCGCCATCCCCAGAATAACCTACGCGTTAAATTGGCGGGCGGACGGCCGAAAGTTACGGCGATTCAGCATGTCGGACGCCAGACCTGGATGTCCGTTCGTGACTCGCCCGTCTCCCCTCCCGGCGGCTCACTTCATCCTGGTCTTGTCTTCCGATGCCACCAGGGGGCGCGTGGCCTTCTTGAGGAAGAGGATGGCGAAGCAGGTCTCCTGCGTGTTCCTTTCCGTCTCGTTCTCCCTGGTGTCCTCCTTGTCCTTGTGGTCGCCCCACGACCCGTCGGGCTTCTGCTCCCGGAGGAGCAACCGCGCGCCCTCCTGATACCAGTCGTGCGTGCCCAGGGTCTGCGTGCCGTAGAGGATGCCCACCCTTTCCAGGCCGTACATGTAATAGTAATTCTTGTTGACGCTGAAGTGGTCCGTGAGCCACTTCATGCCCGCCTTGACGAAGCTGTCGTTCTTCCAGTCGCGGCCGAGCATGTAGTCGTAGATGACGAGGCTCCCCGTGCCGCCGGCGGTCATCGCGTGATAAGGCTTGCGCTCGTCCCTGGCGGGATCCTTGTAATTCCAGCCCCTGCCGCCGTAGACCCCCTCCTTTTCCGAGGGGGGGTGCAGGCTTTCCCGCCACCACTTGACGGCCAGAAGGACGACCCCCTCGGGGATGGCGATTCCCGAGTCGAAACAAGCCCGCAGCCCCAGCGCGGCGTACTGCGAGTTGGAGTTGTCCCCGGATTCCGGTCCCTCCTTCATCTTCTTGACCGCCACCTTTCTGACGATCCTCGGCTTCACGCGGCCGGCACCGGGATCGCCGTAAACCTTCGGCCCTCCCTCCTTGGGCTTCTCCTCCGCGGAGGTGGCCACGTCCTTGGGAAGGTCGATCTCCTTGACGTGCTCCGAGGGATTCCCGTACGACCACTGGCCGTTCTGGCACTGGTTGTCCACGAGGAACTGGGCGCACATCGCGATCCGCCCCTGGTACTTCACGCGGTCGAGTTCCTCGAGGATCATCGCCTGGAGCGCGACTTTGTAGGTCTTCTCGAGCGGCCCGCTCATCATCTTGTTGAAATACTTCTGGAAGACGGGGTCGCTCTCGGGGACGTCCGCGATCAGCAGCGTGTAGAGTATAAGCTCGTCGGAGTCCTTGATACCCGCCCACGCGGGGGGAGAGGGGGCCTTTTTCAAATAGGCGACCCCCTTCTGGATCGCCGCGTCGATCGCCCCCTGGCTGAGAGCCGGGGCCTTGGGAGCCTGCGGCTTCCTGTCCTGCGCCGGTGCCGAAACCGCCAGACCGCAGGCCAAGAGGTACAAGAAAACCCGCTCCATGGCTCGCCCCCTTCGCTAATACAGCCTACCGCGGGGTATCCGGTCCCGCTTGTACAACCCGACAAATCCACAAGTCAACGACAACCGGCCGCCGCGGTCCTACTTCACCCCCAGGACCAGCTGCAACCCTATCTGGAGGACGAAGGCCAAATGGCCCTCCAGCTCGGTTCCGCTCTCCTTTGAAAGTTCGTGGTCACCCACCGAAAAGACGCCGCCGCCCGCAAAGAGCGTAACTCCCGGCGCCACCCTGGCGTAAAGCTGTCCCGTTAGTATATACGTCTGGTGCTTCTCCTCCGTCTCCTCCGCGCCGGTGTCCTTGTCCTTCGTGATCTCTTCTCCCGAGAACTGGATCTCCCCCCTCACGTCTATGGCCGCCTCCGGCGACACGTGGAATTCCGCGCCCAAGAAGACCTGCCCCACGTCGGGCCGCTCGTACTCGGTGTCCCGGCGCTCCGCCTCGCCGCCGAACAGAAAACTCGCCCCCACGTACGGTTCGAAGAGCCCGAACCGCTTGCTGATGGCCGTCCCCAGGCCGTATCTCCAGATCCCCTCCCCGATGCCGCCCTTGTCCCCCTCAACAATGGTGGTTCCACCGATCCGTATCTCCGGATCGGCCTCCTTCCAATACCCGACAGGGGCCACCACGATAGCAGACACGACCCACTGGGGGGATTCCTTATCCTCCTTGAGGATCCGGTATACGCCCTGGAGGTTCAGGTCGCCAAAACGGTACGACTCCGCCTCCAGCTCGGCACTGCCGCTCTCACCCTCCATGACACCCCTGATCTCGTAGGGGATGGAGGCGACGACTTCGAATCCCATACCCAGCCCCACCCCGGCCTCGAAGAACAGGTCATATGCCTCCGTATCCACGTCAATATTCAGGCTTATGCCGTCGTTCTTGACATCGGCGCCGCCGATCCCAATCCGAAACGCCCCGGTCAGCGAAACCTGCCCGGCCTCGAGCACGTCCGTCGGCGTCAGGACGTTGTCCTGCTTCTCCTGCGCCGCCGCCAGCGCAGGGGCGCACAACAATAACACGATTCCCAAGATGGCCTTTTTCATAACCAACCTCCTCCTTTCGGCCATGATTACAGCGAGCGGCACATCCCGGTTTCGGTCTTTACGAACTTAGCAATGTGACCCGGCAAACGCCACTGAAATCCGCCGCGCCACACGGACAGGTCCTCTCGGATATCCAACTCCTTGACATTATCCTCCCCTTGCCTATACTCGCCGGTGTTCGCGGGTGGGGTTCCGTCAGCGGGCATAGCAGAACGGAGCCGACATCACAGGAATTTGTCGAGTGGAGGAGAAGCCATGGCTCGTCCCATCACACTTTGCACCGCGCAGTGGGCCGACGTCCCGCTCGAGAAGATGTGCCAGATGGCCAAGGAATGGGGTTTGGACGGGCTCGAGCTCAATACTTGGGGCCACTTCGACGTGGACAAGGCCCTGGAGGGCGACAAGCACGTGAAGGAGGTGCGCGGCATCCTCGAAAAGTACGGGCTCAAGTGCTGGGCCATCGACGTCCACCTGGTCGGGCAGTGCGTCTGCGACCCGATCGACAAGCGCCACAAGAGGATACTCGGGCCCGACATCTGGGGAGACGGTGACCCCGAGGGGGTGCGCCAGCGCTCCGCGCAGTGGATGATCAAGGCGGGGCGGGCGGCCAAGGCGCTCGGGGCCGGCGTTCTCAACGGCTTCACCGGCTCGAGCGTATGGGGCAAATTCTACTTCTTCCCGCCCACCAGCCAGGAGGACATCGAGGAAGGATACAAGGACTTCGCGAAGCGTTTTACCCCCATCCTCGATGAGTACCAGAAACTGGGTGTCCGCTTCGGGCTGGAGGTCCATCCAACGGAGATCGCCTACGACATCATCACGATGCACCGCGCCCTCAAGGCGGTCAACAACCACCCCGCCTTCTGCGTCAATTTCGACCCCAGCCACCTGATACATCAGTTCGTCGATCCCGCCGAGTTCATCCTCGAGTTCGGGCCCCGCATCGCGCACACCCACATGAAGGACTCGAAGATCAACCTGACCGGCAGGAACAGCATCCTATCCTCGCATCTGGACTTCGGCGACCCGCGCCGCGGATGGGACTTCGTCACCGTGGGTTATGGAGACGTGCCCTGGGCCAAGGTCATCCGCGCGCTCAACGCCGTGAATTACGCCGGGCCGCTCTCCATCGAGTGGGAGGATTCCGGCATGGAGCGTACCAAGGGGGTGAGGGACGCCATCGAGACGATCCGGCGGTTCAACTTCGCCCCGGCCGGTGCCGCCTTCGACGCGGCCTTCCAGAAGCAGTAGGTCCGGAAATTATAATAGGGAGGATTCTATGTCCCAGAGACCCTTGAACGTCGGGCTGGTCGGCGGCGGAGGCGGGGCATTCATCGTTCACCCGCACCAGAGGGCCATCCACTTCGACGGCACCCGCCGAGTCGTGGCGGCGGCCCTGCACCCGGATCCCGCCGTGGCCATCAAAGAGGCCGAAAACTGGCCTTACCCGATCCGGGGCTACAAGAGTTACGATGAGATGATCGCGACGGAGTCGAAGAAGCCCGTAGGGGAACGCCTCGACTACGTCCTCATCGTCACCCCGAACAACGTCCACTACGACCCGGCGAAGAAGTGCCTGGAGGCGGGGATCCCCGTCTTCTGCGAGAAGCCGCTCACCGTAACCCTCGAGGAATCCGACGACCTGGTCAAGACGACCAAGCAGAAGAATATACCGTTCGGCGTGGCACACACCTATCTGGGCCACTGGACCAGCCGGTTGGCCCGCCACATCGTCCGAAGCGGCCTCCTCGGCGAGATCCGCTGGGTGGACGCCTACTACATCCAGGGATGGCTCTTCGAGCGCACCGAGGACAAGGGCGTCATGCAGGCCGAGTGGCGCGTCGATCCCAAGCGCGCGGGCGCCAGCGGCTGCGGAGGCGACATCGGCACGCACGCCCTGATGCACCTGCGCTACGTCACCGGCCTCGAGGTGAAGCGCCTCTCGGCCCATCTCGAAACCTTCGTGAAGAACCGCAAGCTCGACGACCACTTCACCGTCTACGCCGAGCTCTCCAACGGCGGCAAGGCCCTCGTCCGTGCCAGCCAGATATGTATCGGGCACAAGAACGACCTGGGCCTGGAGGTCTGCGGCACCAAGGGCACCCTGCGGTGGGCGCAGGAGGAGCCGGAAAAACTCGTCATCAACCTGCCGGGGAAACCGGACCTGGTCTACTGGCGCAAGGTGGTCGAGCCCAACGACGGGTTCCTCAAGGACCTGCCCGCCGACCTGATGGCGGAGCCCACGATCCCGTCCGGCCACGGGGAGGCCTTCCACGACGCCTTCGCGCGTCTCCACCGCTGCTTCGAGGCGGACGTCCGCGCCTATCTCGACAAGAAGCCCTTCAGCTGCGACGGTTCCAAGTATGCCAACGTAGAGGACGGGCGGATGGGCATCTATTTCATCACCAAGTGCGTGGAGAGCAGCAACAAGAACGGCGCCTGGGTGGACATGTGACCCGGCACTGAGCGGCAACCGACGGGGGCGGCCTTGCGCGACCGCCCCCTTTTCATTCCGCCTCCAGCGCCGCCACCAGGTTCTGGACGTAGTAGAGGTCGCCCCGTCCGTAAGGGATATCGACGTAACGCCCCAGGGATGCCGCCGGCTCCCTGAATATCATCGCCTTCGCCTGGAAGACAGGCCAGCTCACCAGCGGCGAGAAGTAAGCGTCCTCCCCCGCGGCGTGCAGGTTCTCCGCCTTCGCGACGTACCACGTCGGTAGCCCCTTTTCCACGCACGCCAGGTAGTTTTTCTGCTCATCCATGGTCGTGTCGGCCAGGAACCTCGCCAGGGGTGGCGTGAGATCCGCCCACGCCAGTATCGAGTGGTCGTGCCAGAAATTCCCGATCTCGCTGATGTAACGGTCCGCCGTCCAGACGAACCCTACCTGCGGCGCCTTCCGCCAATCCGCCCCCTTCCGGTACGCCGGGAGGAATACGTTGAACTTGTGGGCGTTCCGCGCGTGGAAGCGCGGCAGGTCGAACTCCTTGGGGACGACGTACTGCCCGGAGGTAAAACGGTACTCGGAGAGCTTCGCGAAGACGAACCGGTTGACGAGCGCCTGGACCAGGAGATATGCGGCCTCGTCGGCCGCCTTCCTCTCCCCCTTCTGCCGGGCCAACCAGAGATATCCCAGCATCCCCTTGATCCTGAGGTTCAGATCGTGCACGCCGGCCCGATGGAATCCCAGCTCCCAATCCACCGTCTCGTCCCGCCGGTGGGCCGCATCCCTCACGAGATTCCACTGCGAATCGAGCCACCCCCAGTCCTTGTAAAAAGACGCGTATTCCCAAACTCCCCACAGGCTCTCCACCCCCGCCGCCTCCGCGCGGCGCCTGCGCCCCAGGGGATCCCTCACCATGAGATCCACGTTGTGTCCCTCGCGACGCGCCCCGTCGTCGGCCGGCGTCCATCCCCATTTCAGGAAAGGATAACGTTCGTTCTCCGCCTTCAGATATCCGTCGATCTGCTCCCTCAGCGGCTCCGACACGTGCCGCCGCGCCCCCAGCAGCGCGCCCGCCAGATCCGCCGGCCGCCCCCAGAACGAATACTGCATCGTCCCCTGGAAAGACTCGTAGGGCGCCAGGTGGCCGGCCCCCACCATGTCCCGCACGTGGGACTCGAGCTTCGCCAGCAGTCGGGCGTCCCGCTCCTTCGCCGGCGGCGGCGCCGATGGCGGTTCGGCGTACCTCCGCCAACCCGAGAAGCGCACCGTGTATGAGTCCGTGTCTTCAAATCCCACCCACGCCCCGGTGAGCGTGGGATGCCCCAAGTCGACCGGTTTCTCCGGCGACGTGGAAAGGTTCTTGAGCCCGCAGAGGATCGCCAGTCCCGTCACGGGCGGCAGCGGCGCAAGGCGCACCGCCGGGGTCCTCCAGTCGTCGGCCACGGCCGAGAACGAGAACTTGGTCCTGATCTCAACCCGATCACCCTCGACGGAGTATTCCTCCTCGAACGAGTCTGGCACGTACTTGAGATACCGGTTCCAGTCGCGGCAGCGCGCGGCCACGTCCGGCGGGAAATTCCTGGCCCACGCCGCCGTCTCCGCCCCCTGATACCATCTGAAACCGCCGATGGGGAGGAAGGCCGTGATCCCCGCCGTGCTGCCGCAGTCGACGCTGATGGCGTCCTGTTCCATCACGATCCTCACCGGGCGGCTCTGGAAACTGATGAGCCACGGGGCGTCGGCCGGCTGGGGCTTTACGTACTTCTCGAAATCCTCCTTGTCGATCGGGTTGGGCGAGAGGTGAAGAAACGAGGGCACGAAGGATAGCTTGTGCGGCGATTCGGTCCCCCACCAGACCAGTATCCAGGATTCCCGCAGGGAATCACCCTGGACCGCCTCGCCGGCCTTCTGGACCACCGTGATCCCCTTGTCGGAGGGATAGGCGAAATATCTGGGGCCCGTCCCATGCGCCGACTTGAACGCCGCGAAGGAGCGGGCCCGGCAGTCCATCCACAGGGCGGGCGAAAAGCGCCGGGCGGTGAAGGCGCAGCGGGTCCCGCCGGAAAGGGCGTAGTTGATCCTGCGCGTGAAGGGATCCGGCGACTCGTCCTTGCGGTCGACGGGGGTTCCCGGCACGATCTGCCCGAACGAGGCCTCAGGCACCATCGTGTGTCCCCATTGCGTGTGGCGGTCGGATACCTTGCATATCTCCGGCAGGGCGTTCCCTTTCGGATCGACACGCACCGTGAAACCGGCCATCGGAATCCTCTGCCCCTTGAGGACCTCCGCCTTGTACAGGCCCTTGGAGGAGGACCAATCGCCGCCGCCGGCGGCGGCCGACGACGCCGCCAGCAGCATCCCGAATGCGGCCGCGACCGCCTTCACCGGCCGCCTCCCTTGAGGGCGAAGATCCACGACCCCTGAGTGATCCAGTATACGTGGCCCCGGGCCAGGCTCGCGGCATGCCATCCCGGATGGTTGTCGTGGTTCCCGAACCACTGCGGGGAACGGCCGTCCACGGGCCGGTCGCGGACTCCCAGGATCGCTACCGCGTTCTTCTCGGCGTCCGGCTCGAGCCGGGCGTCCACGTCGAGCCACGGGTTGCGAGCGAGCTCCTGCTTCGACCGGGCGTCCGCGGTCGCTTCGAAGGCGAGGGGG
>FWPU01004531.1_pt1 | contig 32186 bp, 23 predicted proteins | sample 2228361 | NCBI WGS metagenome assembly FWPU01 (sample SAMEA103939777, study PRJEB20133) | metagenome
GTCGAATGTGCGAGGGTAGATTTTTTCAAGTCTAACTCTTGAAAAATCCACAAGGTGGCGGCGTTTTTCTTTGCTTCTTTCTTTTGTCGCTGTAGACAAAAGAAAGAAGATATAAGTTTTACCCACTTTTTTACAAAAAGTGAGAAATTTTGGTAAAAAGATGAGTTTTTGCCGATTATACTTCTGCCAGATTTTATCAAAAATTCTTGCGTTACCTTCCAGAGGGACGATTTTAGCGGTAGCGGAGAGGCTGACAGAGGCAGCCTCTCTATACCCTTTCTTTTGACCATTCAAAAGAATGGGTTGCAAAGGATTTTTGACTAATTTTTTTACAAAAAAGTGAAAACTTTTAGAGATTGCTTCACCTTCTTCAAAGCTTCGCAATGACAGTCAATTGAAATGTGTGACATTTTTATTTAATTGACACATTTGATTGACACACAATTTGACAAAAACCTTGTTTCTTGTTAAAATATAAATTGGTGAATGGGCCCATAGCTCAGCAGGTTAGAGCAACTGACTCATAATCAGTGGGTCCCTGGTTCGATCCCAGGTGGGCCCAGTTTTTATTTTATAGGGAGTTATTAATGACCAACATTGAAAGGTTAAGAAAGCTTCTTGAATTTCAGCAGATATATCTGAAGAAAAAACACATTTATAGTTTATATGCAGAGCAGGAAAAAAAAGCAAAAGAATTGACACTGGAAAATGAAAGGTTGAAAGAACAACTCGAAGAACTAAGAATAAACATCGAAGAAATGGATAAAAAAATTTCAGAAGAAGAAGCAAAAAAAAGTGAAATACTTGGCAAAATAAAATCCCTCGAAGAGGCAAAGGAAAAAATTAAGGTTGCAAGACAGATGCGCTCTTGGGAAAAAGATATGGAAAAACAAAAACAGGAGCTTTCTATTGTCCAGGCCCAGCTGGATTATGATATTTCAAAACTCAATGAAATGAAAGAAGAGGCAACCTCTCTGGAAACCACAATATCTGAAAATGAAAAAAAAATTAAAGAAAATCTTGACTTTGTTGAATATGTAAAAGAGGAAAACAAAAAGGAACTTTCAGAAACAGAAGAAAAAGAAAAGGATATTAAAGAAGACTTCGACTTACAGTTCATTGAATACTTTGAAGCATTGTTAAGAAAAACAGATGGCAACGCTCTTGTAGAAGTTGAGCGAGATGCTTGCTCAGGATGTTATACCATATTGCCAACAGCACTTCAGGGCGAAATTGGGGAAAATGTGCCCATTGATGAGATCCAGATTCTTCAATGTCCCAACTGCTTCAGGTTTCTCTATCATCCCTCGTGGGTTTCTTAAACTTTAAATTCTCCCACATCTTAGAAATTATATGGTTCATAACAGGAAAATATCTAAGTTTCAAAGCAATTCCCTTTTTATTTATTTTCAGGTAAGATTTCAACTTAACAATTTCTTTTTCATCATAAAATTCAGAAAAATTTCTCTTAAAAATTTTATAAAAATCCTCAAATTTAAAACCTGCAATCTTCCTTAGACCAAGCATCATAACTTCTTTTATTCCTGTGTTTAAATCTATCACTTCCCTTTGACTGATCGGTAGTATTCCATTATCAAGAAAACTAAAATAATCTCTAAAATTTTTATGATTAAACCACCTGACCCCTTTAAAAATACCCACATTTCTATAAACAAACCCAACTGCCCCAATACCTATTCCCATATAAGGCTGATAATCCCAGTACGATAGATTATGCAGGGAACAAAAATTTTCACACTTCGCATAATTTGAAACCTCATAATGCAGATAACCAGCCTCTCTAAGAAATTTATTAATTTTCCTATAATCCTTTAGATAGTCATCATCACTTTTGGGTAAAAATTCTTTCTTTTTATACTTTTGAAACAGCAAAGTATTTTCATCAAGACTTAGAGAATATAATGAATAATGCTCCGCATCAAATTCCTTGATAGAATCAATTAAAAAATTTATATCACCATCCTTAATAGAATAAATCCAGTCTATTGAAATATTCTTAAATCCTGCTTTTCTAAGAGCTTCGTAACTTGAATAATTTGTAAAAGAAGTATTTGTTCTTCCAAAAAATTTCAAAATTTTATCATCCATACTCTGGAAACCAAGACTCACCCTGTTTATACAATTATCTATCCATGCTTTTGCCTTCGCTAAAGTTACGTCATCAGGATTGGCTTCAATTGTAAATTCTTTAACATCAGATTTAAAATTCTTAAATATAAAGTTTGAAATCATTTCGATGTGTTTTTCATCAAGCAGAGAGGGTGTACCACCCCCGAGATAAACAGTGGTTATTAAAAAATCTCCTGTCCTGTAAAGCTCTAATTCCTTGCAGATATATTCTACATATTTATCCACTAAATCCTTATCAGGACGAAAACCCGAAAAAAAACCACAATAGTTGCATTTTTTTCTACAAAAGGGAACATGAATGTATAAACCCGCTTTCATAAAATTCAGACTGATTTTCTCCAACTGTACTTTTAATTGAAAATAAAACCTTTATCGTTAGCATCAATCTTTACAACTCCATTTTCAGCATATCTTCCCGATAGCAACTCAATTGCAAGCTTATCAAGAATTTCTCTCTGGATAACTCTTTTCAAGGGTCTTGCACCAAAGTTTTCATCATAACCGAGTTTTGCCAAAAGTTTTTTTGCAGAATCTGTTATCTCAAGCTTTATCTTTCTGTTTTCAAGCCTTCTTCTAACATATTCCATTTGAATATTTACAATATTCAATATATCACTTTCTGATAGACTCTTGAAAGTCACAATTTCATCAATTCTATTAAGAAATTCTGGTCTGAAGTGTTCTTTAAGCAACCCAAGAACCTCCTCATTAATACCTTCATCTTTTTGTTTATCATATCTTCCAAATCCCTTTATTTGAATAATATTTGAACCAATGTTGCTGGTCATTATTATTATGGTATTTGTGAAATTTACTGTTCTTCCCTGCCCATCCGTCAGTCTACCATCATCCATAATCTGCAAGAGAATATTAAATATTTCAGGGTGAGCCTTTTCTATTTCATCAAAAAGAATAACTGAATATGGCCTTCTTCTTATCACTTCTGTAAGCTGCCCCCCCTCTTCATAACCTACATAACCCGGAGGGGCACCGATCAATCTCTGAACACTGAACTTTTCCATGTATTCAGACATATCAAATCTCACCAGTGCCTTTTCAGAATCAAACAAAAACTCTGCAAGTGCTTTTGAGAGCTCAGTTTTACCCACACCGGTTGGACCTAAAAACATAAAACTACCCACAGGTCTATTCTCTTCCTGAATGCCAGCCCTTGAACGTCTGACTGCATTAGCCACTACAGAAATAGCCTTGTCCTGACCGACAACCCTTTTCTTTAACTCATCTTCAAGGTGCAAAAGTTTCTGTTTCTCAGATTCAAGCATTCTACTCACCGGTATACCGGTCCAATCAGAAACAATTTTTGCTATATCCTCCTCAACAATTTCCTCCTTAAGCAGTGAACTTTCTTTCTGTATATCCTTCAGCTTATTCTGTAATTCACTTAACTTTTTCTCATTTTCAGGTATCAAACCATATCTTATTTCAGCAACCCTATTGAGATCACCAATCCTTTCATATCTTTCTTCCTCCTGTCTTAATCTGTCAAGCTCTCTTGTAATCTCTTTTATACTCTTTAAAATTTCCTTTTCGTTATTCCACCTCATTTTTAAAATATTAGCCTCTTCCTGCAAAGCAGAAAGTTCTTTTTCAAGACTTTTTAATCTTTCTTTTGATGCTTCATCTTTTTCTTTTAATAATGCCTGTTTCTCTATAGAAAGTTTCAATATTTTTCTTTCCAGATCATCAATAACCTGAGGCTGACTTTCTATTTCAAGCCTTGTTTTTGATGCTGCCTCATCAATTAAATCAATGGCTTTATCAGGCAACCTTCTTTCTGTAATATATCTTGATGATAAATAAACACTTGCCAGAATTGCTGAATCAGAAATTCTTATTCCATGATGTGCCTCGTATTTTTCCTTAAGTCCTCTCAAGATTGCAATAGTATCATCATTACTGGGTTCATTAACCATAATTGGCTGAAATCTTCTCTCAAGTGCCTTGTCCTTCTCAATATACTTTCTGTATTCATCAATCGTCGTAGCACCAATAACTTTAATCTCTCCTCTTGCCAGTGCTGGTTTAAGCATATTACCTGCATCAACAGAACCTTCTGAACTACCAGCACCCACTACCGTATGAAGTTCGTCAATAAAAAGTATAACATCCCCATTAGAATCAGCAACTTCCTTGAGTAATGCCTTAAGCCTATCTTCAAACTCTCCTCTATATTTTGTACCAGCAATCAGTAACCCTAAATCCAGCGCATAAATTTTCGTTTTTTTTAATCCCTCAGGTACATCACCAGAAACAATCCGCCTTGCGATACCTTCAACTATGGCAGTTTTCCCAACACCAGCATCACCTATCAAAACAGGATTATTTTTTGTTCTTCTTGATAAAACCTGCATTGCTCTTCTGATTTCTGCATCCCTTCCAATAACTGGATCAAGCTTACCCTGTGAAGCCATTTCAGTTAAATCTCTCGCATATTTTTCAAGTGCCTGATATTTTGCCTCCGGATTTTCATCAGTAACTCTATGAGTCCCTCTTATTGATTGTATAGCAAGTAATGCCCCATCATAAGTTAAACCAAGTTCACTAAAAAATTGTAAGAAGGAAGGTTCTTTTAGCACTAACATACCAAGTAATAAGTGCTCCGTGCTTACATAATCATCCTTGAGCCTCGCAGCTTCTTTAAATGCATTTTCAAAAACTTCATTTAACTCCCTTGAGAGCATTGTATGACCGACACCATATATCTTTGGTTTTCTTGATAACCTATCATTTAATAATGTATTTAGCCTGTTAAAATTTATCTCAAGTTTTTGAAAAATAGGAACAATCAATCCATTCTCTTGCTCTACCATCGCTTTTAATAAATGCTCCACATCCAGCATTTGATGTGACATGGAAACTGCAATTTCATTAGCTTTTTCTACAGCCTCTCTTGCTTTTATAGTAAGTTTTGTCAGATTCATAGAATCCTCCAAATAAAACTTTTATCAATCAAAATCTAACATATTTGATGAATTTTGTCAAGTGAAAATGTATCTAATTTATACAGTGTGTCATTTTTACACATATTTAAAATGAGTAAAAGGAAAGATTTTTTACACCAGTTTTGTTCAAGACGCACCTCTAAATGTGCAAAATTATGCAAGGCGTATACTTTTAAAAACCACAGAAATTTTTTTTATTTTCTTTTTACGCAAGAAAATAGACAGACAGAAATTTTTTCTGGCATAAAATTTACCGCTATATAGCTGTGGTTTATAAATTGTCCAATAACGCTAACGTAAATTATTTTTGATTCCTACTTATTTTCAAAAAAAATGATGTCAAGCTTGCTTGAGGGTAGATTGCGAAAGCGATTCTGTTCCCTCGAGAAGCTCACGACAGGCTTTCGTTTTTTCTTTACTCATTATTGAGAAAGAAGGAAGATAAAGGTTTTGAGTTTGGATGCTCGGAACAACTTTCAATGGTGGAAACTGGCCACACTGTGGTGAAATTGACATCATGGAAAATGTTAATGGTCAAAACACTGTCTATGCAACATGCCACTGGTGGGATGAGATCAACGGATGGCATGCAAGCTATGGAACAAGCACAGGTTGTACAATAACAAGCTGGCATGACTATGAAGTGGAATGGGATCCCAACTACATCAGAGCCAGAGTTGATGGAACACAATTTTATGAAATTCTTATTACTCCAGCCTCTGCACCTACCCTTTCAGAGTTGCATAATTCATTTTTCATTTTACTAAATCAGGCAGTTGGTGGTAACTGGCCAGGAAGTCCAACTTCATCCACTGTATTTCCTTCAACTATGACAGTGGATTATGTAAGAGTATATCAAAAAAGTTCTTCTTCCTCTTCAAGTAGCACTTCAAGCTCTTCATCGAGTTCAAGTGGTGTTATAAATGTTCCGGGTGTAGTATCTCAAAATGTAGGCTCCATAGCACAGGGAACAACAAAATCATGGACAGTTAACAAGACAGTCAATGGAAACTACAGAGTAAGACCAACATTTGCAGGAACACGGCTCAGTCAGGAAGTGGTTATAACCTTCAACGGTACAAGTGTTACCATCTCAGCAAATCCAGGACAAACACCAAATGTAGATTTTGGATACAAAACAACCGGGACCACAACCTTATCTATCAAAGCAAACACCTCAGAAGTAACCATTGGTAAACTTGAAGTTGTGAATTATTAGAGAATATAGCGTTGCCTGAATAAGGCAACGCTATACTTGTAATTTAAATAATTTGTGCATAACGCACACTAAAATGTGCTCAAAAGTGCAAAACCCCCTTTATAACTAATTAATCATGTTTTTTATTTTCTTTCTGCAAAAAAAATTAGTAAAGATAGTATTGTTTCTGGTATGAAAATTGCTATATAGCTGTGTATATGCTAAATAGCTATATAGCTATTTAGCCTTAAATCCTAAACAAGGAGGGTCTTATGAAGAAAAAGATTTTAATGGTAACAAGCTTGCTTCTTGTAGTTTTTTCATGTAGCTTTTCTCCAAATGACACACAATTGGAGAATTCTGTAGTAACTGCTGAAAGAGTTACAACAAAACCTTTTGACACAAATGGATGGTACTTGGCATGGAGCGAAGAATTTAATGGAACAAGTGTTGATACCACCAGATGGTCTTTTGACATTGGTAATGGCAATGGTGGATGGGGCAATCAGGAACTCCAGTATTATAGACAGGAAAATGCAAGAGTAAGTGGTGGTTATCTTTACATCGATGTAAAGCGAGAATCTTTCAATGGTTTTAGTTTTACTTCTGCTAAATTAAAATCTCAGGGCAAGGTACAGGTTCATTTTGGAAAGATTGCTGCAAGAATTAAGCTGCCTTATGGCAAAGGGATGTGGCCTGCTTTCTGGATGCTTGGTAGAGATTTTGATGGAAACAACTGGCCAGCTGTAGGTGAAATTGATATTATGGAAATGGCTGGTGGACAAAATGGTGATATAGGTGATAGAATAAGTTTTTGTACATTACATTGGGATCATAACGGTTCATATGCCATGTATGGGACCACCTATACCAATTCAACAAGGCTTGCGGATGACTTTCATGTCTATGAAGTTGAATGGACACCAGATGGTATTATTGGAAGAATTGACGGAACACAATACTATTACAACGACTTTTTCTATAATGGGAATGATGGTAAAGGCAACAATGAGTTTCAATTTCCTTTTTATTTAATACTGAATGTTGCCGTGGGTGGAACGTTTTTTACACCTCCTATTTTGAACCCAGCAGATGTAACTGCCCCACTACCACAAAGTATGGTTGTTGACTGGGTGAGATATTACACAAATGCCACTTCCGTTCCAAACACATGGAAACCAAATAGTGCAAATAAACTTATAATTTTCTCTGAAACAAATACTGGAAATGATGTATTTAGTTTTTATGATTCCAGAACATCAACTACCCTTGATACATGGGCCAACACATGCACTGTTACTGAAGACACAGCAAATAAAAGTGAAGGTACAAAGGGTTGGAAGGTTACTGTAGGTAGTGTTGGGTGGATGGGATTCGGTATTTCATTTGCTGCTTATGGAGCAAATTTAATTGGTTATACAAATAGCACACTAAGATTCGATATTAAAACTACCTCTGCCGGACCATATAAGGTTGGTATAAAAACTGGAGCAATTCTTGAGGCATGGGTTACACTTGATTCTTCTGTCGGATTTGTAGCAGATGGACAATGGCATACAATATCAATTCCTATGTCAAGATTTTTTGCAAACCAAAGTTATCTTGACTTTCAGTATGTAACATTACCATTCATGTTTGCTTCGAGTGGGGCATCTCAATCCGGTGCAATAATTTATATTGACAATGTTTACTGGACAGCCGGCACGGGAAATGGTTCATCTTCCAGTTCGACCAGTTTATCTTCATCTTCTTCAAGTGTAAGTTCATCAAGTTCTTCTTCGAGTTCAAGTAGTGCTTCTTCTTTATTTACTCATGGAGGAGAGGTTGTAAATTCTACTTCGGCAAAATTATATTTTAAGCCTAATGGTTGGACAGCTGGTTATGTAATAGTTCATTATAGTGTAAATAATGGTGCACAGCAGAATGTCAATATGACATATAATAGTTCTCTTGGAAGATGGGAATATACAGTTAGTGGGCTCTCAAGTGGAGCAACTATAAAATATGGATTTACCTATCAGAAAGATGGTATTCAGTATGATACTGGTGGAATGGTTTATACATATACTTTTAATTCTTCTTCATCTTCTTCAAGTGTAAGTTCATCAAGTTTTTCTTCGAGTAGCAATGGTGTTATAAATGTTCCGGGTGTTGTGACATCAAATGCTGGTTCGATAGCTAATGGTTCTACAAAGAGCTGGACTGTTAATTGTACAGTCAATGCAAATTATAGAGTACTTGTTACAAGCACTTCTACTCTTAACAGTAGATCAATTACTGTAACATTTGATGGCACCAGTGTACCTATATCTATAAACAAAGGACAAACGGTAAATGTGGATTTTGGCTGGAAAACAACAGGAAATAAAACATTATCGATAAAAGCAAATAGTAGCAGAGTAAGTATAGGAAAAGTTGAGATGGTCACATATTAAATAAAAAAGCCCTGAACATGAAGTTCAGGGCTTTTTTATCTATTAAGCCACCGAGCGGGATCGAACCGCTGACCCATTGATTACGAATCAATTGCTCTACCGACTGAGCTACGGTGGCAATTGACATGTAAAAGGAGAACAATGCCAAAGTTATCGCTTTCCTTTACATGTCAATCAATAAAATAAGTAACAAGACCATCTTTCAATTTTGGTTCAAACCATGTCGACTTTGGTGGCATTATTATACCCATATCAGCGATTTTCATCAAGTCATTAATATCAACAGGATATAAGAAAAAACCCACTTTTGCTTTACCTTCTCTTATCATATCGATAATGAGATTCTCAGAAACCTCCCCACCGATAAAACCAATGTTCATAGAAGTTCTTGCATCATCAATTTCAAGAACATTTTTCAATAGATAGTTTTGCAAAATAGAAACATCAAGTCCATCCAGTATATCTTTTATCTCTCCTTTGAAATGAAGCATATATTTTTTATTTCCCAAACACATTCCTATTTCACCTTTTTTTTCTGGCGTAAGAGTATAAGTCTCCATAATATTAAAATTCTCAGATACTTTGTCCAAAAACTCATTTTCACTCATTTTCAAGTCATACACCACCCGATTATAGGATAAAATATCCAATTCATCTGATGGAAAAACAACACCCATAAAGTAGCTATAAGGAGAATTCTTTGGCCTTCCGAGTTTATTCCACACATTTACAGCAGATGCAGCTCTATGATGACCATCAGCAATATAAAAACTCTTCACATCTCTAAAATAACCCTGTAACTTAAAAATATCCTTTCTATCAAAAATTTTCCATAATTTAAATTCCACACCATAAGAATCTCTAAAATTATAATCTGGAAGCCGAGTTTGAAACTCCCTCACCATCTTCTTAAATTTATCACTACTTCTGAAAAACAGAAAAACCGGACCTGTATCAGCCTTTACTATCAGAATATGCTTGGTTCTATCATTTTCCTTATCCTTTCGAGTTAATTCATGTCTCTTGATCAAGTTATTTTCATAATCTTTACATCTTACAAGACAATAAATCCCATTCTGAATTCTATCTCCTTTTTTTTGAGAAATCAAATAAAATGACGGTGTTTTATCAAAATAAAGAATTTTTTCATCAATAAAATCAATCAAAATCTCCCTTGCTCTCTTATAAACACTTTCATCACACTCAGTTACTTCATCTCCAAACTCTGCATCACTCCTTGTAATCCTCAAAAAAGATAAAGGATTTTCCTCAATAATCTTTCTCGCTTCCACTTTTGTTACAACATCATAAGGATGAGAAACCACTTTTTCAACAATACTCTTCTCTGGAAGCAATCCCTGAAAAGGTTTGATCTCCAAAACAACCCTCCTCCAACCAAATCTAATCTTTATAGCAGCCCAAGCACAAGCTTCCTAAAAGAAAAGCACTAATTTATTTTAAATATAGTAACACAGATTACAAAAATTTTCCAATAAAAAAGGGGCTGTCTCCAGCCCCTTTTTTACTTAATATATTGCCAATTCAGTCTCTTTGTCAAACATATGAGAATTCTTCATATCGAATACAAATGGAACGTTTGTATCCCCAATGTGTAAATCAATATGTGGGTCATATTTTGCAATGAACGAATGCTCCTGTGTTGCAAAATAAATAAATGTTTCTGCACCAAGATGTTCAACAATTTCAACATTCGCGGTCGCATTATTTCCATCAACCTTACCCAGAAAAACAGAAGGGTCATAAATATCTTCAGGTCTTATTCCGAAAGTAACTTCTCTACCAACATATGGTCTGACCTTTTCCACAAACTGATCCATAACCTTCATCTGGAATTCTTTAAAATCTATCCATAATGCTCCATTAGATTCCACAATTTTTGCATCAAGGAAATTCATAGGCGGGCTACCTATAAAACCAGCCACAAATTTATTTGCTGGCTTTCTGTAAACTTCCATTGGGCTCCCTATTTGCTGAATAAACTTATTGTTCATAACCACAATTTTATCACCCATAGTCATAGCTTCTGTCTGGTCATGCGTTACGTATACAGAGGTTACTTTAAGCCTTGCATGAATCTTAATAAGCTCGGCTCTCATCTGAACTCTCAATTTTGCATCAAGGTTTGACAGAGGCTCATCAAACAAAAATACCTTTGGCTTTCTTGTTATAACTCGACCTATTGCCACTCTCTGCTTCTGACCACCAGAAAGAGCCTTTGGCTTTCTCTTAAGATATTCAGTTAACCCAAGTATCTGAGCAGCCTCATTCACCCTTTTCTTAATTTCTTCTCTTGGGTAATTTCTCAGTTTAAGTCCAAAAGCCATATTTTCTTCAACAGTCATATGGGGATAGAGTGCATAATTCTGAAATACCATTGCAATATCCCTATCTTTTGGCTGTTTGTTATTAACAACAACACCATCAATTAATATCTCGCCCTCTGTAATTTCTTCCAAACCTGCAAGCATTCTCAGAGTCGTTGTCTTACCACAACCCGATGGACCAACAAGAACGCAAAACTCCTTATCGTTGATTTCGAGATTAAAGTTCTGGACCGCAACAACTCCACCTTCATAGACCTTTGTTACGTTCCTAAATACAACTTCTGCCATTTTATCCTCCTAAATTTTATTTTCTTTTTTTAAAAACAAAAAATCACTGAGAAAAAACACTATCAATATTTTAATACAAATTTTAAATACTTCAAGGTTTTTAATAGTTTATTTTTTAAAATAAAAAGTAATTTTTCCTCAAACTATTAGCCATCAAAAAAAAATAGCTCAATTCAAGTAAAAATTGATTCTTTCCAACAATATTTTTATTATTTTATCCTTACTAACTTTCTTTACAATTTTTCCTCCTTCAAATAAAACCGCTTCTTTTTTACCAACTGCAATTCCAATATCTGAATCCATTGCCTCACCCGGACCATTCACAATGCAACCCATTACAGCAACCTTAAGATATTTTCTTATCTTTCTTGTTTTTTTCTCCAAAAATTCGACTACCCTTTCTACATCGAATTCTTTTCTTGCGCAGGTAGGACATGAAATTATCTCTACACCTTCTTTCCTTAATCCAAGACTTCTAAAAATAAGTTTTGCCACTTCAACTTCAAGAAGTGGGTCCCCTGTTATAGAAACTCTTATAGTGTCCCCTATCCCATCATGAAGTAAACTACCAATGCCAATCGAACTCTTTACAACTGATTCTCTATAATTACCAGCCTCGGTTACACCAAGATGTAAAGGATAATCCGTAAGAGAAGCAAAAAGTCTATTCGCTTCAATCATTGTAGAAACGTCAGAAGACTTTAACGAAACCTTAATATCTCTGAATTCCAATCCTTCTAAAATCTTAATATGCTCCATTGCGCTCCTGACGAGAGCCTCGGGAGTGGGCTTTTCATACTTACTTCTGTCTATGGATCCAGAGTTAACCCCAATTCTTATAGGTATGCCTTTATCCTTACAGGCAATTACAATTTCTTTTACCTGATCAATACTTCTCAAATTCCCAGGATTTATTCTTAAACCATCCGCCCCATTTTTTATTGACTCAAGAGCAAGTCTATAATCAAAATGAATATCTGCAACAATTGGAATATCAACTTCTCTCTTTATTACAGCAATTGCTTTTGCAGATTCGAGGTCAGGAACACCAACCCTTACAATGTCACAACCAGCCTCTTTAAGCTTTAAAATTTCTTTTACAACACGGGCTATACTTTTTGTGGGGTAGGTTGTCATGGATTGTATGGATATTGGAGAACCCCCTCCGATTGGCACCCCACCAAGATATATTTTACGAGTTTTCCTTCTATCAGGCATATCTTAAAGCTTCCGAAAGCTTAAACCTGCCTTCATAAAGGGCTTTTCCAATTATTACCCCCTTCAATCCCATTGGTTCATATTCTTTAAGATTTTTAATATCCTCAAGGCTTGATACTCCCCCTGATACAATAATTGGAATGTCAGTAACTGTAAGCATTGTCTCAATTGAATCATAATTAGGTCCTTCAAGTGTGCCATCTTTCATTATATCTGTGTAGATAATCTCCTGTACCCCCAATTCTTCAAGATCCTTTACAATATCAATTGCTCTTTTATTAGTGATCTCTTTCCAGCCATTTTTGACTACAAATCCATCTGCAGCATCAATTGCAATTATTATATTCTCCGGATTTGTCTTACAAAGATTTTTTATGAATTTTTTATTATCTATTGCTGCTGTTCCGATTATAATCTTATGAACACCTCTGTTTTTCAATGCTCTTATTATCCTGTTATCTCTTATTCCACCACCCACCTGAACCTCAATTTTTACTTCTTCAATAATTCTTTGAATAATATCAAGATTTTTCGTTTTTCCCTCAAAGGCACCATCAAGATCAACCACATGAAGTCTGCTTGCACCTTCTCTCTCCCAGAATTTAGCCTGAAAAACTGGTTCATTTGAATAAACAGTTTCAAACTCCGGATTACCTCTCACCAACCTTACACACTTTCTATTTTTTATGTCTATTGCAGGTATAATTAACATAATTAACCTACCCATTAACTTTATTTATAAAATTCTTTAACAACCTCAAACCTTTCTTATAACTTTTTTCAGGATGAAACTGAAAACCTAAAACATTGTCTTTCCATACAGCCGCAGGAAAGTCAACCCCATAATTACATCCAAGTCCTATTATATTTTTATCCTCAGGCAAAACATAATAAGAATGATCAAAATAAAAATAGCTTTCTTCCTTAATACCTGTAAAGGGCCAGCCATCCTTTAAAACACTAACACTATTCCAGCCCATATGAGGGACAGGAAAATCAACATTAAACCTGACAACCTTTCCTTTCAATATCCCAAGCCCATCAAATTCACCATTTTCGTAACTTTTCTCGAAAAGAAGCTGCATTCCCAGACATATTCCTAAAAAAGGCCTGCCCCTATTTACATAATCTATAATTGCCTTATCCAGATTAAGTTTTTTTAAATTTTTCATGGCATCTTCAAAGGCTCCTACACCGGGCAGGACAAGTCCGTTCGCATTTTTAATATCATCTTTAGAAGATGAAATCTTCACCTCTATTCCAAGGAAAACAAACGCATTTCTTACACTTGCGAGATTTCCCATTCCATAATCAATAATCACAAGCATAATCAACTTTGAATATAATCTTTTGTGGAAGGTAAACTATCAGATAACCTCTTATCAATCTCTACTGCCATTTTAAGACTCTTCGCGAAAGCCTTACAACTGGCTTCTATAATATGATGCCTGTTTTCTCCCCTCAATATAACAATATGCAAAGTATAACCTGTTGAAGCAAATCCGCCAAAAAAAACATCCGCAAGCTCAACATTAAAATCACCAGCATAGCCGGGAAAATCCAAAAAATTCGACTTATAATAAGACCTTCCACTTATATCCAGTGAAACTTCTACCAGTGCTTCATCAAGCGGCACAGAAGCATAACCAAACCTGTTTATTCCCTTCATATCACCAAGAGCTTCTTTTACAGCTTTCCCAATGCTAATCCCAGCATCTTCAACAAGGTGATGATAATCTACATTAATATCACCACTACCATCTAAAATAAGATTGAAGGATGCATGCTTGGCAATAGTTTCAAGCATATGATTGAAAAATCCAATACCCGTATTAATATCAAATTTACCCTCTCCATCAAGAGTAAGGTTTACTTCCACATTGGTTTCTCGTGTTGCCCTTTTTACTTTACCAACCCTTTCCATTTAAACCTCTGATAAAAAATCAAGAAAAAAGCTACACTATTATTTTAACTTATTTTTTGCTTCTGGTCAATAGCATTTTTCTATTATACCATAAAATGACGGGTAAAATTAAGATGTCAAATACAATAAAGATTATTAAAAGGAAAACTAAAAGAATCTCTACTGTGATCTCTCCTTTAAAAAAGATAAAAGGCAGGGCAAAAAAAATAAAAAGTAGTATCCACATAAGAAAAGTAACTGGTCTTATGTCTTTAGCAAATGAATAATTTACAATCTGCTGCATTATTCCAACTGGCAAAGAAAAAAGAATATAAAGAGGAAGATACTCTGAAGCCTTTAAGTATGTATTTCCCTGAATTAAAAAAATGATCCATTTCCCGAAAAAGAGTGTGAAAACATAAGTAAATAAAAATATAACCACTGTTAATAGATTTCCCCAGAGAAAATATCTATCATCCTTCTTAATTACATATGAAAAAACTACATTTGCAAATACCATTGAAAGTATTACAAGATTTTTTCCATATAAACTGCATGCAGAAATATACCCGATATCAAGCTTTGACAGAAAAAATTGAGATAGTGTCAAATCAATTTGAAATATTAAACCGAAAGGCAATAAGACACTGAAGGCTTTCAAGGTTTCTAATATCAGATTAAAATTCACCCTTCTGAAATCTACTAAATCATAAATGCCTGAGAGCAATAAAATTAAAGCAACTACCCCGGCAAATACAGAGGATAAAATAGCCCCCTCAATCTTTAAACCAGCATAAAAAAGCAAAACAACCGCTATGACTCTGAAAATACCTTCCAGCCCTATATTTATGCCATAGGTAAAAAAATCCAATCTACCCTGATATATTCCCCTGAATCCAGCACACAAAAGCCAGAGTAAAACAATAAAACTGCCAAAAAAAGTATATTTGTAGTTATTTATTCCATAAAATTTAAATAAAAAAGGCAAAAAAATCATAAGAATAAAAAAAAGAAATAAACCAATAAAAAAAATTGTTGAACTCACCTCTTTTGTTGCTTTGTCTTTAGAAACAATTTTTGCCACCGCAAGTTGAAGAGAGTTATTTGGCTGGGAAAAAGCCAATAGCAAGTAGAAAAAAGAGTTAAACTCACCATATGAAACAGGCCCAAGAAAACGAGCAGAAAAAAAATTGAATACTACATTGGATAAAACTAACAATCCAAAACCTAAAAAACTAAAAAAAATACTCTTAGAGAAAGAAAAATTCAAAACACACTCCAGCCTTATTTAAGAAAAAGAGGGATGGAGTTATAAACCCCATCCCATATTTATGCCAGATATTCTATTAAAAAGCTCCGTTTCAACAAAAACTACTGTTGTTCTGTTGACTTCTGTTCACCTGATGCTGCCTTCTGCCTTGCTTCCTCTTGTTTATAAAGATAGAGCTTTTCACCAATAGTTCTTAAATCTCTTATTCTTCTCTGTATTCTTTCTTTAGACAAAATATTCCATACCGATTCATCATCTATATCAAGCTCTTCTCTGATTATCGCCCTATCAAATTCGACCTCAACATCCTTAAAATATATAACAAAATCACCACCCATTTCTGTCTCTGGTTTCAAAACAATGAAAGAATCAAAGGCAACAAAAGGATAGCTTTTTGGATATAGAGGGATCCTTTGCAATATTCTATCCTGAATACTATCAGTATATTCTGGATTTGTCCAGACAAGTTTTCTCCAGCCATCATAATATACTGACCCAAGGAAATAATCCTGAACTGCATCCTCTCTGTCCCTAAGCCTAACTATAACCTGCATCTGATAATTGAGTCCATATACCCAGCTTGAAATAGACTTAATCTGACCTACGTTCATAAGAATACCCATAACAAGGCTATTTTCCTCGCCACTTTCAGCCCTGTTTACATCACTACCGTCATCATAGTAAGGAAAGAAATCAAAAGGAGGTCTTATCATTGCCCATGAAAGAAACCTTCCTTCAATAAAGTGAATCCTTGCCCCAAGAATTTCTCCAAACCTTTTACTTGCCGTCTTCTTGGTGTAGGAAAGTACATTATTTTTTGTGGTATTGGCAGAAGAAGCCAAAATGACTTTCCAATTCTCAATCTTCCAGTCATCTCCTGTAAACTTCACCTCTGGAAAACCATATTGAGTTAAATCATAGCTCTTATCTTTTTGTAAGACCTGTTCCCTTATCTTCTGGTCCTTCTCTACCACTGTTGCAATGTTTTTTTCATAGACAGGGAAATCAATAAGAGTCTTTTTCACAGCAGAAAAAGAAACAGAGCCAAAAATCACCAAAAAACTAAAAATTGCCACAACTCCTTTCTTCATATACCCACTCCTTTATAAAAATTCTACAAAACTAAAGCACTTTTAAATAATTCCGACATTCAGATTAGGAAATTTATAAACTAATCAAAAATATAATCGGATTTCAAGAGCCGAAAGTTTAACTCACTAAAAAAAAATATCTATTTTTTCGTTTTTTTATTCTAATAACTTTATTAAAATTTGTCCAGTAAATTTTAATTTTTTAATAAAAATTTTTTATTTAAATTGTGCGATAGTTTTTTCATTTATAGAAATAGACATAGATACCAGACGGCAAGCCAGGAGCATTGCTATGTGATACCTATGTCTATTAATCCTTTAAAAAAATTTTTCAATTGAGATTTTATTCAAATATAGGACTGAGGCAAAAATGGATAAATTGCCTTGATAACCTTTTGCATTGGGGCACCAATTATTGTATCTTTATTACCAAATATAATCTTTACAAACTTATCATTGTCCTGAATGGCGTAACCGCCAGCAAAAAGAGTTACAGGCATATTTGAAACATAATTTTCTATCCAGTCTTCAGTAAGCCTTGCAAATTTCACCAGTGTTCTTGCATAACCATACTTTTTCAATTTTCTATTTAAATTTATAACACAATAGCCACTATAAATTGATTGAAACTTCCCTGACAAAAACTTCAAATATTCCTTCCCCTCTTCTTTTGTGGAAGGTTTTCCTATTATCCTGCCTCCACAAACCACCACTGTGTCAAAACCAAAAACATAATCATCTTTAAAGAGCTTTGAAATACTTTCAGCCTTTTTTATTGATAGTTCGACAACAAGTTTTCTGGGAGGAAGAGATAAACCTTCTTCATCTATATCAGAAGGATAGATAATAAAATTTTTAAAATATTGCTCAAATAATTTTTTTCTACCAACAGATTTACTCGCAAGGATTATTCTGTCCATTAATCTTCCCCTTCTCCTTTTAACACCTCTATAAATGCTTCCTGAGGAATATCAACACTACCTATGCTTTTCATTCTTTTTTTACCTTCTTTCTGCTTTTCAAGTAACTTTCTCTTTCTGGTAATATCTCCTCCATAGCATTTTGCAAGCACATCTTTTCTTAATGCTTTTATTGTTTCCCTTGCAATAATTTTTCCCCCAATCGCTGCCTGAATAGGAATCTGAAATAACTGCTGTGGAATCAGCTCCCTTAACTTAACACAGACACTCCTCCCACGTTGATATGCTCTATCTTTGTGTACCATATGAGATAAAGCATCAACAACCTCACCATTCACAAGAATATCAAGTTTTACAATATCTCCAGCTCTATATTCTTTAAATTCATAGTCAAATGAGGCATATCCCCTCGAAACACTTTTCAGCTTATCATAAAAATCATAAATTATCTCAGAAAGAGGTAATTCACACAAAATTTCTACCCTTGTAGAATCAAGATAAATTATATTCTTATGCACTCCTCTTCTTTCCTGAATTAATTGTAACATTGTTCCAAGGAACTCATTCGGCAAAATTATCCTTGCACTAACAAAAGGTTCCTCGATACAATCTACCTCAGACAAATCTGGCATTTCTGTAGCATTTTCTATATAGATGGTTTCTCCATTGGTTTTTCTAATCCTGTATTCCACTGATGGTACTGTGGTAATAATGTTTAAGCCAAACTCACTCTCAAGTCTTTCCTGAATTATTTGAAGATGAAGCAACCCAAGAAATCCACATTTAAACCCCATACCAAGAGCTCCAGAATTCCACTTCTCAAAAGAAAGAGAGGCATCGTTAAGTTTGAGTTTCATTAAAGCCTCATTTAACTCTCCAAGCTCATCGGAATTTACAGGGAATATTCCAGCAAAAACATACTGCTTTGGAGGTTTATAACCCGGAAGTGGTTTGTCAGCAGAATTAAGGGAATGTGTAATAGTATCTCCCACCCCAAATTCCGAAACGCTCTTTATACCCGCAATTACATATCCAACTTCACCCGCACAAAGCCGATCCTTCTTAATAAGTTTCAGTTGTAAAAGCCCAACTTCTTCAACAGTATATTCTTTTCCACTACCCATAAACTTTATTCTATCACCGGCTTTCAAACTCCCTTCATAGATCCTCACTTTAACCACAACGCCCCTATAGCTATCGTAGTAGGAATCAAAAATAAGGCTTTTTAACAGAGCATTTTCATCTCCTGATGGAGCTGGAATTTTATTTACTATTGCTTCAAGGACCCTCTCACAATTTAAACCAGTTTTGGCACTAATAAGTATTGCCTCATCAGGATTTAATCCCAGATCCTTTTCAATTTGTTCCTTAACCATATCTATATGAGCTCCGGGTAAATCAATTTTATTTATGACTGGAATAATCTCAAGATTTTGTTCCAGAGCAAGGTAAAAATTGGAAAGTGTTTGAGCCTGTACTCCCTGTGTCGCATCAATAAGCAAAATCGCACCCTCACACGCACCAAGGCTTCTTGAAACCTCATAAGTAAAATCTACATGACCCGGGGTATCTATAAGGTTAAGTGTATATTCTTTCCCATCCCTTGCCTTATAAAAAACTGATACTGTATGTGCTTTCACTGTAATTCCATGCTCTTTTTCTACATCCATTGAATCTAAAATCTGGTCAGATAGTTTTGTTTTCTCAATTGTACCTGTAAGTTCAAGAATTCTATCTGCCAGTGTCGACTTACCATGATCTATGTGAGCTATTATGGAAAAATTTCTTATACTTTCCCTATAACTCATAAAAGCTACCACCCTATCAAAATTTAACATTTTAAGATAAAAGATTTTTTTAATAAAATCAATTATTTGGCTTGTTCCTAAATTTAAGTAGAAATGACTTTGACAAGAGCAAAAGTGGTAGTTATAAAGAATTTGTATTTTTTTTACCAACCTTTTAAAATAAAATGCAGATTTTCGACTTGCTTATTGAATGTGGAAATCTCTCTTTAAAAAAAGATATTTTTAAATAAAACCTCATGTTATATGAGGGGGAGGTTAAAAATGATAAAGGGTTCTTTAGTTGCATTAATTACACCTTTTAAAAATGGAGAGGTTGATTATGAAGCTCTTGAAGGTCTTATAGAATTTCAGATTTCAAATGGAACAAACGGACTTGTTCCCTGTGGCACCACAGGTGAATCAGCAACCCTTTCTCACAAAGAACATGCAAATGTTGTTGACTTTGTGGTGAAAAAAACAAAGGGAAGGGTTCCAGTAATTGCAGGTACAGGGTCAAATTCAACGAAAGAAGCAATTGAACTCGGGCTTGAAGCAAAAAAAAGTGGGACGGATGCTCATCTTTCAATAGTTCCATACTATAACAAACCCACACAGGAAGGTCTATATCAGCATTTCAAAAAGATTGCCGAAGAAGTGGATCTTCCAATGATTCTATACAATGTTCCCGGAAGAACTTCATTAAATATGTCTCCTGAAACAGTTGGAAGATTATCAAAAATAAAAAACATCATTGGTATAAAAGAAGCTACCGGAGATCTAAGACAATGTACCGAGATTATGGAAAATGTTTCATCCGGATTTTTGCTTCTTTCTGGGGACGACTTTGTTAATCTGCCATTGCTTTCCATAGGGGGAACCGGGGCAATATCCGTCACAGCGAATATTATGCCAAAGGAGGTTTCTTCTCTCTTTAATTCTTACTGGGCAGGTGATCTGGAGAAAGCAAAAAGTATAAATTTAAATCTGTACCCTGTTAACAGAATGATGTTTATAGAAACCAACCCTATACCAGTAAAAACTGCGGCATATCTTATGGGACTTATTCCAGAACTTGAATTCAGACTTCCATTATGCCCAATGAAAAAGGAAAAAGGAAAAAAACTGAAAGGTTTTCTCAAAGAAAGGGGATTACTGAAATTAAGCTTATAAATCAATCTTTGAATATTTATTTTACTTTATTATTCTTTTAAAAATTACTCAATTTAGGTTATTCTATATTTTTAGCAAAGTAATATCGATATATTTAATCTCTTAAAGAGGATTTTGTGGCAAGGCTGGTTTCTTATAAACATACTCTTACCAATTCTCTCGGTACTTTTTTTTCAAGATTAACTGGAATATTAAAACAGAATGTCATTTCCTACATTTTTGGCTTTACTGCTGATAGATTTGTAGCGGCATTCAGACTTGTCAATGCCTTTAGAAGATATATTGGTGAAGGAGGGGCACTTGGTAATGCATTCATTCCAACTTTTCAAAAAAAGCTTACACTTGAAGGAAAAGAAAAGGCATTTCTATTCGCAAGCAATGTAATAAACATATTCCTTATAACTAACATATCTATCATAGTTCTTTTGACTGTCTTCATACCTTTCTATTTTCCCTTGATGGTCATAGGCTTCAGACCAAGTACAATTGCATATATTGAAACACTTTACTTATATCTTATAATGTTACCATACATAGCCTTTATCTGCATTTACGCTATATTTATGGGAATGCTTAATTCGTTCAAAAAATTTTTTGCCTCTGCTTTTGCCCCTGTTGTTTTTAACGTTTTTTTTATAATCTTTCCCATCTTCTCTGTAAGAAAAATCGGCATTTATTCACTTGGTTTTTCAGTATTGATTGGTGTAATTCTTATGGTATTATGTCAGATTTATGAACTGAAACAAATTGGATTCAAGTATCATTTTTACTTAAATTTCAAGGACGAAGATATAAAGGAATTTTTCAGGCTTTTCTGGCCTACTGCTGGAAACATGTTATTTTTAACCTTCAAAAACCTTCTCACAACCGCATTTTTAACCTTTTTTGCTGGTGGAAATATCGTTATGCTAAATGCTTTAATCCTAATTGAAGCCCCTCTCGGAATAATAAGCATAGCAATTGGAACTGTCCTTATGCCACTTCTTTCAAAATTTAATAGTGAACAAAATAAGGAAAATTTTAAAAAGGCTATTGACGAGGCATTATACTTATTTTCATACTTTATGATTCCAGTGTCTTTGTTTTTTGTTATTTTTCCCGATACTATTGTTAACTCTGTTTTTCGGGATGTTATGTTATTTTTCAGAGGAAATACAGGAAGATATACTACAGATTTACTTAAAATGACATATCTTGCAACATCAATCTATGCAATAGGACTTTTTTCAATGGGTGCCACTGTAATTTATGAAAAAATTTATTATTCTCTGCATGATGCAAAAACACCATTTAAGATAAATGTAATAATTTTTTTGTGGAGTTTTATATTTTACTTTTCTGCATTTTTACCAGTCTTAGGAATGTACGGAATATTTATCGCCGACACAGTCGGGATATGGCTTACTTATTTTTATTATAATATCAAGCTAAAGAAAACCCTTGAAATAAAAGAAAATAAAATAATAAAGAAACTGGTTTATTTACTCCTTATAGCAATTGTAAGCAATCTATTCACCTACCCTTTATATTACTATTTCTATCGAAATCTTTCTCATCCGTTGATTTCAATTTTCAAAGCACTTTTACAATTTGTAGTTTTCTCTTCAATTTATTATATTTTAACAAGGATTTTTAAACTGGATGTGAAAAGATGAAAATTCTAAATTCTGTAAATGATTTTCCAAAACTTGACAGGGTTTTTATTTCTATTGGAAACTTTGATGGTTTCCATATAGGGCACCAAAAAATAATTGAAGAAATGAAAGAGTCCTGTGGTGAAAAATATCCTCTTTTTGTCATAACATTCAGACACGCCCCACTCACAATATTGAAACCAGAAAAGTTCAAAGGATACATATTTCCTTTAAATTACAAGGAAAAAATTTTTGAAAAAATTGGAATAGATTTTCTTGCCTCCCTTGATTTTAGAGAGGTTAAAGACTGGGATAAGGAAAAGTTTGTAATGTTTTTAAAATCAAGATTTAGAGAAATTTATTTATTTATTGGTGAGGATTTCAGGTTTGGTAAAAACAACGAGGGAGAGGTAAAATTTCTTACCAAAGAAATACAAAATGTAAAAGTTATCAAAAAGGTTAAATATGAAAATTTTGAAGTAAGTTCGAGCCTCATAAGAAACTTATTACAGAAAGGTGAGATAGAAAAAGCAAATAAAATGTTATCAAGGCCTTTTTTCATATGCTCTGAGGTTGAGAAAGGGGATGGAATAGGAAGTAAAATTGGCTTTCCTACGCTAAACCTCAAAGAAAATGAGCAGGTGATTCCTGCAATTGGAATTTATTTTACTTTATACCGTCTTGAAAAAAAAATCTTTCCGGCAATGACTTATATTGGCACCAGACCAACTCTGGGCAAAAATTCTTTAAGAAACGAAACAAACATTTTAGAGATTGATAATGAAAGTATAAAAATACTTAATGAAAAAGAAAAACATTGCATTTATTTCATAAAAAAAATTAGAGAAGAAAAAAGGCTGCATAATCTTGAAGAATTGAAAAATTTACTTTATAATGATAGGAAAGTAGTTTTAGATTTATTCAAAATCTATAATGATATTGGAGGTTTAAAAGATGAGTCTTTCTACGGATATTAAAAAGAATGTTATAACTGAATTTTCAAGACATGCAAGTGATACTGGTTCCCCAGAGGTTCAGATAGCCCTTATGACTGAAAGGATAAAAAATTTAACCGAGCATTTCAAAAAATTTCCCAAGGATAACAATTCCAAAAGAGGTTTATTAAGGCTTATTGGAAGAAGAAAAAGACTTCTCAGATATCTTGAAAAAGTAGACCCTTTAAAATATCATGGAATTAAGGAAAAACTGGGAATATAAAACTTAATATAAGTTTATGCTGGGTGATAAAGAGTTGTTTATTTCTAAAGGAGACGGTAGGTGGATATTATAAGTGAAAGTATAAAAATAGGGGAGAAAGATATAACTATTGAAACTGGCAAGCTTGCCAAACAATCCGATGGGGCTGTTTTAGTAAAGGAAGGTAAGAATGCTGTTCTTGTAACAGCATGTATGTCTGATAAACCTCTCGAAGAAGTAGATTTTTTCCCGCTCACAGTTCAATATCAGGAAAAGTTTTATGCTGCAGGCAAAATTCCAGGTGGCTACATAAAAAGAGAAGGCAAGCCCTCGGAAAAAGAAATACTTGTTTCAAGATTGATAGACAGACCAATTAGACCTCTTTTTCCTGAAAATTTTTATAATGAGGTTCAGGTAATAGCCACAACTTTTTCAGCAGATCAGCTTTATTCTACAGATGTTTTAGGTATAGTTGGAGCTTCCGCTGCACTTGCAATATCAAGAATTCCATTTCTTGAAATAGTTGGTGGGGTAAGAATTGCATATAAAGATGGAAAATTTTTGGTAAACCCTTCCATTATAGAGGTTGAAGAGGCAGTTCTTGATATTGTCGTTGCAGGAACAAGAAAAGGTATTACAATGGTTGAGGGAGGAGCAAAGGAAGTCTCTCCAGAAATTCTTCTGCAAGCCCTCGATATAGGACATAAAAACGTAATTAAAGTAATAGAGTTAATTGAAGAAATTGTTTCAAGAATAAAGCCAGAAAAAATTACAATTGAAGAAAAAGCAAGTCAGCTTGATGAAAACAAAAAAAAGAATATAAGGGAATTTGCTTATCGATTAATAAAAGAAGTTAATGTTAATCCTGACAAAAAGAAAAGAAAAGAAAAAATTGAAGAGGGAACAAAGAAAGTCCTTGAGAAATTTGAAATCACAGAGGAAAGTCCAGAGTATCCTGAAGTTGTTTCATTACTTGAAGAGATTGAAGTTGATGTGGTGAGGGAAACCATTTTGAATGATGGAATAAGACCGGATGGCAGAAAAGCTGATGAAATAAGGCCTATCACCATAGAGCTTGACCTTTTTGAGAATGTTCATGGCTCTGCTTTGTTTACAAGGGGTCAAACCCAGAGTCTTGCTGTTGTTACACTTGGTACTTCAAGCGATGTCCAGTATGTTGATTCAATTGAAGAGAGTGAGCCAAAAAGATTTATGCTACATTATAACTTTCCACCCTTTGCCACCGGTGAAGTCAAAAAAGTCCTTGCTACTTCAAGAAGAGAAATTGGACATGGGCATCTCGCACAGAGAGCAATAGAAAATCTTCTACCATCAGAAGAAGATTTCCCTTACACTATAAGAATTGTTTCAGAGGTACTTGAATCCAACGGCTCTTCTTCAATGGCCACTGTATGTAGTTCAAGCCTTGCTTTAATGTGTACAGGTGTACCGATAAAAAAACATGTGGCAGGAATTGCGATGGGGCTTATATGGGAGAGTCAAACAAATCGATATGCCATTCTTTCAGATATTCAGGGGATAGAAGATCACTTCGGTGATATGGACTTCAAGGTTGCGGGCACAAGAGATGGGATAACTGCCTTCCAGATGGATGTCAAAACAGCTGGCCTGCCAGAAAGTATTTTAAAAGAGGCTCTTGAAAAAGCGTGGGCTGGAAAAGAATTCATACTTGATAAGATGGAAGCAGCCATAAGCCGGGCAAGGGATTCCCTCTCTCCAAACGCGCCAAAAATTAAAGTAATCAATATTCCAGTAAGTGAAATTGGAAATGTAATAGGTCCTGGCGGAAGGGTCATAAAAAAGATTATGGCTGAAACAGAAGTTACTATTTCTATAGAAGATGATGGAAAAGTAATGGTATCAGGAAAGGAATATACTTTGATAGAAAAAGCGGTATATGTTATTGAACACATTGTTAACGGATTTAAAATTGGTGAAAATGCAGAAGGAAAGGTAATAAGGATAGAGGATTATGGAGTCTTTGTAGAGCTTATTCCCGGACAGATCGGGCTATTACATAAATCTAATTTCAAAACAAGAGGAATACCAAAGGATATTTTTAAGGTTGGTGATTCTGTAAAAGTAAAAATTTCAGATATAGATGAAAAGAAAAGAATTTCTTTAACACAGGTTTAAAAGATGAAAAAAGTCTTTTTAATTTTAATCTTTCTTTTGATTTCCTGTGGTATTGAAAATCCTGAAAGTGCAATGGAATATGCTGCTCCGCTCGGGCTTGAGGCTATAGTTTCAAACGATAGTATTTTTCTATCATTTTATGGTTTTAATAATGAAACCTATTTTGAAGGTTATAACATTTATATCTCAGAAAACCCAGCTGAGCTCCAAAATTTTAGCCTTCTTGGCAGAAGGCTTATTAAAGACGAATCCTATACAAATAAACCCACCATCGAACAAAATCCTTTTTCTGATGGTCCACGAAAGTTTACTTTTACGGTAAACAAGGATTACAAAACTACCACAAATAATATTAATGTCATAAGTGAAACACTTATCTTAAGTAATACATATTATTTTACCGTCAGGGCTTACGGAAATGGAATTCTAAGTAAAAAATATTCGAATATTACAAATTGTTTATACACAACTAACTAAAACGATTTTATAAAAAATATATATTTTATAAATAAAAAAACCACCAGTTCGCACTGGTGGTTTTTTACCCCTAGGGGGAATCGAACCCCCGTTGCAAGGATGAAAACCTTGTGTCCTAACCACTAGACGATAGGGGCATATTGTCAAAATAATGAGGTTATAATTATAACTTAATCCAAAAAATATGTCAAATTCATTCCTTAATATCAACTGAAATACTCAACACCACTTTCAAATATTGGTTGCCATTTTTCGCCGGGGATATTTTTAGCTATAAAATTACCTCTTCGTTCAGAATGTCCCATTTTACCCAAAATTCTTCCATCAGGGCTTGTTATCCCCTCTACAGCAAAGTAAGAACCATTAGGATTATACGGCATCTCCATTGTTGGATTACCATTTTCATCGACATACTGGGTTGCAATCTGACCCTTTTTTATTAAATCTTCAATCAGATCTTTATTTGCTACAAATCTCCCCTCTCCATGAGAAACAGGTACAACATGGATATCTCCAACCTTTGATTTCAAAAACCAGGGAGATAAATTTGAAACAACCTTGGTGTTGACTATCTGAGATACATGCCTGCCTATTTCATTAAACGTTAAAGTAGGTGAATCTATTGTTAATTCTTTTATTTCTCCATAGGAAAGTAATCCCAGCTTTATTAGTGCCTGAAAACCGTTGCATATTCCAAGAATGAGCCCATCTCTTTTGTAAAGATGTTCCATAACGGCTTCCGAAATGGCTGGATTTCTAAAAACCGCAGCGATAAATTTGCCTGACCCATCAGGTTCATCTCCTGCACTGAAACCACCTGGTAAGTAAATTATCTGGCATTTTTTTATCTCATTTACAAAAATTTCTATAGAATTTTCAATATCGGCTGGTGTCATATTTACAAAAACTTTCACAACAGGAATGGCACCAGAAACTCTGAAAGCCTCGGCAGATTCATATTCCGTATTTGTTCCAGAAAAAACAGGTATAAAAACCCTCGGCTTTGCAATTTTGTAGCTGGACTTTTTTATGTTTTTTGTTTCAAATTTTATTTCATTTAAGATAAATTTCTTTTTGCCGGTTGTATAAGGAAATACCTCCTCCAATGGTTTCAGCCAATTTTCGATTAATTTTTCAAGATCCAGTTCAATTCCATTTATTGATACAACTCTTTCTTTTAAAGTTCTGCCAATTTCATATATATCCAGTTCTTTTGGTAAATCCATTAGTCTCTCACACGATTCAATCACAAATGAGCCATAATTATTCCCAAAAAGCCACTCTTCGCATAAATTTTTTTCAGAAATGAATCCCATCTTATTACCAGCACACATCCTGGTTATTATTTCGGAAAGTCCTTTCCCTTTAACACTACAGGCAGATAATATTTTCCCCTGTTTATTCAGATTAAGAATCAATTCAAAAAGTCTTCTAAGGTAATGAAAATCAAATAAATAATTATTATCTCTCTTTGCTGGAAGGAAATATACATAGTTTCCAACAGCTTTGAATTCAGGTGATAAAATATACTTTGCTTCTGATGTGGATACTGCAAAGCTTACAAGTGTTGGTGGAACATCCAGATTTTTAAAGGTTCCGGACATGCTATCCTTTCCACCAATTGCAGGAATTCCAAGTTCCATCTGCGTAAAGAAAGCACCAAGCAAGGCGGAAAATGGCTTGCCCCACCTTACAGAATCTTTGAATGGCTTTTCAAAATACTCCTGTAAACTTAATCTTATTTTTTTATAATCTCCGCCTGTTGCTACAATCTTTGCAACAGACTCAACAATTGCATAAATCGCCCCAAGAAATGGAGAAAAACTTGAAATATATGGATTAAAACCATAACTCATGATACTCACAGTGGTTGTGTCTTTTCCTTCTACTGGAATCTTTGCTACCATTGCTTCGACCGGTGTAAGCTGATACTTTCCCCCAAAAGGCATAAGAACAGTTTTTCCACCGACAGTACTGTCAAACATTTCAACAAGCCCCTTCTGTGAAGCCACATTCAAATCTGTTAAAACATCAAACCATCTTTGTTTTAAGTCTTTTTCTGTATGTTCAATTTCAAAAGGTGATTTTTCAAATGTACTAAGTATTTTGACCTTAGTGTGCTTCTTTGCACCGTTCGAGTTTAAAAAACTCCTTTTAAGATTTACAATTTCCTTGCCCCTCCAGTAAATTCTCATTCTTTTATCATCTGTTACCTCTGCAATAATTGTAGCATTTAAATTTTCCTCTCTTGCTTTCTCTATAAATTTTTTTGCGTCTTTTTTACTAACAACAACAGCCATTCTTTCCTGTGATTCTGAAATTGCAAGTTCTGTACCATCAAGCCCTTCATATTTTTTGGGAATTAAATCAAGGTTTATTTTAAGCCCATCTGCAAGTTCACCAACCGCAACAGCAATTCCTCCCGCTCCAAAATCATTGCATTTTTTAATAAGCCTTGTAACCTCTTTTTTTCTAAAAAGCCTCTGTATCTTTCTTTCCTCCGTGGGATTCCCTTTCTGAACCTCAGCACCAGCCTTTAAAATCGATTCCTCTGTATGGGCCTTTGAAGAACCAGTGGCACCTCCACAACCATCGCGCCCCGTGGCGCCACCAAGTAGAATTACTAAATCCGAAGGCGAAGGACTTTTTCTTATGATGTTTTTCTCAGAAACCGCACCAATGACTGCTCCAATTTCCATCCTTTTTGCAACATAGCCTTCATGGTATATTTCAGAAACAATTCCTGTTGCAAGACCAATCTGATTTCCATAAGAACTATAACCCCTTGCAGCTTCAATGGTAATCTTTCTCTGGGGTAGCTTACCTGGTAATGTTTTTTCAAGGGGAGTTCTTGGATCACCACTGCCTGTTACCCTCATTGCCTGATATACGTAGGCTCTTCCAGAAAGTGGATCCCTTATTGCTCCTCCTATGCAGGTAGCAGCTCCTCCAAATGGTTCAATTTCTGTGGGGTGGTTGTGTGTCTCATTTTTGAATTGCAAAAGCCATTTCTCCTTTCTACCTTCCACATTTACATCAATTTTTATACTACATGCATTAATCTCTTCAGATTCATCAAGATCATTGAGTTTTCCCTCCTTTTTCAGGGCTTTCATTCCCATTGTGGCAATATCCATCATTGTAACAGGCTTGTGAAAAGAAATTTTTTCTTTTAGCTTTAGATATTTTTTGTATGCCTCTTCAATTGGTTTTTTGTATATACCCTCTTCTATCTCAACATCTTCGACTTCAGTAAGAAATGTGGTATGCCTGCAATGGTCTGACCAATATGTATCAATAACCCGCAATTCGGTAAGGGTTGGATCCCTTTTTTCTCCTTTGAAATAACTTTGGCAGAATATCAAATCATCATCATCCATCGCAAGTTCATATTTCTGTTTCAATTTCAGAAGCTCATCTTTATTCATATTTATGAAACCAGAAATTAAAGGAACTTCTCCAAAACATGTAATTTCATCTCGAAGGGATGATGGCTTTTCAAGTGAAGCAAGTCTTGAATCTACAGGATTAACAAGGTAATTCTGTATCTTTTCCAGCTCCTCTTTTCTTATTTTTCCACTTAAGACTATCACTTTTGCAGTTTTGATTAATGGTCTTTCTCTGTAAGTTATAAGCTGTATGCATTGAGAGGCAGAATCAGCTCTCTGGTCATATTGACCTGGTAAATATTCTATAGCAAAAATGTTAAAATCTTTTTCTGAGTACGGCATTTCTTCTTCATACACAAGATCTACTGGTGGTTCTGAAAAAATTGTATTTTTTGCCTTTTTAAAGGTTTTATCATCTATCTCTTCTATATCGTATCTATTGAGTATTTTCACATTCTCTATGTTTCTTATGTTAAGATATGTTGTGATTTCGTGCAACAGTTTTTTTGATTCCACTGCAAATTCTTCTTTTTTTTCAACATAAATTCTTCTGATCTTTTCTGGCATTTAAAATTCCCCTTATTCTAAATGAACCTGTAACTATATAGATAAAGGTTCTATTTGGCTATTAATTATAGCATATTAAGTTAAATTTTGCCAGAAGTAAAAAAGCAAGTTCTTTGAAATATATATAATACTACAAAAAATTTTAATTCAAAAAATTATTGACAAATGTAAAAAAAAATTTTGGAATATACTTCCAAATTAAGATTGGAAAATTTTTTAAGGATTAATATTGGTTAAGGAAAAAGTTAATAAAAATGGAGCAAGGTCAGGATGCCAAAAAAGGTATTTTATTTTTTATATGCCACTCTTTTCCTTTTTGGGTGTAATCTTTTTGCACCTGAAGAAAAAGATTCCTCTTCAGAAAACAAACAAAAGGCAAAGTGGACGCTTTTGATACATTTTGCGATTGACAACGATATTGACTACGAATTTGAAAGAGAGGATGGAATTATTACGATTTACCTTAAAACTCTTGAAGAACTCAAAGGAGTTCCATACAATAGTAACATAAATGTTCTAATAATGATGGATGCTTACAATAAGGATGTATTTAATGTGGGCTATAATTCAAGGTTTAAAGATGGATATTATTACCTTAAAGGTGGGTTATTTTCTGATGACCTTGTATTAGAGAAAGATGAAATAAATTCAGGGGATGTAGAAGAATGGAAGAGATTCATAGACTGGGCTGTTGAGAATTACCCTGCAGAACGCTATATTTTAAGTATCTTTAATCATGGAACTGGTTTTGATGATACAAATGAACAGGGTACATATAGCAAAAAGAAAGTTCTATCAATAAATCCTAAAGGTATAGGATTTGATGATGGAAATGGGGACTGTCTTTCACACAAAGAACTTGCAACTTTAACAAAATATATGAAGGATAAAATAGGCAAAAAGATAGATATATTTTATCCTTTTGCGTGCCTTATGGGTGGAATGGAACTTGCTTACGAATTGAAAGAGAATGTTGATTATATTCTCTTTTCTGAAGAGCTTTTCCCAGCAATACCTTTATCATATGAACCTTTTGGTCTGGGTATAAATAAAAATCCATCTATAAGTCCTCTTGATGTGTGTAAATACTTTTGTGATGATATATATGAATTTTTAGCCCAATTATATATATATTCTTATGTTGAAATACCATTTACTCTGAGTGTTATAGATACTTCAAAGATAGATGATTTAAAAAATTCTATAGATGAGTTCGCAAAAGAGGCAATAAGTAATATAAAAGAAAATCCTTTTGAGGTCTTAAAGTATATCAACATTGCAAAAGAATCCTTTAAAATGTATTCTCTGGCTCCAGACATAAGTAATTTTTACTATATAGACCTTGGTGATTTTATGAAAAATTTAACAAATGACAACTCTATTTCTAATTCTGTAAAGGAAAAAGCTATTATGGTTATTGAGAAATTAAATAGTGCAGTAGTTTATAATATGAATTTTTTATTTACTAAAGTAACAGGATTATCAATATTTCATAATATTGCAGGTTCTCAGTATCAATATAGTCTGGAAATGTACACCAATTTAATTACCTTTGGCAAGGAAAGTAAATGGTCAGAATATATTTCTCTGGCTGAAAATTCCAATACAGCAAAAGACCCTTATGAACCGGATAATGATTTTTCCGATGCAAAGGAGATAATAGTAGGAGCACCCCCACAAGAGCGTAATTTTCACAATAATGAAGATGTTGATTTTATTAAAGTATCTCTCGAAGCAGGTAAGACATACAAAATTGAAACCTATAAATGGATGAATGATTTAAATACCATGATATTTCTTTATGACAGTAATTATGTGGAGATAGCTTCCGATGATGATAATGGGGAAGATAAATACTCCAAAATCGTCCATCCAATAACCTCCAGTGGCATTTATTATATTAAAGTTTCTGAAGGTTATTATAATTATAATCGTCCTGTCGACTATAAAATAGATGTGGTTGAACAATAAAAACCATTAAAATGGAGGGATATATGAAAAAGATTTTTATTTTTTCAACATTGAT
>FWPU01004532.1_pt1 | contig 32180 bp, 33 predicted proteins | sample 2228361 | NCBI WGS metagenome assembly FWPU01 (sample SAMEA103939777, study PRJEB20133) | metagenome
AAAACTGAGAGGCGATACTTTATTCATAGAAGCAGGAGGTAAAGTAATCGCTAAACATAAACTTGTGAGATGACTTATTGTGGGTGACAATTGAAACTTTATAAAAAGGTGACATTTGAAACTTTAAACAACATAGATATGGTATAATTAGATTATGAAGGTAAGATTAACAGAAAAAGATGCGCTGATAATGGTAGATGTGCAGAGGGACTTCTGTCCCGGAGGTGCCCTTGCTGTTCCTGAGGGGGATAAGATTATTGCGGTTCTTAACGGATATATTGATAAATTTAGAGCAAAAAAATTACCCCTCTTTGCTACCCGTGACTGGCATCCAGCGAGACACTGTTCCTTTAAAGAATTCGGTGGGATCTGGCCTGTGCATTGCGTCCAGAAGACACCCGGTGCTGAATTCCATCCAGATTTGAGGTTGCCGGAAGAGGTCAGGATAATATCCAAGGCAACAAAGGTTAAAGAAGACGCCTATTCTGGCTTTCAGGGGACTCAACTCAAAGACATGCTCAGGAAGAGTAAGGTGAAGCGTCTCTTTGTCGGAGGACTTGCTACTGACTACTGCGTGAAGAACACAGTGCTTGACGCCCTGAAAGCTGGTTTTACCACATTCCTTCTCATGGATGCCATAAAGGGAGTGGATGTCAATCCTGGGGACAGCGAGAAGGCGATTGAAGATATGCTCACCGCCGGGGCGCTGGGAATTGGGATTAATGAGATAGTTTAGGTAACCCCAGTATAATCTACTTCCAGTCCCTCTCTCACTTTTTTATAACAAGTAATTTTTACTTCATATATTCTCAGACAATCCTCAACTCCCTCTATTTCAAGCGGACAGTAGTGTTTAGAGATAATAATTTACTCACCCGCAAGCCATTTTAAATAATCAGGATTTCCTGAAATGATTGGTATTGCAATAATTTCCGGGACCTCATAAGTATGTAATTCCTTGATTTTTTTCTCAACCCTTTTGTAATTCTTCTCAGCGCATTTTATAATACATAGCCATTCATTTGCTTTTTCAATATTTCCTTTCCACCTGTAGATACTCTTTATTGGTCCCAGAATCTGGACGCACTGAGCAAGTTTTTGCTCCACCAGTGTATCAGCAATCTTTTCCAGAAGTTCTTTATTATCACCGGTTGTAAAGATCTGTATAAATTTCTTTTTCATAATAACTATTTTATAATTTTTACTCCATTGTTATCAATTCCAGTTACAATAAATTTTGAATTAATATTGAACTCCCTCCAGACCTTTACAATCAATCTTCCGATTTTTTCTGCATTCCTGAGACACAATGCAACAACTGATGGTCCTGCACCGCTCAGAAAGCAGCCCACTGCACCGCCTGAATGTGCCCGTTCAATAATCTCGTTCAGCCCAGGAACAAGTTTGCTTCTTGCTGGCTGGTGGAGCCGATCATGAAAAGCCCATTGAATATCTTTAAGTTCATTTTTTTCAAAGGCACCGACAAGATAAGCCACCCTACTTATATTAAAAATGGCATCCTTAAGTTTTAATCTCTCCGGGAGGACCTTTCTTGCCTTTTTTGTTTCCAGAATAAAATCCGGTGTGACAACGACCGCCTTTAATCCCTGGTCTATTCTGAATTTTTTGAAATATACATTACTGTTTACAACGCTTGATAAAGTAAATCCACCAACGAGGCAGGGTGTTATATTGTCAGGATGTCTTTCAATTTTTATCGCTATATTGAGCACCTTATTTGTATCAATCTTTTTTCCTGAGAGGAGGAAGGCAGTAATCACTCCGCCAATCACAGCACCCCCACTGCTGCCGAGGCCAGCGCCGATTGGAATTCTGTTGTAAATCTTTGCGGAAAAGCCAGTTTCTTCCACCCCCAGAGACATGCATGCTACTTTATATGCCTTAAGGTATAAATTATTATTTGGCTTTATCTTTATATTAGCAGGATATACATACTCTATTTTAAAATTTTTATTTATTCCATAAATTTCAATCTCATTATAGATTTTTAATGCCAATCCCAGTGTGTCAAAGCCGGGTCCTATATTTGATGTTGAGGCAGGTATTTTTATCCGAAACATTACTTTCTGCATAAGATAATTATACCGTCATAATTTACTATTTGACAAATATATTTAAATCTGATATAAAGAAAAACAATAAAATCTGGAATGTGACTTATGGAAAATACAGAGGTCTTAAGAAAAATCTTTCTTTTTAGGGGATTTACATCTTTTGAATTGATAAAGATTAATAGAATTATCAAGAACCGGAAGGTCCCGAAGGGAGAGAAAATAATTGAGGAAAACTCAAAGGGTAATTCTATTTACATTGTGAAAAAGGGGTGCGTGAAGATAAGCAAGATGCTCAAAAATAAACAGATGAGAACGCTCACGACCCTCGTTGATTTTGATTTCTTTGGTGAGATGTCCTTTATTGATGGCTACCCTCGCTCTGCCACTGTTGTGGCAGCCACTGATACGGAACTCATAGAGATAGACGGCGATGAACTAAAAAAAATCCTCATCAAAGATATACCTCTTTCACTCAAACTTTATGTAAACCTAACAGAGATTCTCTGCAAGCGTCTCCGGCTCGCTAATGAGAATCTAATAGTCCTGAAATACGAGAATGATAAGGGATGATTAAAATCCCCATTCCTTGATTAGTTTCTCACGGAAATGTTTTAATTCGTCTATTTTATTCTCTCCTTTCTGCTCAAGAAAGAGTTGTGTGTAGGCATCGTCCATTCTTCTCAGACGCTCGCAAAGGACTTTTGCAAAGAAGTGGACGAGTTTAAAGGCATAGAGACGCGAGTTACTTATTGCCGTATCTATCTCCGGTTTAGTAATTTTAAGCAATTCTGTATCAGTGCTTGCTACCGCACTGGCTGTTCTACCGGATTTTGATGGGTGTAAAATCTCCATCTCTCCAAAAAAGTCCCCATTATCAAGTTCTGCGAGAAGGATCTTTTTGTCTGCACTTGATTTAAGTATTTTTACCTTTCCATTAAGTATAATGTAAAGTGAATCGTCCCTGTCTCCTTCACTAAAAATTTTCTGTCCCGCCTTTAAATTTATTAGTTTGCCCATCTCGCAGATTTTTTTACGGTCCTCTCTGGAAAAATTTTTAAAGAGCGGAATATTCTCTATGAGTTCAATTAAATTTCTGTCATCTGCCATTTATACCCCCCTTAATACAAGTGATTTCCCTACCTTACCAATGGCAATTATGTATGCTGACTCGCGGAGTGTTATTTTCTTATTTCTGGATAGGTCAGTAACTGCCCTGTATGCCTTCTGCATGGTATGTTCAAGCCGTGTATTCACTTCCTCAAGAGTCCATTTCAACTGCTGGATATTCTGAGTCCATTCAAAATAAGATACAGTAACACCGCCTGCATTTGCGAGTATGTCCGGGACTATTATTCTACCCGCCTCAGAGAGAATTCTATCCGCCTCCGGAGTAATCGGTGAATTTGCGCCCTCAATAATAATTTTTGCCCTGACCCTTTTTACATTTTCCTCTGTAATTACATTTCCCAGTGCGGCAGGAATCAGAATATCGCAATCAAGTTCAAGAAGTTCCTCATTTGTAATAGGAGTCCCTTCTGGATACCCCCTGATAGTTTTATTCTTTTTTGCATATTTTATTAAGTCATTGATATTGATACCATCACTTTTGAATATACCTCCGTTGACATCGCTTACAGCAATGATTTTTCCGCCATAATTTTGAATAAAGTTTGCAGCGTGCATGCCCACATTTCCAAATCCCTGAATCACAACTATCTGTTCTTCCCATTTTTTATTAAGGTCCCTGCAGAGGAGATCCGTTATAAAAGCAACGCCTCTGCCTGTCGCCTCCTCTCTGCCCAGGGAGCCGAAGAGGTCAACGGGCTTGCCTGTTACCACTGCTGGCGAGAATCCTCTGAATTTGGAGTACTCATCCATAATCCATGCCATTACCTGTGCATTTGTATTTACATCAGGCGCGGGGATATCAACATAGGGGCCGATTATTTCGTAGATATTCTGGACGAATTTTCTTGTAAGGGTTTCAAGTTCCCTTTCCGTTAATTTTAATGGGTCACAGGTAATGCCGCCCTTTGCGCCGCCGAAAGGCAGGTCAAGGAGGGATGTTTTCCATGTCATCAATGATGCAAGCCCACGAACCTCATCCTCATCAACGGAGGGATGATAGCGGAGTCCGCCCTTCATTGGTCCGCGAATATTTGAGTGCTGAACCCTGTAGCCGGTAAAGAGTTCAATCTGTCCATTTTCCCTCTCAAGGGGGATTTCTACACGAACCTCCCTTTTCGGCTGGAGCATGAGTTTTTCAATGCGGGGAGATAATCCTATTAATTTAGAAGCCTGTTTTATAAAAAAATTAGTGGTTTCACATGTTTTCATACTTTGAGTTTACCCCCAAAATAAAGGTTAAAGCAAACATTTTTTATAACACTATATTTATTTCATTTCCGCACTTCTTGCATCTTTTTCCATTAAGTCCCATAATTTTTGTATTATATCCAGTGCGTTTAATCAGGAGATGGTTGCATTCCGGACAGTATGTATTGTTCTCTTCCTCGCACCATACATTTCCGAGATATACATACCTTAGTTTTTTTCTGCCTATTTCGTAAGCCCTGAATAGTTTTTCAATGGGTGTTGGTGGTGCATCCATTTTATACTGAGGAAAGTATCTTGAGAAATGCAGGGGGATATCCAGACTTAATGATGCAACATAGTCCACAAGCAACTCTATTTCTTCCTCGGAGTCGTTCTTTTCAGTGACAAGGAGGTTTGTGAGTTCAATGTGACACACTCTAAAAGATGTTTCTATTGTCTTTTTTACTGTGTTCAGATTGCCATCGCAGATATTTTTGTAGAATTTATCATTAATTGACTTAAGGTCAATATTCATTGCATCCACATAGGGGAGTAATTCCTTCAGTGGCTGTGGATTAATTTCTCCATTTGTTACGAGTACATTTTTTAGTCCATTCTCCTTTGCCAGAGAGGCAGTATCAAGGACAAATTCATACCAGATGAGTGGCTCATTATATGTGTAGGCGATGCCAATAGAATTTAACCGCTTTGCTGATTCAACTACCTCCTCCGGGGTAATATTCGGTTCAGGAATATCTCCCTCAACCAGGGACCAGTTCTGACAGAACAAACATCTCTGGTTACAGCCAGCAGTTCCGAGAGAGAGAATTTCCCTCCCTGGATAAAAGTGATAGAGTGGCTTTTTCTCAATAGGGTCCATGTGAATTGCGGAAGTGGAGTTATATGCAAGTGCGTAAAGGACACCGCTTATGTTTTTTCTGATTGAACAGTAGCCATTTTCCCCATCTTTAATAGTACAGAGTTTAGGACAGAGAAGGCATCGGACCTCGTTGTTTGAGAGTTTCCTGTAATATTTTGCCTCTTTCAAAGTTGTTGACAATCTCATAATTTTATTATAGATTTATTCTTAAATTTTTTCAATGGAATATAAAGATTAAAAGGAGGTATAGATATGAAGAGAATTTTGATGGTGGCAATGGTAGTTGGGGTTACAACGGTGCTTATTGCTGGATGCTGCAAGAAGCAGGAAAAGGAGATCTCAAATCTTAAGGCACAGGTAACACAACTCCAGAGCGATAATTCAGCAATCAAGGCAGAGGCAGATAGGGTGAAGGCAGAACTTGAGGCGAAAGTTCAATCGCTCCAGTCAGAAAATGCCAAACTTCAGTCAGAAAATGCAGAACTAAAGAAAAAGATTGAAGATCTCAAGAAACCGACAAGAAAGAAAAAGAAATAATTATTTCCTGATGATAAATTTCTTATCTAAGATTTTCAATTTTTCAACAATTCCGCCGTATTCAAGTTCAGAATAGGGGAGCATGGCAGCACCAGAAAAGCCCTGCTCCCTTATATCTATTGATTTGCGTGAAACCTTCTCGCGAACATAATCCCAGAATGGATGGTCAAAGGCATCTGCAGGCTCTGTCAGTTTTCCGTTGTGAACACAGAAGGCGAGGGCTGATACAACCGGGGGTCCATCAAAATAGGATACCGTTGAATCGCATTTGACCGGCATCAGCGGTCCGGTATGGCTCCCCCGCATAAAACCAGCTACATAGTGTCCGATGCTGAAAGGGGAAAGGACCTCGCCCGTTGCCGGGAATGCTCCCTGAGTTCGGACGAGCATTACCGGGTCGTCCTTCCCAACATATTTGCCAGCGATATTTCTCAGTCGCGTTGTGCTTACTGATACTGCGTGCTCGCCCGAGTCCCTGGAGTATATTGCCTCAATGACAAATCGCTCGTTGTCTCTCAGAAGCGCTGCTATATCATAAATCTCCTCGGGGGCATAAAGTTTTATGATTCTATCCGCCTTTGTATATTCCACATCCATAATGTGGAACTCAAAGCCCTTTGACATCTTCGTGCTTAATATCAGTCCTGAACAGAACATTGGGTCAGTAAAGGCAAGATATAAAGGAAGATTGTAGGCGCCCGGGTCTGTTTTGTCAGCCATAAAGAGAAGGAAGGGCTCATTTGGCCTCTCCTCAAACTCCATCTCAGCAATGGCAGGACCCATTCCTCTTATGTTTTGAGCAAATGCCTCCTTGAGCAGGTCCTGTCCTGCACCGTAGAGTCCCTGAGCCTTTGCCACTTCAGTCCCTGCTTTGAAGGCATCCCAAGCAAGTTTGTGGACCCTTTCACTGCATACACCATTTGTATGACTCATTAATATTGAAATGTCATCCCCCGTTGAACCAATATAAAAATCAATAATAACATTTTTCCCCTTTTTAACGATAAAATCCCTTACTGCATCCTTTAATGCCTTGCTGGGAGTTATGTGCCCACCAATACTCCCGATATCTGCCTTGATTACTGTTAGAGTAATTTTCATTTAACTTCCTCCTTCCTGATTTTTAGTTGTTCAAGCACATATTTTCTTATCTGTTGTGGTGACTGTATCTTCTTTACGATCCTTCCATCATCAATAAATCGTTCCATTAAACTTACTAATCTTCCTCCACAATTGCATTTTAAGTTTTTTAATTTAGCCGATTTTATCCGGGTTGTCCAGCATTTTTCGCATCTATACAGAAATTTTCTCCCTGATTCCTTTCCACGCTTTGCAAATGGTCTGCCATCAATCTCAACAATGTCCATGGCAAAGTCAATTGTGGGTGAATTTGAAATCCATGTCCCGATACCATAGCCATCTACAAACTCATTCAATTCGCGTATTTTTGTCTCATCAATCCCCCCACTTACAAAGACCTTAACATGTTCAAAACCCCTGAGATTCAGTTCCCACCGCACCTCTTTTATTAAATCCACAAAGTTTCCTCTTCGTGATGTCGGTGTGTCAAAGCGGATTGCAAAGAGGTCCTTGCCCATTGCTTCCACAAGTTTTATCGCCTCAAATTTTTCATCCTGAAGCGTATCAATTAGAGCGATGCGCTTGACCTTTCTGTCGATGATCTCATCAAAAGCCCTCATTGCCTTGAGTGTGTCGCCCATAATTAATATGAGAGCATGGGGCATTGTTCCTGATGGCTCAATTTCTATCAGTTCAGCACCCACAAGGGTTGAGACACCATCAGCACCGCCAATGTAAGCTGATCGCTCAATCATCGGTGCAATTGCAGGATGCATTCTCCGTGCGCCGAAACTCAAAATAGTCCTCTCACCTGCTGCTACCCTGCAGTGTGCGGAGTTTGTGGCAATGCCTGTTGCCTGGCACAAAAGTCCTAAGATGGCTGTTTCAAAAACAGAGATATCCTGATACATTCCGCTGATTTCAGCCACTGGCTCGCCTGGATGAAATAGAGTTCCCTCGGGAATAATGTCAAGGGTTATTTTTTTATTCTCAAGAAGGTGAATCAATTCCTCTACGCCAGCAATGATTCCCCACTCCCAGTTGTGCGGAAGGGAACGGGTTCTTATTTCCATCACTACATGTTTATCAATCCTTTTTTCCCGTAAAATCTCAAGCGTTCGCGAGAAGTAAACATCAGTGACCCTCCCACTGAGAATATCCTCCTCCGAGGCAATATGAAATTTTCCTGGCATAAGTCAATTTTATAGCATATAAATTGATAATTAGCAAGAGGGATTTATTCTTGGCTTACCCCAACCTCCCCTATTGGCTGGACGATATAGTCAGGGTCAAGTTCGTTATAAGAAATGACTGTAATGTCAGGAAATTTTCGGACGATAAGATTCCTGAACAGTAACCTGAGCTCCGGCTGGGTTATAATTATAACCCTTTTGCTTGAAGATGGACTGCAGTTTTTTTCAACGGATTCAAAGATGTTATTCGCAAGTTCAGGGTCAATAGAGAGAGTCATGTTTCCATTACTTCCTGAGATTGAATCCAGAAGTGTGGATTCAAGTAAGGGGCTCAGAATATATGCCCGTATTTCCTTCATTCCGTTACTTAATGTCAGGCTGATCTCCGTTTTCATATCTGTTCTGACTAGTTCTGTCAGAAAGGCGGTGTTCTTCTCTGTCTGGCCATGTTTTGCAATTGATTCAAGGATAAGGCGAAGATTCCTTACGGGTATTCCCTCTGAAAGGAGTCGTCTGAGGATCTCCGTGATCTGGGGCATCGTAATGAGACCCGGCACAACCTCTCTTACAAGAGCGGCGTAGAATGTTGAGAGTCCGTCTAACATTATTTGGACCTCATGGATTCCAATAAATTTCTCTGCGTTTTTAAACAGCGCCTCTCGCAGAAGAAAGAACAGAATATTTTCCCTTTCAAATATACTCAGGCCGAGTTTTTTGAGATTTTCTTCATACTCTCTCCTCAAAAAGGAGTATTCTCTTCCATAAAGAATAAAAGAGAACTCTGCTGGTATTCCATAATTATTTATTATCTCAGGACCTTCCACCGCAAGGATTGAATTCTCAGGAATGGTGAGGGATATGACAGTATTTTCATATATCTTTATTATAAAAGAATTTTCTTCATTTATCATTACTAACGGCTCTGGGATCTGAATTCCGAGTTTGAAAAAAACCTCCTCTCCGATATATTTTATTCCTTTTTCAAATTCACTCCTATCTGGAATGAGTTTTTGAGGTGCAAAGATGGAGACCGGCTGGAGCACGCCAGGGATTAGTTTTTTTTCTTCAGATGCTTTATTGTCTTCTGTGATTTTTTTGTTTTTTATCAGTTTATATCCGCCTAAGGCAATAAGACACCCCATCAGGAAGAACGGGAGTTTTGGTAAGCCGGGAAGGAGAGATAAGAGTATGAGGAGCGATGATACAATTATAAGTGCAATTGGGTATTTGGTCAGTTGAAGCCCTATTTCCCTTCCGATATTACTCTCCTGTTCCTGCGATGCAACCCTTGTGACAACAATTCCGGCTGCTGTTGATATTATTATGGATGGAATCTGGGAGACGAGTCCGTCACCAATTGTAAGGACTGTGTATCTTTTTAAAGCAGAATCAAGTGAAAGCCCCTTTTGAATTACCCCGATTGCAAGTCCTCCAATTATATTTATGGCTGTGATGACAATTCCGGCAATGGCATCGCCCTTCACAAATTTCATTGCTCCATCCATGGCTCCATAAAACTGGTTTTCTCGTTCGAGTTCCCGCCGGAGATTCTTTGCCTCATTCATGCTGATGGCACCATTTCTCAAATCAGCGTCAATGCTCATCTGCTTGCCGGGCATGGAGTCCAGATTGAATCTTGCAGAGACCTCAGCGACCCTCTCAGAACCTTTTGCAATGACTATAAACTGAATCAGGGTCAGAATTAAAAAGATTACGCCGCCCACAATATAATTCCCCTGGACAACAAATCTTCCAAAGGAGTTAATCACCTCCCCGGCATAGCCATTTAAAAGTATGAGGCGGGTGCTTGATACATTGAGCGAAAGCCGGAAGAGGGTAGTTAGAAGAAGGAGCGTTGGAAATGAGGCAATGCTTATCGCATCTGGTATATAAAGGGATGAAACAATAAGAATCATTCCAAAGGTTATGTTGAGCGTTAAAAAAATGTCAAGAATGAATGTTGGTAGCGGAACAATCATCATCCCGAGGATTGAGACAACAATGATTGCGAGAATTATATCTGGATGTTTGGTAATTGAGGAGATGGGGCTACGGGGGAATTTTCCCATAGCCCCTGTCAGGGAGGATATAAAATGGAGAGCCATTATGCTTTCACTTTTTCCTTCAGGATATTCCCGATAATTGCTACCAGTGCCCGTGCTCGCATAGCCCAGGGGTCATTGCCTGATTTATCCAAAAAGATTGCTTTTTTTAAGCGCTCAGATGACTCCAGTAATTTCCCTGTATGTAACAGAATCTCTGCTGAGTTTACGATGGAAGGTATATCGTCGGGATTCAGTGATATTGCCCGATCGTATTCATTGAGTGCCTTTTCATTATTATTAAGTCGTTGATAAATTGCGCCGAGGACAGAATGGAAATAGGACTCATTAGGAGAGAGTTCAATAAGCCCTTCGTAGATTTTTCTTGCCTCTTCAAGTTTTCCTTCCTCCATCAGGACATAACCAATCTCTGCGATTGTGTATAACTGGCCTTCATCTATTCCCTCAAGTTCTGCCAGGGTAATTTCTCCCCGCACATACCTTACAATCTTATCAAGCGTTAACAATTCCTCTGTCTTATTGAGTTCCATTGTCTCCATAGGGTCCTCCTTATATTCTTATATTTCTGATTGTTGCCATATTCATCTCATTGAAGGTCTTCATAATATTACTCAATGTGCTTACCATCTCGTTCCGCCTGCTAATTGCTACCTGAAGTTTTATCTGCATGACCTGAAGGTCATTTTTGTCCTTATCAGTCATATTTGTTTTTGAGCCAAGTTTTTCAATATCTTTTAGTAGATTTTCCATCTCATCCCTGTTCTCCTTCAATGCTCCGGTGAGGGCAAGCATTATTCTTTCCTCAATGCTACCGGATAATTTTATAGCAGAGTTTCTTTCTGCACTCGTTGAGGCGGTGGTTTTCTGAACTGAGTCAGCATTTGTGCCTGTATTCTCTCTGCTCACTGATAGGGAGGCAGTAGTTTGTGTGCGATGGATATTTTCGGAGGTCCCCACCCTGGCTTCTTTTAGATTTAGATTCTTTGCCATATCAAGCACCTTTGATAGGAGTATAGTTGAAGCCATTAATTGTGGATTGAGAAGGCCGATTGCTTTGAATTTTGTAAATTTCTTTACAAATGATGCAAGGAATTTGACCGTCTTCTTTAACCCTGCTGATTTTTTCTTTGGAACGGATGCGTATTTTGCAATATTCCCAAGGAAATTTTTGCCGAGAAGTTTTTTCTCAAGGAATCTATTGACATCATTATAGAGGTCATTCATATTCTTGATAAAGCCCGCCTTATCACCACGCTGAAGGTCAACAATTGCTCCAACAGCATCCCCGATACTGTCATTGAGTCCAATTGCATCCAGTAACTTATTAATATTACTTCCAACCGAACCAATCTCTGCCATAAACACCTCCTTAAAACAGATTTTTTGTCTTCTTATATATATTTATCGTGTGGACTGGAAAAATTTTTCACAAAAATTTATTGAATTTTTTATTAAAGTTGATAAAATTTTAACAGAAGTATAGGAAGATGAAAAAGAGCATATTTTTGAGTATTGTGCTCCTGTTAAATATTGTTTCGTGTGGAACTGAATCAGGAGGGGTAATTAACAATGAAGGAACCGGCTCAAGGACATTAAAGGTGGAGGCGTCAATATCTGCTAAGGAGAGATTTTCCGGGGCAAAGAACACAGAGGACTTTGCTACAGATATTGTAATAAAGGTGTGGGACATAAATCAGAACCCGCTTACGGATGCCTCAGTAACGGTTATTGCTGGAGACAAAGACCTTGTGATTCCGCATGACAAGAATGGGATTTACAGGGCAACATCCTTGGCTGGCTACATCAGGGAATATACTATAAATATTATCCATGGCAGTGAGTATGTTGAAGGAGTAACAGTAACAGGTCCAGAGATTCATACAATCAAGATAGGAGAGCCTGCGGATACACCTACGACAGTTAAGGCATCAGGACCTGTTTCAGTATTGTGGTCTCCCTACGGATATGCAACGAGCGCTGAGATTGAGACAAGGAATTTCAAAGAGACCGTTGCTGATACTGGAACATACAATATTCCGGGAGAAGAATTTGAGGTTGGTGTTGATGATTACATCATAGTCACAAGGGAGAAATCATTGAATCCTGCTGGTGCAGTTGCTGGTTCAATAGTTACAGTAAAGATTAGAAATCGGCTTGACCCAATAAAAGTTGTTGAATAAATTCTTAAAATGTGATATAAATCACAGACAGGAATAGTTCAATTAAGGTAATATTTGTAAAAATAAAATTAAGGAGGAGGACATTATGAAAAAGGTAACACAAATCTTACTAGTACTGCTAATAGTGGGGACCATTGTAGCAGGATGCGGAGACGAGGATGGGGGTAAACCCTCAGCAAAGAGTCAGTTAGACGAACTCCCACCAGCAGATGTGAGCAACCCTGAGATTCTTGCGGACGCAGTGGGAATTGCAGTTGCAATGAGCCAGATGGGAATGTCGCTTTCAGGTGATTTCAGTATGGGAATGATGAGCGCTATGAAGTCATTGAGGATTCCAGTTCTGAAGGGTTCCCGGCTTGGCACCCTGCAGACGTACACTGATCAGTGTACAGAGGATCAGAATCATATTACCTGTACCAGACAGTGTGAAATTAGTGGTTCAGAAACACTTGAATGCTCAGGAGATCAGACATCAGGAACCTGCACGATGACCTTTAGTAATTGCAAGGATTACAGCGATGAGCCAGCAATTAATGGTTCTCTCAAGATCGATGGAAAGGTTGATTCCAGCGGTAATAATTGGACAATTACCTTGACAATTGATGTAACGATGGGTAATGGTTTTATTTATGGCTCCTCTAGTATGACTGTTTCTCAGTCAGGGACAGGTGCAACCATTAAGCAAACCCTGGACATCACTGGTGCTGATGATTCAGATCCAACAGATGTTGGTTACATCTACTTTGATGAAACAATCACTATGCAGGATTTAGGGAACTACGAGTTCAAGGCAACAATTAATGGAAACGGTGCCTTCGGGACTACAAAAGAAGGCAAGGTTTCGGTTGCAATCAAGGATGTTGTAGTTGACCCATCAACCTGCTGGATGGAACCGCTCTCAGGAACAATCACTGTATCTACAGAGAGTGCATCTGTTACAGTTACATTTGATGGTGGCAGCGGTGGAGGAATACCACCGGTAGGATGCGATGGCAAGGTGAAATGCAGTGGCGCATACACTGGTGAAATTGACATTACAGGTTCATCAGAGCCAATAATTGAATTCTAAAAATAATCTTTAGCCTTTGCAAACTCCAGGGGCACTTAAATAGGTGCCCCTTTTTGTTTCCGCAATAGTGGGTTCTGTCTTTGCAGTTTATTTAACAGCAATGAGCAAGTGGAAATATTCCATTTGACAATTAAGGCTATCTTAATATATACTCTATTCAATGCCATTTCCTGATAAGATTGATAGATTCATAATACTGGAAAGGATTGCTGAGGGGGCAATGGGCCTTATCTTCAAGGCGTGGGACCCTGAACTTACAAGAACAGTAGCAATTAAGGTAATTCAGTTTTATCCGGGAATGGAGGAATACAAGCAGGAAGAGTACAGGAAGAGATTCAAGAGAGAGGCACAGTCAGCTGGCAGATTGAATCATCCCAATATTCTTACAATCTACGAAAGGGGTGAATATAAAGGCTCACCATACATTGTGATGGAGTATATTGAGGGGACAAATCTGGATGAGTTGAGAAAAATTCATGGCACAATTCCCTTTGCTCAGGCAATCAAGTATGGCAGGGAGATTGCTGATGCCCTTGATTATGCCCATTCAAAGGGGGTGGTTCACAGGGATGTGAAGCCCTCAAATATTCTTATTGATAAAAATGATTCTGTGAAGGTGGTTGATTTTGGTATTGCAAAACTCATGGATTCAGACCTTACACAGCCCTACCAGATTCTCGGCTCTCCGAGTTACATGTCGCCGGAACAGATAATGGGCGGACCAATTGATGGTCGCTCGGATGTATTCTCAACAGGCATTGTCTTCTATTATATTCTTACAGGAAGAAAGCCCTTTGAGGCAGACAATATCTCGTTGATTATCCAGAAGATTCTGAACGATACACCTGAATTGCCATCGCGCATAAAGGCTGACCTTCCGCAGCAGACGGACTATGTGCTTCTCAAGGCACTGTCCAAGGACCCGAAGGAGCGCTACAGCACTGTCCGGGACTTTATAGATGCCCTCAGTAAAGAGAAGATAAGGGCTGAAGAGGTTCAGATAAAATCTACCGTGGATATTTTCAAAAAACTCCTTGAAAAGATGAATTTTAACATAAATAAACTGTCAGGGGATGATAGAGAATTCTCTGCCTATGCGGAGCAGAAGGACCCCTTGCTGAAGGGCAGGTATCTGTTGAGGGTGCTTCTGAAGGCAGAGGGGATGAAGGTTGGCATTGCTGTGCTGCGTGAGACCTTTCTTGAGATTCAGGAAAAGCGGTTGACCAAAGCAATGATTATTACCAATACGGAATTTACTGACGAGTGTTATAATTTTGTCCATGATAAGCCCATTGAGTTAATTAATGGAGAGGGACTGGAGGAACTTTTTAATAAGCATCTGCCCACAGGGAGTTACGAACTCAAACAGCGCTTGCCCCTGAGCGAAAGGGTTACCGCTCAGATTCAGCAGAAGAATGAAGAAGAGACCACACAGGATGTAACTCCTTCGGATAGAATTTTTATGTCAAAGACCCAGGAGTCAAGGCGCGTGATTCAATCAGAGAAAGGTGGAATATTTAAAGGTCTGTGGAGAAAAAAATAAATGATACTTCGCTGTCCCTATTGTAAATCATTACTCAGGATTGATGAGAGGAAGGTAATAAAATCAAAGAAAATCAGATGTCCAAAATGTAAAAGAATAATGAAACTAAAGGATGGTACCCCTGCTGTTCAAGGGGCAGATTCAAAAACAATTATTACGAGCAAGGAAAAGGTCCTTGATGGAGATATTCCGAAAAATTTGAGTATTGAGATTAAGGTCGCAGATAATGAGAGGAAGGTTTTTCACCTGAAGAAATCAAGGACTGTCTTCGGCAGGGTTGATGGTGACTTCAACATAAAAGACCCGAATGTTTCCAAGAAGCATATGGTTATAGAGGTCTGGTCAAAGGATAATATTTATATCCGGGACCTTTCAAGCACAAATGGAACTTTTTTAAATGGTGTCCGAATTATCTCGTCAAAATTAAAGGACGGCGATACAATCCAGATTGGTTCAACGAGATTGAATGTCACGATACGGGATAGGTGAATCAACTACACGCGCTCCACAGCCCTGTCCAGCACCCTGTACTGAATTGCCTCTGATATGTGTGCTGGTTCTATCCTTTCTGAATTAGCGAGGTCCGCTATTGTTCTTGCCACTTTTAATATCCTGTGATAACCCCGTGCGGATAGTCCCAGCCGGTCCACAGCGAGTTCAAGGATTCTTTCTGAATCCGATTCAATTTTACAGAATTTCTTTATGTCCCTTGAGGACATCTGGGAGTTTGAATGAATCTTTTTCCCCTTAAATCTTCTTAACTGGTGTTCCCTGGCATTTATGACCCTCTGCTGTATTTCCTTTGAACTCTCACCAGAGTATTCACTGCTCAGGTCCCGATATTTTACCGGCGATACCTCAACCACAATATCCATCCTATCAAGGAGTGGTCCTGAGATTTTTGATCTGTATCGGACGATTTCGTTTAAATTGCATGTGCACTCCTTTTGTGGATCTCCGAGGTATCCGCATGGGCAGGGGTTCATTGCTGCAACAAGCATAAACCTTGCCGGATATACAAGGCTTATCGCTGCCCTTGAGATTGTGACCGAGCCGTTTTCCATTGGCTGTCGCAGGACCTCAAGGACATTCTTTTTGAATTCCGGGAGTTCATCAAGAAACAGGACGCCATTGTGGGCCAAACTCACTTCACCGGGTTTTGGATGGGCACCACCTCCAATTAGCCCCGCGTCTGAAATTGTATGGTGTGGCGACCTGAAGGGCCTGAGGGTAATCAGCGATGAGTTTGCCGGAAGCAATCCGGAAATGCTGTAAATCTTTGTGGTTTCTATTGCCTCCTCAAAGATCATATCTGGAAGAATTGTGGGTATTCGCATTGCGAGCATTGTTTTCCCGGTGCCAGGCGGACCTATCATTAAAATATTATGGAGACCAGCAGCTGCCACTTCTATCGCCCTCTTGACATGCTCCTGACCGCGGACATCGCTGAAATCAATCTCGTATTTTGTGTTTTGCAGGAATAATTGATTGACATTGACATCAACGGGTTCAATATTTTTTATGCCGTTTAAAAATTCCACCGCCTCCGGCAGATTACTGACGGGTATCACCTCAATTCCATTTACCACGCCTGCCTCCATTGCATTCTCCGCCGGGAGTATAACGCCTTTGAGTTTCAAGTTCCTGGCGGAGACAGCTATTGATAATGCCCCTCTTATTGATTTGATTTTTCCGTCAAGTGATAATTCTCCTGCGATAAGATACTCGCCGAGATGTCTTGAATCCACAATACCGCATGCAGACAATATGCTTATAGCAATTGCAAGGTCAAAAGATGTGCCCTCCTTTTTGATGTCAGCAGGGGCAAGATTAACAGTGATTCTCCTGTTTGCTGGCATCTCGTAACCAGAGTTTTTTATTGCTGCCTTTACCCTTTCCTTGCTCTCCTTTACTGCACCATCGGGGAGCCCAACAATCTGGAAAAGTGGAAGCCCAACTGCCATGTCCACCTCTACATCAATCACTTCAGCATCAATGCCAATTACTGCTGTGCATAAGACCTTTGATAGCATATATTCCTCCTGCAGCAGATATAATTTCTCATTTCTCTACCTGCATATATTTATCGTATGACTTTTATAATTTTTTCAGTCAAAGGAATAAAATAGAAACATCAAAATCAAAAAAATACTTGACAGGATTTTATATTTTTGATAATCTTTTTGACAATGAAAAGTTTTATAAAAAATTTATAAGAAAGGGGGACTTGTTATGGCAAAATTATCAAAAGGTGATCTTGTAAAAAAGATCTCAGAGATTGCCAGCATCAGTAAGGCAGCGGCAGAGAAGGCACTTGACGGGCTTGTTGATACCATCACCTCAGCACTGAAAAAAGGCATGGATGTGGCGCTTGTCGGTTTTGGAACCTTCACTGTTTCAAAGCGAAAGGCAAGGAAGGGACGCAATCCTCAGGACGGTTCAGTGGTAAACATTCCTGCAAAAAAGGTTCCAAAGTTCAAGGCAGGAAAATCACTGAAAGAAGCAGTCAACAAGTAGTAATTCTTTACTACCCTGCAGTTTATGTCATTTTTTGTTAACCCAATCTCCTGGAGAGGTTGGGTTTTTTATTTTGACTTGAGTTTTTAATTTTTGTATAATATTGGACAATGCGTTATTCAATAACACCGGATAAGCCGAAGATAATCATTGCAGAGGATGAGAAGGGCCTGCGCATTATTCTTGAAGAATTTCTTACCCAGAATGATTATATAGTTGATGTTGTAGGAGATGGTGAAGAGGCACTGGAAAAGATAAAACAGACACCCTATGCTCTTTTAATAGCGGATATTGATATGCCAAGGATGAGCGGGATGGAACTTCTTGAAAAATTAATGGAGTTAAAAAATAGACCAATTACAATTCTCATGACAGGTTATGCTACTGTAGAGAGCGCTGTTGATGCAATGAAGATGGGTGCCTTTGATTATATTGTGAAGCCCTTTAAGATGGATTACCTTCTTCTCTGTATCCAGCGTGCCCTTGAAAAGAGGCGGCTTGAACTGGAAAATATACAGTTAAAGGAAACTCTGACCATTTACAACATCAGTGAGGCAATATCCCAGACCTTTAATATTAAAAATATTGTTGACCTTATAGCAAACACAGTTCAGAGCGAGCTTGATTCCGACCTTACAATACTACAGATTTTTGAGCCAGGAACGGAAAATATCATGTATGAAAAAAATAACAGCAATTTCACTATTGAGGTTGAAGAGATTAAAAAAGGGATAAATTTTGAGATTATTAAAGATATGCTTAATAAGGATATGCCGGTAGTTCTCCCTTCCTGGAGGGTTGGCGAAGTTTTTAGGGCAACCACAAAAAAATACAGATGTCATTCAATACTCTGTGTTGGAATCAAATTCAAGAGTATTCTGGGGGGAATAATTATTGCCCTTTCTTTTACAAAGGGGAAGGAATTCCATGAGGGACAGCGTAAATTTGTTTCGGTCCTTGCTGACAGAGCAGCGATTTCCCTGGAGAACTCAAAATTATACAACGAATTACAGAGGTCTTTCCATGAGACGATTCAAGCGCTTGTGAAGGCACTGGAGGCGAAGGATGTGTACACGCGGGGTCATTCAGAGAGGGTAACTAGATTTGCCGGCTACCTTGCAGAGGACCTTGGGTTGAGTGATTCGGAGGTGGAGAAAATTACACAGGCAGCACTTCTGCACGACATCGGGAAGATAGGGATGCGACTTGAGGCGTTGAACAAGCCAGGAAAACTTACAGACGAAGAGATCCAGATGTTCAGGCATCATCCATTGCTCGGAAGGAGTATTCTTGAGTCCGTTACCCACCTCCGGGAAATTGCACCTTATGTCTATTATCATCACGAAAAATGGGATGGAACCGGATATCCTGAGGGCAAAAAGGGAGAAGAGATACCTGTAGGAGCGAGGATTTTGAACATTGCGGACAGTTTTACCTGTATGACGGAGAACAGACCGTACAGGAAGGCGCTGTCAATTGAGGAGGCGGCAGAAGAATTATTACGATGCAGTGGGACACAGTTTGACCCTCTCTTTGTAGAGGTTTTTCTAAAGGGGTTAAAGAAGCGGAGAATAATCCCTGAAAGTTTCAGGATAGAGAAAAATAATATGAAGAGTACTTCAAGGACCTCAGATAAGGTTACGACCCTTTAAAAATGTAATAAATTTTTTCTGAAAATTTTTTTCGCCATTATAGGGGAGTTCTATCAGAAGGACATTTTTGAGAATTTTTTGAAGGGCAATGAGGTTTGTCCTCTGGGCAATGTTTCTCCGGCGTGAAGCGTTGTTTAATATTACACAGAGGGGTGTAATTCTATTTTGCTTCAGACAATTGAGGGTAAGGAATAGATGATTTATAACGCCCAGTTTATTAAGAGCAACAATAATTACAGGCACTTTGAGCTCTTTTGCCAGGTTTAGAAATGAATAACTTTTAGTTATCGGCACAAGCAATCCGCCCGCTCCTTCAATAATTGTGAGGTCATGTTTTTTGCCAATTTTTATGCATGACCTTTTTATTTTAGATATACTGATTTTCCTCTTTTCAAGTTCTGCTGCCATAAATGGGGCAAGTGGTGCCCTGAATCTGTATGGGACAATCAATTCAAGGGGGTCATCCGCGCTCGATGCTCTTTTAAGCAGAGTTCCATCCGATGGCACAAGAGAATTTTTTCTCCCTCTGCATCCGGTCTCAACAGGTTTGATAACACCAACATCTATTCCTTCCTGTCTCAAGCCCTCTGCAATGATGCATGATACAAAGGTCTTCCCAACTCCGGTGTCAGTTCCAGTTACAAAGATACCATTCATATAGAAGCGTTATCCATCTCAGTAATAAATTTTATTGACTTATAGAGAGAATCAACAAGATATTTTATCTCCTTTTCAGTTATACTTAGTGGAGGCATAAGAACAATTACATTGCCAAGAGGACGGAGGAAAATCTCGTATTTACGAATATCCCTGCAGACCCTGTAGCCAATCCTTTCATAAGGTTCATACAGCTCCTTTGTTTCTCTGTTTTTCACAAGTTCAATTCCTATCATCAATCCCTTCTGCCGTATTTCTCCAACATGTTTTAACTCATACAATTTCTGCAGGGCCTTTTCAAAAAGGTGGATCTTTTTCTCAACCCCTTTAATAAAATTCTTCTTTAATAGAAGTTCAAGTGAGGCAATGCCTGCTGAAGAGCCAAGTTGATTTCCTGTGTATGTATGGCCATGAAAGAATGTCTTGAATTCTTCGTACCTTCCGAGAAATGCAGAGAATATCTCCTCTCCTGTTGCAGTTACTGCAAGGGGAAGGTATCCACTCGTAAGCCCCTTAGAGAGACAGATTATGTCCGGTATCACTTGTTCGTGATTGACCGCAAATAGTTTGCCTGTGCGCATAAAGCCAGTTGCCACCTCGTCAGCAATAAGGAGAATCCTGTGAGAAGAACAGATCTCACGAACCCTTTTTAAATATCCTGGTGGTGAGACAATAAAACCGCCTGCTGCCTGCACTATGGGTTCAAGAATCAGTCCTGCAATCTCATCAAAATTTTCCCTCGCAATTATGTCTATTCTTTCAGCACAGGCGAGTTTGCACGATGGATATTGTAGATTTAATTCGCACCGATAGCAATAGGGAGAGGGTGCCTTTATTGTTGGAAAGAGCAAGGGTTTGAATACATCGTGGAATAGAGGAATGCCACCTGCGCTTACCGCTCCAAGCGTGTCGCCGTGATAGCCATTGTTGAGTGATATAAATTTTCTTCTCTTTGTATTCCCTATGTTCTGCCAGTACTGAAAAGCCATCTTTATCGCAACCTCCACAGCAGTTGAACCATTGTCTGAGTAAAAGATTCTTGTTAATCCCGCAGGGAGTATTTTTACAAGTTTTTCCGCAAGCAGGATTGCAGGGATATTTGTAAGTCCCAGAAATGTAGAATGGGAGATTTTATCAATCTGTCTTTTTAATGCGTTATTTATCCTTCTGTTTGCATGTCCATGAAGATTGCACCAGATGGAGGAGACGCCATCCAGGTATTTATTCCCGTCAATATCATAGATATAATTCCCCCTGCCATGGGTTATGATTAGAATATCCTCATTCATCCATTCCTTCATCTGAGTGAAGGGATGCCATATATACTTTTTGTCTATGTTCTGGAGTCGGTTTTTATTGTACTTCATTAAACTTTACCCGCTCCTGTCCCTATCTTCACGGAGGATTTTTGATTACCTCTGATGGATTCAAGTATTTCCCCGAGGGCTCTCAAAGCCCTCTTTAGGTGTTCTTCTGTATGACCTGCGGTGATGGTTATCCGCAAGCGTGAGGTTCCTTCCGGAACAGATGGAGGTCTTATGCCCTGAACAAAAATTCCTCTTTCTATCAATTGTTCACAGACATCCATCGTTAGAGCAGGACTGCCAGTTATTACTGGAATTATTGGAATTTCATTATCCTCTACAGCATGATAGAACTCTTTTAGTCCCCTTTTAAAATATCTCACATTTTTATGGAGTGTATCAATCAGTTCTTCATTGTCTTTTAGAATCTCAATTGCTCCTATTGCAGTGGCACATACTGAGGGCGGTAAGGAGGTGCTGAAAATGAAACTCCGCGCTTTATTTATCAGATAATCCTTCGTTATTCTCTTTGTCGCCACATAGGCGCCGAAGGAGCCAAGCGCTTTACTGAGGGTGCCCATTATCACATCAACTGAGTCGGTTAAACCCAAAAAATCAATAATGCCCCTTCCATTTTTTCCGATTACCCCTGTGGCGTGCGCCTCATCTACCATCAGAATGGCGTTGTATCTTTCCTTCAATTGGACGAGTTCCTTGAGCGGGGCAATGTCGCCATCCATACTGAATACGCCGTCAGTGACTATAAGTTTTCTGCGGTGTCTTGATTTTTTTAGTGCGAGTTCAATGAAGTTTGTGTCAAGATGGGGATATACAATTACTTCAGCCTTGCTCAGGCGGCACCCATCTATGATTGAGGCATGGTTTAGTTCATCGCTCAGGATGAGGTCGCCTTTTTCTGCAATGGCGGGTATGACGCCGAGATTGGCATGATAACCTGAATTAAAAAGGAGGGCTGATTCAGTGCCCTTGAATTCAGCAATACAAGTTTCAAGTTCCTCATGGAGTGCCATATTCCCTGAGACAAGGCGTGAGGCACCAGAACCGATGCCATATTTTTCAATTGCATCAATGGCTCTTTTTTTAAGTTCCGGATGATTTGCAAGCCCCAGATAATTGTTTGAACAGAATAGCAATACTCTCCTGCCATTAAGAATAATTTCTGCTGATTGTTCTGATTCAACGAGCCGGAGATAGCGAAAGAGCTCTGCCCTTTTTAGATTCTCTAATAGATCAAGAAAGTCATTATTCATTTATTATCTTTAATCTCCTGTGGTGGCTTGATTTTAAGTCCAAGGTCATCAATCATTCTCAGGTCCTCTTCCGGTTGTCTTCCCTTTGTGGTCAGATAACCGCCTATCATCATGCCGTTTGCACCAGCAAAGAATATGTTTGACTGGAGATCCCTCAGATTCACCTCCCTTCCTCCGCAGACAAAGATATCCTTCTGAGGCATGATGAGACGGAAGAGGGAAATGATTTTGAGACACTCAAGGGGCCTCAAATTGTTAGCCCCCTCGAGTTTGGTGCCAGGAATTGGGTTGAGGAAATTCAGCGGGATTGAATCTACATCAAGTTCTTTGAGGGTGCAGGCAAGTTCAATTCTTTGCTCCCAGGATTCCCCCATTCCGAAGATCCCGCCGGAGCATACCTTAAAGCCCAGTTCCTTTGCTGTCTTAACTGTTGCCACATCCTCGTCATAACTGTGTGTTGTGCAGACATTTGGATAATAACTGCGCGCCGTCTCAAGGTTGTGGTGGTAATTTTTGAGCCCTGCCTTTTTCAGAGTAATCATTGCTTCTCTTGTCAGGATGCCAAGGGAGGCGCATGGTTCAAGGGATGTTTTTTCACCCACAGAGGAGATTGCCTCTGCCAGTTCATTTATTTCATCCTCGTTCTCGGGTCCATAACCGCTTATTACAATGGAGAATTCCCTCGCCTTTATCCTCTCAACCTCATGGGCTTTTTCCAGTATTTTCTCACTGCCAACAAGGGGATAGACAGGAGCAGTTGTCTGGTGATACATTGATTGAGAGCAAAATGCACAGTCCTCAGGACACAGGCCTGATTTGGCATTGATTATGGAGCATAAACTTACTTCGTTTCCCTTGAACTTTTCGCGTGCCCTGTTTGCCAGCGCCATTATCTCCAGTATTTCTCCATCTTTTGATAAGAAAAGTTCCTCTGCCTCCAGAGGGGAAAGCCCTTCACCTGATAAAACTTTATCCTGTAAATGTCCTGATATCTTCATAATGATTTATAATATACTGCAATACTGTTTTAATTGTCAACCAAAAAATAAAATTGGTTAACAATTGTGGCAATGACAAAAGTGGCAAGATAGATTATAATATTTAGAATGTGGCGGAAAGGTTGCATTTTATTAATATTCTGTTCTATATTTTTAAATGCCATTGGAGATGAAAGTATGAAAATAGAGATAATGAATTATCCCTGGTTTACTCAATCACATCACAGGCAATCTGGTGGGTTTAAAAACATCCATTCAAAGGTAGAATTTCCGCCACCCCTGAAGGCAGCGAAGTGGCTTCTGAGCAAGATATTTGACAGACATGACTCGGCCAACACCCCATTTGAAAAGATTGCGCCTGGAGAGTTTTCCGTCCCCTTTAATAAATACCGCCTCTTCTGGCTTGGACATTCAACAACATTGATTCAATTCAAAGGGGGAAACATTATGTTTGATCCAAATCTTAGCGGATATGCTGGTCTATCATCCTTTGTTGGAAGGAAGCGGCTCCTTCCCCTTCCACTTGATATTTCTGACCTGCCGGAGATTAATATTGTTATGATTTCCCACAGTCATTATGACCATCTTGATAAAAGGACAGTTCTTGAATTAAATAAAAGATTTTCGCCGCTTTTCCTTGTTCCACTGAAAATGGATGAACTTCTTGATTCCTGGAAAGTGAAAAAGGTGCTTGCCCTGGACTGGTGGCAGTATATTGAATATAATGGCTTAAGGATAAGTTGCGTGCCTGCAGTCCATTTCTCAAACAGGGGGCTAAATGATCGTAACAGGGTTTTGTGGTCTGGCTGGTATGTGGAAGAGTTATCTTCAGGAATAAGAATTTATTACTCAGGTGATACTGCCTACGGTTCACACTTTAAGGAAATTGGAGAACGCCTTGGAGCAACGCATCTCGCAATATTGCCGATTGGGGCCTATGAGCCGAGGTGGTTTATGAAACTTGCTCACATAAACCCTCAGGAGGCAATTGAGGCATTCATGGAGTTAAAGGCGAGAGAACTACTTGGCGTTCACTGGGGGACCTTCAAACTCTCGGATGAGCCAATGGATGAGCCACCAGAATTGTTGAAGATGTATGCCGCTGAAAAGGGTATAGAGGCGAAGAGAATACATATATTGCCAGTGGGGGGAAGTACAGGAGAATAAGACCCCCTCCGATATGGTTCCTTACAATAAACAATGTAATACATCTCGCATCGGGCTTAAATTAAAATAGAAATTGTTATCCTACAGGAGGACGATTTTAATAAGAATAGTTTCAGCGGTATTAAGAGAGTATTTCTCACAAATTTAGTTTGCAATCCATTACAATTTGTGCATAAAATTGAAACATGCAGAAAAATAAATATGATGTTGTTGTAGTTGGCGCTGGAATTGCAGGGCTTGTTGCTGCAAACTACCTTGCTAAAGAGAAAAGACGCGTCCTGCTCCTTGAGCAGAATCATCAGGCAGGGGGCTTGATGTCCGGGTTCAGGCGAAAGGGATTTTATTTTGATGCGGGCGACCAGTCCTTTGAGGATTGCGGGATTACCTTCAGGATTCTTCAACAACTCAATCTTTATGACGAAAGGGACTTTGTAAGGGTGAAATACAGATTTATTGCTCCGGATGTTGATTTCATTATGGATGACCTCAACTCTGCAAGGGATGCCTTTAAAAAGGCATTTCCCCATGATGCCAGAGGTATTGACGGACTTTTTAATGATATTGATAATTATTGCTATGTGCTTGAAAGATTTATGAAAGTGGAATCGCCTGCAATTGTAACCGGGATTAAAAAGGTATCCTCAATTATAAGAGACATAATTCTCGGGATAAAATACAGGAAAGAATTTAAAGAAATGATCAGTAAGCCATTCAGAGTCCTTGTTGAGAATCATCTGAGGGATGAAAAATTGAGAGCACTGCTCGGAAATGCGGGCTATAAAAATATGGTGATCCTCATGGGTGCGGGCTTCTGGTACTTCTGGACAAAGGACTACTGGTATTATTGTGGTGGGTTGCAGGCACTTATGGACAAACTTGTATCTGAATTCAAAAATTCCGGTGGTGAGGTTAGATTCAAAACCTGTGTTGAGAAGATTTGCGTGGAAAAGGGCAGGGCAACTTGTTTGATTACTAAAAATAATGAGAATATTACTGCGGAAAAGATTATTTACGCTGGTGATTACAAGAATCTCTGGACAGGATTGATTGATAAGGAATGGCTTCCCGAAGATAAACTTTCGGAGGTTAAAAACGCAGAGGTCTCTGACCCGGTCCTTTCAACCTATCTTGGCGTTAATATTCCCCCGGAGGAACTGAAAAGGTATTTAAAGGTTCATCATGTCTTTTATTTCCCCGATTATAAAATAAAGGACCTGAGTAATAGTAATGACCCTGATCTGCATAAGAATACGTGGCTTGAGATTACATCGCCTTCAATAGATAATTCCGCTTTTGCACCAGACAAAAAGTCCTCAATTGTGCTCCAGACATTCACCTCCTACAAATGGATGAACTGCTGGGGGACAGGGGGTAATGTGAGTGAAAGGCCCGAACAGTATAGGGTGCTAAAAAATAAGGTGATTAATGATATGGTGGAAACAGCAGAGAAACTGATTCCGGGATTAAGGGATAAAATTGAATATAAGGACGCAGGTACACCCCTCTCAACAATAAGGTTCACAATGAATTCAGAAGGTGCCTCTGCGGGATGGACCTACGACCCTGAAAGGGCATTTCTGCGTAAGAAGTTGTATTCCTTTGATACTCCCATCAAGAATCTTTTCTGCGCGGGGCATTACACTATATGGCCTGGTGGCGTTCCATCTGCTGCGTTATCCGGGAAGATTGTAGCAGGAAAGGTGTAAAAAGGAGGTGAATTATGGGGTGGGGCTCGGGGATTGCTTTACTTTGGTCGCAATGACTACGTCATCCATTGATTCTGGATACTTCCAAATTAAAGAATAGAGTGGATAAATAATGTTATTTATTAATAAAATAATATAAAATATAACAAAAGGAGGAGAGCAATTATGTCGGTCCATGATTTCTTTAAAAAGGATAGTGTAGATTTGACGGGACTTTCGGGCTATTTTGACCGTCTTGATGCAAAAACGAGGGTTCAGGAAGTGAGGGCGCTTACAGCAAGGGAGCAGGCAATGTTGTTTGAGGCAGCAAAGGGGTTCAAACCGGTAAAACTAACGGATTTTGTGCCAGAGAATGTTCCTGGATTAAAGCAGGTAATTCACTTTGGTAGAAATTCACTCCCTGTATTTAAAATCTTTGAGAAGCGGTTCTGCAGACCCCAGGGTAAGAAGGACGAACTATGGGGATACAACGAACAGCCCATGAAGGTATTTACCGGTCCGGGCTTTTTTGTTGCTTGGCAGGTGAGTGATGAGGAGGTCCTGCTTGATTACACAAGAATTCCGCCAGGGAAACCCGAGGGATGGCCTGCAATACTTCCCAATTCTGCCCGCTTGAGTAGATTCATATATTACAACACACAAGACTACATGCGTGGTGTGAGCAAGCACGTCTCAATCGGTAGAGCAACACGAAAAGGTAAGGCAATGGATAACTGGTTTGTGCTCTGCAGGGAAGAGGTGTGGTAAGATTTTTTGTCACCATTTTCTCCAGCGGTTTTGGAGCAGGATATGTTCCCATAGGTCAGGGGACCGCAGGAAGTTTGGTTGGATGCGCTATTTTTTTTCTTTTTAAAGAGATGAGCGTTCCCCTTTATCTTATAACAGTATTATCATTTGTGATCTTCTCTGTGTGGATTTCCGCCAGAGCAGAGATACTATATGGGAAAAAGGACGATCCGAGGATTGTGATTGATGAGATTGCTGGAATGCTCTTGGGATTATTTGCGATGCCAGCAGATTTGAAATTTTTTGTTGCTGGATTTCTATTTTTCCGTTTTTTTGATATTTTGAAAATTTTTCCTGCAAACCTTGCACAATCAAGACTTAATGGTGGTTTTGCTGTGGTTATGGATGATGTAGTTGCTGGCATCTATACGAATATTTCTCTCCAATTGCTCAATGCCTTTATATGAAGTCCAAGACCGCTGGCTTTATAACTGTAGGTAATGAAATTCTCTCCGGGGAGATAAAAGATGCAAACATGTACTACTTTGCTGAGAGAGCAGGAGAATGTGGTTTCAGGGTGGTTGAATATACCGTTGTGCAGGATAATGTCAATGAGATCTCGTCCGCATTAAAGAGAATGGCGGGAAAGGTTGACCTTCTCATTGTCTCCGGCGGGCTGGGTCCAACAGATGACGACCTCACAAGGGAATCAGCGGCAAGGTCAGCCGGAGTAAAACTTATTGTTAATAAAAGAGTACTGAAGAAACTCAGGGAATATTTTGAAAGGCGGGGCGTTGGCTTTCCTGAATCCAATGTGAAGCAGGTGACCTTTCCAGTGGGTGCAAAAATTATAGATAATCCTGCCGGAACTGCGCCAGGGTTTTTATTAAGAATCAGAGGGACCGAGGTTATCTTCCTGCCCGGTGTTCCTGGTGAATTTAAGGCGATGATTGATGATAAGGTGCTTCCAGTACTCACTAAAAGATCTAATACAAAGGTGCTCAGCAAAATATACCGAATTTTTGGGCTTCCGGAATCCACAGTAGGAGAGATTCTAAAAAACTTTACTATTAATGACATTGAAATTGCCTATCTGCCTGTATTCCCTGAGGTCAATCTGAAGATTACAAAGGTTGTCAGGAGAGGGGAAGAGCGAGAAAAGATTTTTGAGGAAGTTGACAGGAAGTTAAAGGAACTTTTAGGTGACTTCATCTTCGGTTATGACAATGACACCCTTGAGTCCGTTGTGGGGAAATTGCTCTCTGAAGGGAAGAAGACACTTTCAATAGCAGAGTCCATTACAGGAGGGCTAATAGGTCACCGCCTTACGCAGGTGCCGGGCAGTTCCGTCTATTTTGACCGCTCCCTTGTCTCTTATTCAAATGATGCGAAGATTCAGATGCTGGGAGTTAATAAGGAGACAATACAGAGGTTCGGTGCGGTATCAGAAGAGACAGCACAGGAGATGGCAAGAGGAGTCAAAATGGTTTCAGGAACAGATATTGGCCTTGCAGTTACAGGCATTGCAGGACCAACTGGCGGTAGTAATGAAAAGCCCGTTGGCACGGTCTATGTGGGGCTTTCAACAAAAGAGGAGGAACATGTAAGGCATTATCTCTTCGCAGGATTATCAAGGGAAAAGGTAAAGATTCTCACAGCAGAGGTTGCCCTTGACCTGTTGCGGAGACACCTTTCAGGTAAATTGAGTAAATAAGGAGGGCAATGGAAAAGATAAGGACCTTCGTTGCTCTTGATATTGATGCAGAGACAAGGAGTGGAATAGGTGATTATATTAAAAATCTAAAAGCCCTTGATCTGGATATAAAATGGGTGAAGGTAGAGAATATTCACCTGACAGTTAAATTTTTAGGCAACATTTACCCATCAGAGCACGATAAATTATATAAGGGACTTGAAATGGCGGTAGAGAATATAAATAACTTTAGATTAGTTGTCAGTGGCATTGGCTTTTTCCCTGATAATAGGAACCCAAGGGTCCTCTGGGTGGGAGTTGAAGGGGACATAGATGCACTGAAGGAGTTAGTAAGAAATGTTGAGGAAAATCTTTTTGAGATTGGGTTTAGGCGGGAGGAAAGAGCATTTTCCCCACATATAACAATTGGTAGATTTAAATCAAAAAGAAATGCGGGTAAACTGAGCAAAGTCCTTGCGGATTCATCGGGGATGCGCTTTGGTGAATTTTATGTCTCTTCTCTTAAGGTCTATCGCAGCAACCTCACTCCTGCAGGTCCAGATTATTCTCTTTTAAAGGAAATAAAATTTGGTAAAATAAAATGAGGAACATGATAGAAGCAAAATTGTTATCTGGAGAAAAATGTGCAAAAAAATACTGAAACCAAAAAACAGGCAAAACAAATCACAATGTTTGGTACTAACGAATTCCCATCTTACGAAGAGATAATGGAAGCATATGCGAAAGAATTCGCAAGTTATGTTCTTCCTAAAGGTGATACCATATTTGGCTTCTGGATGCAGACACTGGCTGATTTGGAATTTTTAGATTTAGAGTTAAAGGGTTTAACCGATGAATATACTGTTGACCCAGTAAATAGAGTTGTTAATTTTAAAGGTGATGAGGACTTTATAAGGTTAAGAGTTGCACACCTTGAAAAAGTAAAAGGAAAAACAACCCTCTATACTGAGTTTGTAGATAAATTTGGGGATACCAATGCTTATGCATTTCATAACCTTTACCCATATAAAGGGAAATTTTATCCAAGGGTGGTAAGAACTTTAATAAATGCTTTTAAATTAAATAATGATTCGCTTCTTCTTGACCCCTTCAATGGCTCAGGAACCGCCACTCATGAGGCCTCTCTTATGGGAATTAAAAGCGTGGGCATAGATGTTACTCCGATGGGGATTGTTTTATCCGAGTTAAAAAATGATTTGCTTTTTATTGATGAGCAGAAGCTAAATTTCACGTCAAAAGAATTGCAAGATATTCTACATACAATAGAAAATAAAAAGTGGAAACATTCTGACCATTTAATTCACAAATTAATGTTGGCAGTATATTTTGATACGGTAGATGCCTTTGTGCGAACCTCAAGATACGACAGGAAAGGAAAGACAGGCCTTTTTATTGAGAAGCTAAATTACATAAAAGATTGCTATAAAAAAACAATGGAAATAAAAGACAAATATGGGCTTAAATTTGAGCCAGCCAGAATTATAGAAAGTGATATACTTGAAATAAAAAACATGAAAGAAATGCAGGAAAAATTTGATGCATGTATAACAAGCCCACCCTACTATTTTTCTATTGACTATGTTGGAAAAGATAAAATTGCCTATGATTATTTGGGCGCCGATATGAAAATGATTGAATCAAAGTATTTAGGAATGAAAAATAATGGGTTCCGAAAAGGCCTTTATGGTGGATTGCCGCCAAGAGTTGCGATGTATTATGAGGATTTAAAGGAGTCAATAAAGAATATCTTCTGGGCATTAAAACCTGGTGGTAAATTAGCAATAATAATTGGAGATAGCACGGTTAATGGCAAAAAAATTCCAACGACTATGACAACCAAAAAATTCTGTGATGAAGTCGGGTTTAAGTTTGAAAAATTGATATTCAATCCTCTTTTAGGTGCTCGTAATAGGGCAATAAGGGGAGAGAGTGTGATAATTTGTGAGAAAGGGTAAAAATATGGTTACAAAAAGAAATCTTCTATGTGTAAGAGCAAAAGAAAAATTAGATCTGGGCGAGATATTACTCCATGAACCATATAAAAATATATTAGTGAATTTTAAAGAGTTATGTGTTGATATTAATGCTAAGGATTTTGACCCTGTTGCAAAGGTTTATGACGGTCTTTTAAGCGTCCCTTCAGAAATTAGAGAATACTACGAATCCTTATTAGGTGTCACTTCTTATTATCATCATAGTCAAGGAGGGAGAGGGAAATATATTGAAAAAAAAATAGCATCCTCTTTTGAAACTTGTTCTCTTGACATAGAACTTAGTAAACTCCCGCTTTGGTTGGAATATCCCTCGCTTCATAAAAAGAAAGGAATCTTTACTCAGCAAGGATTGGCATCAGACGAAAAGAAAATCTTAAGAACAATTGAATGGGATTGGTTAGGTGATAGAGATGTAAATACTGATGTAGGAAGCATTATACAAGATGAAAAAACTATTGTGTTGATTGAACTTAAAAATAGAATTGATACTGGGGGAACTGCCGGAAGGAGAGAAATCTGGACTTCTGAGAAATTTGGGATTTTTGTAGAGTATCTGAAGTCAAATAAAAAGTTGTTTAGAAAAAATAAAGAGAAATTTTCTTTAGCAGAATTGCTTGAGAGTTTTGGTATTAAAAACTTAGAAATATATATTGGTATCTTATTTGATAAGAGTGATCATCCAGCGACAATCGGAAGAGATAAAACACACGGATTTTATTCTTCAAGCAAGCAAGGCTATGAATACCTGCAAAACCTCATAAAACAAAATTCAACAATAAGAATAATCAACAAGAATGATGAGAACTTGCAGATGGAACTTGGTTTAGATTATTCAAAATTAAGAGTAAAAATAGGGGCATTATATGGGGATGATATTACATTAAAACTTTTCAGGCAGAAATTTTCTGTATCAGATTTACTTTTATTGAAATACGATGATATATGGCTATCTCAGCTAATAACAATTGATGAGAGGACAATTTTACTTAAGTATAAAAAGAATTTCACTACTTCATTTTTGGATTTATTAAAAAGAGATAGAGAGTTGAGAATAAAGTACGATGCTCTAATAAATTCGGAATGTGGAGATAACAAACTTAATGAAATTGTAAATTATCTTTTCAAAAAATACGACGCTATGTTTGAAGATAAACTATTACCACCCGGGAAAGACAGGGTTGGATATTTAGCGGATATAATTCAATTTTTATGTGGAGCGGAATAACGATGGCTAAAGGAAATAAGAAGATTTTTAAATGTGAAATATGCAAGATTAATATTGTTCAAGTAAAAGATTATCGCAGAGGGGAAAATGGTTATGACAAATATTTAGTATGTCAGAATTGTTTTATGTTGGATGACCTATGGTTCTATAAGCTAAAATATGCAAAAGAAGGGATTTGTAAAAAAAGAGTTATGTCACAAATTACTCATGATGGATGGTATGATTATATTTAAATGAATAGAAGATTTATTATAAGAAAAGAAATTTTATAAAATAATATATACACAGGAGGAATTTATGGCATTAGATGCAA
>FWPU01004533.1_pt1 | contig 32167 bp, 46 predicted proteins | sample 2228361 | NCBI WGS metagenome assembly FWPU01 (sample SAMEA103939777, study PRJEB20133) | metagenome
CCATAGTTTGTGCCGGTGCCTGATAGCGAAATTGTGGTAGGACCGCCTGCCGCTGGCGCGCTTGGAGCTGCCGGAATCGCAGGTGGCGGAGCGGCAGCTGTTGGAGATACGGCTGCTGGCGCAGCTGGAGCTGCGGCCGGCTTTGGCACGGCCGCCTGGGCAGCCATCGTCTTTTGCCTTTTAACAATGCATAATTGATTGTGAACATCCCTCATGCTCTCTAGCGTGTTAGGGTTGCTGTGGCGCAGAAGGGTGCCACAGTCTTCGCACACATACTCGGTTACGGTGGCAGTCACGAGATAGTATGGACTCTAACTTATTTATTAACTATGCCAAAAAGAAAGGAAGAAAAGGGCAGGTTCTTTACTGCCTTGTAAACTGTGCTTGCTGTTGCGCAAAGAACGTTGTCCACGCCTTTGCGACATTGGTGGAAAAGTCAGTCACTGCGTCGACTGTCCTGTTGTAGATCTTCAGGTTCTCCCTTGCCGCATCCAGCGCGTTGATCGTCAGCTGGTTGTTGATGCCGACAGACCTAATTGCGTTGTTTGTCATTTCGTTTGACTGTCTTGTGAACAGGTCGCCGTACGGCACTGATGGGATGTTCCAGATGCTTGCATACTGCTTTTGTGCTGCAAATGCAGTCTGGATCATGTTCTTGGTTGTCTGGATGTAGTCCAGCTGGAGGTTAGAGATTGATTGTGAATATTGCGGCTGAACCTTTGCAAATTCGTCTACTGTTCTTATGAGGTTGTCCCTCATGGTGTCGTATATGTCGCTTGCTCTTGTTTCGTCCTTTGATGGTGATTTGGTATCGACCATTTTTGATTACCATTTAATGGTAATTACTGGTGATATATAAACATTGGTCAATAATGACGTTTATCGCCATTACATGGTGATAAAAACCAGATATTGGTCGCACTGAACCTATACTTGTATTCAATCGCTCAACGACCGATGATAAAGAAAAATAGCTATTGTTGCATATATAGAAGTAGTTGGCTAAGCTGGCACCAACACTAATTGCAGTAGCTTCTGCCTTTACAGTGCAAATGGCGCTTATGAATGAGGCATACGGCCATCCTGCATGCACAATGCCTTGTGGTGCTAGCAGCACTACAGAACCAAGTCTTTCTTGGGCAATGTTTGTCATAGCTGCGCTTGCAACCGCGTTTGTAGTCTATGGCACGACAAGGCAAAGGGCAAAGAACTTTGCCATATTCAATATATACAACTACTAAATCTTCTGACCATTGATTCACCTGCCGACTATGCAAGTACCTTTCTAATATAGCATCTAGCCGATCTGCTGCCTCTTTTTCTCGGTCTTTTTCTCTGCGTCAAACCTTTCTAGCTGGTACTTATTCATGTCGACGAACTTGATACCTTCCGCTAGCACTGGATGGACTCTTTTGATTTCGCTGTACATTTTCTGGCATGCTAGGCGGTAGTCGGGGTGACCCTGCGGTGCCGTGCGGAGCTCTATCATATGACACGCCTCCCGCAGGTTCATCTTTACGAAGTAGGGATAGCGGTACGCGAAATTGACGACATACTGCGCTTCTTCGGGCATCGTCTTTGCCATTGCTTCATAGACCTGTTTTGCAAGGTCCATGCATTCGACAAAGCCCTTGTCCAGACCCGCATCGATCAGTTCCTGCGGCAGGTCGTAGCCGTGCCTTGTAGACAGCAACTGGCGCTCCATCGTGAGCACCCTATGTCTGTGCAGGTCGCGAAACATGCCAAAGTTGGTGAACAATTCGAAGGTATAGTCGACCATTTCAAACGCTCTACCTGGCCTATGCCGCCGGTTGGCGCGAAATTCGGTGTACGTCCTGATGACCTTGTGCCGCTCCTCAGTTGGCATCGACTTGACATAATTTGTTATCCTTTGGAGCGACTGGCCCTGCGCCTGCTCGTACAGGATCGCAGAAGCAACCTTTACTTCGACTTGGGAATTGTCCTCAAAGTCAAGCAGCTTTACAAGTTCTGGCCTGTCCTCCGGCGGGACTCCTGATAGGTAGCCCTTGGCAAGCCTGCCTATCGCATTTTCAGTTTTTGAAACATATTCCTGCAGGGCTTGGCCGTATCTGTCATTTGCGCGCCTTATAAAGGAGGGAATGACAGCATTCAGCTCACCAAACAGCTGGTCGGCAATCGACCTGATCTCTTTGAGCTTTGACCCGTACATCAACGTCAGCAAATATTCAAACGCCCTGCCGTTGCCTGTTATGCCCACGTTTGTCATGGTGGATGCAGGCAAGAGCCCGCGGAGAAGGTCGAGCGCCTTTGCCTTTATCGTTACGTTGTAGATCCGCTCTGCGGCCTTGATGTCCTTGTCCGATTTTAGCTGACCAAAAGGCACTTCCTTTTGTAAATCCGAGTTGAAAAAACTGAACCGCTCGATAGGCTCCCTCTCCTTCAAAAATGATTGCAGGGGCTGGATGCTCCTGCTGTATGTGTCAAACGAGTGGTCGCACGCTTCGATGTATCTATCAGCGTGAGGCGACGCCATGATGCTCTCCTCCCTGACGTAGCGGTAGTATCTGCCGCCAACCTTTTGATCAAACGCCACGTAGCGAGACGACTTTTCCAAGTATGAGAGGCCGATCCTGCGATCCTCTATCTTTTTTGCTGCAATGTTGGAAATGCCCTCGACGGCAACCTGCGCCTCGCCCAGCTCGGCTACCGAGTCGTCGCCGTACTCTAGGAGGACACGCCTGTAAAACTCCTCGCCTCTGTTCGGGTTTTTTGCAAACTCGTCCAGAAACACCCTCCGCATGGTCTTGTCTGTGCGAGAGTAGCGCGACATGAGCGCCCCCCTATCGACCTGTTTGGGGGTGATTATCGCAAAAACAGCCCTGTCAGCATTTGAGAAGTGGCCCTTTAGTTCGGCCTTTTCCTCTTCTGTAAAACTATCCAGAAAGACCCTGCTGTCAAACGACAATAGAACTAGCCGCAAGCATGTTCAATAAAAAGTTGCGCAACAGGGAATAGCAAAATTGCTCTTACTAAATAATGCAACTATTTTGACACCGTTATCATTATACCATCTTGCTCAACGATTCGCATGAGCGAAGAAAAGCTCGGATTTGTAGGCAAGCAGGTCAAAGACATCTATGGTACTTACATCGGAAGAGTAGTCGGTATAATAACCGAGATAGACGGCGAGATCGAGACTGTCGGGGTCGACACCGGCTCTAGCGGCCTGAAGCAACTGCCTTACGAGCAGCTCGTGATCCAGGGTGATTACGTATTCTTCATTCCAAAGTGGAGGCTGGACGCGCAGAGGCTGCTGAGGCAAAAGTCACTGACGCTAAAGAGGATAAAGGCGTTGCAGGAGATCGTTGCCGAGAATGACTCTATGAAGGAAGACGCAGAACTGGTTTACATAAAGTACGAGAAAAAGCTGGCCGAGCTCGAAGGCAATGAAAAGCAGGTCAATGACGCGCTGAACGCCAGGTTGGCAGAGCTTGACGCAGAGGCCAGGAACATCAAGGCCGTGCTGTTTGACGCCAAACTGCAGTTCAGGAGCAACGAGATGAAGGAGGAGACCTACCAGCAGATCAAGGTCCAGACGGACGAGCTGATAGAGCACATCAACAACGAAAGGACAGAGATCGGCAACGTCAGGGCAAAGATGGCCGCCAACACACTTGAAAACCTTACTGCAGCTGCTACTACCGAACAGGCAGCCGCTTCTGCAAAGGGAGAAGCTCCAGCAGCCGAGCCAAGCCAACCAGCTGCCGATGAAATATCTCCAGTCCAGCAGGTGACCACCGCAACAGCAGGTGAAGAAGGAGAAAAGCCTGCCATGTTGTCTGCCAACGGAGCAGAACAGCAGTCCGAGACAAGCTGGCTCAGCCAAGTAATCACAAAATAAATTTTTGCTGGACCGGACGTGGTCCGGTCAATTTCTTGTTTTCAAAAAATTTAGAGAGGTCAGCGTTCCCTGACCGTCGTCTGCAGGAGCTCTCCTATTTCGCTGTGCATCTTTAGGAAGTTCAGGCCCTTTGCTGTCGTTTTGTACGTCTGTGTCCCTTCCATGTATTCGAGCAGGCCATTTTCGATGAGTACCGATAGGTACTCTCTCAGCTGCGCATAGCTTAGAAAAGCTTTGTACATGATTTTCGTCTTTGTGGCTCCGCCGTTCGCTGCCTCTAGGATCATTGCTACTATTTCTGTTCTGCTTCTGTACTTCAAACTATGATAGCAGTAATTTTTCTTGATTTTTAATATATCGGCAGACTCTTTACTAAGAAACTTCTGAAATCTGTCTTAGTTTTTTGCGCATGCAAGGAAGAATCAAACAAATGCTTTAAAGACAGGTTTTCGTTTTCTCATAGTGTTTGTCGAGCCCTTCAAAGCTATATGAAGAGAGTGGCAGAATCAAGGTAAACGTCACGCCAGGGAGGCGTCTTGAAAAGGTCTCAAAAGAGGCGCTGGCAGAGCCGGAAAAATTCTGGGCAGAGCAGGCCAGAAACTTGGTGTGGTTCAAAGAATGGGATCGGGTGCTTGACTGGAAGCCGCCGTTTGCCCGATGGTTTGTCGGAGGCCAGCTCAACGCGTCTGTCAACTGCCTTGACAGGCACGTCAAGACAGATACAAAGAACAAAACTGCAATAATATGGGAGGGTGAAAGCGGGGAGACAAGGACCCTTTCCTATTTCCAGCTTTACCGGCAGGTGAACAAGTTTGCCAATGTCCTCAAGAGCCTGGGCGTCGGCAAGGGCGACAGGGTGACGATATACATGCCGATGGTGCCAGAGCTGCCCATTGCGATGCTTGCGTGCGCAAGGATAGGCGCGATCCACTCTGTTGTATTTTCTGGCTTTTCTTCGCAGGCGCTGGTAGACAGGGCAAACGACGCACAGTCCAAGATAATCATCACCGCTGACGGCGGTGTAAGGAAGGGTAGGCTGATCGAGCTGAAAAAAGTGGTAGACGAGTCGCTGCCCTCGATCCAGTCGATCGATCATGTCATTGTGCTAAAGCGCGCCGGCAACGAGGTCGGGATGGGGCCGAGGGATCTGTGGTGGCACGATCTGATGGAAGGCGCCAAGACCTACTGCCCACCAGAGCCGGTCGAAAGCACCCACCCGCTCTACATCTTGTATACGTCCGGCACGACAGGCAAGCCCAAAGGTGTAATGCATGGAACCGGCGGCTACCTTACGCACCTGTACGCTACTGCAAAGTGGGTATTTGACTTTAACAAGCAGGATATCTTTTTCTGCACTGCTGACATTGGCTGGGTTACAGGCCACAGCTACATCGTCTACGCGCCGCTGATGCATGGCGCGACAGAGATAATGTATGAAGGCGCTCCCGACCACCCAAGGCCAGACCGGTACTGGGCCATCGTGGAAAAGCACGGGGCAACCATCCTGTACATGACGCCGACTGCGCTCCGCATGTACATGAAGTACGGCGACGTAGTCCCAAACTCGTTTGACCTCTCTTCGCTCAGGCTGCTTGGCACCGTGGGCGAGCCCATCAACCCGGAGGTCTGGATGTGGTATTTCAAGACGATAGGAAAAGAGATCTGCCCCATAGTCGACACCTGGTGGCAGACAGAGACCGGCGGTATAATGCTCAGCATGTGCACAGGCATTGAGACGATCCCAATGAAGCCAGGCTCGGCGACCTTCCCTGTGCCCGGGGTCGACGCGGCAGTAGTCGACGAAAACGGCAAGCCTGTCCCGCCGGGGACAAAAGGCTACATCGTGGTGCGCAGGCCGTGGCCGGGGATGCTGCTGACGCTCTGGGGTGACGACGAAAAATACAAGCAGGTATACTGGAGCAAGTTCGCCGGCATGTACTACCCAGGTGACTATGCGATGATCGATCAGGATGGCTACCTCTGGCTGCTGGGCAGGGCAGATGACGTGCTCAAGGTAGCCGGCCACAGGCTAGGTACGATGGAGCTTGAAAGCGCGTTTGTCTCTCACAAGGCCATAGCCGAAGCGGCCGTGACCAGCAAGCCCAATAACACCAAGGGCGAATCGATAATCGCGTTCTTGGTGCCAAAAGAAGGCTTTACGCATTCTGACGACATGCGCACAGAGATCGTAGCACACATCAGGAATACCGTTGGGCCTATCGCCACGCCGGACGAAGTATATTTCGTGAACAAGCTCCCCAAGACCCGCAGCGGCAAGATAATGCGCCGGCTCCTAAAATCGATTGCATGTGGCGACAAGATAGGCGACATCACCACGCTTGAAGACGGGGCTGCTATCGATGAAGTAAAGCAAGCCTACGAAGACTTGAAAAAAGTGGTGCGCTCCTAGAACTTCCAAGTGGCCATGTAGCGCGGTGTTATTTCAACGACGCTAGAGTCCTTGCTCATCTCGATGAGCTTTTGCGCCACCTTGCCTTCAAGCGACCCTAGGTACCTGAGCACATTGTGGGCGGTAACCTTTGTTGCATAATCAGGATCGTCGATAACCTGCGCAACGCCTTTGCCGCGAACCCCGCGCGGCGGGCTGTCGTCAGGATCAATATCGACAAGGAAATACACGTTTGGGTTCTTGCGGAGCGACCGCGCCTTCGCCCCGTCCCTGTCAACGGCTGCAAAGAATTTCCAGTCTTTATAGTAGTACCACACTGGATGTACAAGCGGCATGCCGTCACGCACATCGATCATTGCAAGCCGGAGGATGTTAGGCTTGTTTAGCAAATCTGACAGCTCGCCTTCGTCAAGCGGCTTGGCGGCCCTGTCTGCAAGCGTGAACCTCAACAACATAACACTGGGCGGTAGCCATTAATTAAGCAAGCTAGGCAGAAATGATTGTCATTTTGGAGCCTATGTCGATGTTGTGCTCGTCTACAAAGCCCGAAGTGGCGGCCATCACGTAAAGCGCCCTCTTTGTGGTCTTGTATGTGCAGCTGACGGTTTCAACGACGTTGGTGCACGGTGGCACGTCCTTTTTCAAGTACACAGCGTTGCCATTTTCGTCAAACCAGATAAGGTCAAGGTTGTACTCGATATTGAGCATCCACACTTCGTAAAGGTCTGGCTTGTCGTGCTTGATCAGCATCGCGGTGTCAAGCGGCAGCCTGTCCTGCCTGAATGTCATCCACCTCTGCTGTTCAGCAGCGGTCTCTGCTATCTCTACAGTTATGACGTTGTCGTCGATCCTCACAGTGCCTTTTGGAAAGGCAGTATCCCTGTCCCTGATCTCGGGCGGGACAAACGCTATGCCGAGTGCGCCCACTGCAACAGCGGCGATTATGACCGGTATCAGCACCGTCGACTTGCGCGCCATTGTGCAGCATACATACACGCGTCCTAAAAATAATTTGAACCTTGTGCTTTTTAGTAAAAAAAGGTGGAGGGGGTGGGATTCGAACCCACGAACCCCTAAGGGACGGGATCACTCATCTCGCTGTTCTGAATGTGGCGAGAAGAAATGTGCTGTGCCGTGCGCATTCATTGATCTTGAGTCCTGCGCGTTTGACCAGGCTTCGCTACCCCTCCGGCCCACCGGTCATGTCCGTGGAACCTTATTTCATAGTTGCGGCAGCCTGTGGCTTTAAAGGTTAAATTTTGCTTTGTCTGTATACAATGGTGCTAGCACATATATGCCCAAGCCAGAAACCGTGTCAAGGCTGTGCATCAAATGCCATTCAAAGACGGTGCACGAAGTCCGTGAAAAGACGGTGGCTGGCACAAAGCTGGTCTGCACCGACTGCGGGTACTCGCTAGTAGTGACTACTATGTGACCGGCGTGTGCCATTATTCTTCAATAATGTTTGTATTAATTTCAGTCTTGCCTTTGCTGTCATTATGATGATCTACTTTGACCTGCGCCATTTCAAGCGTAAACTGCTCTAGAAGCGACACTGCCCTAAAATCTGTATTGAGCCTGTACATGTTTGTCTTGCCGATCTTGCGGCTGTTGTAGATGAGCTGATATTTCTCCAACATAGGAAGCTCTCTAAAAATCGTCCTGAACGAAAGGCCTGTCTTTTTGGCAATCTCTGCTGGAGAATAATCGAATTCTTTGTGATCCAGGAAAAAGTCCAGTATCTGGGCAACTGCTCTTGATGATATAGTTCTAGCCAACGTTCCCAGATCAGTAGTAGTGGTAGAAGACCTGTCTTCCAACACGGTTAGATAGACATTAAGTATTATTTGTCTGTTTCTATTGACATTAAATAGATGAAGTACTGAAATAAACGTCGATAAATACTACTAACTAATATCCTAGGTTATGAACCAGTACGAGCTTGCAATCCTGCGTATCCTCCTGAAATCTACTGTTCCACTCAGCAAGTCAAAGATCGTGGAGGGTTCCCCTGACGATTCTTCCGATTTTGCATTATCCGCCATTTCAGACTTGAAACGAGCAAACTTCATAGTTGCTACCAATGAAGGTTTTAGCAATGAGATGCTGGAATTGGCAAAAGATAGGAAGAGGGACGTCATTATGTTTCTCAACCCCTCGCAGAACGATCTTCCCGCCGACAGATCGGAGAGCAAGGGCAAAAGAATGATGTGGATAACCGCAACGCTGATGATTATGGGAGCATTTGCTTCTGTGTACATGGCATATGCAGCGGGAGTAAACGATCGCGTAGCGTCCAGTCAGCTACAACCAGCATCATATCGAGATGTAAAATTTGGTGTGGTGCGGTGGTTACCTGAAGGATATGCAGCCGACATTGCAGAAAGACCAACAGCAACATTGCATCTAAAGCCTCTCAACGAATACTCTGCGAAAATAGGAGCCTTGCCAAAAGACATTTCTGTGAAATATTATCTTGCACCCGAGTTTACAGAAGGTACTCCAGCAGCCCAACCGAAAACGCCGACATGAACACATTCACATTCTCGATTCATGAATGACAAAAATTTCCTGATATAGAGACAAAAATAACACGGTATAAATACAATTGGGCCATATACCACGCCGACAAAAGATATGTCGGACACAAGACTCAAACCGATACATGTCATAGCTATGCTGGCCGCTGTTGCTGTGGCAGTGACTGCAGGCGAGTTATTGTACAAAGCAGAAGCGCAAGAACAACAAGATAACGACAATGACAGCAGCGAAACCGCTACCAAAAATGTAACTTGGTCAGTAATGGCACGTCCTGCTATGGATGTAATGCTTTCACTTCTGGATATTGATGGTTCGGTGAATATTACAAAACAAGTTGCAAACCAGATCCTGTCCAGCGCACAAGTGTCATTCACATAAGCTGCCACAATAGCTGCAGATTCAGTCAATGGCGGAGGACGAGTCCTGAACGGAAACCTAGGAGTCATTAGCGGCTTTTTGGTGTACAGCTTTACCGTCGTCAACAACGACAACAGAATCTATTAGGTAATAGTTGACGCAGGAAACGGTGAAATGCTACATACATCACAGCCAATGAACTCAACGCTGGAGGCTGTTGTAGGTTCGATCATGTGAGGCCCAATAGGTCTTCGTCACCCATTTGGTTTCGCACAGCCCGGAATTGCTACTACTGCCTACAAAATAATTGAAGCAGAGAAAAACCAAGCTCCTGCACTCTTCACCACCCTACAATCTTTTTTCTTTTTGCCAAATCCTAACCTTTATTATTAGATGCACCTCTAGCAAAAAACATGAAGATAAGCGAGCTTAAGGCTGGAATGCGCAACGTAAGTGTTGTAGCCAAGGTAGAGAGCGTGGGCGAGCCCCGCACAGTCAACCTGAAGGCAGGAGGCACCAACACGGTAGCCGATGCGATAATCTCCGACGAATCTGGAAAGATCAAGCTTTCGCTGTGGGGCGACGACATCAACAAGATACAGGCAGGCGACAGGATCTCTATAGAGAACGGCTACATCAACACTTTCAAGGGCGAAAACAGTCTCAGCGTCGGCAAGTTCGGCAAGATGACAAAGCTCTAGCCTAGCTGATGTAGCCAGTATCCCGCGGCTTTTGCGGCGGCTGCTGGCCTTCAAGCGACTTGCCGCCACCTCCTCTGCTGGCAAGCATCTGTTGCTCTATTGTGTGGATCAGCATTTCAGTGTCTTTTGCGCGTTTTTCCAAATTCGTCATGTCTACCTTGATGTCAATTATCCCAAGCAGGGTCTCAAGCACGGCTTTTGACGCCTTGGCATCAACCACGTAGCCTGATGTTTCGCCAAGCAGGCATATTCCCTTCATATCGCGCAGCTTTGCAATGCCGATTATGAGCCCGTTCATGCCAGTTATGCTCCCACTATCCATCGTTGAAATGTTGTGCGCTACGAACTCTTTGACAGTTTCCAGATCGGTAGCGGTGCCAAAGACTTTGGGCTTGTCGACAAAAACGCCGGTGATATAAGCGGCAAGTGTAAACACCTGCTGTGTGCCAAACTGCGCCGCTATTCCCAACACCTCTTCTGCCAGCGCGTATTCCGAGTCGGGGTTTGACGGCTGCGAGTCGCCTGTCAGCAACAGCAAGTCGGTTCCTCCTTGACCTTCTTCTCCCTGCCACCAGAAAATGCTGTTCTTCATCAGGTCGGCCGTGCCGTCGGTCCTGATCATGATCTGCGGTGGAAACGAGCTAGAGTAGATATCGACAAGGTGCTTTGCAGGCAGCTCTTGTATCAAATGGTCGACTGCCAGCTTGCCAACGTAGCCGCTGCCCGGAAAGCCGCACACAAGGTGGGGCGACCTGAGCTTGGGCCGGTCTGGAGAAGAATACACAAACTTGATCTCTCGAACGGACACAGAGCTTGAGAGCTCACTGATGCGCTTTAAAGCTTTTCCACGGCCACGGCACGATTGGGAAGGCGCACGCGTTTACATTTTTGCTACTCATAATTGTCCAATTTAGGCGAATATTCTTATATTTGACATTAATTAAACAAAATTCAGCTGACCCGAAATATCTCACCATGAGAGAATTAATAAGAAAGAGATGGAAAACTCGAAGCCACCTTTGCTAGAACAGAACAGCAGCGGCACTGACCGGCTCGGGAAGAACAAGATTGCTGTTCTGGCGCTATGGTTCGGGGTTTTGATCGGCGTCCGGTTCCTGCTGGGCTTTGTGCTGCAGCACACGTGGATCGGGACACTGGGCGCGGTGGCCATCACCTTTGCGATATTTTACCTGACGCTCCGGTACACACAGCTGCAGAAATATCGCCAGCTGATAAACTCATCGCTCAACTACTGGTACCGGAAAAAGTTCTTTTACATCAGCGGCATGGCCAGCCTTGTCATCCTTGGTGGCATACTCGGCTTTATTGAATACGGATATGCGAACTATGCCGACAGGCTGATAGCCGTGGACTTTAACCAGCAAGAGATCGAGGAATCCTTTGGAGTGCTGACTGCAAGCGAGCAAATGCAAGCAAAACTGATTGAAAACTTACAAAAATATTCGCCGATAGAGATAATCGCGATAACGCTAGCAAGCGCGGACAAGAGCCTTGATGGCTATTATTCTCTGGTGGTCAGCTACATGTTTGCAGAGGACATTGAAATCATGATCTTTATGATGTTGTTCCGCACAAGAAGGGAGATATTTACTGCCAAGGCGCCGGCCACTACCTAGTCAAACCAAGCAACATCATGAAAAGCGACCTCATCTTCTCCTTACAAAAGTTCCTTCGCAATTTCATTTAAATTAATGTGGCGACCGATTACTACATGCAAAGTAGAGCTTGAAATGGAGATCGAAGAGGACGGGACTGTTGTCCTGCAAAAGTTGTCCGAGCTGGCAAACAGAGCGAAGGAGCTGGGTTTTACCATTACAGAGGCCGAGATAGAAGGCGACGATGAAGAAGAGAATGAGGAGGAAGAAGGGCAGTCTAGCTGATGTGAAAAGCCTCGGGCGGGATTCGGACCCGCGACCTCTACCTTACCAAGGTAACGCTCTACCAGGCTGAGCTACCGAGGCGTTGCCTTTAATGCAGTTGGAAAACCCTATAATAATTATTGGAATGTCGGCAGCTTGTATAAAAGAACTATAACTGCTGCTTTCTGGACTGGAAACACGTGCATGTTTGAAATTGCACCATTTTTTCAATGGAAGCACATTTCGTAAATTGTAGCATTTTTTGTGCGTAAAATGCTACATGCTACTGCATTTTTCCATATGCTCCACTGGAAACGCGCACACGCAGATATACACGCGCCCAGATCAAGATTTAATTACGCATGCACGCTAACGCAACTTGGCAGGGCGGGGGTTGTAGAGCCTGGCCAAATAGGCTAAACAAAATTGGAGACGCGGGACTTAAGATCTCATAGGAATGGGTTATCCCGTCCCTTAGGGGTTCGTGGGTTCAAATCCCACCCCCCGCACCTTTTTGCTATAGTAACAACAATCGCGCTTTTTTCTCAAAAAAGAGGGAGGAAAGGGTAGGTTAGTTAATTACTCTACCTTTACCACTCCCCCCATGTTGGGGTGCAACTCGCAAAAGTATTCGAACTCGCCTTTCTGTTTAAACGTGTGCGAAAAGGTGGTTTGCGGGCCCATGTAGCCAGAGTCGAACTCGTCACCTGCGTCTTTCTCGCCAAAGCTGCCAGATGTCACGGTGTGCTGGTCAAAGTCCTTGTTGACCCATGTCACCGTGTCGCCTCTTTTGATCTCGATCGGGTTTGGCGAATACGCGGTATCGTTCAGGAACGCCGCTCTGGACACAATGATGGCTTCAATGCCTTTCACTTGCGTTTGGTTCGTTATTGCGCTGTCGACGTTGTCTACTGTCTCCGCGAGGTGTACTGTAGCATACAGCGTATATGATACCAAGAACTGCTTTCCATCGAGCCTGCCGACTGAAAGCCCGCTGGCGGTAAACGGCACGGTTGCAGAGTAGGTCTTTGGCATCGGTATGTCTGAATTGATCTCATTCTGCGTCGCATAATCTGGCATGGTTATTGCAGGGGCTATCATGGTACCATTTGGTATCCCGGGGAACACGAACAGCTCTCCAAAGCGGGGGTCGAGCGTTTCGTTTGCCACATTATAGGTGTGCAGTGGCGCAACAAGTATAGGCTTTGTCGCCGTGAAAGAGACCCAGCCTGTGTATATGTTGCCATCCAGAGTTGGCGGCAGCAGATCTATGATCTGAAATGGACCTGCTTCTTCGCCGGGCGAGGACACTGTTCCTTGCAGGACTATTGTCTTATTATCGCCAGTTGCAGCAGCTGCGCTTGTTTCCTGGTCCATGTTGGTGGTTTCATTGCTTATCGAAGTCTCATTGCTTGCTGTCGCATTAGCTGAAGTCGTTGCAGTAGTATTATTATCTTCAAACTCTTCTCCAGCTTTGATCGCCTCTTCTTCAAACGTGGTCAGCTCGCTGTCGTCGCTGGTAGTGGTGGAGGTAGAGTTATTGTCGTTGTTGGCGGCGGTGGTTGCATTGTAGCTTCCTGACGCGGGTGCGTAGATGGACGGTTGGACAAGAACCGTTCCCGCTATTATAGCTGCAGAGAGGCCGGCCAGCAACACTATTTTCCGGTTGTTCATGGAACAAGCATCCATTTAGCTTATTTATGAAATGCAGAACAACTGTCAGCAAAGTTTTACGACACTTTTGGCCGGCTAGGCGCTTCATGTTAGCCGGTCTTACAGAGGTTCTTTTGCTTGTGGTCGTGAAAGTGCATCTGGCAAAAGTCGTTGTTACAGTCATAGCAGTGCCAGCCTGACAGCGTATAGCAGACGACACATTTGCCTATCGGCTTGTTATAGTCGTAGTCTTTTCTTGGTTTTACAGAAGATTGTTTTTGTTGCCTTGGCTGTGCCTTCATATATTGTGCCTCAGGTAGGTAGTGCAGAATTTGTTGTATGGCAATACATCAACTAGGGTACCTCAAAAACAGATGATGTTGAAGCGGTAACGTCCAACACTCTCGATTAACAACTCTATTATTTAAGCATTGACGTTCTATCGGCTTTGTGTAAAAAGTAATAACTAATAAAAACAAAGTCATGCAATCAAACAACAGCTATCCAAGCATGGATTGTTGACTCTTTAAACAAAGCCCCTCGGTAATAATAACAGAGGAGAACAAAGGCGATGTGAGCCTATTTGGTCCATTGGTAGAAGATACTGCCAAGAGGTTTACAATCCAAGATATTGGCAGACAAGGCTTATTCAAGCAGAAGGTGCTACGAGCTTGCAACGGAATTGCAGGCAATTGCCTTCATCCTGTTCAAAAAGAACGCTACCGGCAAGTCATTTGGCTCTAGCACGTGGAGTAAGATGTACAGCTATTTCATGCTTCATAGGGAAGAGTTCATGAAGCATTATCACCAGCGCAGCAATAAAGCACTTTTTCTATGATCAAAAAGAAATTTGGTCCCTACGTTAGAAGCAGGGACATTACAGCACAAAAGAATGAAGTACTTCTAAAGATACTCTGCCACAATATTTGTGTGGTAAATCAGGAAATGCACGAGCTGGGAATACAGGCTGATTTTAAAACGCATGAATGAGGGTCTGCTCGGTTACCTAATTGTAGTGAAATAACTAGTTTGCAGCACATCGTACAATCAATGATTAAACGGCAAAACTAGAGTGCCCACTTTGTGAGTACCTTATGTAGAAAGTATGCGAACGAAATCCTTGAATCGCCTATTCGAAGACATTTTTATGACCATTTTCGCAGACCCATTCACCTGTCCATCCGCCTCTCCAAGCCATCCAGTCAATCTTCAGCTTGCTTCTATCCTTTACTACTTTGCTTCCACAAACCACACAGGGAGGCAGTTCCCGCATGTGATCAACAAAGCTTACCATGGTCAAAGAAAGATACGCGAATTCTGTATATCAAGTTAGTGAAGAAAAAATAAAGAGGGAGTTTACGGCTACTTAACGTTCACTAAAGATTTTTCCAACGTCCTGTCCTTCGTTATCAGAGGTTGCTTTGCGGGCTTCGAGAGCATAGTCATAGCTACCCTGAGCTGCGTCAGCCGGGATAGATATAACTAGGAAGGCTCCTGCCGCTCTCTGGATGTGGTTCTCTCCAATGTCCTGAACTGGCGAGTCCAGCGAAGACAGTGCAACCATTGCCCTGTCCAATCCAATGCTGGCCTGCTCTGGCAGCCTCTCAGAGATTGGAAGAACATGCATCTCTAGAGCACAGACTGCGCCTCTTGGGGCTTCAACCATCACCGGTATTCTTGCTGTTTGCCCCACTGTGACTTCAATTACATCCTGCGCTGGAAATACGGCAAAGTCTATTCTGACCTCGTTCTGCTGCACTGGAGTGGTTGCCAACGTGTTCTGATACACGCTAAAACCTAGCAGAGCCACTGCAATGCCGCCGAAGATGGCCACGAACATTGTGTTTCTTTTCTTTTCATTTCTCTCCTATTTTCAACAGGTTCCGCTATCACACCACTGGATGGATAGTTGATCAGATGTGAATCCATAGCCTAGGGAGGTCATATATGCATCAACAATGCCTTCAGTGCCGAATGCGAAATCACCCATGCGTATGCATCGAAGAGCGATCCTATGCTGTAACTGCCAGCATTGTAGCCCTTGACGAAGATGACGTTTGTGCTAGGGATAGTGTATACAGTTGAGCCGCACGATGAACCACAGTCCTTAGATTTGTATGTGTAGAAGCAGTAATCCTTAACCCATACTCCATCTGCAGGTCTCTTCAAGGCAGTCCATCCGCCATATCGCATTTCTCCTCCTTCATCTGCCTCATCAGCAATTATTTTGAATTTGCCGTGTAGGAGGCTGTAAAAGTAGAGGTTCTTGTATAGGGTTGTTGTCATTAGTGGGTTTGCCACTGGTGGGTCTACGTTGTGTCTTGCTCCAACTATAGTACAATATTGGCAGGCATTATCCATGTTATATACTCTGGCTACTCCATTGGTGCTGTTTGCGAATGCACAATGCGTCACGCTCGGTCCATATTCACACTTCTGCCAAGGAAAAGACCACGCGTTTGCATATGGTGGCACTCTATACACGAAGCTCGCGGCGTACGCGCTTTGTAGCCCTGCTGAAATCGTAACTAGGACTAGGACAAGAATTGCGGCTAAAAACTACCACTGCCCCAAGTATGGCCTTTGAAGCACTGAATGTTCTTATATAATAATGTTCAATCCCCATATCAAGATATTTTCTACTGTAATTATTAAAAATAGTAACATTAAGCTTCAGATATCTATTCTAGAGAAATCTACCAGGAAATATCCAGTTACGAAACCGATGGAGACGTGAATATGGAGGTTGCAAAGGTAAGATCTGTATGCTCACGTACCTAGAAACTTTGCGATCAGACAACAATTTGTATAATGTTTTCTGCGCGCCTAACACCTATAGAGAGCGATTTTCTGCTATAATTACTCTCTAGCGATATGCCTGTGCAGAAAGTAGAGGCGCCTGTGCAAAAAGTCAGCCCCAAAAAGTACTATTTGCGCAAAGCCCGTTCTATCTGAAGATTTATTTATCTTCTTGCGGTCCTATCAATCCGCAATGGCTGCCGCCAGAGGCAAGACGATAATCGAGGTCACGGTAGTGGGGCCCGATAGAAAAGGGGTTGTTGCAGATATTACCAACTTTATCTTCAGGAACGGCGGCAACATTGAAAAGATAAACCAGAATGTCGTCCGCGGCCTCTTTGGCATGCAACTTGAAGCGTCATTTGCAGAAATCGATAGGAAGCAGCTGGACGACGGCCTGAAGCAGTTGTCCAAAAAGCTATCGATGGAGATCAAGGTTCACTACCAAGAGCCGGACAGGCTCCAGAATGTCGCAATCTTTGTGAGCAAGGAGCCACACTGCCTTGCGAAATTGCTCGAAGCGAAGAAGAAAGGCGAGATTAAGGCCAACATTCCTGTCGTCATTGGGAGCGACACTACGCTCAAACCAATGGCAGACGAGGTCGGCATACCATTCCACGCCGTTGCCCATATCGACCAAGCAGAAGCAGAGAACAAAATCCTGCAACTGATCGATCAGTATAACATCGACTTGATAGTTCTTGCAAGGTACATGCGCATCCTGACCCCAAACTTTGTCTGGCGCTACCCGAACCGAATAATCAATATCCACCCGTCGCTCTTGCCTGCGTTCCCTGGTGCATACGCCTACGTGCAGGCTTATGAGCGAGGTGCAAAAATAGTGGGCTGCACCGCGCACTTTGTCACAGAGGATCTGGATCAGGGTCCGATCATAAGCCAAGAATCGTTCAAGGTATCAAAGGGCGACACGCTTGATACGATAAAGAAGAAAGGTCAAGAGATGGAGGCCGCGACCCTGCTTGAGGCAGTAAGGCTTTACCTTGAAAACAAGCTCGAAGTGTACTGGGGCAAGGTCTACGTCAAGGACGATGAGAGAACCAAAAAGTAGTTAATGCAGCCAAGCGTGCTTTTACACATAATGTCAGTGCCTGTATTTGGCATGAGTGAGCATGACTTTAGGAGCGCGCTCAAAAAAACCAAGCGGGCGATAATCCCTGTGGGATCGCTCGAGCAGCACGGCAGTCATCTGCCGGTATCGACCGACTCGCTCATCGTCGAGTACATTGCAAGGCTGGCCGCGGAGAAGGTTGGCGCGTTTGTCCTACCGGTAATCTCGTACGGTATTTCATTTGAGCACAAGCCAATGTTCAACGTGTCGCTCCGCAATTCGACGCTTTCAACCATGATCTGCGACGCCTGTATTTCTCTTGCTGAAAATAGAATAAAGGAGATAATAATCCTAAATGGCCATCATGGCAACATGGGCGCGTTGCAGTATATAGCGCAGGAGCTTCATGGCAGGCTACCAAGGGATGTTCGAGTGCATACCATACATTACTGGCACATGATGAAGAGTGAATTTGACCATGCCGGCGAAGTTGAAACATCGCTTGTCTTGGCAATCGCGCCGGAACTTGTCAGGATGGACAGGGCATTGCCAAACTCTAAAAAGCTATCAAAGTCAAAGGCTGCGTACAGCAGCATCACCAACACTCCTGGATCGTTTCCAAAAATAACTGGCAATGGTGTATGGGGCGACCCTAGGAAGGCCACGGCTGCAAAGGGCGAAAAGTGGATAAAAGAGGTCACTGCCGGGCTGGCCAAGACGATAACTGAGCTTGGCTGAAAACCAAATGCAATGAAATTTTAATATATGCCTACATTGCGCTTACCTGTAGGTAGATATATGTCAGTAGATATGGCGGTAAAGGTTCTCGATGAGAGCCTTGGAAAGGTTGTGCTTATCAAATTGAAGGGTGGCAAAGTGATCAGGGGTAACCTCCACGGTTTCGATCAACACATGAACCTATTGCTTGAAGACTCGGTCGAAATACTCGAAGAGGGCAAATCAAACGACCTTGGCACCATCGTTGTCAGAGGGGACAACGTGGTGATCATTTCACCACCTCCAAAGTAGTTGCAGGGGTCGAGTTTGAGAAATGACGAAGGGCACTACTTCAATGGGCAAGTTCACCCGCAAAAAGACCCACATACGCTGCAGAAGGTGTGGTCACAACTCGTACCACAAGCGGGGCAAGAGATGCGCCAAGTGCGGCTACCCTGATCCTAGAATGCGCAAGTACGATTGGATTAAGCGGCAGGTTATTTGATACAAACGGAAAGCTTTTCTTTTAGCATCACCAAAGGCAATCCATCATAATGTCCGCGGAAATCGCCATTATCGCTGGCTCGTCTGTCGCAGGCGCGATATCGGCTGCATTCATTGAAAAGCTATCTCGTTTGTGGGGTGGCGACAAAAAGAAGCCCAGACCAACAAACGCCGTCAGGGCGGAGCTGCTCTCACTCTTGTTTGAGAAGAACCTTGCTGCGGAAGCGATAACCCGCGTCTATGAGGCATCACAAGAAGGCAGGATAGACCGGCTAGAGCGCGATAGACTATTGTTGAAATACAAGCAGCAGCTTGATTCCCTCAACCAAAAAATCGCTATTGTGCAGCCGGTAGCCGACTTTGCTGATATAACAGAACTTCGGAACAACCTTGTTTCACTGCTTGAAAACAAAATCTCTGCGCTGGATCAGAAACTGATGCAAATGAAACCTGGCATATCTCCTCCTGATGTCATTGATGCAAGGGTACAAAAGATAATCGCCGAGACTTCAAAGGTCCAGACGACTCCTGTAGATCAAAAGCCCTTCAAGGCAGAGGAAAAGAGCATCGATCAGCTGCAAAAGGAAATAGTGCAAGCGCTCCAGCGGCTTGAGCAAGTGGAGATAGACAAGGACTAGGTTACAATCGTTAGCGCTTTTGGGAACACCTGAAAAGTCGCCGGCAGAATGCCGATCGGCTCGCCGTCTACCGTGACTGTCACTTCTCTCTCCATCGACTTTATCAACACTTTCTTTGCCTTCGAATACAGTATGTTGTCTTCGCCAGCATAATTGCCTGCCTTGATGTTGGCCATCTCGTCAAGCATCTTCAAGCTGCCAGAATCCTTCAATACCAGAAGATCAAGCAGGCCATCAGACATGCTGGCCTCAGGCGCAGCCATAAAGCCGCCACCTAAGAATTTTCCATTCGCAACCACTGCCATAGTCATGTTTGTAGACTTTTTGCGCCCATCTATGAACAGGTCGCACGCATTGCTCTCATACGACGGCACAGTGCTGATTATGGCTGCCGCCGTTGATACAATCCTGCTCTTTATCTTGCTCCTTACCTTCTTGGACCTGTCAATAATTTCTGCCCCGACGCCTATTTCTGCCGCATTTAGAAAAATCCGCGGCCGGAGACGAAAGCCATTGTCAGGATTTGTCGCCGAGATTGCTATTACATCTATTTTTGTAGGATTGCCTCCAACAAAATTCTGGCAGCACTCTACCACGCCGGCTGGAAGTCCGAGCGACTTGACAAGCACATTCCTTGTGCCGCACGGCACAACACCCATTATAGCGTCTGGGTTTATCAGCCTTAATTTGTGGCCGCGCACCCCTGTTGTGTCTTCAAAAAAGCCGTTTGCAACCTCGTTTATTGTACCGTCGCCTCCGATGGCGATTACCTTGTCAAACCCTTTGCGAAGCATGTCTCTTGCAAGGACTGTCCCGTCGCCTGATTTCTTACTAAAGGCAACTTTTATCCTGCCTCCAAAAATTTTCTCCATCTTTGCATACAACTCGTCCCAGTTCTTGCCTGTCAGCCCGCTGCACGAGTTTGGATTGACGATCAGGGCGGTGTCAAATGCCCTTTGCTTGGCGCGCACTTGCACGCCGATATTCTTCAACAATGGAATATATGAAAAACATCACTCATAAGGGTATTGAAAAAATAGAGAGAGAAGGAGATTTACTTCTTTAGCCCCTGAGTGGTTGGAATTCCTTCCATCATGCCCTGCAGCGAGTTAGTGATATTGAGAAAGTGCAAACCCTTCTGTGTGGTCTTGTATGTCTGTTCACCCTTGTCGTATGCCAGCAATCCATTTTCTTCAAGCACTGTAAGGTACTCTTTCAGCTGGGCGTACGATAAGAACGCTTTGTACATTATCTTGGTCTTTGTAACGCCGCCAGTAGCCGACTCCAGAATTCGCGAAGCGATTTCGGTCCTACTTCTATATTTCATTCTTCTTATTCTTTCTAGGAGCCTCGGTCTATATAAGAAACCCGTGGGTAATCTACAGTAAGATTATTCAGTCTATGACTTATACATATAGAAAAGCAAAATAGTGCGTAAAAATCCACTCTAGTTGTTTGGTTGCACGAATTATTGATGGCAAAGTTGTATCGGCAGATGTCAAGGCTAGGGTGAAAAAAGCGGTAGAGCAGCTGAAAGACAACGGCGTCCAGCCGTGCCTTGCTACCGTGCTAGTGGGAGACGATCCTGCTTCTGCGACGTACGTTGGGAGCAAGCAGAGCGACGCCAAGGAGGTTGGCATCGCCACAAGGGACCACCGGCTTACATCCACCTTCAAGCAGAGTGAGCTGGTAGAGCTGATGCAGCTGCTGAACAATGACCATGAAGTTCATGGCATACTGGTGCAACTGCCGCTACCTAAGCACATTGACGAGTTTGAGGTAATTGCTGCACTGAGCCCGTTCAAGGATGTGGACGGCCTGACTCCCTATAACGCCGGCATGCTCCAGAGTGGCATGGGGGTCTTGAAGCCATGCACGCCTTCTGGCATCATTGAGCTCTTGGATTACTACAAGATAGACATAACCGGCATGGACGCGATCGTAGTTAACCGCAGTAACCTAGTAGGCAAGCCCCTTGCGCTCTTGCTTCTAGAGCGCAATGCGACCGTGACAATATGCCACTCAAAGACCAAAGACCTGAATGCAAAACTGCACAATGCGGATCTGGTGGTGACTGCCGTCGGCAACCGCCAGCGCTTTACACTTACCGGTGACATGATAAAGGAAGGCGCGATCGTAATCGATGTCGGGATAGCCCGGCTCAACAACAAGCTGGTCGGAGATGCCGACTTTGAATCCGTGAAGCAAAAAGCGTCATGGGTGACTCCTGTCCCCGGCGGTGTAGGGCTCATGACGCGGGCGATGCTACTGAAGAACACGGTGACTGCCGCCTCTATTTCCAAAGAGATGAGCAGATAGCTGACAGGAAAGAAAGACGTCCGGCAGCAGATGCTTGAAAAACGCAACAGGCTTGATGCGCAGGAGATTGTAGAACGCAGCAAGCGCGTCCAGGAATTTTTGATAAACAGCAAGGAGTTCCAGTCAGCCAAGGTCGTAGGCGCGTACTATGCCTTTGGCTCTGAAGTAAGGACAGATCTTGTGATAGAGCAGACAAAAGCACTTGGGAAAAAGGTCGCGCTGCCAAGCGTCGAAGGCGAAAACCTCACATTCTACGAGCTGTCGTCGGGCAAGTACCTTGTTAAGGGCAGGTTTGGCATAATGGAACCCCTGCCTTATGGACCTGTGGACAGGATGGACTTGTTGGTTGTCCCCGGCATCGCGTTTGACAGGAAAGGCTACCGGCTTGGCTACGGCAAGGGCTACTATGACAAGTTCTTGGCCAAGAGAAAGGTGGTGTTCTCCATCGGGCTTGCCTACTCTTTCCAGCTGCTTGATAACAATCTTCCATTAGGCGAGCACGACAAGAGGCTGGACGCGATAGCCACCGAAGATCGCATCATTTACGTCTAGCGCACGATGGCTCTTCTTGCAATATCTGTCCTGTAATAGTGGCCGTTTTCTCCCCACCGTATCTTGCGAACGGCCGAGTACGCGTTTTCGATCGCCTGCCTTGCATTCTGCCCGAGTGCAGTCACGCCCAGAACACGGCCGCCGTTTGTCACTATCCTGTTCTGTGAATCCCTTGCAGTGCCTGCATGGAAGATCATAATGTCATTGCCAAATTTAGAGTCGAGACCCTCGATCACTTCGCCCTTATTGTAGCTGCCGGGGTAACCACGGGAGGCCATAACCACACACACCGCTGTCTGGTCCTTCCATTGGATCGGAGGCATCGAGCCGAGCCGCCCGTCGACAGCCGCGTCTACATATTCATACAGATCGGACTCCATCCGCATCATGATGGGTTGACACTCAGGATCGCCCATTCTTGCATTGAACTCGAGCACATGCGGGTTGCCATTTTGGTCGACCATTATGCCTGCGTAGAGGAATCCCTTGAACGGGGTGCCGCGCTTTTTCATGATGCTTGTCACTGGTTCCATCACCCGCTTTACAATCTTGTCATAAAGATCGTTATCGACTACTGGCGCCGGGGAATAGGCGCCCATGCCGCCGGTATTGGGGCCCTTGTCGCCATCAGAGACCCGCTTGTGGTCCTGGCTTGAGGCAAGGGACATTATCGTCATGCCATCGCAGAGCGCAATGAATGATGCCTCTTCGCCGGACAACCGTTCCTCGATCACAATCCTGCTGCCTGCAGCCCCGAACTCTTTTTTGGTCATCATGCTGTCGATTGCCGCAATCGCTTGATCGGCATTGTCGCACACCACCACCCCCTTGCCGGCTGCAAGCCCGTCGGCCTTGACTACCAGTGGCTTACTCTGTTTTGAGACATAGTCCTTGGCCTTATGTGCATCTGTAAAAATGGCAAATTCCGCGGTCGGGATGCCTGCTTCGCGCATAAGCTCTTTGGCAAATGCCTTGCTTGCTTCGAGCATGGCGGCCTGCCTTGTAGGACCGAAAATGCGTAGGTCTTCTTTTTCAAAGGCGTCAACGATACCAAGCGACAGCGGCTCCTCCGGACCCACGATAGTGAGCAGCTTCTTGCTCCTCTGCTTCTTGGCAAACGACACCAACTTGTCGATGTCATTCTGCTTGATATCTAGATTTTCAAAAGTGCCGCCGTTGCCAGGTGCGAAATAGATCTTATCTACATGCCTACTTTGCGAGATCTTCCAGCCGATGGCGTGTTCCCTGCCGCCTGAGCCGACGATAAGAACGTTCACAATGCTGTAAAAACAGTCGGATAATAAATTGTTTGATTAAGTTTCACTTACTTTTTTCGTGTCCCCTTTTAAGCGATATGCGTGTCTACTTTGCATGGGCTCGGAAGCTGACGCGGGACGCGCCCGCAGAGGACTTGCATCTGCCAACGAAGAAACAAGACAAAGAGTTGCTAGGAAAGGCGGCATTGCGCCGCACCAGAAAAGGGGGCTTGCAGCAGCAAACCCGGAAACAAGGATGCGAGTGGCCAAGGCGGGCGGCGAGGCGCGGGCCCAAGACAGGGAAGGGCTCTCTGTCGCCGGAAGGCGCGGGGGCGAAGTCGTGAAGGAGCGCTACGGCTCTGACTTTTACCGTGAGATCGGCGAAAAGGGAGGAGGCGCGGTGAAAGAGCGCTACGGGACCGAGTTTTACAGCGAGATTGGCAAGCGCGGGGGCGAGACTGTCAAGCAAGAGCGCGGCGCCGAATACTACTCTACTATCGGAAGAAAGGGCGGCGAGGCCCGGACGGTCGCGGAAAAGCCTGAGGAAGTACAGACTACCACAGACACGACTGGCGTGTCAACTGCGGCCTAGCAGGTTGACGTTGTCTTCAGCTATTGCCTGCAGGTACCCTACGTATTCAGAGTCGGCAAACTTGATTGTCGTAAACCGGTTCTCTTCTATCGCTTTTCTTACACTCTTCAAGTGGTAGCACTCGTCGCCGCCTGATAGGGTTGTAAAGTAAAAGTCCTTGCAGGAACAAAAGCCGAGATCCGGGTCTGTCCAGTACTCGTTATCCTTGCCGACCACTATCCATAGCCTCTTGCCGCTTGGCAGAAAGAGCATCTGCTTGACGCTGCCAGACGCCAGCGCGTCGTCGATCCGCGACACTGATTTATTTGCCCTTTGTGAGTATATAAAAAGCGTGAAGATACGGCCGCTCCACCCGCACGCCGCGCTGTTGCTGGAAGAAGATGATGATCGCAAATATGTGGCGGTGTCGGACCTGCACATCGGGCTAGAAGCCGAGCTTCTGGAGAAAGGGGTGACGATGCCAAGCCTAGCGTCGGGAATGGTAAGTGAGCTGTTGGAGCTGGTGGAGCGGGAGCATGTTAATGGTGTGGTGCTCCTGGGCGACATCAAGCACACTATCGGGTCGATAAGCAAGCAAGAGTGGGACGAGATACCGGCGTTCTTAAAGCGGCTGGCGGCAAAGGCGGACGTCTACCTTGTGCCGGGCAACCACGACGGCAACATCCGGCACCTTGTGCCTACAAGCGTGAATGTGGTGAGCGCCAAGGGCATGACGCTTGGCGACGACACACTCCTTGTGCATGGCCACTCGATGCCGTCGGACATCCGGTCAAACGTGGGCAGGATAGTGATGGGGCACGTGCACCCTGTCTTTGTAAAGAAGGGAAGCGTGATAAACGGCCAACGGGTCTGGATATACATACAGGGCAGGAAGGAAGCGCTCTTTCCTTCACAGGAAGGAACGATCGAGGTCGTGGTGGTACCCAGCTTTAATCCTCATTTGTACGCTACAGAGGAAAGATGGTATCACAAGCCGATATCACCCATTATTACAAGGGTAGTGGAGGCCGGGGTCGAGAAGTGCATTGTCGCGACGCTGGACGGGTCGGTGGTAGGCGATGTTGATGTGCTGCCACACATATTGTAGGTGTTGGGGGTGTGCGCGTTTCCAGTGGGGCATATGGAAAAATGCGGTAGCATGTAGCATTTTACGCACAAAAAATGCTACAATTTACGAAATGTGCTTCCATTGAAAAAATGGTGCATTTTCGAAATGTGTGCGTTTCTAGTTCAAGAATAATGCGGAATAATTCTTTCATATACTCTGGAATATTTTATTCAATCTTTTACGCTTGCATCTGGAATAATATTCCAATTTCGGAATAATGAGCACAAGCTGGAATATTCCAAGCAGAAAATTATTTTATCTTGTTAGCTGCATTGATCTGCCGCTGGTTGATATTGAGTAATAATGACATTTTGTATTTTATTATTAAAGAACTAATTTGGGATTGAACTTGCGCAATCTTTAGTATCTAGAACCTCGCAAATCCAGAAATACGAGCGTGAAAAGTGTCAATTCTGGACGGCCATGTGTCCAGAATTGTGTCCAGTAGTGAAAAAGACTCCTGACCCAAAATGTGGAGCTTTGCCTTTTTCAGTACTAATAGCGAATTGGTTCACAGCATTCAGATATAGAGCATAACACCCGAAACCCATATCTGACATATGCAGCATGGAATGTCATGTCCAAAGCCGATCTTTACCAGAGGCTGGATAGAGTGTCCGAAATAACACTCACCGTTAAAGGTAGAAAATCAGGCAGAGATATCCCTAGGCCAGTCTGGTTTGTGCATGAAGGCAACACTCTATATTTGCTTCCAGTTCAAGGCACCGAGACCAACTGGTACAAGAACTTCCAAGTCAATCCAACATTGAAGATTTCTGCAAATGGCGCAGAAACAACTGTCAGAGGTAAACCAATAACAGACAGTGATAGGGTTGACGATGTCGTAAGCAAATTCAAGTCCAAATATGGTGAAGGTGACGTGAAAAAGTATTATCCGAAAACTGATGTAGCCGTTGAAGTCCCGCTCTGACAAACCTTTCTAGGGAGTGAAGTATGACCCGATGACTTTACTATAGCTGCATGAATAGCGTCTCAAGCTTCAAGTCCTTCTTCAATGATCAAGTTGCCGTCGCTCCAGACTTTCGCATCATAGACCAATTACGGAACCACACAACAGTTTGACGTGTAGCTTTCTTGTGTGGAGTATAGCTGAACGACGGAAAGGCACGGGCAAATTTCGTCTCATCCAATACCATAGGCTCTTCAAATTCGTACAATAATTCCTTCATCTCACGAGCATCTGAATTTGCCAAGCTAGTAAATCTCAAAAGGCCGCCACCCATAACCCCAATGTTGGGCTTGTTGCCTGCGGCTCTGAATGCCATCTCGATGAACTGTCTACCGGTAGGCGGTCCTGCCCCTGGTACATGCCAGACCTGTCCATGTGCATGTTCATTCATGCCTAAGACGACTGCAGCTGCGGCAGCATCTTCGATATATGTCAAGTCATGGGGTGCATCTAACTTGCCAATCCACTGCGCCTTCTTCCCTACAATAGCATTTTCAAAGATTGGTGCCATCAACCTGTTAACTATGTTTGGCCCATAATAATCTGGGAAGCGTGGAATAACGATACTTACCTCACATGATTTGTGTGCATCCATAAGTTTTCCCACTGTGAAATTCCGAAGCTTGCCTTTCTTGCTTGTGGCTGCCACAGGATGGTCTTCAGTTGCTGGAATATGTTGGAACCTATTGTAACCGTAAACATTTCCTGGAAACACCAGAGTCGCCTTGGCTTCTTTCGCACCTCCCAAAATGGGATCTGTTACTTTTGGCATGATCTCTGACTATTGTTGGTACGGCACATTCACGCAATGATAGATAATGTCTGCATCATGGCACAATGCACAAACACTTTCGGCGTTCATCCCATCTCCTGCCTATTGCAACCTTTGATTGCTGCGGCAGCAACTGCTTGGCGCGGTCCCGTGAGCGGACGACAGCCCTAGTTGATATGCCCAATGCAGCCAGTCTTCTTACTGTCGCAGCGCCTAGTGAACCTGTTGCACCAAACACAACATGCGTTTGGCTGGTATCCCTGCCCATGTTGCCTTTGCTAGCCCCTATACTTATTACTTTCATACAAACGGTGTGCCAGACGCGTGAATAAGGAAATCAGGTTGCAATGCAGTGCAGACATAATCGATAAAAGTAAGCATCTTGCTCCCGAGGTTAGAATCCCCGAAATCCCACCAACGGCTTCGTGCTGAACGGAAGCCAGTCCTGCCCTGAAGGAAACGGGGGTTCTACATAACCCCAAGAAATATTGGCATGTGTCAGGGCAGGACACATATCTTCTGAAAACATAGAGCAGATAATTAGTACCTGCTATGAAAATATGCCATAGCATTTTGCAATGCAGTGCAATCCTACAAGGTAAATATCTGCCGCAAGACTGATAGAACATGATAAAACTCAATGGCGAAAACATAGCCGGAGCTGCGTTTCTATTATTTTCAGCCCTTCTTATGGCTGCGGAGCAGGTAAATGCAGTATTTGGCAAGCTCTATCCGGCCTATTATATTCTTGTTGCGGCAGGAATAGTACTTGTTTTCCTAGGCTACAGAACCGCCCGCAATGAAACGATACCGTCAGCAAAAGAGCATTACGGGTTGTCATAGCTGGTTTTCAAAATGTCTTGCTTTGGCGTCTGCCTGAAATACAAAAACCGACTTCCCGCGGCTGGCGTGCGCCGCTACCAGGGGGAACGAAAGCGCTGCACAAACTGCGAGGTTTTCCTGTGCTGGAGTGGCCCAAGGTGCCCGTGCTGCAATACGCTCCTTCGGACCAGGCCCAGAAACAGGTGGGGAGATTATACCGGTAAAGCACAGAAAAAGCTCTTGAATTCTCCTAGAATGCCTGTAAGCAGAGAACCTAACAAATCTTATGAATTAGATCTTGTGATCCGCGGGTAGTTTTTTCTTTTGGTGCTTCATTAGGATAACCAATGGGCAGCATTGCAACTGGCCTGTGCCCTTCTGGCAGGCCTAGTATTTCAGACACCTTCTTCTCATCAAAAGCCCCCGTCCATACCGTAGTCAAGCCAAGAGCATAAACTGTTAGTTGCGCGTAAGCGGCTGCTATGGTGGCATCCTGAACAGAAAACAGATGCGAGCGTTCGCCAAACTTATGAACGGACCGGGACGGATTGGCGCAAAATACTAACAACAGTGGAGCTTCTGCAACAAATGCTTGGTCTCTGGAAGCCGCTACCAGTCGCCTCTTCTTCTCATCACTTTCAACCATGTATACTTCAAAGGTCTGGAGCCCTCCAGAGGATGGAGCAAGGTCACAAGCCTCAAGAATCGCGTCAAGCACGGAATCGTCCAACTTCCTTTCTTTGTCAAAAGCTCTTACTGACCTCCTCTGCTTCAGAAGCCAGAAGAATTGTTCCTTCCTATCCATTGCACTACACCCCTGCATACATAATTAAAAAATTGTTGAAAATCTATGGCTGTCAATTACTTCTTTGTCCGGGCCAGTATTCCGCCTATGATGCCTAGTATTGGGCCTATGAAAAAGCCGCTCATGCCAACGAGTCCTACGATACCTGAGATCAGTATCGCTACACTCCATGCATCCGAACTTTCAGGCCTTTTGTATATCGAATATCCGCCTACAATAGAAACTGTTCCAGCGCCCACTGAAATTGTAGCCATTGTTCCAACAGCGTCCCACATAAATCCGCCTGACATCATCATGCCCCAGCCACCGCCCATCATTCCTCCGCCGCTCCATCCCGGCATTCCTGTCTGGCTCCAAACTGTGAACATAGTGAACGTCAGTATCCCGCCGGCGACCATCAATGCTCCCCCTATTATTGACAATACTGTGGACGGTGCCATGCTACTTGATTTTGAGACGCTTTCCAACTCCTTTACCCGTTACTTCTTAGGAGCCATCATGCATATAGGCAGGAGGTATGCACTGCAATTCACTGTAGACAAACTGAATAATACTATTGTGCAATGTCGCGTATACGATGTACATCGTGGGACTAGATGCAAAGGGAGTAATGTGGAAACCAATAACGCTTGGGCCAGACAAGACCGTTCTTGACGCAAGGGATATCCTTTTGAGATACGGCATCAGCAGGGTCGTAATTGCAAAGAACCGCAAGCCACTTGGCATAGTCACAGAAAAGGACATTGCACGGTTTCTGTACGAGCAGGTGCCGCCAAGACAACTTGATGAGGTCAGGCTGGACGAGGTTATGAGCAGGAGTCTCGTGACAGTAGGCGAAGAGACGGACCTGAGAGCCTGTGCCAAGGTAATGCTGGCGAAGGGGATCAGCTCGCTTGTAGTGGTAGACGGCAAGAAGAACCTGAAGGGTATATTCACCAAGACCGACCTTACAACCACCTATGTGGAATATTATGCGATGGAGCATAGAGTTCAGGAATTCATGACAAAAAAGGTCATAACGGTAGCGCCTGACGAGCCGGTCCATTCTGCCATCATGCTAATGAGTGGCAATAAAATGTCAAGAATTGTGGTCACAAGGAACGGCCGGCCTGTCGGCATGTTAACGGGGCGAGACCTGCTGCCGCTTGGAGCGATGGTAGAAAGGCGTCAACCCTGGAATGTAAAGAAATGGCAGCCGTTCATTCCTGCAGGAATAAAGGCGGCTATGCTAGTGTCAGATGTCATGACACCAAACCCTGTCACCACAACTGCGGATTCTGATCTGGCCGATGCAGGATACATCATGCTCAGAAACAGGATAAGCGGCCTGCCTGTTGTTGACTCAAAGCAAGCACTAGTTGGAATAGTTACAAAAACCGACGTAGTCAAGGCATTAGCCTCACATGCTTGAACTAAGAAAGGTAGAGCGACAGGAAAATCTATCTCCTGCGTAAATGATTACGAACTCAGCACAGCCTACCGGCGGAGCAGTCTGCGGACCATCAAATAAAGTATGACGTTAACTGGTATAAAGGCCACTCCTCCCAGAATTCCGAGTGCGAAGGGAATCCTTGCAATGTCATTTGTGATCCAGCTTACCAAGAAGCGCAGAAACTTTGGAACCATGTCAGCAAAATGTGCAAAGTTGAATGGAAATACGTAAAACAGCCAACTTACTATCCAAAATATCGATGTTGCAAGCTCTAGAAGCCGCGAAATATTTCTCCTTCCTGTCACTAGCCGGGCAACAGATCCTGCCATGCCGGTCAGGATTGAACCGTAAAGGAGGAATGCTTCCGTTGAAGCAAAGGCAGATGTAAAGAATCCTGTAGACCACGCCTGATGTGCATAGAAGAAAAGTGCAACGAGGATGATGCCGATGACGGTAGCTATTTCCCCTCCTCTTTCGGAGAGGGTCATGCGATCTCTGCTTGCTTCTTTCTCTGCCCATCCTAGATGCTGCCGCTCTGTCATGCCGCTCTCACCCGTTGCGTCTTTGTCGAGTGTTCCAAGCTCTTTTCCAATCGATTCAAAGAGGTCTTCCATCCCATCCTTGAGCATGGTGTCTTCAGGCTTGGCCCCCTTTTCACAGACAACTAGTGCCGAAGCGCGCGGCCGGATAATGTCGATTCCAAGTTCTTGCAGCCTTTTTTCGATGAACTTGGCCGCGCTGCCCGACAAGCGTGAATCCAGTCTTGTGTCAAACGCAAAGCCGCGCCTGCCTTTAAGGTCCAAGCCCTTCAGTTGCTCTAAAAATATCTTCAAGGGTTTTGACGCGGTAAAGTACTGGGTCGGCGCCCCCAGAGCCAGAAGGTCATATCCAGTGAGCCTGTCAACCCGTGACTGCTTGATATTGACTGATTCGGCTTCGACGCCGGTTTCCTGCAAGCCGGCTGCCCGCCTGTGGGCTATTTTTCCGTGTTTCCAAAGAGTGTGTCAAAAAGCACTATTGCCTTCATTTCTAATCTTTCCTGTACGTGATTCCGCCCTCGCTGGTAGTTGTTGTCGCGTGCCTTCTGCCGTCTGCAACTGTGATTATGCCTCCCACGATCAAAGTCACTACTCCTGCCGCGGCCAGGCTTCCACCCAGAATTAGTATGCCAAGCCCATCTGACATTGTGTCGTCAAAATTGGGCTGACCATTAGCTGAAACGAATGGCATGTAGCCGAACGATCCGCTGACGGTTGCAGTCTGTGTCCCGATGTTCGTTACAGTGACAGCGTAAGTTCCAGTTGCCTCAGGCTTGATGGTAGTAAAGAACGACTCGTCAAATTCGCTGGTGCTCACTGTTTCTCCGCTTGGGTCAGTTACCGTTTCCCTCAACCTGATGTCACCTGAAGAATCCTGCCGCTCTACTCCGAGCGCTAGCGAAAGCGGTCTGTCCAGAGCGTTGACGGCTATCTGCGCGTCTACCGACTGGCCGGGCTGTATCGATGTTGTTTGCATTATAGTGTTTTCTGCCAGAAACGAGCTGGCGAGTGAAGTTCCCCATACTGCTGTTATGGCTATTCCGGCCACCAGGAGCACTGCACCGGCAATAAGGATTGTGTGACCCCTCTGCATCTCACCGAATCACCCCTTTGTATACCTCACATTTGCGGTATCGCCGGTCGCATCTCTTGCCTTGATTACTATTGTATTTGCCGCTCTGCTAAGTAATCTCTGCCTCTTGTCATTAGTGAATATCCAGCCCAGAAGTACATCTAATGGTAGAATGAATGCTTTGCCAAAACTCGATATGGCGATGCTCTTCGTGTCTGCAGGCTTTCCTTCGGGGTTTGTTGTTTTGATATGCAGTAGCATTTTACCAATTGACTGACCATTGTACTTGGATTCCATGTATGTCCAATATCCAAAGAATACTAGGCTGTTGATTGCAAAGCTGAATGGTCCGCCAATGTTGTTCCACCATTGGCCGTTTGATATCATGCTTGGATTCATAAATTCTGTGAGCCAGATTGGCATTGCCACTATCGCAAACAGTACTCCTAACGCAACATTGACGATGATGAAATCTACAAGCCATGCCCAGAACCTAGTGCTCCATCTTGTTAGTGTTATTTCTGTTCGCCCGTCTGAAGGCGAAGTTCCACGGTCAAATTCCGAGGTCATACGGGTGTTGTTGCAGCAAATGACTATTAGAAGCTCAGGAACACTTTGCCGTGCAGTGCAGGCAGCAAGGTTCTACAGAAGATTTTTGCACCTTTTTCTGCTAATCTTTCTATTGGGGGTTGTTGCCTAATTCGATATCGCATAGCATCTCACCTTGAATCCCAGTCTGTTCGCGCATTGCAGCCGGTTCAACACTTCCGTGTTCC